>ERZ840096.149-NODE-149-length-116130-cov-17.075624_pt1 | contig 116130 bp, 105 predicted proteins | sample MGYA00519878_ERZ840096 | MGnify/ENA primary metagenome ERZ840096 (study PRJEB31850, sample SAMEA3708865) | human gut metagenome | biome: human gut; feature: human-associated habitat; material: faeces | place: China | collected 2014 ... | reverse complement strand
CTCTCAATCGGTTTAATCTGGTGTTTTCAAGATGTCCTTATGAGGAGTCGCCCTTCTGCGCATTGGTATTAAGTTGTGTCGCAAGATTATAATATCATACCCGCCCAAAAAAATCAAGGCAAATCGGAACATTTTCAAAGCGTTCAGTACAATACTTCCTATAAAAATTCTATCATATAGGAATTTGAACAACAATTAACTGGCTGCATAGGATTTCATATTTTTGAAAATCGCTTTTCTCTTTCCCTTTGGCATGTTATACTAATAGAAAACAGCAAAGGAAGGTTCTGCCTATGGCGAACTATGGAAAATACTACATCGCCGTCCGTCTGCTACTGCTGAAACAATATCTTGAAGCCAACGCAGGCAGAAACAGAATTGTACAGCGGCGGGAACTGGAAGACCTCTTGAGAAAACATGATATGCCAGTGGAAAAGAAAACCTTGTATCAGGACTTCGCCGCCTTAGGGGATGTCTGCGGCTTACAGTTGGAATACGATGTTCACAAGAAAGGCTACCGACTTCTCAACCCGCCCTTTGAGCCTTACGAACTTCGCCTTTTGGTGGATAGTGTTCAGTCCTCCAAGTTCATCACAAGGGAAAAAGCAAGGGAGATCACTGCCAAACTGAAAAGGTTTGCGGACAAGGACACCGTGGAGAGCCTGAACAGAGAAAACCATGTTGCCAACCGAGTGCGGAGCATGAACGATAGTGTGGTCAAGGATGCCGACCGCATCCACGAGGCCATCCGCAAAGACAAAAAAATCGGCTTCCGCTATTTCCACTATTCCCCCGCCACAGGAAACGCTAAAAACTATGTGAAGGACGGTCAACAGCTGATTGTCAGTCCCTACGCCCTTCTTTGGAACAACGGCAACTACTATCTTTACGCCTACGACGGAAAAAAGTTCCGCTATTACCGAGTGGACAGGATGGAGCGCATCAGTCAGCCTTTGGCAATGCCCCGAGAGGGTAGAGAGCTTTATAAGGAGAAGGACATCACAAGCCAAAAGGCAAAGGTGTTTGATATGTATGGGGGCACGGCTTGCGATGTTCGCATCCGCTTCCGCAATGAACTTGCCGATGCCGTCATTGACCAATTCGGCAAGGACATCCAGATGTTTGCGGTGGATGCCGAGCATTTCACCATTACCGCCCCCATCGAAGTCAGCCCCACTTTCTTTGCGTGGATTGCCACTTTTGGAAGAAGGGTAAAAATTCTTTCTCCTGAACCTGTCGTTGCAAAAATGCAGGAATTTCTGCAAAAATCCTTGGAAATGTATAAAAATGATGGAGAGATGTGAAAACACCTCCCCATTTGCTTATAGAGGATGAAAGATGATAGAAGATGCTAGGCTTTCATCCGAACTCGCTCCTGCTTCAAACTTCGGATGATGTTTACCTTGTCCACGTCCTCTTTCAAGTCGCTGGTCAGAATATTCAGATAGTTTTCTGTAATTGCCAAGCTGCTATGTCCTAATATCTTTTGGAGCGTCACCACGGAGCCGCCCATGGTTGCCCATTTTTTGGCGAACGTATGCCGAAAACGGTGAACACCTGTCTGTTCCAGCCCTCTTTCGTGGCAATAGTCCCAAATAGCATGGTAGCAGCTGCTTCTGGTGAGCTGTTTTCCGTACACCGAGCAAAAGAGCCAATCGTCGGCCACGCCGCCACGATACTGCAAGTATTCCTGTAAAATCTTCACAATGTCCTCGTTCAGAGGAATAATCAAGGGCTTTCTGTTCTTCGTCGTATTGACGTAGACCACACCGTTGTCAAAATCCACGTCCCTGATTTTAATATTGACCAAGCTGTTCTGTCGAACGCCAGTAGAAAGCAGAAAGTTCACAATCACCCAGCTTCGATAGGTGGAGAAGATGCACTTACGGACATCAGGCTTTTTCAGGAGCTTCCGCAGTTCTTCGTCCGTGTAGGTCTGAATGGGCGCTTTGTCTGCTTTTGGAAGGGGAATTTCAAAATGGGGGACATACCCACATTTCATAAAAAAGCGCATCAGGGTTTTCAGGTCTCTGGCATACGTCCCCATGGAAACTTCATTCAAATTTGGGTCATCACGCAAAGCAATGTAGAACTTCTGCATGGTCTGCTGATTCAAAGAGGATATCGGCGTATTGGGTGGAATTCTCTTGTAAATCTGTTTGACGGATTCCTGATAATGGTGGATGGTTCCGTCCCGTAAATTCCTTGCCTTGCAGTCCAGAATATATTCTTGGAACCCGTCGCTGAACGTCTTTTCTCTTGGAAAGCACATCCTCATTTTCTTCATCAAAAACACCCCTAAAACAGCAAAAACAGGAAGCACATCTTGCCGAATTTCTTCGGCAGGACGTGCTTCCTTGCTTATTATTTGCGAAAAGTGGGGTTTGAACTTTTGAGGTTCAAAAGCAGGGGTTTACCCTTACTTCTTCAGAGCCTCTTCCACAGCCACAGCCACGGAAACGGTAGCGCCGACCATGGGGTTGTTGCCCATGCCCAGGAAGCCCATCATTTCCACATGAGCGGGGACGGAGCTGGAACCGGCAAACTGGGCATCGGAGTGCATCCGGCCCATGGTATCGGTCATGCCGTAGCTGGCGGGACCGGCGCCCATGTTGTCCGGGTGCAGGGTACGGCCGGTGCCGCCGCCGGAGGCCACGGAGAAGTACTTCTTCCCCTGTTCGATGCACTCCTTCTTATAGGTACCGGCCACAGGATGCTGGAACCGGGTGGGGTTGGTGGAGTTGCCGGTGATGGACACATCTACACCCTCGTGGTGCATAATGGCCACGCCCTCCCGGACATCATCGGCACCGTAGCAGCGGACGTCAGCCCGCTCACCCTCGGAGTAACGAATCTCCCGGACGATGCTCAGCTTGCCAGTATAGTAGTCAAACTGCGTCTGAACATAGGTAAAGCCGTTGATGCGGCTGATGATCTGGGCAGCGTCCTTACCGAGACCGTTGAGGATCACCCGCAGGGGCTCCTTACGGGCCTTGTTGGCGTTCTTCACGATACCGATAGCGCCCTCGGCAGCAGCGAAGGACTCGTGGCCCGCCAGAAAGGCAAAGCACTTGCTCTCATCGCTGAGGAGCATGGCCCCCAGATTGCCGTGACCCAGACCCACCTTCCGGTCCTCGGCCACGGAGCCGTCGATGCAGAAGGACTGCAGGCCCACACCGATCATCTTGGCGGCCTCGGCAGCGGTCTTGACGCCGGACTTCAGGGCGATAGCTGCGCCCACGGTATACGCCCAGCAGGCGTTTTCAAAGCAGATGGGCTGGATGCCCTTGACGATCTCATAGGGGTCGAAGCCCTTGGCCTTGCAGATCTCCCGGCACTCCTCCACGGAGCCAATGCCATACTGAGCGAGGACGCCATTGATCTTGTCGATTCTTCTTTCGTAGCTTTCAAACAGTGCCATTTTTTGTCCTCCTCTTATTCCTGCCGGGGGTCAATGTACTTGGCGGCGTTCTCGAACTGGCCGTAGTGACCCTTGGCCTTCTCCAGCGCCGCAGCGGCGTCGTCGCCCTTCTTGATGAAGTCCATCATCTTACCCAGACTGATGAACTCATAGCCCACGATCTCGTCGTCCTTGTTCAGCGCCAGCCGGGTGACATAGCCCTCGGCCATCTCCAGATAGCGGGGTCCCTTGGCCTTAGTAGCGAACATGGTACCCACCTGAGAGCGCAGTCCCTTCCCCAGATCCTCCAGAGAAGCGCCCACGGATAGGCCGCCCTCAGAGAAGGCAGACTGAGACCGGCCATATACGATCTGCTCGAACAGCTGACGCATGGCGGTGTTGATGGCGTCGCACACCAGATCTGTGTTCAGCGCCTCCAGAATGGTCTTGCCGATGAGGATCTCGGAGGCCATGGCGGCAGAATGGGTCATACCGGAGCAGCCGATGGTCTCCACCAGTGCCTCCTCGATGATGCCATTTTTAATGTTCAGGGTCAGCTTGCAGGCGCCCTGCTGAGGGGCGCACCAGCCGACACCGTGGGTAAAGCCGGAGATATCGGAGATTTCCTTGGCCTGCACCCACCTCCCCTCCTCAGGGATGGGAGCCGGGCCGTGGTAAGCGCCCTTGGCCACCGGACACATATGCTGTACTTCCGCAGTATAGATCATGGTAACGATTCCTTTCTGTGCTGAATTTTTTACCATTGTGGATGGGTTTATCCTTTGGGGCTATTATAGCAAACGCCGGGAGAAATTTCAAGAAGTTCTAAGCAAATATTCCGAACATTCCGTGCATTTTTGCGCCAACGCAGGGAGTCTATCCCTCTCACAGCTTGGTCAGATGGGTCCCGGCGGCCTTGAGCATCAGTTTTTTGGTGCCGATCTTGTCAAAGGCCACTTCCACCAGCGCATCGCCGCCCATGGGCCGGACGCTGAGCACCATACCGTCTCCGAAGGCATTGTGGCGAACGCTGTCGCCGGCCCGCAGCTGCATCAGGGGCGCAGAGGGTGCTGCGGAGCGAGCCCGCACCGACGGAGCGGACGGAGCCGTTGTAGATCGGACCGGCTCCTCCCGACGGGTACGTACCTGAGACGCAGCGGTAGGACGCTGCCACTCCCCCTCCCAGTGGGACGCCGCCTGCTGGGGTTCGGGCTTCCCCAGCCACTCCATATTCTCCTCCGGGATCTCCTTGAGAAAGCGGGAGGGCATAGCGGGGCTGGTACGGCCGTACAGGGTGCGCTGCCGGGTATTGGTGAGGGTCAGCTTCTCCTTGGCACGGGTCATGGCCACGTAGCACAGTCGCCGCTCCTCCTCCATCTCCTCCTCATCCCCCATGGCCCGGTTGCCGGGGAACAGGCCGTCCTCCATGCCCACCACGAACACGCATGGAAACTCCAGCCCCTTGGCGCTGTGCATGGTCATGAGGGTGACGCAGTTGTCGGAGTCCGCCTGACTGTCCAGATCCGTATATAGAGCCACCTCGTCCAAAAAGCCCGCCAGAGTGGGGTTCTCCGGCTCGTTCTCCAGAAAGCCCATGATGCTGGAGGCCAACTCCTGTACGTTCTCCAGCCGGCCCCGGCTCTCCATATCGTCCTTTTCCTGCAGCATCCGCACATAGCCGGTGCGGTCACACACATATTCGTAGAACTCCACCAGCCCCAGATCGGCCACATGGCGGCGCATTTCCTCCATCATATCTGTAAATGTAAGAAGCTTTACAGCGCTTGCTTTCAGTTCTGGATAGTCGGATGCGTGGCAGAGGATCTCATAGAGGGGCCTCCCCTCCTCCGTAGCGATCACCTGCGCCTTATCCACCGTGGCGGTGCCGATCTTGCGGGAGGGTACGTTGATGATGCGCCGCAGCCGCAGATCATCGGTGGGGTTGTTGATGACGCACAGATAGGCCAGCATATCCTTGACCTCGGCCCGGTCGAAGAACTTCATGCCGCCGATGATCTTATAGGGTACGCCGTTGCGCTTAAAGGCATACTCCATGGCGTTGGACTGGGCGTTGGTTCGGTAGAGCACGGCGTGTTCCTTCCAGTTGACGCCCCGACGGTAGTTCATCATGATCTGCCCCACTACATAGTTGGCCTCGTCGGACTCATTGAAGCAGGTCTTGACGGTGATGATTTCCCCTTTTCCGTTCTCCGTCCACAGAGTCTTGCCCTTGCGGCCGGTGTTGTGGCGGATGACGGCGTTGGCCCCGTCCAGAATGTTCTGTGTAGAGCGGTAATTCTGCTCCAGACGGATGGTACGGGCGCCGGTATACTGCTTTTCAAAATTCAGGATGTTCTCGATGTTGGCCCCCCGGAAGCGGTAGATGCTCTGATCGTCGTCGCCTACCACGCAGATGTTGCGGTGTCCCCCTGCCAGCAGACTGGCCAGCAGATACTGCAAATGGTTCGTGTCCTGATACTCGTCGATGAGGACGTAGCGGAACTTACGCTGGTAGTAGGCCAGCGTCTCCCTGTCCGTCCGCAGCAGATCCACCGTGTGGAGGATGATATCGTCGAAGTCCAGCGCATTGGCGTCCCGTAGTTTCTGATTGTAAAGCGCGTATACTTTACCGATGCGCTTACGCCGCCAATCCTGAGATTTTTCTGCCTGAGCGGCAAACTCCTCCGGCAGGATCATATCATCCTTGGAGCGGGAGATGATGGTCTGGATCTCCCGGACGGGAAAGGTCTTTTCATCCAACTCCAATTCCTTGAGAATGTCCTTCAGGAGCCGTTTGGTGTCATCGGTATCGTAGATGGTAAAACTGCGGTCAAAGCCCAGCTTGTCGATGTCCCTCCGCAGAATCCGCACGCAGGCGGAGTGAAAGGTGGCGGCCCACACATCACGGGACTCCTCCCCCAGCATCCGCTCCAGACGATCCTTCAGCTCATTGGCAGCCTTGTTGGTGAAGGTGATGGCCAGTACCTCCCACGGGCGGGCGGGCTCCACGGCGCACAGATAATCCGCCAAGGGCTTCTGCTCCGGATCCGGGTGCCGGACATACTGCTCCAGAAACTCCACCTCATCGTCGGAGATGGGCATGGGGATCTCCTCCGTGTCGCTGCCCCGGCCATAGCGCAGAAGGTTGGCCACCCGGTTGATAAGCACCGTGGTCTTGCCGCTGCCGGCTCCGGCCAGCAGAAGAAGCGGCCCCTCCGTGGAGAGCACCGCCTCCCGCTGCTTGTCGTTGAGATGCTGATAGTTCAGGGCGATGGCCTGCCGCCTTGCCCGGATAAAGCGCTGCTGTAATTCATTCATGTATTTTTATCCCCTGCTTGTTGTTTTCCCCTATTTTAATACAAAATCCGGGGCCGGTCAACCTCTCTGCAGAAATATAGAAATTTTGTTCGATTTCATATTGACAGAAACGGATGTTCGACTTATAATGAGGATAGAACAAAAGTTTCACAGGAGGTATGTACTATGACGACCTTTGGATTTATTATGATGGTGGTGGGCGTGGCTTTCTTCTCCGGCAGCGCCATTCATGTCATCGACCGGCTGGATCGTCCCCAGCAGCGCCGCCGCACGGTGTAACGGCATGGAGCTGCTGGATAAGCTGGCCATCCTGACGGACGCCGCCAAATACGATGCGGCTTGTACGTCCAGCGGTGTCAAACGCAGCGCCCGGCCTGGGATGATCGGCAACACCACCTCCTCTATCGCCGGCTGCTGCCACAGCTTCTCTGCCGACGGGCGATGCATCACCCTGCTGAAGGTGTTGATGACCAACAGCTGCGTGTTCGACTGCAAGTACTGCGTCAACCGGCGCAGCAACGATACCCGCCGGGCGGCCTTCACACCACGGGAGCTGGCGGAGCTGACCATCGGCTTTTACCGCCGCAACTATATCGAGGGGCTGTTCCTCTCCTCCGGCGTGCTGCGAAGCCCGGATTATACCACCGAACGGATGATCGAGTGCCTGCGGATCCTGCGAGAGGAGTATCGCTTCAACGGGTATATCCATGCCAAAGCCATCCCCGGCACATCGCCGGAGCTGGTGCAGCGGCTGGGGCTGCTGGCAGACCGGCTCAGCGTTAACATCGAGCTGCCCTCTCAGAAGGGCTTACAAACTCTGGCTCCGGATAAAAGCAAACAGGCCATTCTGCGGCCCATGGCACAGATTCGGGACCGGGCCAGAGAGAGCAAGGCAGAGCTGGCGAAGTCCCGCCACGCCCCGGTGTTTGCCCCGGCCGGACAGAGCACTCAACTCATTGTGGGCGCCACGGCGGACAATGATCGCCATATCCTGCACCTGACCCAGTCTTTGTACGAGAAGTACCGTCTCAAACGAGTGTTCTATTCTGCCTATGTGCCGGTAGTCGAGAACAGTCTGCTGCCCTCCAAGGATACGAAGCCCCCTCTGCTGCGGGAGCACCGCCTGTATCAGGCGGACTGGCTGCTGCGGTTTTACGGCTTCCGGGCCGAGGAGCTGTTGGACGAGCAGCACCCGGACTTCAATCCGCTGGTGGACCCCAAGTGCCACTGGGCCATCGGACATCTGGAACAGTTTCCGCTGGAGATCATGAACGCCGAATACGAGACGCTGCTACGGGTGCCGGGCATCGGTCCGATAAGCGCACGGCGTATCGTCTCGGCCCGCCGCCATGGTACGCTGCGGTTCGAGGACCTGAAAAAACTGGGGGTGGTGCTGAAGAGGGCGCAGTTCTTTATCACCTGCGGCGGCCGGATGCGGCAGGGCCTGCAATTTACCGCCCAGACCCTTCAGCGGCAATTAGAGGCGATGGAGCGAGGGCAGCTGCCGCCGGAAGAGTGCCGGCAGCTGTCGCTGTTTGACTCGGCGGGGTGATACGATGGCATGGCAGGATGTGGTCTTTCAATACGACGGCAGCTTCGACGGATTCCTTTGCTGCGTGTTTGAAAGCTATGTACACAAAGAATTCCCCATCGCCTTTTACAGCGATGAGGAGTGTTTTTCCCTGTATTCCGTCCGCAGCATCCTGACGGTGCCGGAGCACGCCCGCCGGGTGTACCGGGGCATCTTCAAGCGCTCCAAGCGTGCCGCAGAGTTGCTGCACCGTGCCTTTCTCACCTGTATGGAGGATAAAGAGTTGCACCTTTACACCTTTGTCCGCAAGCTGATGGACGAAGGACCGGATTTCCTGAGAAACCAGTCGGATGCGGCCTACTACCCCGTGGCCAAGGCTCTGCGGCACATGAGCGGCGAGTTAGAGAAGCTGCGTGGCTTCATCCGTTTTTCCGAGTACAGTGGCGTGCTGGGAGCGGAAATCGAGCCAAAAAATCGAGTCCTCCCCCTGCTGCGAAACCACTTCTGCAATCGCTATGCCAACGAATCCTTTTTTATCTACGACAGTACACACAAGGACCTACTGCTATACAGCAGCGGCCGATCCCGAATGATGCGGGTAGACAGCCTGCAGTTGGCCCTGCCCGGTGAGGAGGAGCTTTGCTTCCGATCCCTATGGAAGCGGTTTTATGAGACGGTGGCCATCAGGGAACGGGAGAATCCCCGCTGCCAGAATACCTTCCTGCCCAAGCGATATCGAGGGACGATGACGGAGTTTCTTCCGCTGGACTATGAAAGGCAGCAGCAAAATCTCCCCTCCTCCCATGATGTAGCAAACGGCGCAATTATCAGAATGCTTGATTCAATTGAATTGCCGCCTACCACCAGTTTACCGGAACACTCTATATAGTTTCCGAACAGGTCGTGAGGAAGAGAATCTCCTTCAAATGGATAATTTACAGGATACTCGCTCTCTTTTGACGTGGGTACATATTTTGTTGAGATTCGCCCTTACCCTTCGCTGTCAGCAGACATAACAGAATATCTGGCAATTCTTAGCGTGTCAAGGATGGTGCTTATCCCCCGAAAGCAGGTCGCCGAAAACCAGGAATTTCTATTAGTCACTGTAAAGTATTACTATCTTACATCCGTTACAAAAAAAGGAAGAGGGCATATGCCCTCTTCCTTTTTCTCGCATCACTTCATCAGCTTTCCCTGTACCAGCAGCTGGAGAGCCTGCGCCACGTTCTGTACCGGCAGAAGCTCCAGATGCGGCAGTTCTTTCATCTCTTTGACCCGGTGCTCCGGGACGATGCACTGCGTGAAACCCAGTCGCTGCACCTCAGATAGACGCTGCTCCATGTGATTGATAGACCGTATTTCCCCAGACAGTCCCACCTCTCCGATGGCGGCCATATGGCTGGGAACGGGCTTGTCCAGATAGCTGGAGGCGATGGCCACCACAGCGGACAGATCTGCCGCCGGTTCCTCCAGCGTTAGACCACCGATGATATTCAGGTATGCATCACACTGGGAGACCTTCAGATTCCCCCGCTTCTCCAGCACCGCCAGCAGCATCGCAAAGCGGTTGTAGTCAAAGCCGTTGCTCATGCGCCGGGGATTGGCGGCGCTGGCCGGAGCGATGAGAGCCTGCACCTCCGCCAAAACCGGGCGGGCTCCCTCCATAGCGCAGGTGACGCAGGTCCCCGGTGCATCCTTGGGACGGCCCGACAGCAGCATTTCGGAGGGATTCTCCACCTCCTTCAGGCCCCAGTCCATCATTTCAAAGACGCCGATCTCGTTGGTGGCGCCGAAACGGTTCTTGGCTGCCCGCAGGATGCGGTAGGTCATGTGCTGATCGCCCTCGAAATACAGCACGCAGTCCACCATGTGCTCCAACACCTTGGGACCTGCGATAGAGCCCTCCTTGTTGACGTGGCCGATGACAAATACCGTAATGCCCTGTCCCTTTGCCAGTTGCATCAGGGCCATGGTACAGTCCTTCACCTGCCCCACGCCGCCGGCGGGAGAATCCATCTCTTCATTATACAGTGTCTGGATGGAGTCCACGATGAGCACATCCGGTTTTTCCTCCCGGACACATTCCATGACATTCCCTAAACACGTCTCCGACAAAACATACAGATTTTCGCTCTCCACCCGGAGCCGCTGCGCCCGCAGCTTCAGCTGGTGGGTGGATTCCTCGCCGGAAACGTACAGCACCTTGGAGAACTCTCCCAATTTTTTACAGATCTGGAGCATCAGTGTAGATTTGCCAATACCCGGCGCACCGCCCACCAAGACCAGTGATCCCTTGACGGCGCCGCCCCCCAAAACCCGGTCCAGCTCCCCCATACCCGTCAGGAAGCGGATCTCGTCAGAGGTACCCAGTTCTGTGATGCGTTCTGCCTTTACAGTTGTGGAAAAAACAGACTTTCTTCCGCTTTTTACCGGCTTATCCGTCTGCTCCACAATGGTATTCCATGCACCACAGGCGGGACAGCGTCCCGACCACTTGGGCGTCTCATTGCCGCACTCCGTGCAGAAAAAAACAGTCTTCGCTTTCATGGATATCCCCTTATTTTTTGTCAATGATTCCCAAAATTCAAGTATCCGGCCACAATGGCCGCCACCAGACGCTTCTGCTGCTCCGGCTGTCGGAGCAGCTGCGCCTCGTCGGCGTTGGACAGGAAGCCGCACTCCACCAGCACCCCCGGACACGTGATGTGCTTCATGAGGTACACCGAGTCCCCTATGGCCTTGGCGGTCTTTTCGTTTCCGGTGTTTACTGTCAGATTCAGCGCCTGCTGGATGGATTGCGCCAGCCCGGCGGCAGGCTCCTGTGGATTACTGAAGACCTGCGCTCCGTGGACGGCGGGGTGCTGGGGCATACTGTTCTGATGGATGCTGAGCAGCACCGCATGGGGCAGGGCGTTGATAAGCGCCACACGGTTCTTCAGGTCCGATACTTTCTTCTCCCGCAGGGTCTGGGCCTCCGGAGAATAGATGGCCTCCTCCCCTGTTCGGGTCAATCGGACACTGCGGCCCAGAAACACCAACAGCCCCTCCGCCTTTCGGACGATCTGCAGGTTGATGCCGCTCTCCGGCACGCCATCCGGGGACACGGCGCCGCCGTCCTCCCCGCCGTGTCCGGCATCCAGCACGATGACCGTCCCCGGTGAGGATATCTCTCCGCCGACCGCAGTGGGCCGGGTTTGCCGTCCGGTCAGCAGAAGTGTCAGCAGCAGGGTCGCCAGCGCTACCAGAATGCTCCACAGGAGCCGCCTGTGCCGCAGCCACAGTACCATGGCCCTCACCCCCTCCGGCACACTCTATGCGCCGCCGGGGTGCTCTATGCTGGGATTATACCATACCCATGCCGAGGATGCAAACCCCAGCGCCTTGCAAAATCCCCGCAGCATGGTATAATAGCTGCAGAGCGGCGGCGACGCCGTGCCATTTTGCGAGGTGAGACCATGCCCATCGACTACCGGCAGGAGGCCCCCCAGCTGCTGCTGGACTTTCTGTCCTACCATGAGACCATTAAGGCCCACTCCCAGCGGACTGTGGACGAGTATTTTCTGGATCTGCGGAATTTTTTCCGCTACCTGAAGCAGACCCGTGACCCGGCTCTGCGGGATGTCCCTATGGATCAGGTCAGCATCCGGGATGTGGATCGGGACCTCATCGCCTCGGTAACGCTGACGGATATCTACGGCTATATGACCTACCTCAGTCGGGATCGGGTGCTGCACCAGAATAGCCAGCGCTCTGAAAAGGGACTCAACGCCGCCTCCCGTGCCAGAAAGCTGGCCACCATTCGCTCCTTTTACGGCTATCTCTGCAACAAGGTCCATGTGCTGGAGGAGAATCCCGTGAAGGATATGGACTCGCCCAAGCTGAAAAAGACCCTGCCCCGCTATCTGACACTGGAGGAGAGCATGGCCCTTTTAGACAGCGTAGACGGCCCTAATCGGGAGCGGGATTACTGTATTTTAACGCTGTTTCTCAACTGCGGTCTGCGGATCTCCGAGCTGATCGGCCTGAACCGCAGTGACATTCAAGGAGAGGCCCTCCACGTGCTGGGCAAGGGCAACAAGGTCCGCATCGTCTACCTCAATGAGGCGTGTCAGGCGGCTCTGGAGCAGTATCTGGCGGTGCGGCGCCCCATCACCGGCAGGGATGAGGACGCCCTGTTTCTCTCCCAGCAGAACCGACGCATCAGCCGCTCCATGGTCCATGCGCTGGTGAAGCGGCATCTGCTGGAGGCGGGGCTGGACAGCACCCACTACTCCTCCCACAAGCTGCGCCACACGGCAGCGACCCTGATGCTGCAAAACGGCGTGGATGTCAAGGCCGTGCAGGAGGTGCTGGGCCATGAGCACCTGAACACCACCGAAATCTACACCCACATCGACAACGAGGCCCTACGGGTGGCGGCCCGTGCCAATCCCCTGTCACGGGTGAAGCCCAAGGGCAAGATAGACGAGTGATCCGCCGGATTTTTCCCGCAGATTCATTGACTTTACCGTCCAAATGCTATATGCTAAAAGAAATATGATGAGATGGAGGTTACCCATGAATACGGCAGAACTTTCCTGCATTTGCAAACAGGTGCGCCGGGACATCATCAACATGACGGCCAACGCCGGCAGCGGCCACCCCGGCGGCTCCCTGTCCGCCACAGAGCTGATGACCACCCTGTTCTTCCGACAGATGCGTATCGACCCCAAAAATCCCAAGGACCCCAACCGTGATCGCTTCGTTCTCAGCAAGGGCCATTCCGCCCCCTGCTATTATGCAGTGCTGGCGGAGCGTGGCTTCATCAGCCGGGACGAGTTCACCAACTTCCGCCAGCTCCACAGTATCCTGCAGGGGCATCCCGATTGTAAAAAGGTTCCGGGCGTGGACGCCTCCACCGGCTCTCTGGGACAGGGCTGCTCCATCGCTGTTGGTATGGCACTGGGTGCCAAGCATCAGGGGCAGGACGTGAAGGTCTACACACTGCTGGGCGACGGCGAGTGTCAGGAGGGGCAGATCTGGGAGGCATTCATGTCCGCTGCCCACTATAAGCTGGACAACCTGACGGTCATTATCGACAACAACGGGCTGCAGATCGACGGGCGCAACGACGAGGTCATGTCTCTGGGCGATCTGCCCGCCAAGCTGCGGGCCTTCGGCTTCGATCTCCACGAGATCGATGGTCACGATCTGGATGCCATTGCCGCAGCGCTGGACGCTCCCGCGGCCTCCGGCAAGCCCAAGTGCATCCTGGCCCACACCGTGAAGGGTAAGGGCGTTTCCTTTATGGAGGATCAGGTGGGTTGGCACGGCAAGGCTCCCAACGAGGAGCAGCGCCAGCAGGCTTTGAAGGAATTGGAGGACTGAGAGCATGAGTGAAAAAATCGCCACCCGTGAAGCCTACGGCAAGGCGCTGGTAGAGTTGGGCGCTTCCAACGATAAGATTGTGGTGCTGGATGCCGATCTGGCCGGGGCTACCATGACCAAATTTTTCAAGGCGGCCTATCCCGACCGCTTCTTTGACTGCGGCATTGCCGAGTGCAACATGATGGATGTGGCGGCGGGTCTGTCCACCATGGGGCTCATTCCCTTCTGCTCCACCTTTGCCATGTTCGGCGCAGGCCGGGCCTATGAGCAGATCCGCAACTCCATCGCCTACCCCCGTTTCAATGTGAAGATCTGCTGCTCCCACGCCGGCGTGTCCGTGGGCGAGGACGGCGGCAGCCACCAGTCCATCGAGGATATCGGCCTTATGCGGATGATCCCCGGCATGACTGTCATCGTCCCTGCCGACGGCAACGAGGCCCGAAAGGCCACCTTCGCTCTGGCTCAAATGGAGGGTCCCGCCTATCTGCGGACCGCCCGGCTGGCCTCCCCTGTTTTCGAGCAGGACTATCCCTTCGAGATCGGCAAGGCCAACGTCCTCCGGGAGGGTAAGGATGCTGCGGTGTTCGCCTGTGGCCTGATGGTCAGCGAGACGCTGGAGGCGGCGGAGCTGCTGGCCGCAGAGGGCATTCATATCTCTGTCATCAACGTTCACACCATCAAACCCATCGACGCCGCCTGCGTCACGAAGTACGCACAGAAGTGCGGCAACGTGGTGACGGTGGAGGAACACAGCGTCATCGGCGGTCTGGGCGATGCCGTGGCGGACGTCCTCATGGGCAAGGTGAACTGTAAATTCCGCAAGATCGGCATCAACGACTGCTTCGGCCAGTCCGGCAAGGCCAAGGATGTGCTGCGGGAGTACGGCCTCACCGCCGACCAGATCGCAGCCAAGATCAAGGAGACTCTGTAAAGCGCATCCGGATATACGAAGGCATCCCCCGGTAAACGCCGGGGGATGCCTTTTAGCGTAAAACAGATGCATCAAAGCAGGACAGCATGAAGTTTCCTGCTCTTTATCACCGCTTTACTACTTCAGGTCATACTTCCACGCACTGCCTTCCTGATAGTAGAAGAACTCGCTCAAAGCTTCTTCTGTGAAAACCCGAAGCATATCACACATATCCAAAGACAGCTTAAGCTTGGGCAGATCGGCAATATCCTCCCACCAGACCCTACCTTCGGGGCTGGAGCGCAGTTCGCCATCAAAACAAGTTGCCTTATAAAGCAGCACAACAAACCGGCACTGATTCTCACACCAGTCCTTGATGCCGCAGAGCTGAGGGGAACGGATATTCAGTCCGGTTTCCTCCTGCACCTCCCGAATCACGGCATCCGTAAAGGATTCTCCCGGCTCTACATGACCTCCGGGGAAGGTGACGCCCGGCCAGTCCCGCTTTTTCCGGTCGATCACGACGACCCGGCTGCCATCACAGATCATGCACATATTGGTAAATTCAACCGTTTCGATTCTCTCCATTATGTTCCTTTTCTGTTCGTGTGTATACGCAGTATAGCATAGCAATCATTTAGCTTTCAATAGGCGTGACGGAAGTTATCTCCCAAAATGTAACCTTTCTGCGAATACAAATGGATCTCAGCCTTTTCCGGTGTGGAACACATAAAATGTGAAATGCACAAAAGCAGGCGGCACCAAACTGAAGTTGAGCGCCGCCTGCTTTTTCATGTAAGGGCCGTTTTCTTGCAGGACTCTTTCTTAGTCCTGCTGCCAGTTGTGCCACACGTTCTGCACGTCCTCGTTGTCCTCCAGCATATCGATGAGCTTGTTCATGTTCTTCACATCATCCTCGCCGGTCATGGTCACATAGGTCTGCGGCACCATCTCCAGCTCAGCGCTGGCGAAGGTATAGCCCTTGGCCTCCAGCGCCTTCACCACATCGTTGAAGCTGTCGGGATCGGTGGTGATCTCGAACACGGGGCCGTCGGGAGAGAAGTCCTCGGCGCCGGCATCCAGCGCATCCATCATGACGGCATCCTCATCCAGCTCGCCATCCTCATTGTCGATGACAATGACACCCTTGCGGTCGAAGGACCAGGATACGCAGCCCTGAGCGCCCATGCCCTTGCCGAACTTATCGAAGTAATGGCGGATCTCCGGGGCGGTGCGCTGACGATTATCGGTCAGGGCCTCCACGATCACGGCCACACCGCAGGGGCCGTAGCCCTCATAGGTGACGGACTCGTAGTTATCGGTGTTTCCGGCGCCCAGTGCCTTGTCGATGGTACGCTTGATGTTGTCATTGGGCATATTGGCGGCCTTGGCCTTGGCCACCACCGTAGCCAGACGGGAGTTGTTGGCGGGATCGCCGCTGCCGCCCTGCTTGACGGCCACGATGATCTCCTTGGCGATCTTGGTGAAGGTGGCGGAGCGCTTGGCGTCAGCCGCACCCTTGGTCTTTTGGATATTGTGCCACTTGGAATGTCCGGACATAGTATCGTTCTCTCCTTATCTCATGTAAAATTTAACTGCGTCGCCATGTACGGCGGACTTTGTGACCTCCAGCTCCGGGAACGTCTCCCGCAGCCGGCGGACGATCTCCTGACACACCACATCCTCCGTGGGGAAGTGTCCTGCATCGATGAGATTCAGCCCCTGCGTATCCAGAAAGTCATTGTACCGCAGGTCGGATGTCACAAAGGTGTCGCAGCCCTGAGCGATGGCCTGAGGGATGTATTCCCCACACGCTCCGCCGCCCACGGCTACCCTGTGAACGGGCCGGCCGCCGTCTCTGTATCGCAGTCCATTGCAACTTAATGATTTTACCACATCTGATAGGAACTGTTCAAGGGGTTTTTCACAAGAAAGTGTGCCGATCCGCCCGATTTTTTCCTCATTCAGCGGTTTTGTATCCTGCAGACCCAGCGTGCAGGCCAGACAGTCGTTGACGCCGCCCTCCGCCGCATCCAGATTGGTGTGCATACACATGGCGGAGATATCCCGCTTCACCAACTCCGTCAGCAGCCCGCCCAGCCGGGTATCCTCCCGGAGCGTCTGCATCTGCTGGGCGTGCCAGCGGATGTTCATCACCGGGTGGTGGGACACGATCAGGTCGGTCCCCGTCTCTGCTGCCTCTGCCGCTACGTCCGGAGACACATCCAGCGCCACCAGCACCCGGTGGACCTCCCGGTCGCCCCGGCCCACCAGCAGACCCACATTATCCCAGTCCATGGCCAGCTCCGGAGGAGCCCACCGGAACATCATCTGCGTTACATCATTGACCGTTACCACGCTGCCACGCCTCCTTCTTTTCTTCCAGAATATCCGCCAGAGCCGCCAGCGGCTCCGCCTCGCTCTCGTCTCCGCCCCGGTGCAGGCCGTCCATCCGCAGATAGAGCCGCCGCAGCTGCTGCTCCAGATACAGGCCATACAGAGGGTCGTGCTCCAGACAGAAGCCGCCGTACCGCTCCGCATCCGACGCCTCACCGGAGGGGCCACCGGTGACGGACAGGATCACATACAATTTCCCCTTGTCCTGCACCAGACGCTCCTCGGTGCAGCGGTATCCGTTTTCCCGCAGCCAGCCCCGCAGCAGCTCCACCTTGGTCATGGGCTGCAGCAGCAGGGTGTGGTGGCCGTCCGCCGCCCATGGAGCGGCACGGAGGATATCCCGGATGGTCTCGCCGCCCATACCGGCAATGACCACGGTGTCTGTCTCCTCCGCCTCGATGCCGGACAGGCCGTCACAGAGCCGGAAGTCCAGCCCCTGTATCTCGTATTCCTCCGCCGTGCGGCGGGCGTGTTCCAGCGGCTCCGCCCCCACATCGGCGGCGATGGCGGAGGGGATACGCCCTTCCTGCAGCAGCCAGACTGGCAAATAGCCGTGGTCGGTGCCGATATCCGCCAGACGGCCGCCATGCGGCGTCATCTCCGCCAGCAGACGCAGCCTTGGCTGTAATGTGATCCGTTTCATGGGGCCTCCTTCCAGACAGAAAGGAACGCATACGGCACCATGACCGTATGCGTTCGCTGCGTTTTACTCAGCGGCCTTGTTGGCCTCCTGATTCACCAGCTCCAGCAGCTTGTCCACGTCCACACCGTGAACGGCGCAGGCCTCCTCCACAGTCTCGCCACGGGAAGAGGGGCAACCCAGGCAGTGCATACCGATGGAGAAGAAGATGGGAGCGGTCTGAGGGGCAACATCCAGAATATCACCGATGATGGTGTCCTTTTTGATTTCGATCATGTGTCAAAACCTCCGTTTGATATTTACATCGTTAGTATATCCCATGTTTCCGTCTTTTTCAACAGGAAAATCATGAACAGCCTGTGAAAATCACAGAAAATGCAGAGTCCGTATCGGGCTGGGCATATAAAATGCGGGAGCCGCCGCATAGGCAGCTCCCGCATCATATGTCAGTCTGGCTGATCAGCCGTTCTCACGCATCTTAGCGAAGCAATCGCTGCAATACACGGGACGGTCGGTCTTGGGTTCGAAGGGAACCTTCGCCTCGCCGCCGCAGGCTGCACAGGTAGCGGTGAAGTACTCACGGGGGCCACGGGCGGCGTTCTTGCGAGCGTCGCGGCAGGCCTTGCAGCGCTGAGGCTCGTTCTGGAAACCACGCTCAGCGTAGAACTCCTGCTCACCGGCGGTGAAAACGAACTCCTTACCGCACTCCTTGCAAACCAAAGTCTTGTCTTCGTACATGATGTTACCCTCTCTTTGAGAAAAATATATTGCGTTCAGCGCTTGCTGATATCGCCTGATGAAAGTTGCCGAGCCACCTTGCGCCGGATGCGCTGCACGGCGTTGTCCACCGACTTGGGGGACCGGCCGACGGCCGCAGCGATCTCACGGCAGGTAAGACCGTCCAGATAAAACCCTAAAATCATGACCTCGAATTCGGACAGCTGCTTGCGGACATTCTCCAGCAGGCTGACAGCCTTCTCCCTGTCGATCAGCAGATCCTCGGGACCGGGCTGTGCAAAGGAAACATTTGCTTCAAAGAGTGAGGGATTCAAGGGAACCGATTGATTCAATGGGGCGTGCTTCCCCCCCGCCGCAGCCTTCACAACGGAATAGAGCCGGTGGCGGATACACGTTTCGGCAAAGGTTCGGAAGGAGGCATCCCGGTCCGGGTCATACTCCCGCATGGCCTTGATGAGACCGAACATCCCCTCCTGCATCAGGTCCTCGCTGTCTCCGCCCGCCAGAAAATAGGGCCGGGCGCAGGAACGAACCACCCGATGGTAACGGGCGGCCAGAACCTCCTCCGCCGGACGGTCCTGCTCCCTGATAAGGCGGCACAACGCCTCGTCCGGCAGCTGTTCCAGAGGGGCGCCGCCGGATTCCTGATCCTTTGTCATAGTCTATTATACCTTTTCACTAAAGAATTTGTCAAGTCATCCACGACGATTTGTCAAAACTGTATTTTTTCAGACAGAATTTTTATGAGATCAGCTAAATCTTCCGCCACTTTTCGGGCAACTTCGGTGGTTTTCGCCTCCACCATGACCCGAATCAGGGCCTCCGTACCGGAGGGACGGATCAGAACACGTCCCTTTCCGGCCAACTCCTGCTCCATCTGAGCGATAGCGTGCCGGAGGGCGGGATCCTGCATGATCGCATCCTTGACGCCGGGAACGTGGGATACGGCCACATTGATAAGCTCCTGTGGATACTGGGGGCAGCAGGATGCCAGTTCGGAGGCCCGCTTTCCGGAGCGGCGCAGGGCCTGCAGGAATTGCAGAGCCGTCAGCTCACCGTCGCCGGTGGTGGCGTATTCCCGGAAGATCGTGTGGCCCGACTGCTCGCCGCCGATGGCGTAGCCGCACTCCAGCATCTTCTCCAGCACATGGCGGTCGCCTACGGCGGTGCATACCAGCTCGATACCCTCCTTGCGGCAGTACTCGTGCAGGCCGAGATTGGACATCACCGTGGCCACGATGGCGTTGCCGGAGAGCTTTCCGTGACGCCGCAGATCGGCACCGCAGACAGCCATCACCTTGTCTCCGTCGATGGTATGGCCCGTCTCGTCCACCAGTAGGCAGCGGTCGGCGTCGCCGTCGAAGGCGATGCCCAAGTCGTAGCCGCCGGCCACCACGCCCTCGGACAGGGATTTCAGGTGGGTGGAGCCGCAGCCGTCGTTGATGTTCACGCCGTCCGGCTCTCGGTGGATGAAATCTGCGTGCAGGGGCAGGCCGTCAAACAGATCCGGCGCTGTGGCAGAGGCCGCGCCGTTGGCGCAGTCCACCAGCACCCGCAGGCCCGACAGGTCGCAGTCGATGCTGGAAATCAGATGGTCGATGTAATCCCGCTTCATCTGCCGCATCCCGTGAAGGCGCTTGCCGATCTCGCCGTGGGTCTTGACGTCCATGGGAGCGCCGCTGAGGATCAGCTCCTCCACACGGGCCTCACTCTCGTCGGAAAGCTTATAGCCCCGAGCGTTGAACACCTTGATGCCGTTGTGCTCATAGGGGTTGTGGGATGCCGAGATGACGATGCCCGCATCCGCCTGCTCCAGCACCGTCAGATACGCCACCGCCGGTGTGGGAATGGTGCCAAGGGGCATCACGTCACCGCCCACAGAGCAGATGCCCGCCATCAGCGCCGCCTCCAGCATATCCGAGGAGATACGGGTGTCCTTGCCGATGGTAATGGTGGGCTTGCTCCCCTTCTCCTCCGTCAGGACGGCAGCCACTGCCTGCCCCACATGAAAAGCCAGTTCTACGGTGAGATTTTCACCAACGATACCACGGATGCCATCCGTGCCAAACAGTTTGCCCATAAGAGGTTCCTCCTACTCCTTATATCTCCAGCTGTTCCTGTCCTAAAAACGCTATGTGCAGGTGCTCATATGCCTTCCGGGTGACGCAGCGGCCACGGGGTGTCCGGGTCAGGAAGCCCAACTGCATGAGGTACGGCTCATACACATCCTCCAGCGTCACGGACTCCTCGCCGATGGTAGCGGCCAGCGTTTCCAGCCCCACCGGGCCGCCGCCGTAGTTTTCGATGATGGCCCGCAGCATCCGCCGGTCCACTGGATCCAGCCCCAGATAGTCGATCTCCAGCGCCTGCAGGGCGTGATCCGCTACGGCCTTGGTAATAACACCGTCCGCCCGCACCTGAGCAAAGTCCCGCACCCGCCGCAGCATCCGGTTGGCGATACGGGGCGTTCCACGGGAGCGCCGTGCGATCTCCATGGCGCCCTCCGGTTGAATGGGGACATTCAGTATTCCGGCGCTGCGGGTGACGATCAGGGCCAGTTCTTCCGGGGTATAGAGCTCCAGCCGCAGTGTTACGCCGAACCGGTCCCGCAGCGGAGCGGACAGCTGTCCGGCCCGTGTGGTGGCGCCGATGAGGGTGAACTTGGGCAGATCCAGCCGAATGGAGTTGGCGGAAGGGCCCTTGCCGATGATGATGTCGATGGCATAGTCCTCCATGGCGGGGTACAAAATCTCCTCCACGGAGCGGTTCAGCCGGTGGATCTCGTCCACAAAGAGAATGTCGTTTTCGCTGAGATTCGTCAGCAGGGCCGCCAGATCACCGGGCTTTTCAATGGCCGGGCCGGAGGTGATGCGGATGTTGACTCCCATCTCGGCGGCGATGATGCCCGCCAGCGTGGTCTTGCCCAGACCCGGAGGGCCGTGGAGCAGCACATGATCCAGCGGCTCCGTCCGCCGCCGGGCGGCCTCGATAAAGACGGAGAGATTCTCCTTGGCCTTGGTCTGGCCGATGTACTCCGCCAGTGTATGGGGGCGCAGGCTCACCTCCGCATTGTCCTCCGGCAGCAGCGTCTTGGCTACCAGTGGCTCCTCGTAGATATCGGTGCCGAAATCAATGCTCATACGTCTCCCCCCTTCTCCTGCTTTTCATGTCACTTTACCATTTTCTTCAGCGCCTGCCGGATGATCTCCTCCAGCGGCAGAGCGTCCATATCGATGCCCTTCAGGGCCGTACTGATCTCCTGAGAGCCGTAGCCCAGCACTGCCAGCGCTGCCGCCGCCTCGCCGGACTTGCTGCCGCCTAAGGGCATGGGGGCGCTGCCGCCGCCGCTCGGTACCGTGAAGCTGCTCTGTTCCTTGGCCAGCTTATCCTTCAACTCCAGAATGATGCGCTGAGCAATCTTCTTGCCGATACCCTGCGCCGCCGTCAGCGCCTTCTCGTCCTCCGTCACGATGGACAGGGCCAGATTCTGGGGTGTGGTGGCCGACAGAATGGCCAGCGCCGCCTTAGGGCCAACACCGGACACGCCGATGAGCATCTTGAAGCTGTTGAGCTCCTGCTGACTGGCAAAGCCGTACAGCTCGAAGATATCCTCCCGCACGTGGAGGTAGGTGTAGAGCCTGGCCCTCTCCCCCTTTTTCAGCTGAGACAGGGTATAGTTTGTGGTGGCGCAGGCATAGCCCACGCCGCCGCAGTCGATGACGGCCAGACCGGCGGCGATCTCCGCCACGGTGCCGTTGAGATAGTAAAACATATTCAGACCGTCTCCTTTACATCGGGGTCCTTTCGCCGCAGCAGGGACGTGGCGCTGCGGGCGTGGCAGATGGCGATGGCCAGCGCATCGGCGGCATCGTCAGGCCGGGGGACGGCCTTCAGCTTCAGCAGCCGCCGGGTCATATCCATGACCTGCCGCTTCTCCGCCAGACCGTAGCCTACCACCGCCTGCTTGATCTGCATGGGAGTGTATTCATATACTGGCAAGTGCATTTTCTCCGCCGTGTACAGCAATACCCCCCGCCCGTGGGCCACGGCAATACCGGTGGTGATGTTCTTGCTGAAAAACAGCTCCTCGACGGACATCTCATCCGGCTGGAATTGCCGGATCAACTGCCCCAGATCGTCCCCGATCTGCACCAGCCGGGCTGCCAGCGGCATACCCGCCGGGGTGGTAATGGCTCCGTACTGGACCATCCGCTGCCGCCCGCCCTCGGAATCGATGACGCCGAAGCCCACGGTGGCCACTCCCGGATCAATGCCCAAAATACGCATAGCCGCTCCTTCCCGTTCACCCGCAGAGGATATAAAATCAGTTTATTATAGCAAATTCCCAGCGAAAAGGCAACAGGGAAAAACATTTCTCCCGCAGGCGGGCGCTGCCTGAGTGCAGAGGAAGCCGCCCCGGAGGGCGGCTTCCTCTGTGAAATAATAATACTTTACAGTTCTTTGCTCGCAGCGCTCACAGAGCACGCAAGTACTCCGGTCGCAGGCCGTAGCCCTCCAGGCCCTTCCGCACTCGCTCCAGCATGGCGTCCCGGTCCTGATTCAGCGTCCCCTTCAGCGTCAGGTAGTTGGAGGCGTGGTTCATCCGGAATACGCTGCCCTCGCTGTCGATGTGCTGGAGCAGCAGCTCCGTCTCCCGCAGGATATCCTCCGGGCCCAGAACGGTAAAGCTGCCCTCACGCACCCATTTCTCCAGCGGCGTACCCGGCTCCACCATCAGCGTCAGCAGACCGATGTACTCCGGCTTCATGGCGCTGAATGCCTCCGCCGTACCGATGGCGTGCTCCCGCATCAGCTCCCGGCTCCCAAGTCCTGAGATGGCCGTTACCGACAGAGCCAGTCCACAGCGCCGGGCCTTCTGCCCCGCCGCCACGATGGCCGCCGCCGTGTGGCCCTTGTTCATCCGGCGCAGCACCTCATCACAGCCGGACTCCAGCCCCATATACACCATGGTCAGGCCCTGAGACCGCAGCAGGCGCAAGTCCTCCTCGCTTTTGATCTGGAGACTGGTGGGCGAGGCGTAGCACGTCACCCGCTGGCACTCCGGGAACAGACCGTAGATCAGGCCCAGGATCTGGCTCAGCTCCTCCGTTTTCCGCATCAGGGCGTCGCCGTCCGCCAGAAAGACCCGCTCCACCTTTTTATAGACCCGGCGGGCCATCTCGAAGTCCTCCCGGACCTCCTCCATGGGTCGGATGGCGAAGTGCTTGTCGTCGTACATATCGCAAAAGGCGCAGCCGTTGTGGCTGCATCCGTAGGTCACCTGCACGATGAGGCTGTAAGCCTCACTGGGCGGACGGTATACCTTTCCCTTATAACGCATGGTCTCACGCTCCTTTGGTCGTTTGCTCCATTGTAGCAGATTTCTTTCCGTTTGAAAAGCACATATTCTCCGCAGGCGGTACATATAGTGTGCTGACTTCAACCAACGAGGTGACCGAATATGGAACAGAACTTCAACCACGTTCTTCTGTGCGGACAGGTTCTCACCCAGCCGCAGCCGTCCCACGTCAACCACGGCCAGAGCTTCTCCCGGTTCCTGCTGTCCGTCCCCCGGCTCTCCGGGCAGGAGGACTGTCTGCCGGTGATCGTCCCCCAGCCGCTGCTGGAGCTGTGTCCCCTGTCCCCCGGCGCAGCCGTCACCGTCACCGGCCAGCTTCGCTCCTTCAACAACCGCAGCGGACAGGGGCCACGGCTGGTGGTGTCGGTCTTTGCCCAGACCCTCCAGCCCGGTGGAGAGGGGCCGGTGAATCGCATTCGGCTGTCCGGCGTGCTCTGTAAGCCCCCTACCCTGCGCTGCACGCCCTTGGGACGGGAGATCTGCGATATCATTCTGGCGGTGAACCGGCGCTACGGCCGAGCGGACTACCTCCCCCTTATCGCATGGGGTACCGTTGCCCGTCAGACGTCCATTCTGGCGGTGGGCGCCCGTCTGACGGTGGAGGGCCGCATCCAGAGCCGCACCTACACCAAGAATCTGGAGACCGGGCCGCAGGAGCGAGTGGCCTATGAGGTGTCCGTCATGCGTCCGGCAGAGCTGTCGGAATTTGTAGAGTAGCTGCCGGATTTTGCGGTGCGCCTATTGAACCGCCATCCAAACCGTGGTATGCTTATACCTATACGAAAATCATGTAAAGGAACGCAAGACTATGCACCATATCCAGCACCCTCATCCGACCCACTCCGGCGTGGATATGACCGAAGGCAATATCACCGGCCATCTGATTCGCTTTGCGCTGCCGCTGCTGGCGGGCAACATCTTTCAGCAGCTATACAACATGGTGGATACATGGGTGGTGGGCAATTTCGTCTCCAACGAGGCCTTCTCCGCCGTAGGCACAGTGGGCCCCATCGTCAATATGCTCATCGGCTGCTTTCTGGGCTTTTCCAGCGGCGCCGGCGTGGTCATCAGCCAGTACTACGGCGCACGACGCACGGAGAGGGTCCACGACGCCGTCCACACGGCGCTGGTGCTGACGGTGATCCTGTGTGCAGTATTCACGGCGCTGGGCATCGGCTTTACGCCCCTGATGCTGCGTTTGATGAACACCCCTGCCGAGGTGTTTCCGGAGTCCTCCGCCTATCTGACCATCTATTTCGGCGGCATCAGCGGCCTACTGATCTACAACATGGGCTCCGGCATCCTCCGGGCCGTGGGGGATTCCCGCCGCCCCTTCTATTTTCTGGTGGTCTCCGCCGTACTGAACACGGCGCTGGACCTGCTATTCGTGCTGCGGTTCGGTATGGGTGTGGAGGGCGTGGCATGGGCTACGGTTATTGCACAGGCCGTCTCGGCGCTTCTGGTGATCGTTGTCCTTCTGCGAACGGAGCAGACAGTGCGGCTGATCCCCCGTGACCTTCGCATCCATCTTCCTGTGCTGCGGCAGATCATCCGGGTGGGCGTCCCCTCCGCTCTGCAAATGGCCATCACCGCCTTCTCCAATGTCTTTGTCCAGTCCTACATCAACTCCTTCGGCGCCGACTGCATGGGCGGCTGGACGGCCTATACCAAGATCGACCAGCTGATGCTGCTGCCGATGCAGTCCCTGGCCCTGTCCGCCACTACCTTTGTGGGGCAGAATCTGGGCCGCGGCAACGAGCCCCGTGCTCGGCAGGGCGTGCGCCGTGCGCTGGCCATTGCCATGGCCGCCACGGTGCTGGTGATGATTCCGGTGCTGGTCTTTGCCCCGCAGATGACGGCCTTTTTCAACCGGAAGCCGGAGGTGGTGGCCTACGGCGCTCTGCTGCTGCGGTGTATCTCCCCCTTCTATGTGCTGTGCTGCTTTAATCAGGTCTACGCAGCTGCCCTGCGGGGCGCCGGAAACAGTAAGGCCACCATGATCATCATGCTGTGCTCCTTTGTGCTGTTCCGACAGGTCTACCTGTTCATTATGTCCCACTACATCTCCCATGAGCTGATCCCGCTGGTCATGGGCTATCCTGCCGGATGGCTGGTATGCAGCGCCGCCACGCTGATCTACTATCGCCGTACCTCCTTCCTGTCCACCCGGCTGGTGGCGGAGGACGGCAGCAAGGAGGACATCCAATGACCAAGTGTGAGAGCTGTGTGTTCTATCAGTACGATGAGAACTACGACGATTATGTCTGCGACATGGACTTGGACGAGGACGAGATGGTGCGCTTCCTCTCCTCCCAGACAGACAGCTGTCCCTACTGGCGGCCTGGCGATGACTATCTCACCGCCCGCAGGCAGTAGATGAAGTACGGAAGGAATTTATTATGAACATCCGAGAAGCCACAAAAAATGACTGTGTGCATATGGATGCACTCCTGACGAAGCTGATCCGTTATGAGGCCCGATTTGATCCTAATTTGAGTCCAGAGGTCGTCATAGAGGACAATTACGCCGGGCAAATAGCCGCAGAAGGCTGTAAGGCTTATGTCGCAGAGGACCATGGGATCATCGTTGGATATCTCTATGGATTTACATACCGGATCCCGCAGGTGCTCTTGCAGCCCATCGCCATCGTCGATGCCCTGTATGTCGAAGAGGGCTACCGTGGGAAGGGAATCGCCAAAGATCTATTCCGCAAGTTTCAGGAGTTTGCGTCGGGCTGCGGCGCTGCCAGCATTGAGTTGAAGGTGATGTCCCGTAACAGAGATGCGCTGCGCCTGTATGCGTCGCTGGGGTTTTGCGAGACAAAAAAGTATATGGCGCTGCCGCTGTCGCAGAATGGAAGCAAATGACATTTTCCTTTAATAATAACGAAACAGGAACCGGCTTGCCCCGTAAAGGTCACGCCGATTCCTGTTTTGTGTATTTATTTGCACTTTACGCCAGATAGACGGCCTTGCAGCCCAGATAGTTCATGTAGCAATCCAGCTTGCCCACCGTCTCGAAGGGAGCGTGCATACTCAGCACCGGCACACCGGCATCAATGGTGGTGATGTTGCGGTTGGCCATGTACTGGGCCACCGTACCGCCGCCGCCGGCGTCGATCTTGCCCATCTCACCGATCTGCCACACCACGCCAGCCTCGTCCATCACCCGGCGGACATAGGCCACCGTCTCGGCGTCGGCATCGGAGGAGCCGCCCTTGCCACGGGCGCCCGTGTACTTGCACAGCCCCAGACCGTGGTTCACCTGAGCGTCGTTGCGCTTCTCATACACCTCAGCGAAATTGGGGTCATAGGCCGCCGTCACGTCGGAGGACAGGCAGAAGGCGCTCTCATAGCACACCCGCAGGGCAACGCCCTGACTCTCGCACAGATCCTCCATAAAGGTATCGAAGAAGGCGGACTGCATACCGGTGACGCCCATAGAGCCGATCTCCTCCTTGTCCGCCAGCATACAAACGGCGGTCTTGGTGGGGGTCTCCAGCTCCAGCAGAGCCTTCAGGGCCGCATAGCTGCACACCCGGTCATCGTGGCCGTAGGCGCCGATGAGGCTGCCGTCCAGACCGATATCCGTGGCATTAAAGGCCGGGACCACCTCCAGCTCGGCGGATGTCAGGTCATCCTCGCAGATGCCGTACTTCTCGTGGAGCAGATCCAGCACCCGCAGCTTCACACGGTCGCTGTCCTCGCTGTCGCCCAGAGGACGGCTGCCCATAAGAATATTCAGCGTCTCACCGGCAATGGCCTCGTTGAGGGGCTTCTTCCCCTGTTCACCGCCCAGATGAGGCAGCAGATCATTGATGACGAACTTGGGCTCGTCGCCCTCGCCCAGCACCACGGACACCGCCGTGCCGTCCTTCAGGGCTACCACACCCCGCAGCTGCAGGGGGATCGCCACCCACTGGTACTTACGGACGCCGCCGTAGTAATGGGTCTTGCCGTAGGCCAGCTCGCTGTCCTCATAAATGGGATGAGGCTTCAGATCCAGACGGGGAGAGTCGATGTGGCAGGCCACGATCTGTGCGCCCTCGGACAGGCTCTCCCGGCCGATCACGGCCAGCATCACGCTCTTCTTCCGGTTCACCCGGTACACCCGGTCGCCGGGCTGCAGGGCCATGCCCCGCTCATAGGGGATAAAGCCCGCCGCCTCCGCCAGCGCCACGGTGTGGGCCGTGCACTCCCGCTCGGTCTTGCTGTGGTCCAAAAAGCTCTTGTAGTCCCGGCAATAGGCCTCCATGGCATCCAGCGTCTGCTGGTCCACCCGGTCATAGCCGTTCTTGCTGCCGGAAAACAGCAGCTCTCTCTTGGCCTTCATTTCATCGGTCATCGTTCATGTCCTCCTTCGGTGATATGGTGGAGCTGCCGCAGCAGATCCCGGAAAAAAATCTCCGCCTTCTCCCGGAACGCCTCCGGCGTCTCCTCCTGATTTTCCAGCACATCTGTGCAGTGCTCACGATAATAGCTGTCCGGCTTCTGGGCCTGAATACGCAGCCGTGCGTACTCCTCCGGGATATGGTCCCGCTGCATGATCCGCTGAACCCGCTGCTCGCCGGGGGCCAGCACCGCCACCGTCCGGCAGCACAACTCCCCCAGGCCGCTCTCTATGAGGTTGATGGCATCCAACCCCACCAGAACCCTTCCCTCCATCCTCCTCCGCAGCACGCCGGGGAGATAGTCGAAAATAATGCCGTTGAGCCGCTCCAGCGCCTGCGGATCGGAAAAGACGAGACTCCCCAGCTTCTGCCGGTCCAGCTCCGTTCCCCGGAACACCTCGCCAAAGGCGTCCCGGATGCGGCTGCGCAGGGCTTCGTCCTCCCGCAGGGCCTGATGATACACGGCGTCGCAGTCCAATACCGTGCCGCCCAGCGCCTCCAGCGCCTGCAGGGCGCTGGTCTTTCCGGACCCGGTGCCGCCGGTGATGCCGATGACCACTGGGGCATCTCCGTCAATGAGGTGGAAGCCCGCCGCTTTTTTCAGCCGATTCCCTACCGCCAAGCCCAGCCCCGCATCATCGGGACACTGGGCGAAAATCTCCGTCACGTCCGTTCCGTCGAAGGTGCGCAGAGCGTCGAACACCCGCTGGGCCTGCGCCAGCTTGTCCGTGAACGGCCCCAGCCGATGGACGATATGACCTTCAAAATACCCAGCGAACTCGTCAAAGCAGATGACCCCCGCCTTTTCCCGCAGCAAGCCCCGGATCACCAGAGCGCTGTGGGCCGGGTCTCCGGTCACTGCCGTCACCGGCGCCTTGGGAGCGTAGTGACGGTACTTCATCCCCGGCGCACGGGGCTTTTCCCCGTCCTTCAGAAGCCCGGTGACGGCCTTATCTACCGCCACCGTACCCAGCACCTCCTCCAGCGCCTCCAACGGCAGTCCGCCGGGGCGCAGCAGCCGGGGCGGCGTCACCGTCAGGTCGATGATGGTGGACTCCACCCCCACCGCACACGGCCCGCCGTCCACGATACCGTCGATCTTGCCGTCCATATCCTCCGCCATGTGGCCTGCCGTGGTGGGGCTGGGCCGTCCGGAGGTGTTGCCGCTGGGGGCCGCCACCGGCACACCGGCAGCCTCGATGATGGCCCGTGTCACCGGATGGTCCGGGCAGCGCACGCCCACCGTCTCAAGCCCGCCGGTGGTTTGCAGGGGTACGTTCTCCCGCCGGGGCAGGATCATGGTCAGCGGCCCCGGCCAGAACCGCTCCGCCAGACGGTAGGCCGTCTCCGGTACCTCCCGGCAGTACCGCTCCAGCCACGAGGCATCCGGCACATGGATGATGAGGGGATTATCCTGCGGACGGCCCTTGGCCTCGAAAATATGGCGCACCGCCGTCTCGTTGAGGGCGTCCGCCCCCAGACCGTATACCGTCTCCGTGGGGATGCCCAGCAGCCCGCCCCGCCGCAGGATAGCGGCGGCCTGCGGGATGGCGTCTGCATCCGTCTCCGGATGGAATAGAATGGTTTTCACTGCGATCCTTCCCTTTTGCGGCGTATTTCTCAGAAACCCAGCTCCTCGCCCACCAGCACCACCTTGATGCGGCCTGCCGGGCGACAGATGCGGGTGGTGACGATCTGGCAGCAGATGCTGTCAGGCCCCGTACAGTCGGCGCACAGGCCGGTGACGGAACATGGAGTCTTGAGCCCGGCAAACCGCTGAGCGTTGACGGGAGCGGCGACCTCTCTGGCCCGGCGCATGGCTCCCTCCAGATCTCCGGCCACCTTGTTCATGCCCGCCACCACAATGACCTGCTCCGGTCCGAAACACAGAGCTGCCACACGGTTACCGGTGCCGTCAATGTTCACCAACTGACCGTCGGCGGAGATGGCGTTGCTGCTCATCAGGAAGGTGCCGCAGGTCAGCGCCTTCTTCAGCATCTCCTGCCGCTCCTGCGGCGTCTGGGCCGTATCCCGGTCAATGAGGGCGATGCCCTCTTGCGCCAGCCGCTGCTTGATCCCCAGTGCGTCCACCGTGGCGGTGCCGCCCCAGGACACCGTGTGCTCCTTGGGGATCAGCTCCACCACTTTCTCCACAGCCTCTGCCGCCGTGGAGACGTAGTAGGCCTCGAAGTGGCGCTTTTCCAGCGCCTTCACCACCTGCGGACCAGCCTTGTCGTATCGCTTCTTCGTGTTTGCATCCATGGCTCATTCTCCTTTCTCATAACCCTCCTGCAGCCGCCGGGTCTGATCGGCCAGCGTCAGCGCATCGATGAGGGCATCCAAGTCGCCGTTGATGACGGCGGCGAGGTTGAAATTTTTACTGTCCCCCGTGAGGCGGTGGTCCGTCACACGGTTCTGGGGAAAATTATAGGTACGTATCTTGCCGCTGCGGTCACCGGTCCCCACCTGACTGCGCCGGGTGGCAGCGATCTCGGCGTTCTGCCGGGCCTGCTCCGCCTCGTAGAGCTTGCTTCGCAGGATCTTCATGGCCCGATCCTTGTTCTTATACTGGCTCCGCTCGTCCTGACACTCCACCACCGTACCGGTGGGCAGGTGCGTAATGCGGATGGCGGACTCTGTCTTGTTGACGTGTTGTCCTCCTGCGCCGCTGGAGCGGAAGGTGTCGATCTGCAGATCCTTGGGGTCGATGGAAAGCTCCGTCTCCTCCGCCTCCGGCATCACCGCCACCGTGGCGGCGGAGGTCTGGATGCGTCCGCCGGATTCCGTCTCCGGCACCCGCTGCACCCGGTGGGTACCGGCCTCGAATTTCAGCCGGGACCACGCTCCGTCGCCCTCCACCGTGGCACAGACCTCCTTCACGCCGCCCAGCTCCGTGACGTTCTGACTGACGATCTCCAGCTGCCAGCCCCGGCGCTCGGCGTACATGGTGTACATCCGCAGCAGGTCCGCCGCAAATAGAGCGCCCTCCTCGCCGCCGACACCGCCCCGAATCTCCAGAACCACACTTTTTTCATCGTTGGGGTCTCTGGGCAGCAGCAGGCGCTTCAGCTCCTCGGCCAGCCGCTCCCGCTGCTCCTTGATCCGTGTCAGCTCCTCTTGGGCCAGCTCCCTCAGCTCCGGGTCCGACAGCATCTCCCGTGCCTCTGCGATGGCTTGCTCCATCTGCTGTAAAGCAGTAAAGGTTTCCACCACAGGCGTCAGCTCCTTCTGCTCCCTGCTCAGGTTCTTCAGCCGCTGCTGGTCGCTGTACACCGCCGGATCGGCCAGCTCACGCTCCACCTGCCGCAGCCGCTCCGCAATTTGATTCAGCCGATCTTCCATGGGGCCTCCTTACGTCTGCTCTGCCAGATAGCGCTGCACGTCCTGAATGAATTTATCCCGCCAGAACACATAGCCCACGGAGCCAGGCCGCAGGGATGCCTCCAGCAGATGGGGCTGGGCGGTGTAGCTGTCCATCTGCCGATAGACCTCCTCATACCGCTTATCGCCGCCTCGGGTCAGCACATAGGCCACCCGACTCAGCTCCTGCCCCCGGCGCTTCAGCAGCCCACGCACGGGGCTGGCACACCGTCCGGCCCACACGGGGCTGCCCAAAATTACCAGTCGGTATTCCTCCAAGGGCTTAGCCGTCTCGAATTTCTCCAGCGGATGGGTGGAGCGCCGCATGGCATCCAGCCCGGAGCGGAAATATCCCTTCCGCCCCTGCCGGTCCACGCCGTCGGTAAACTCCACCAGCTCGGCTTCCAGCGCCTCGGCGATCTCCGCCATAGTCTGACGGGTATTGCCGCTGCGGGAATAGTATAAACACAAAATGTCGCTCATCTATGGTGCCTCCTGATGGCCTGCCGGAGCAGGCCAGAGTAGAATTTCCTTGTTATTACAATATCTGTAAAGTGATAATACTTCTCAGCTTTTTCAAGGCGTGTTACTCCTCAATCTGCAGAGAAAGCTCCTCCCAGCGGGCCATTTCCTGCTCCAGCCGGGCCTCTACCTCCTGCTTCTCCTGATAGAGCCGATTCAGTTCCCCGGCATCGCAGGCGTGGGCCGCCATCTCCTCGTCCAGCCGGCGGCACTCCGCCTCCAGCTTGCTGATCCCTGTTTCGCAGATGGTCAGCTGCCGCCGGGCGGCCTGCTGGCTGCGGTTTCCACGTGGCGGACGGGTATCCCCTTTCTTCTCCTGAGCCTTCACCGGCTGGGGAGCCTTCTCCTGCGCCTTCACCGCCCGGTACTGGGCAAAGCCCATGGGGTAGTCAGTGATGGTGCCGTCCGCCAGCTCCCAGATACGGGTGGCAAACCGCTGGATGAAGTAGCGATCGTGGGAGACGAACAGCAGCGTGCCGTCAAAGGCCTCCACCGCCTCTTCGATCCACTCCCGTGCGGCAATGTCCAAATGGTTGGTAGGCTCGTCCAGAATGAGGAGGTTGATCTCCTCGTCCATCAGCATACACAGCCGCAGGCGGCTCAGCTCGCCGCCGGACAGCACCGACACCGGCTTGAACACATCCTCCCCCTGAAACTGGTAGGCGGCCAGCCGGTTCCGGGCGCTCTGGGCCGTCATACCCTTTTTCTCGTACAGCATAGTATCCAAAATGCTGCGCTCCGGGTGGTCAAAGTGAATGATCTGTGGCAAGTACGCTGCCTTTATAGACGGCCCCAGCTTAAAGATGCCGCTGTCTGTGGGCTCTATCCCCAGCAGCATATTCAGCAGCGTCGTCTTTCCGGTGCCGTTTTCGCCGATCAGGGCGATGCGCTCACCATCCTCCACCCGCAAATAGATGTCGGAGAACAGTGTCCGTCCGTCGAAGGCCTTGGAAACCCCCTTCACCTGCAGCACCTCGTCGCCCTTGAACTGGCGGCTGGCAAAGCGGGCATCCATTTTTTTGGCCTTGGTGGGCTTCTCCGTAGTACGCATCCGCTGGATGCGCTTTTCCATGGAGAAGGCCCGCTTATGGAGGGCGTCATTGCCCATGAAGGCCCACAGGTGCATCTGCTCGGCAGCCTTTTCCAGCTGCTGGATCTTGGCCTGCTCCTTGAGATACTGCTTCAGGCGCTCCTGGTAGCGGCGCTCCTTCTCCACGGCGTAGAAGCTGTAATTCCCGCTGTAAAACTCCGCCTTTCCGTCCAGCACCTCGATGATGCGGGTAACGGTGCGGTCCAGAAAATACCGGTCGTGGGAGATGGTCACCACCGTGCCACGGAAGGTGCGGATATATTCCTCCAGCCACTCCGTGGCCTGAAGGTCCAGATGGTTGGTGGGCTCGTCCAGCAGCAGGATATCCGTGTCCTCTAAGATCAGACGGCCCAAATTCACCCGTGTCTTTTCCCCGCCGGAGAGTTGGTCAAAGAGCCGCTGGCGCATCTCGGTATCGATGGAGAGGCCGTTGGCCACCTTGTTGACGGCGGTATCCGTATCGTAGCCGCCCAACCCCTCGAACCGGGCCGTCAGCTCGCCGTACCGCTTCAGGGTCTGGGAAGAGCTGTCTCCCGCCGCCATCTGCTCGGTAAGGCGGTCCATCTCCTCCTTCATCCGGAACATCCGTTCAAAGGCAGAGCGCAGCACATCCTCCACGGTGTATCCGTCGGGATACACCGGGATCTGGGAGATCAGGCCCACCCGGCGGTCGGGGGCCACCATTACCTGTCCCTCATCGTAGTCCAGTTCTCCGGTGAGGATACGAAATAAGGTGGTCTTACCGGCGCCGTTTTTCCCCAGCAGGCCCACCCGCTCCCCGGTGTCGATCTGGAAGGTGATGCCATCCAATATTTTCTTTTCCAGGTCAAAGGACTTGACCAGCCGGTTCACGCTGATATCGATCATAGATATTTCGTCCGTTTCGTTGTTTTCAGATGTATACTATGCTTCCTGAGTAAGGGCCTCCACGATGCGGTGGAACTCCATGGCATGGGACGCCTTTACCAGCATGGCTGTGCCGGGGGTCAGGGCCTCCTGGACGGCGGGCATTGCCTGCTCCACCGTGTCAAAGTGCAGGGCGATATTCCCCGCTCCCTGCGCCATAAGCCGGGCCTTTTCACCGATGGCGATGACCTGATCCAGCCCCAGCCGGGCCGCCAGCGCACCGGCCTCTCGGTGGGCGTCGCTGCTGAGCCGGCCCAGCTCGCCCATGTCTCCCATCACCGCCACCCGGCGACGGCAGTCGGTGTCCGCCAGAATGGTCAGCGCCGCCGCCATGGCCTGAGGATTGGCGTTATAGCAGTCGTCGATGATGAGCCGCTCCTCCGGCAGACGGATGCGCCGCATCCGGGAGCCCGTGGAGACATAATGCGCCACGCCCTCCCGGATCTGCTGTGCCGTCAGACCCAGCCGCTCGCCAATGGCCACCGCCATGGACGCCGGATAGATCATGTAGTCTCCCGGTGACGGAATGTGCAGCGGATAAACGCCGCAGGGCGTGGTCACGGTGCAGGAGAGGCCCTCCACTCCGTGGGTGACAATGTCCGTAACACGGACGGTGCAGTTCTCTCCCCGGCCACAGAGGATGGTCTCGAAGGGCAGCTCCAGTCCTGCCAGCAGAGCATCGTCGCCGTTGAGTACTGCCAGCCCGCCGGGCTGCAGATGCTCGAAGATCTCGCTCTTGGCCCGCAGGGTACCCTGACGGGTGTTGCCGAGATTTTCAATGTGGGCATCCCCGATGTTGGTGATGACCGCCACCGTGGGACGCACCATCTCCCCCAGATAGCGGATCTGGCCGAAGTGATCCATGCCCGTCTCGATGACCGCCGCCTGATGCTCCGGCATCAGGCGCAGCAGGGTCTGTGGCGTACCGATCTCGTTGTTGTAGTTGGCCTCGGTCTTGAGGGTAAGGAAATGCCGGCTCAGCACCGAGGCGATCATCTCCTTGGTGGTGGTCTTTCCGGCGGAGCCGGTGATCTGCACCACGGGGATGGGGAATTTCTCCCGATACCACCCCGCCAGCTGTCCCAGCGCCCGGAGGGTATCCTCCACCTGCACATAGAACTTCCCCGGCACCAGCGCCTCCGGCAGGCGGCTGCACAGGCAGCCCGCAGCGCCGTTCTCCAGCGCCTGCGTCAGATAGGTGTAGCCGTCAAAGCGCTCACCCACCAGTGGGATGAACAGGCAGCCCTGCTCGACCCTGCGGCTGTCGGTGCTGACGCAGGAAAAGCCCTCGCCGTCCTGCACCAGCGTGCCGCCGGTGGCCGCACACAGCTCCTTTGCCGTACAGGTCATCATGTCCGCTGCACTCCTCTCGCCTTCAGAGACTCCTCCACGATCCTCTCACAGAGGTCGGCATAGCTCAAACCCACCTGCGCCGCCTCCTGCGGAACCAGACTGGTGGGGGTCATGCCCGGCAGTGTGTTGATCTCCAGGCACCACGCCTTTCCCTCCTCATCCAGCAAAAAATCGGAGCGGGAATACACCGACAGGCCCAGTCCCCGGTGGAGCTTCAGCGCCATCTCACCGATCTGGTGCCACTCCTCCTCCGTGATGGGGGCGGGGCAGATCTCCTGAGCACCGCCCTTCTGATATTTGGAAACGTAGTCGAAATATTCGCCACGGGGGATGATCTCCACCGCAGGCAGATAGGCGTCCCCCAGCACGGCAATCTGGATCTCACGGCCCTTGATCTTCTTCTCCACCACCACGTGGTCGCCGTAGGTCAGCAGCTTGGCCAGGGCTTCCCGCAGCTGCTCCTTGGTATCCGGCAGCTCCACACCGATGGAACTGCCGCCGTTGACGATCTTCACGGCGCAGGGGACCTCCAACTCCTCCACCAGACGGGGGATATCGGAGGCCGTGTAATGGACGTCACGCCACGGTGCCGTGCGAATACCCTCAGACTCCAAAAACCGCTTGGTAACGGATTTGTCCATGGCCATGCCACTGCCCAGATAGCCAGAGCCGGTGTAGGGTACTCCCAGCAGATCCAGCGTGGCCTGAATACGACCGTCCTCGCCGCAGGAGCCGTGGAGCGCCAGAAACACGATATCCGCCATGGCGCACACCGCCAGCACGTCCTTGCCCAGCAGGGACGGCCCCTGATCCTTCCGACTGCGGCGCACGGCCTCCAGATCCGGAGCCTCCTCCGTGACCCGGTTGTCGCCGCACAGGCCGTCCGGGGCATCGAAGATATCCTCCAGCCGGCCCTCATAGCTCTCCAGCCCCAGGAACATATCCACCAGAATAGCCTGATGTCCCCGCTCCCGCAGCGCCCGGCACACACCGGTGCCGGAGGTCAGAGCCACCTGACGCTCCGTGCTGAGTCCACCGGCCAACACAACGATCTTCATAAGCTTTGCCTCGCTTTCCCTTGAATCACAGGGCGGCCCGCCGACTGCAAGCCACCTATTATATCAGTATGTCAGTATAGCATATCCCTCCGGCGATTACAACCGGGCAGGGAAATTTTCAACGACAAAAGAACCGCCCCATGGGGCGGTTCTTGGAAAAGCTCTATGCAGCTAACGCAGCCAGTCCGGCAGGGAGCGCTTCTGGATGCCGGAGACCATGCCCATGGCGATGAACAGCGTCACCACCGACGAGCCGCCATAGCTGATGAAGGGCAGCGTCAGGCCCACCACCGGCAGCACAAACAGGCACATCCCCACGTTGGAGACGATCTGGAACACCAGCATCCCCGCTACGCCCACGCAGATGTATGCGTCCAGCTGGCTCTTGGCGTTGCGGGCCGCCACGATACAGCGGATAACGATGGCCGCCAGCAGCGCCAGCGTCAGCACACAGCCCAGCATCCCCAACTCCTCCCCGATGACGGCGAAGATGAAGTCCGTGTGCCGGAAGGGCAGGTTCACGGAGGAGGTACTCTGGGTCTGAGCCCCGTGGAGCAGCCCTTGTCCCGTCAGGCGACCGCCGCCGATGGCCATCAGGCTCCGGGTCTGCTGCCATCCGGCCCCCAGCGGATAGAGACTGTGGTCCACCAGTACCTGAAAGCGCTCCTTCATATAGGGTGGGATCTTGTCCAGCTCCCACAGTAGGTAAAAGCCAGCCCCGGCGCCAAAGATGCCCAGAGCGAACCACCGGAGGGCTACCCCGGCGGCAAAGGCCATGCAGGCGAAGATACACACATACACCAGTGCGCTGCCCATGTCGGAGGAGATCACGTAGTAAAGGCCGATGGTCACCAGCAGATTCCCCGCCAACAAACCCACAGCGGGGATGGACTTCATGTCGCCCCGGCCCTTCATCCACACCAGCTGGCGGGCCAGCAGCAGGATAAAGGTCAGCTTCACCACCTCTGCCGGCTGCACCTGAATGGGGATGCCCCGGACGCCCAGCCACGCCAGATTGCCGTTGGCCGACACACCCAGCGGAGTTTTCAGCAGCAGGAAGAAGCCAAGGTTAAAGGCCAGCAGCCACTGCCACTTTTTGCTGATCTCCGTCAGGTCCACCATGGACACCACGAAATACAGCACAATGCCCAGCGCCAAGCCGCACAGCTGGATGATGACGCACTTGAGTCCCCCCTGATACCGGGTGGCGCTGTAGATCATCACCACGCCGAAGAGGGACGTCACGGTACACAGGGCCAGCAGTAGAAGATCTGCTTGACGGATAATATCTAATATGGTATTTTTCACACTTTTCAGCATGGATGTTTCCTCGAATGATCTATATAGAGCTTATATCAATTTAGTGTACCACGTTTTCCTGCCGGTGTAAACCGAAGTTTTTGTGAACGTGGGATTGACAAGCGATGCCCACGGTGATATATTGGAGTAAAAGTAAGAAAAGTTATACTTTTCATATTAGGAGGGATTGCAGTGGGAAAGAAGGACGACCGGTACTATATGTCCTCGGTAAAAATCGGCCCCAAGGGCCAGATCGTCATCCCCAAGGAGGCACGGGCCATGTTCGGCCTGGAGCCGGGGGACACGCTGGTGCTGCTGGCAGACACCAAAAAGGGCATCGCCCTACAGACGGCGGATAAGCTGAATCCCCTGCTGCGGCGGGTGTTTCAGCAGCTGCCGGGAGACGAGGAGGCGGAGGAATGAACGCACTGGCGGTCAAGGGGCTGTGTAAGCGCTATCCGGCCTTTTCGCTGGAGAACGTGAGCTTTTCCGTGCCGGAGGGAGCCGTCATGGGCTTCATCGGACGCAACGGAGCGGGCAAATCCACCACGCTGAAGGCTCTTCTGGGGCTGGTACACCCGGATGCCGGGGAGGTAACGGTGCTGGGCAAGTCCTTCCGGGAGGAGGAACAATCTATTAAAGAGCGCATCGGCGTGGTGCTGGGCGGCATCGACTTCTATCCCAAGAAGAAGGTACGGCTCCTCAGCGACGTGACCCGCCGGTTCTACGGCAACTGGCAGGAGGAGAAGTACCGTCACTACCTGAATCTGTTCGGCATTGACCAGGAGAAGCGGGTGGATCAGCTGTCTACCGGCATGAGGGTAAAGTACATGATCGCTCTGGCCCTGAGCCACGATGCCCGGCTGCTGATCCTGGATGAGCCCACCAGTGGGCTGGACCCGGTATCCCGTGACGAGCTGACGGAGCTGCTGCGGCGCATTGCCGCCGACGGGCAGCGCAGTGTGCTGTTCTCCACCCACATCACCTCGGATCTGGAGAAATGCGCCAGCCACATCACCTTCATCAAGGACGGCACCATCCAGCACACCGGCACGCTGGCGGACTTCCGGCAGCACTACGACTACCTCCGCCAGCCGGGACAGGAGCTGACGCTGGAGGACATCATCGTTTCCGTGGAGAGGAGGCCCTTGGATGAAAACGCTATTATATAAGCAGCTGCGGCTGGTGTGCCAGCCTATGACGCTGGTATTCTGCCTGTTCGGAGCCATGCTGCTGATTCCGGCCTACCCTTATACCGTCATGTGGTTCTATGTGATGCTGGGGCTGTTCTTCTCCTTCCTCAACGGGCGGGAGCAGAAGGACGTGTACTACTCCGCCTTGCTGCCCATCCGAAAGCGGGACACCGTCAAGGCCAACTGCCTGTTCGTGGGGCTCATCGAGCTGCTGGCGCTGGTCATCGCCGTCCCCTTCGCCCTGCTGCGGGCGAAGCTGGGTATCGGGGACAATCCCGTGGGCCTCAATGCCAATGTGACGCTGTTCGCCTGCGGACTGATGCTGTTCGCCGTGTTCAACGCCGTGTTCCTGCTGTCCTTCTACCGGACGGCCTACAAGGTGGGCGTATCCTTCGTGAAGGCGTGTATCGTCATGGCGGTGGCGGCGATCATCATGGAGGCCGCCGTCCACTTCCCGGCACTGAGCCGCTTCAACGGCTATGACCTGGCCTGTCAGCTGCCGCTGCTGGCGGCGGGACTGGTGATCTGGTGCGGCAGCTGGCCCCTGATCTTCCGGGGTGCCGCCGCCCGATACGAGAAGGTCGACCTGTAAGCGAGTGACCCTCAGCATCATCTGCGGACGGCAAGGACACCCTCTGAACAAAAGAGGACAGGGCTGCGCCCTGTCCTCTTTATGCTCTCTCAGTCCGCCAGACCTTTCCCGGCGGAAAACTGATCGTATTTCGCCTGAAGCCACTGCTTCAGCTCCTCCACACCGGCCTCGTCCCATGGGAAATCTCTCTCCTGCCTGTCCTGCGCCACCTCGTAGCAGTACACGGAATAAACCGCCGTGTGCAGTATGCCCTTTTCCTTCCCCATGTCAAAGCGGTAGCGGAAGTCTCCGATGCTGCCGGTATAGACAAAGGCCCGCTTGAACCAACGGGGCGTCAGCTCTGCAAATTGTGGATGCATCCTGTCCCCTCCCCTTTTGTTTTTTATCAGTATACCACAGCCTGCCGAAAAAGGACAGTCAAAAATAGACACCCGGCGGCAAAATCAGGAAAAAGCGCTTGAAAATCTCCTCCGACCGTGGTATCATGTATGTAACGTTTGGAACATTTAAGCTTCGGCTGAGAAAAGGGGTATCCGAATATGGAAAGTGCAGTGAAACGCATCGGCGTGCTGACCAGCGGCGGCGACGCTCCCGGCATGAACGCCGCCATCCGTGCGGTGGTGCGGACGGCAATGAAGAACAGCATCGAGTGCGTGGGCATCCGCCGGGGCTGGGCGGGCCTTATCGCCGGGGATATCTGTCCCATGAATTCCGGCAGCGTCAGCCGCATCATCAACCGGGGCGGCACCATTCTCTACACCGCCCGCAGCGACGAGTTCCGCACGCCAGAGGGACAGAAGAAGGCCGCCAACACCTGCAAGCTGCTGGGGCTGGACGGCATCGTGGCCATCGGCGGCGACGGCACCTTCCGGGGGGCGCAGGATCTGTCCAGATTCGGCGTGTCCGTGGTGGGTGTGCCGGGTACCATCGACAACGACATCGTCTGCACCGACTATACCATCGGCTTCGATACCGCCGCCAATACCGCCGTGGAGTGCATTGACCGTCTGCGGGACACCATGCAGTCCCACGAACGCTGCTCCGTGGTGGAGGTCATGGGCCGTCACGCCGGGTATCTGGCTCTGTATGTGGGCGTAGCCGTGGGGGCCACCGCTGTGCTGGTACCGGAGCATCAGTATGACTTTGAAAAGCACGTGGCCGAGAAGATCCGCGCAGCCCGGTTGGGGGGCAAAACCAACTTCATGATCGTGGTGGCCGAGGGTGCCGCCAGCGCCATGGATGTGGGCAAGGAGATCAAAGAGCATCTGGGGCTTGACCCCCGTGTCACCATTCTGGGCCACATCCAGCGGGGCGGCAGTCCCACCGCCAAGGATCGTGTGCTGGCCACCCGCATGGGCTACGAGGCGGTGCGGGTGCTGGCCGAGGGCATGACCAACCGGGTCATATGCGTCCGGGATGACCAGATCGTCAACGTGGATATCGATGAGGGACTGGCCATGAAAAAGACCCTCAACGCCGAGGAATTCGAGGTCATGACCGTTATGACCGGTGTGTGAGCCATATACGAAATAGAATAAGAGTATCCCATGGAGGAGAAGCACAGCTTCTTCTCCATGGTCTTTTTGTGCAAAAAGCGTTGACGGACATCGAATCTTATGGTTCGTAATAGGAAACTTTTCTTATGCTCCCTCTGCGTCACGGAGCGCTGTTTGTTGTGTTCTGCGCCGAACCTGCCTGTTTTGTCAAAAATGTTCATCTGTTATTGTGCATTTTTGCCGCCGCGCCCCCTCACGGGGTGCATGGATTGAAATCATAGTTGATAATTCAAGATATACATGGTATACTTAGCCGCACCCCCTCACGGGGCGCATGGATTGAAATTCATTGTTCTGACGCAGGTACAGTCAGGCAGAGTCGCCGCCTCCCTACACGGCATAGAGAAAAAATGTTCCAAAGGAGTGCTGTCCGAATGAATCCTGCTGATATCATCAAAGATGCTGTTGCACTTATCAAAGAATATGCACAGGAACTCAGTCAAAAAGAGCACAGAAATGATGTTGAATCCGGGGAATTGATCGGCTATACTGAGGCTCTTAGTGTACTTCAGGATGCGTGTTCGCCAGATATGCGCCGTGAAATCGGTCTTGATTTCGATATCGACGCAGCATACCTGAATAGTACGAAAAAAGGAGAGACTTGCTGTTATGACCTCGATGGAAAAGAAATTGACTGAAAACCGATTAACCGAACCACGGAGGAAAAAGGCAAGCCCTTGATGTTGACATTCTGCCCAGCATAGGTTATACTGCCAATATAACCATTCCGCAGAAGCTGCCGGGACGCTATTGTAAGCCCGGAAGAGCGAAGAAGCGGGATGGTTCTTTTTTATGTCCAGCATGGACTCGGAGTTTTTCGCCATTTGGGCGGCGATCCGCAGCACGTCCCGGTCGGAAAGCGGCGAGCTGCGAATTTGTGCTTGACTTTCCGTCTGGCTCTGTGCTACAATATCTCCAGTGGTGGATGTGGCCAATTCTCTGGCCCGCCCCACTTTTTTTATTGGGCTGATATCATACAGGTATTTTACACCGTTTGTGGATGTTGCGATGTGAAGCGTCGCCTCCCATACGGTGTTATTTTTATCCTGTAAATATGTAATTCGCTTGTCCCATGCGTTCTTCCCGTTGTTGTCCAACCACCCATGGGGGTAAGAAGCAGGTTTACTTTCCTTATACTGGGAAGTTCGGATCACCTCATCCGCCAAAACGACGGTTTCCTGCTTAATCTTTACAGCGTTCCCCTTTACAGCAATATCTTTTGTAGCGGCAACCTTCCGCCCATTCCGGTTGCGGAACTTCTCGCTGGGAGCTGCGATGCGGATATCCACCGCTTCCCCGTTGGGGTCATAGGCCGTGATGGTCTGGCCCCCCAACTCCTTCACCCGCTCACGCATCATCTCCTTGCGCTCTGCGTCCGTCAGCCCCTCCAGCAGCGTGGAATCCAGATAGACACCCTTGCCGTAATTCCTCCCGTCCTCGCCCTTGATCTCCCGGATAGAGAACTGATCCTTTACTCCCCGCTGATTCTCCGAGCTTCGTCCAGAAGCTCTTCCGGCGTTGCGTTCATGTTGTCCGCTATGAATTCTGCCATTTTCATCGCCGTTTCGTCCTCCCCGGCCACTTTGCAGAACACTGCCGCCCTGACCCATTCGGGAATGCTGATGTACTTCAAGCCACCTTTTAAAATCGACTGTGCTTCCGTCATTGTTCGAGCCCTCCATATAAACATTAATATTCTTAGCTTCTTTAACAGCTTGTTTGCCGCCCACTGCATACAGCGGAGTGGCTTCGGTGCCATCGCCAATGCCGTACAAGGCGAACACCTGTACGCCTTTTTCATCAGCATACACCCACTTGGTTGCCTCGTCAAGAAAGTTTTCCCCGCTTTTGATCTCGTCGTTCATCCGCCGTTCCAGCAGCTCCCACTCCGCTCGTTTCAGCTGCGGCCGCCAATACTTGCCCCTTGCCATGTACTGGGTTTCGCCGCCCTCGCTCCGGGTCTCCGCTCCCTGATAGCTCTCCACCGCTGCCGTGGCCGCCTTGTCATAGGCTTCCACAATGCGCTCCAGATAGTGCAGTCCGCCGTCCCGCATCTCCTTCAAGAGCGCCGCCTCCGCCTTGGTGTTGGTGGTCAGCCCATCGAAGTACGCCTTCACCTTGGCGATGAAGTCCTTCAGTTTGCCGATGAGCTTTTCCGTCCCCCACACTCCCCGTCGGCAGCGAGACACAAAAAATTCCCGGAGAGCCTTCGTTCTCCGGGAATTTTTTATGAGTCAATAGACGCTATCAAGCCTTGCCGGCGCAGCCCAGCACGTCCACCAGCTTGTGGCGCACCAGCTCCTTGATGTTGGCACGGGCGGGCTTCAGATACTCACGGGGGTCGAACTTGTCGGGATGCTCCTCCATGAACTGACGGATGGTGCCGGTCATAGCCAGCCGCAGATCAGAGTCGATATTGATCTTGCACACGGACAGCTTGGCCGCCTCACGCAGCTGCTCCTCCGGCACACCGATGGCATTGGGCATCCGGCCGCCGTGGTCGTTGATCATCTTCACGTACTCCTGCGGCACGGAGGAAGAGCCGTGCAGCACGATGGGGAAGCCGGGCAGACGGCGGGAGACCTCCTTCAGCACGTCGAACCGCAGGGGAGGCGGCACCAGAATGCCCTGCTCGTTGCGGGTACACTGCTCAGGCTTGAACTTATAGGCGCCGTGGCTGGTACCGATGGCGATGGCCAGAGAGTCGCAGCCGGTCTTGGACACGAACTCCTCCACCTCCTCCGGACGGGTATAGGATGCCTCATGAGCGGCCACCTTCACCTCATCCTCAATGCCGGCCAGCGTACCAAGCTCGGCCTCCACCACCACGCCGTGGTCGTGGGCATACTCCACCACACGCTTGGTGATCTCGATGTTCTCGGCAAAGGGCTTGGAGGATGCGTCGATCATCACAGAGGTAAAGCCGCCGTCGATGCAGCTCTTGCAGGTCTCGAAGTCGGGACCGTGGTCCAGATGCAGCACGATGGGGATATCGGGGCAGCACTCCACAGCGGCCTCCACCAGCTTCACCAGATAAGTGTGGTTGGCATAGGCACGGGCGCCCTTGCTGACCTGAAGGATCACGGGGGCGTGCTCCTCCTGGCAGGCCTCGGTGATGCCCTGTACGATCTCCATGTTGTTGACGTTGAAAGCGCCGATGGCGTAGCCGCCGTTATAGGCCTTTTCAAACATTTCCTTGGAAGTGACCAGTGGCATAAAAATCGCTCCTTTAGCAAAATAGTTCTTGACTTGTACGGAATGATTGGAATAATATATCCATGGCTTATTGTATCACACTTTTTCTTTTTTGCAACCCCCAGTCATTTACTTTATGGCATTTCCGTGCTAAACTGATAGAGCTTGATTAAAAATTCTTCTGTGGAGGTATAGATCATGAAAGAATTAAAGGGTGCCTGCATCATCGGACAGTCCGGCGGGCCTACATCGGTCATCAACGCCAGTGCCTACGGTGTCATCGACACGGCGCTGAAGTCCCCCTGCATCACGCAGGTGCTGGGCGCCGAGCACGGCATCAAGGGCGTGCTGAATGACCGTCTGTTCGACATGGGGCTGGAGGACCCGGAGGAGCTGCGGCTGCTGAAATACACTCCCTCCTCTGCTCTGGGCTCTTGCCGCTATAAGATCGCAGACCCGGAAAAGGACGATACCGACTATCGCCGGATCCTGGAGGTGTTCAAGAAGCATAACGTCCGCTACTTCTTCTATAACGGCGGCAACGACTCCATGGATACCTGCAACAAAATCAACACCTATATGCAATCCGTGGGCTACGAGTGCCGGGTCATGGGCGTACCCAAGACCATCGATAACGACCTCTTCGGTACCGACCACTGCCCCGGCTACGCCTCGGCGGCCAAGTACATCGCCACGTCCATGATGGAGGTCTATCACGACGCCCATGTCTATGACACCGGCATGATCGTGGTCATGGAGATCATGGGCCGCCACGCCGGCTGGCTGGCCGCCTCTGCGGCGCTGGCGTCGGAGTACGGCGCAGGTCCCGACCTCATTTATCTGCCGGAAACGGATTTCAGTATGCCCAAGTTCATCGAGGACGTGAAGCGGGTCTATGCTGAAAAGGGCAGCTGCATCATCGCCGTCTCCGAGGGCATCCACTATGAGGACGGCGGCTTCGTCTCCGAGGCCAAGGTAGCCGCCAATGACGGCTTCGGCCATGCTCAGCTGGGCGGTCTGGCCGCCATTCTGGCGCAGGTGCTGAAGGAGGAGACCGGCGCCAAGGTCCGTGGCATCGAGCTGAATCTGCTGCAGCGCTGCGGCGCACATCTGGCCTCCGAGACGGATATCGAGGAGTCCTTTATGGCGGGCAAGGCCGCCGTGGAAAACGCCGTCAACGGCATCAACGGCCGCATGATCGGTTTTGAGCGCGGCGTCCGGGACGGCCGCTATGCCTGCAAAACCAAGCTGATCCCTCTGATGGAGGTGGCCAATGTGGAGAAGAAAATCCCCCGTGAGTGGATCAATGCCGAGGGCAACGGCGTAAACCACCAGTTCATCGAGTACGCCCTGCCTCTGATTCAGGGTGAGCCGGATCTGCCCAAGGTGGACTCTCTCCCCCGCTTCGCCAAGCTGAAGAAAATTCTGGCAAAATAATTGCAGCCATAAAAAATGTCCGGCCATAGGGCCGGACATTTTTTGCAGTTCTCCTACTGATCGAAGGAGGGGTTGACGAAGTAGAGATTCTTCTGATCCATCTTCTCCTTTGCCAGCCGCAGCCCCTCGCCGAAGCGCTGGAAATGGACGATCTCACGGGCCCGCAGGAACTTGATGACATCGTTGACGTCGGGGTCATCCGACAACCGCAGGATGTTGTCATAGGTCACACGGGCCTTCTGCTCTGCTGCAAGGTCCTCTGTCAGATCTGCAATCAGGTCCCCCTTCACCGCCATGGAGGCGGCGTTCCACGGGAAGCCGGAGGCGGCAGTGGGATAGACCCCGGCGGTGTGATCCACGAAGTACGCTTCATAGCCGGCGTCCTTTACCTCCTGCTCCGTCATGTTCCTGGTCAGCTGGTGAACGATGGTTCCCACCATCTCCAGATGCCCCAGCTCCTCCACACCAATATCCGTCAGCAGCGCCTTCAGCTCCGGGTATGGCATGGTGTAGCGCTGGCTGAGATACCGCAGGGAGGCTCCCAGCTCTCCGTCCGGCCCGCCGTACTGGCTGATGATGAAGGCCGCCAGTTTGGGATTGGGGTTGGCGATGCGTACCGGGTATTGCAGCTTCTTCTCATAGACAAACATCAGTCCGAACCTCCTTCATCCCAGGGCCACGGGTCCTTGAGCCACCGGTAGCCGCCCTCGGTAACGGTGGTCTGGGTCAAGGGGCCGTACTGCGCCTCATAGCGGGCTCTCCCCTCCTGCGCCAACCGGATATATTCCCAGTAGAGGGCCAGCACCTCCTGATCCTCGGCATGGGTCACCAGATACAGCCCCAGCTCGTCGATGGCGAAATCCAGTGCCATCAGCTCTGACAGCGCCGTGTTGGCCGCCGGGAACCGGCTTTTCAGCTCCTTATGAAACGGCAGGTCCAGTCCGGGGAACAGCGTCCCCTGCTGCAAGGCCTCCCGCTGATCGTAGCGCTTGGGGTCCTGCCCCTGCATAGCCACAAAGGGAAACGCCATAGCGGCGCACCGTCCCGGCAGCTGCCCCTTCCCCTCCGGGCACTTATTCTCCGCCGCAGCGTTGGTGATTTCTGTGTACAAGAGTCCTTCCTCCTCACAGGTCATGTGTGAGCCAAGCGGCTCATCCCATTCTATGCCACCGCCGTGAAACTGGGGACTTCCCTTTTCGGAAACTTATGGTATAATGTCTCTAACGTATCTTTATCATAGGAGGAATCAGATATGGCAAACCAGATCATCCCCCAGCGCAGTGAGGTTCCGGAGGAATACACATGGAACCTGAAGGACCTGTATGAAAGCGATCAGGCTTGGAATGAAGAATACGAAGCCCTGAAGGCCCTCCCGAAGCAGATCGCCGCCTTCCGTGGCACGCTGGGCCGCAGTGCCGAGGACCTGCTGGCATGGTTCCGGCTCCAGGATCAGGTGGAGGAGCGGTTGAGCCGCCTGTATGGCTACGCCAGCTGCAAGGGCGACGAGGACACCGGCAACAGTTTCTATCAGGATATGCGCGGCAAAGCCATGAGCACGCTGGTGACCATCTCCAGCGCCGCCGCCTTCGCCACCCCGGAGATCATGGAGATCCCGGAGGATACCCTGAATCTGTTCTACACCGCCCAGCCGGAGCTGGAGACCTACCGCCGCAGCCTGTATCAGATCCGCCGCCGCAAGGCCCATATCCTCTCCCCTGCCGAGGAGAAGCTGCTGGCCTCCGCCGGCGAGATGGCCAACGCCTCCGAGAACGTAGCCAGCGTGTTCCGCAACGCCGATATGGTCTATCCTGACGTGGTGGACGAGGCCGGCAATGCCCATCAGCTGACGGACGCCACCTTCGTCCCCATGCTGATGAGCCCCGACCGGGAACTGCGCCTCCGTGCCTTCGAGACCTACTACAAGGCGCTGGGCCAGTATAAGAACACCGTGGCCGCCACGCTGGACGGCCAGTTCAAGCAGCTGTGCTTCTTCGCCAACGCCCGCCACTACGACAGCACCCTTCAGGCATCTCTGGACGCCACCGAGGTGCCGGTGCCGGTGTATCTGAACCTCATTGAGGCAGTCCACGGCAATCTGGATAAGATGTACCGCTATGTGGCCCTGCGAAAAAAGGTCATGGGCGTGGACGAGCTGCATATGTACGACGTCTATACCCCCATTGTGGCGGACGCCGACAAGGAGATCACCTATGAGCAGGCCAAGGAGACCGTGCTGGAGGCCCTCCATGTGCTGGGCGATGACTATGTGGCTCTGCTGAAGGAGGGCTTCAACAACCGCTGGATCGACGTCTACGAGAACGTGGGCAAGCGTGGCGGCGCCTATTCCTCCGGCATCAGCCGTCCCCACCCCTATGTGCTGCTGAACCACAAGAACAATCTGGACTGCCAGTTCACGCTGGCCCACGAAATGGGCCACGCCCTGCACAGCTACCACAGCTGCAAGTATCAGCCCATCAGCACCAGCGACTATGTCATCTTCGTAGCCGAGGTGGCCTCCACCTGCAACGAGGTACTGCTGATGCGCCACCTGCTGAGCAAGACCACCGACAAGAAGCAGCGTGCCTATCTCATCAACCACTTCCTGGATCAGTTCAAGGGTACCGTGTACCGCCAGACCATGTTCGCTGAGTTCGAACTGGCCATGGGCAAGATGGCCGAAAACGGCGAGGCCCTGACGGCGGACGCCCTGTGCAGGAAGTATCATGAACTCAATAAGCTCTACTTCGGCCCGGATATGATCTCCGATGACCAGATCGCTCTGGAGTGGGCCAGAATCCCCCACTTCTTCTATAACTACTATGTGTTCCAGTACGCCACCGGTTTCTCCGCCGCCGTTGCCATCGCCAACCGCATCCTCAAGGAGGGCGCTCCCGCCGTGGCGGACTATAAGAAGTTCCTCTCCGGCGGCTGCAGCACCGACCCCATCAGCCTGCTGAAGATCGCCGGCGTGGATATGAGTTCTCCGGAGCCCGTCAACAGCGCTCTGGCCCTGTTTGGTGAGCTGGTAGACGAGCTGGCAGAGCTGCTGTAAAGCAGTTTTCCTGCACAGCTATCCCGACCTATGACCATCCCCCATTCCGCTGCCCCGGCAGAATGGGGGATGCCTTTCGGAATGATCTCATCCAAACCTCATACCAAAACTCCCCCTGCGCCATATGGCGCAGGGGGAGTTTTACACGATTTGACGGGATGTGCCTTCCCTTTAGTCTACAATATCCACCGAAGCCTTCACGCCGGTGCGCTGTGCGTAGGAGCGGATCAGGGTACGGATCTCCTTGGCGATGCGGCCCTGACGGCCGATGACCCGGCCCATATCCTCCGGGGCCACACGCAGCTCCAGCGTCAGCTCATCGCCGGTTTCTACCTCCGTCACAGTGACCTGATCGGGATGCTGAACAAGGCTTCTGGCGATGTAGAGCAGCAGCTCCTTCATGCCTCTGCCTCCGCTTTACTGAACGTCGACTTTCTTCAGCAGAGCACGAACGGTCTCAGTGGGCTGAGCACCGGTCTTGATCCACTCACGGGCCCGGTCAGCGTCGATCTTGATCTCAGCGGGAGACACGCAGGGGTTGTAGGTGCCGATCTCCTCGATGAAACGGCCGTCACGGGGATAGCGGGAATCCGCCACTACCACACGATAGTAAGGAGCCTTCTTAGCGCCCATTCTTCTCAGTCTGATCTTAACCATGATGTTTTTCCTCCAATAATGTAAAATAGAATTGTATTTGATAAATGCTCCTGCACTTATTTACGGTCTTTGCGCCGGTCACTTCAGCCGCTTCTTACGCCCGAAGCCCTGCATTTTTCCACGGCCACCCATACCGGGCATTCCGCCCATGCCGGGGATCCCCCGGAAGCGTCCCTTGCTCATGGACTTGGTGAGCTGCTGGAGCATCTCGAAGGACTTCAGCAGCCGGTTCACATCCACCACCTGCAAGCCGCAGCCTGCGGCGATGCGCCGTTTGCGGCTGGCGTTGAGGATCTGGGGATTCTCCCGCTCCAGCGGCGTCATGGAGAGGATGATGGCCTTGGTGTGGGCCATCTGTTTTTCATCGATCTGGCTGGCATCCAGCTGCTTGCCCAGATTCCCCGGCAGCATCCCGGCGATCTGGCTCAGGTCGCCCATGTTCTGCAGCTGTTCCATCTGATCCAGATAGTCCGTCAACGTCAGTCGGTTCTTGCGGAGCTTCTCCTCCAGCTTCTTGGCCTGCTTCTCGTCGTACTGCTGCTCCGCCTTCTCGATGAAGGTCAGCATATCGCCCATGCCCAGGATCCGGGAGGCCATGCGCTCCGGATGGAACAGCTCGATCATGTCCAGCTTCTCGCCGGTACCCACGAACTTGATGGGCTTGCCGGTGGCCGCCCGGATGGAGAGCGCTGCACCGCCACGGGCGTCGCCGTCCAGCTTGGTGAGAAGCACACCGTCGATACCCAGCGCCTCGTCAAAGGCGGAGGCGGCATTCACCGCATCCTGACCGGTCATGGCATCCACCACCAGCAGGATCTCTGTGGGCTTCACCGCCGCCTTGATGGCCTTCAGCTCGTCCATCAGGGCCTCATCGATATGCAGCCGTCCTGCGGTATCCAGAAAGACCATGTCGTTGCCGTGGTCCCTGGCGTACTTGACGGCCTCCTCGGCAATGTGTACCGGGTCCGCCTGACCCATTTCAAACACCGGGATATCCAACTGTTTGCCCACTACCTGCAGCTGGTTGATAGCGGCCGGACGGTACACATCGCAGGCCACCAGCAACGGCCGCTTGCCGAACTGTCGGCGCATCAGGCCCGCCAGCTTGGCGCCGTTGGTGGTCTTACCGGCACCCTGCAGACCCACCATCATCACAATGGTGGGGCCCTTGGAGGCAAAGGTCAGCCGAGCGTTGGAGCCGCCCATCAGGGCCGTTAGCTCCTCGTTGACGATCTTGACGATCTGCTGACCGGGGGTCAGGCTGTCCAGCACATCTGCGCCTACACAGCGATCTGTGACCTGCGCCACAAAATCCTTGACCACCTTATAGCTGACGTCCGCCTCCAGCAGCGCCAGCCGCACCTCACGCATCCCCTCCCGGACATCCGCCTCGGTGAGACGGCCCTTGCCACGGAGCTTTTTGAATGCGGCGTTGAGTTTTTCGGAAAGTCCTTCAAATGCCATAGCTTACTCCCTCAGAGCGGCGGCATATTCGCAGATCTGCGCCGTCAGCCGTTCCAGCTCCGGATTCTCATACTGCCGGTAGTTGATAGTTCTGATCTCCTTGGCGGCGTCCTCAATGCCCTGCACCTTCTTCTGCATCTGCATGAAGCGCCGGATGAGACCCGTCTTATCCTCCAGCTCCGTCATGGCGGCCTCCGCCCGGACAATGACGTCCCGGACGCCCTGCCGGGAGATGCCGTAGTTCTCAGCGATCTCCGCCAGTGACAGATCCTCATTGTAGTAAAGATCAAAGAACTCCTTCTGCCGGTCCGTGAGGATCTCCCCATAAAAATCGAACAGCATCGTCATGCGATAGGTCTGGTTTTTCACGAAGATCCCTCCTATGTAAAGTCGATTTGCTTTACAAGCATGACTATCATACCCTATTCTTCCCCTCTTGTCAAGGTGAATTTTGCGGCAAACGAAAGTTTTTCCTCTACTGCTGCTGGTATTTTTCATGGAATAATTCTGCATTTTGCTTGCACAATTCCGTTGGTTTGGCTATAATAGACTGGATGCTAATGTGAAATATGAAGGAATGAACCCATGAGTACTGTTATCACCTCTGTGGATCACCGCAGCCCGGCCCAGCGGGCGGGGGTCCGGCCCGGAGAGAAGCTGCTGACCATCAACGGCCACGAGATCGTGGACGTGCTGGACTACCGCTTCTACGGATACGATGCCAAATGCCGGCTGGAGCTGCTGGAGCCCAACGGTTCCGTGCGGAATGTACAGATCAAAAAGGAAGAGGGCCTGGATCTTGGGCTGAATTTCGACACCTATCTGATGGACGAAATGCGCTGCTGCGCCAACCACTGTGTGTTCTGCTTTGTGGACCAGATGCCCCCCGGAATGCGCCAGACCCTCTATTTTAAGGACGACGACGCCCGGCTGAGTTTTCTGCAGGGCAACTATATCACCCTCACCAACCTGACGGAACGGGAGGCCCAGCGCATCATCGACCTGCGCATCAGCCCCATCAACGTCTCCGTCCACACCACGGACCCCCAGCTCCACTGCACCATGCTGGGCAACAAGAACGCCGTGCGCTCTCTGGAGTATATGCGCCGGTTCTGTGAGGCCGGCATCGTCATGAACGGGCAGATCGTCATCTGCCCCGGCTGGAACGACGGCGACCAGCTGCGCCGCACCCTGCGGGACCTGACGGAGATGGAGTTCTCCAGCTGCTCGCTGGTGCCGGTGGGCATCACCAAGTACCGCAAGGGCCTTGCCAAGCTGCGCCCCGTGGACGCCGCCACCGCCGCCGAGATCATCGACATCGCAGACGAATTCGGCCGGGAGAATCTGGAGCGCTTCGGCACCCGGCGCTTTTTCTGCGCCGACGAGCTGTTCCTGCGGGCGGGCCGCCCCCTGCCGGAGGAGGACTACTACGAGGGCTACCGCCAGCTGGAAAACGGCGTGGGGATGCTGCGCTCGCTGGGGGACGATTTTCTGGCAGCGCTGGATACGGTGGATGTACCGGAGGAATTTTCCTCCTTCACCATCGCCACCGGCACGGCGGCGGCCCCCTTCCTGACGGGACTGGTGCAGCAGGCACAGGCCCGCTTTCCCGACCTCCGGGGCGAGGTGGTGGCCATCGACAACGACTTCTTCGGCCACACCATCGACGTGGCGGGCCTGCTGACGGGACAGGACATCTCCGCCCAGCTGCAAAAGCGGCCGCTGGGAGACCGGGTGCTGATCCCGCTGCATATGCTGCGGCACGGTGAAACGGTATTTCTGGATGATTATACAGTAGAGCGTCTGTCTCAGGAGCTGGACCGCCCCGTACAGGTGGTGGGTCTGGACGGCTTCGATCTGGCCGACGCCCTCTTTGCCCCGGCGGAAAGCCGGCAGGACAACGGAAGGAGCTGATACCCATGTCCAAACCCTTGATTGCCATCGTCGGACGGCCCAACGTGGGCAAGTCCATGCTGTTCAACAAGATCATCGGTCGGCGTCTGTCCATCGTGGAGGACACTCCCGGTGTCACCCGTGACCGCATTTACGGGGAGTCCGATTGGAACGGCCGCAAGTTCCGCCTGGTGGATACCGGCGGTATCGAACCCAATACCGACAACCAGATCCTTGCCTTCATGCGGGAGCAGGCTCAGATCGCCATCGACAACGCCAACGTCATCATCTTCGTTACCGACATCAAGACCGGCATGACCGCCGCCGACCAGGAGGTGGCCGGGATGCTCCAGCGCTCTAAGAAGCCCATCGTGCTGGCAGTGAACAAGATGGACTCCACCGGCGCCGTAGACCCGGACTTCTATGAGTTCTACAATCTGGGTCTGGGCGACCCCATCGCCGTGTCCGCCGTCCACGGCCACGGCACCGGCGACCTGCTGGATGCCTGCCTGCAATACTTCCCCCCGGAGGACGAGGAGGAAGAGGACAGCGACGTCATTCAGGTGGCCATCATCGGCAAGCCCAATGTGGGCAAGTCCTCCCTCACCAACCGTATCCTGGGCCAGCAGCGGGTCATCGTCAGCAACGTGGCCGGCACCACACGGGACGCCATCGACAGCTACTTTGAAAACGAGACCGGTAAGTATAACTTCATCGACACCGCCGGAATGAGGAAAAAGTCCAAGGTGGACGACAACATCGAAAAATACAGTGTCCTGCGGGCCACCATGGCCATCGAGCGCAGCGATGTGTGCCTCATCATGATCGACGCACAGGACGGCGTCACGGAGCAGGATACCAAGGTGGCGGGTCTGGCCCACGAGGCCGGCAAGGCCTGTATCATCGTGGTGAACAAGTGGGATCTGGTGGAAAAGGACGACAAGACCATGGACCGGATGCGGGAGGATATCCGCCGGGACCTGAGCTATATGACCTACGCCCCCATCGTGTTCATCTCCGCCCTGACCGGCCAGCGTGTCACCCGTCTCTTCGAGCTCATCAACTATGTCCGGGAGCAGTCCTCCATGCGGATCACCACCGGTATGCTCAACTCCGTTCTGGCGGATGCACAGACCCGTGTGCAGCCCCCCACGGATAAGGGCCGCCGCCTGAAGATCTATTATATGACGCAGGTGGGCATCCGCCCGCCCCACTTTGTGGTGTTCTGCAACGATAAAAAGCTCTTCCACTTCTCCTATCGCCGGTATCTGGAAAATCAGATCCGCAGCGTGTTCGGGCTGGAGGGTACGCCCATCATCATGAGCATCCGTCAGAAGGGAGAAGAAGATGCATAACGTGACTGTAGCCTTCGCCGTACTGCTGGTGATGCTGCTGTCCTACTTCTTCGGCTGCTTCAACGGCTCTTTCATGGTATCCCACTTCATCATCCGGGACGACGTCCGCAAGCACGGCAGCGGCAACGCCGGTCTCACCAATTTCTATCGCACCTACGGCGCCAAATACGCCCTGCTGGTCATCGCCTGCGACATGGGCAAGACCGTGGCGGCGTGCCTGCTGGGCAGCTTCTTCTTCCGCTGTCTGGGTTGGGACGGCACCTTGGGTACGCTTCTGGCGGGCCTCGGCTGTGAACTGGGCCACATCTTCCCGGTGTTCTACGGTCTCCGAGGCGGCAAGGGCATCCTCTCCGGCGGCACGCTGGTGCTGCTGCTGAACTGGCGGGTGGCCGCCGTGGCATGGGCGCTGTTCCTGCTGCTGTGGCTCACCACCCGATACGTCTCGCTGGCCTCCATCACCGCCACCTGCAGCGCCCCCATTACCGTGTACTTCGTCTATGGCCACAACTGGCTCTACACCGGTCTGTGTCTGGCGGTGGCGGCTCTGGTGGTCTGGTGTCATCGGGAAAATATCCAGCGCCTTCTCCACGGAACGGAGAAAAAATTCAAGTGGCACGTCAACCCCACGGAGGGCAAGGATCCGCCTAAATAAGAGAGAGAATAAACAGAAAGGAACCAAGCACATGAAACACAACCAAATGCGTCAGGTGGTATTCCCCATTCTGGCGGCCTTTATCTGGGGTACTTCCTTCGTGTCGCAGGATATCTGCGCCGACTCCATGGGGGCCTTCACCTTCAACGGCACCCGTTACTTCATCGCCGTACTGTCTCTGCTGGTGGTGATCGCCGTCATGAACACCACTCGGAAGGACCGGCCCCAGCCCACGGCGGAGGAAAAGAAGGCCTCCCGCAAGCAGCTGTGGCTGGGCGGCCTCTGCTGCGGCACCGCTCTGGCCGTCGCCTCCAACTTCCAGCAGGCGGGTCTGGTGGCCGGCACCGACGCCGGCAAGGCGGGCTTCATCACGGCGCTGTATGTGGTGCTGGTTCCCCTGTTCGGTCTGTTCTTCCGCCGGAAGGTCAGCGGCCCGGTGTGGATCGCCGTGGTGCTGAGCGTGGTATCCCTGTACCTGCTGTGCATCAAGGGCGGCTTCTCTCTGGCCCCCGGCGACCTGCTGGTGCTGGTGTGCGCTGTGTGCTTTGCCGTACACATTCTCCTCATTGACCACTTCACCGCCCGCTGCGACGGCGTGAAGCTCTCCTGCCTGCAGTTCCTGTTCGCCGCTATCTGGTCCACCATTCTGGCCCTGATCTTCGACACCATTGACTTCCACGTCCTTTGGGAGTGCATCCTGCCCCTGCTGTACGTGGGCGTGTTCTCCTGCGGCGTGGGCTACACCCTGCAAATTCTGGCCCAGAAGGATTCCAACCCCACGGTGGTCACCATCCTGCTGAGTCTGGAGAGCGTGTTCGCCGTCATCGCCGGTGCCATCATCCTGCACCAGCAGATGTCCCTGCGGGAGTATATCGGCTGTGCTCTGATGTTCATTGCCGTGGTGCTGGCGCAGGTCCAGTTCCCCGCCAAAAAGGCCAAGCAGCTCCAGTAAGGCCTTTACAAATCAACAAAAGACGCCCTCCGGCATGGCCGGAGGGCGTTTCTCTATTCACTTCTTCCCTTTCAGGGCTTCATGCGGCGCAGCAGCTCCACCAGCATCTTCCAGACCCGCTGCACGGAGGAGATGGACATTTTCTCCCGGAAGGTGTGGATCTCCTTCAGATCCGGTCCGAAGGACACGCAATCCAGCCCCGGCAGCTTGGCGGAGAACAGCCCACACTCCAGACCGGCATGGATGGCCTCCACCTTGGGTTCATAGCCGTACTGATCGGTGAACACCTCCACCATCAGATCCCGCAGCGGAGAATCCGGCAGATAGGCCCAGCCGGGGTACTCCCCACGGGTGGAGGTCTCCCCGCCCAGCTCCGCCGTCAGGCAGGCGATGCGCTGGAGCAGCATCTGCTTCTGGCTCTCCACGCTGCTGCGAACGCTGCTGGACAGATGCACCGCCGTCTCGCCGGTGGTGAGGATGCCCATGTTCAGGGAGGTCTGCACCAGACCGGGGATGTCGGCGCTCATGACCTGTACGCCGTTGGGGTGGCACACCAGCAGGCACACCGCCCGGCGGGTGGACACTGCGTCCATAGGCAGCATGGCCGTCTCGGCAGGCTCCACCGTTACCTCTACGTCGGGATCCGTCACCCGGTACTCCTCCCGCAGGGACTGCGTCATGCGGCGGCAGACCTCGGCGGTGACCTCGGCGTTGGCGGAAATCAGCGCCTGTGCGCCGGTGGGAATGGCGTTGTCCTTCAGACCGCCGCAGACCTCCACCAGCCGCAGCTCCGTCTCCTCCGCCACAGAGGCCAGCACACGGCCCATCAGCTGAACGCCGTTGCCCCGGCCCTTGTCGATCTCCGTGCCGGAGTGGCCGCCTACCAGCCCCTGAACGGTAATGCGCTGCACAGGAGCCGCAAAGACCTCCCGCCGCACCGGCAGCACGCAGTCCATCCGAGCGCCTCCGGCACAGCTGACGGTGAACACGCCCTCGTCCTCAGAGTCGATATTCAGCATCCGACGGCCCTTCAGGCCGGACACGTCAATGCCCATGGCCCCGTCCATGCCCGTCTCCTCGTCCACGGTGATGACCGCCTCAATGGGAGGATGGGGCAGGCTCTCGTCGTCCAGCACCGCCAGCGCCATGGCCACGGCGATGCCGTCGTCGCCGCCCAGCGTGGTCCCCTTGGCATAGACAAAATCTCCGTCGATGGCCAGATCCAGCCCCTCACGGGTCATGTCCTTGCCGCAGTCCGGCGCCTTTTCACACACCATGTCCATGTGACCCTGCAAAATCACCGGCTCCGCCCCCTCGTACCCGGCGGAGGCGTCCTTAAAGATGATGATGTTGTTCAGCGCATCCTGCTGATACCGCAGGCCCCTCTCCCTGGCAAACTCCGCCAGCCAGTCGCTGACGGCCTTGGTGTTGCCCGAACCGCGGGGAATAGCGCTCATCTGCTCAAAAAAGTGAAATACCCGTCCCGGCTCCAGATGCTCCAGAACTGCCATATACATCGCTCCTTTTCTCTGTATGGGATATCACCCTTAGTATACCCCCTGCCGCCGGATTTGACAAGAGAAAAACTGCCGGGACTCTCCTCCCGGCAGCTTTCACGCTAAAACATCTAAAGCTTTTTCTAAGGGCCACCCACAGACGGCGCGGCCTTGCGCCGCTTGATTGGAGATTGCCCCTCGCCGCCTCTTATTCGTCGGCGTTGATGTGGTACAGCCCCGCCACATCCTCCAGCGCCACCGAGAAGGTCACGGCCTGCGCCTCGGTATGCGCCCCCGCTTGGGCCATGATGGCCTGCATCACGGTGTTCTTGTCGCCGGTAGGCACCACCATGAGGATGATCTCCCGCTCCTCGGCAATGGACATTCCAAAGAACTTCCCGGCATCCTCGGCGCCGGTGCTCTTGGCGTGCAGAATGGTGCCGCCGTGGGCTCCTGCGCTGCGAGCGGCTCCCATCACCGTGTCGGTGTAGCCCTGATTGGCAATGGCCACGATCAGCTGATACGCTGCATCCTTCATGCTCTCATCCTCCTTCACTTCCACATCCGGCTCCGCCTCCGGGTTGCCGGTAATCAAATAGTTCATGGCCGTCCGCCCGCCGATGCTGCTCAAAGGCAGGCACATGGCAATGCCGGTGCCGGGGTTGGTCAGGTGCATGGTGCTGACCAACTCCTTCATCAGCACCTCCTTGCACGCCGGCGTCACCACCGACAGCATCACGGACTTCTCTGTGGCCTCCAGACCCAGATAGCTCAGTACCTCATCGCTGGCAGTCCCACGGCCCAGCGCCGTAAACACCACCGGTGCGCCGAAGGCCCGGTAGAAATCCACAAATCGCTTGGAGCCCATCACCCGGTTGGTAATGGTGATCATCAAATACAGTCGCTTCATATGCCCTCCTATGCCAGCTCGATGATCTCCTCCACCTGCCCAACGGCCGGTACAGGAGTGCGCTTGCTGAGCTTTCGCTGATAGCTGACGCCCAGCAGCTGGATGGTCACCAGCGGCGTCATAGCCACCATGGCCACCACGCCGAAGGCGTCCGTCACCACATTGCCCCCCAGCGCATCACAGGCCCCCATGGCAAAGGGCAGCAGGAACGTGGCCGTCATCGGACCGGAGGCCACGCCGCCGGAGTCGAAGGCGATGGAGGTAAAGATCTTCGGCACCACAAAGGACAGCGCCAGACTCAGCACATAGCCGGGGATCAAAAACCACATGATGGAGATACCCGTCAGCACCCGGATCATGGCCAGCGCCAGCGACACCGACACGCCGATGGAGAGCGCCGCATTCATGGCGCTGGCGGGAATGGCTCCGGCGGTGATCTCCTCCACCTGCCGGTTCAGCACATGGACCGCCGGTTCCGCCGACACGATGAAGTATCCGATGAGCATGGCAATGGGGATCAGCAGCCAGCTGTAGCTCTCATGGGCGGCGATGCTCTCCCCCAGGAAGCTGCCCACGGGCATGAAGCCCACGTTGACACCGGTAAGGAACAGCACCAGCCCGATATAGGTGTACAGCAGGCCAAAGAGCATACTCATGACCTCCCGCCGGTGCATCCGCCGGGTGACCAGCTGGAACAGGACGAAAAACGCCAGAATGGGCGCCAGAGAAAGGAAGATCTCCTTGAAATACTCCGGCAGCGCATGGGTATACGACCGGAACATCTCCGCCGTGTCCTTGGCATCTGGCACGCTCACCGGGGTATAGGAGCTGCCGTCTGGCTGATACAGCAGGCCCAGCAGCAGCACCGTGATGATGGGGCCGATGGAACACAGGGCCACCAGACCGAAGCTGTCGCCCCCGGCGTCCTTATCGTTACGCACAGCACTGACGCCCACGCCCAGCGCCATGATAAAGGGTACCGTCATGGGGCCGGTAGTGACGCCGCCGGAGTCGAAGGCGACGGCCCAGAAGTCCGGGGACACGAAGCCCGCCAGCACGAACACGATGGCATAAAACCCGATCAGCAGATACGACAGCTGGATGGCAAACAGGATACGCAGCAGGGCGATCACCAGAAAAACCCCCACACCCAGCGCCACAGACCAGATGATGACCCGATCCGGGATAGACGGCACCTGCCCTGCCAGCACCTGCAGATCCGGCTCCGCCACGGTGATGATGACGCCGATCAAAAAGCTGATGGCCACAATGACCCACACCTTTTTGGACTTGGTGATCTCCTTACCTACCGCCTCACCCAGCGGGATCATGGACATCTCTGAGCCCAAGGTGAACAACCCCATGCCCACGATCAGCAGCAGACTCCCCAGCAAAAACGCCATCATGGCGTTGTTGGAGATAGGGGTGATGGTAAAGCACAGCACCAGCACAATGGCGGTGATGGGCAGCACCGAGGTCAGCGATTCCTTCAGGGGCTTGCGGAAAATGGTCAGCACCTCTCCGGCCTCCCGCCGCTTGCGCCGCAGGCGATCCTGCTGCGCCTGTACGCTCAATGGCTTACGAGACAAATATCTTCCTCCTTTTCCAATTTTCTCCTGACAAAACGAGAGCGCACCTGTCCGCACATCGGGCAGATACGCCTCGTCTCTTCGTTGATACTATTCTACCATGAAAAGCCCCCTCAGGGCAAGGGGTTTTCCGTAAAGAATCCGTGAACAAATGGCAAGGCTTACTCCTTGTCAGTGTCCGCCGCATCCTGCTTCTTGGCTTTCTCCTCCCGTTCCCTGCGGATATGATCCACCAGCAGCATCACGCCCATCAGCAGGCAGGCGATGCCCAGCACCAGATAGATGGCGCCGCCCCGCTCCAGGATCCCCACCAGCGCAAACAGCACGCCGAGGATAAAGACGATGACCGTGATCTGCTGCCGCTTGCGCCGGTCCCGCTGGCGCTTGATCTCCTGGATCTGTTCGTCGGTGTATTCCGTGTACTTCATTCCTTCTTCTCCTTTTCCGTTATAACTCCTCCCGTGGGCCGGGACGGTAGCTCTCCTCCATCAGCGCCAAGGTCAGCCCTCCGGCGGACAGCTCCGTCAGCCGCCCCTGCAGGGTCTCCCGCCTCTCCGACGGCAGAGATACCGTCAGCGTCACATCAGCGCCGTAGTCCATATCGTCCAGAATACCGTCCGCAGCGGCGATCTCCAGCTTCACCCGCTCAAACAGCGGATAGGGGCAGCTGAGCCGCACACGGGCCCACAGACCCATGGTGGCCACGCCCGCCGCCGCCAAGGCATCCCGTGCGCCCTTGGAGTAGGCACGGGTCAGTCCTCCGGCCCCCAGCAGGATACCGCCGAAATACCGGGTCACCACGCACACCGCTCCGGTGACGTTCTCCCGCTGGAATACGTTCAGCATGGGCTGTCCCGCCGTTCCCTGAGGCTCTCCGTCGTCGGAGTAGCGCACCAGATTCGGCCCCAGCAGATAGCACCAGCAGTTGTGCCGTGCGTCATAATACTTCTTCTTCGTCTCCTGGATCCGGGCTTGGGCCTCCTCCTCCGTCTCCACCCGCCACACGTGGCTGATGAACCGGGAGCGCTTCTCCACAAACTCGCTCTCCGCCTCCTGAAAGGGGATGCGAAAGCCGTCAGCCATGGCGCACCTCCCACTCCTGTCTCGTAATGGCCTGACACACGCCGGGATGCTCCGTTCCGTCGGGCCACGGCGACGGCGGCGTATCGCAGACATGGCGGAAGCCGCACTTCTCCTGCACCCGCCGGGATCGTTCATTCCCCGGAAAATGGGCGCACCACACACGCTCCGCACCCATCTCCCGAAACTGCCAGCGCAGCATCGCCTCCACAGCCTCCGGGATCAGTCCCTGTCCCCAGTAGGGGCGGGCGATCCAGTAGCCGATCTCCGGCTCACCCCTCCCCTCCGGTATCTCCGTGGGGAATACGCCGATGGCCCCGATGGGGCCGCCGTCCCCGCCCTTGAGCACCACGGCAAAGGTTCCCTCCTTGGCCAGCACCGTCCGGATGATGTCCCGGCTGTTTTCCACGGAGGTGTGGGGCGACCATCCGGCGGCGGGGCCTACCTCCGGGTCGCTGGCCCAGCGGTACAGCGCCTCGGCATCGCTCTCCTGCCACGGCCGCAGCAGCAGCCGTTCCGTCTCCATCATTCCCAGTCCTCCTTCGGCTCCGTCCAGCCCTCGATATAGTCCTTCAGCTGGCCCAGCACCTTGGGGGGGCACACCGCCGTCACATCAATGCTCTCCTGATAGGCCACATCCTCCACCTTGGCCTCCCGATAGAGGCTGTCCAGCATCCCCGCCTTGTCATAGGGCAGATGGATCACCACCCGGCGGGTGCCCTTGTCCAGCCTCCGGTCGATGGCCTCCATCAGCGCCGGGATGCCCTCCCCGGTCTTGGCGGAGATGGACACGGCGTCCTCCTCATGGCTTCGCTCTCCGGAGAAGGCCACGTCGCACTTGTTGTATACCCGGATGCAGGGGATCTGATCCGCCTTCAGCTCGTGGATCAGGTCCTCCACAATGGAGGCCTGCTGCTGCCACTGGGGATTGGACACGTCGATGACGTGCAGCAGCAGATCGGCGTACTCCAGCTCCTCCAGCGTGGCCTTGAAGGCCTCCACCAGCTGGTGGGGCAGCTTACGGATAAAGCCCACGGTGTCGGAGATCACCACATCCAGCGTATCGCTGACGGTGAGCAGCCGTGTGGTGGTGTCCAGCGTATCAAACAGCCGGTTGTTGGCGGGGATACCCGCCCCGGTGATGGCGTTGAGCAGGGTGGATTTTCCGGCATTGGTGTAGCCCACAATGGCCACCACCGGGATCTCGTTTTTCTGCCGCCGCTGGCGCTGGGTGCTGCGGACCCGCCGCACCTCCTCCAGCTCCGCCTTCAGCTTGTCGATCTTCCGGTGAATGTGGCGGCGGTCCGTCTCCAGCTGTGTCTCGCCGGGGCCCTTGGAGCCGATGGGGCCCTTGCCGCTGGTTCCGGCCTGTCGCTCCAGATGAGTCCACATACCCACCAGCCTCGGCAGCAAATACTGGTACTGGGCCAGCTCCACCTGCAAGCAGCCCTCCTTGGTCTTGGCCCGCTGGGCAAAGATGTCCAGGATCAGGCCGCTGCGGTCCAACACCTGTACCCCGGTCATCTCCGTCAGCACCCGGATCTGTGAGGGCGAGAGGTCGTTGTCGAAGATGACCATGGTGGCCTCTTCCTCCTGCACCATGCGCCGTACCTCCTCCACCTTGCCCTCTCCGATGAAGCTGTGGGGGTCCGGCTTCTCCCGGCTCTGCAAAATGGTGCCGACGGCTTGCCCTCCGGCGGTCTCTACCAGAGCCGCCAGCTCCGCCAGACTCTCCTCGTCTGCGTTATCCTCCCGCAGCACCGGGGAGCGCAGCCCCACCAGCACCGCATAGTCTCTCTTATTTTCCCTGTTTTCTTCCAAAGTTCTGCGTTCCATGTACATCCTCGCTTCCGGTTTTCACCTAATAATATAGTATACCCGGCGGCAAAAGTAAAGAACCCGCAGCCAAAAAGCTGCGGGTCCTGTAAAAAGTGTCTTTACTTGTCCAGACCGAAGCGCTTGTTGAACTTCGCCACACGTCCGCCGGTATCCACCAGCTTCTGCTTGCCGGTGAAGAAGGGGTGACACTTAGAGCAGACTTCTACGCGAATATCCTTCTTCGTAGAACCTGTCTCAATTACATTACCGCAGGCGCATTTGATAGTAGTCTGCTGATAATTGGGATGGATTCCTTCCTTCATTGCTCTGGTTCACCTCTTTCTGGTACAATAGTCCTCTTTCACAAAGGCAACTGTGATGATACCACATCTCATGGCAAAATGCAAGCACTTTTTGCAAATTTACAAATTTATTGTGGCGCCCGTGGAGAAAAAGTACAATACCTTGCGGCAGACCTTCTCCTCCATCACCCGCTCCAGCGCCTGAGCATAGGCCTCCAGCTGGGGCCGGTACTCCTCCGCCCGCTGCGGCTCCTCGCCGGGAGCCAGACGGTCGGTCTTGAAGTCCACCACCACAAGCCCCTCCTTCGTGCGGAAGGCGCAGTCCACAACGCCCTGAAGCATCAGCTCCTCTCCCTCCGCCGCCGGGTCGTACAGCGCCGCCGGCATCAGCAGGGCAAAGCGATACTCCCGCCAGACCTGCCGGGCCTGCCGGATCTCCTGCGCCAGCGGCGTCGCCAGAAACGCCCGGATGCGCTCCGTGTCCACCGCCTCCGCCTGCTGGGGCGTCAGAAGCCGCCGCTCCGTGAGCTGCCGCACCTGCTCCTCCGGGTCCGGGCCGTCCAGCTCCAGATACTGCATCACCAGATGCATGGCCGTCCCCCGCTCCGCAGCAGTGAGCCTGCGCTCCTGCTGCAAAAAGAGGGGTCGCTGAAAGTCCAGCCGCCGTGGCCGGGCGGATGCCGCCCCCTCTGCGATCTCCTCATCCAGCACCCTGCCCTTCAGCTGGGTAGCCGTCACCTTGGTGGGGATGGTGCAGGCCGCCGTGTGGCCATAGCGCAGTTCCATGGCGGAGAGATCATACCGCCGCTCCTGCACCGCAGCCTCCTCCGGGGCCGCAGCCGCAGACCCACATTCAAACACCGGGTTCTCCCACAGCCGCACCTGCCAGCCACCATCGGAGAGGGCCGGCTGCTCCGGCTCCATGTCCGCCCACTGCCGCAGCACCGCCGCCTCCGGCGTACACAGCAGCGGCAGCAGGATCCAGTCCCCCGGCGCCTTGGCGCTCCCCACGGCCTCCGGCGCCGCAGGACAGCCCGCCACACTGAGCAGGCCCCGGACCCGATTGCGTGCAAAGCGCATACAGTCCACGCAGATCAGCTTCTCCTTGGCACGGGTCATGGCCACGTACAGGATCCGCATCTCCTCCGCCAGACTCTCCCGTGACAGGGCCAGCTGAATGGCCTGCTTGGAAACGGTATCGTACCGGATACGCCTCCTCCGATCCACCCGCTCCGTCCCCAGTCCCAGCCGGGGATGCACCAGCACAGGCCGCTGGAAATCGTCCCGGTTGAAGCCCTTCTGCAGATCCGCCAGGATCACCACCGGGAACTCCAATCCCTTGGACTTGTGGATGGTCATCAGCTGTACGCCGCCGCTCTCCTGCCTTGCGCTGATATCCGGCAGGTCGCCGCTCTCCATCAAGTCATGCAGATAGCTGACAAAATCGAACAGGTTCCCCCGTCCCGCAGCCGCCAGCTGCCCGGCGTAGGCGTACAGCGCCAGCAGATTGCTGCGCCGCTGCGCACCACCCTCCATGGCCCCGAACACCGCCAGTGCCTGCCAGTCCGTATACAGCTTCCACAGCAGCCGATCCGCCGTCAGCTCCCCGGCCGCCGCCCGCAGCTGCGCCAGCCGCTCCAGAAAGGCACGGCTATCCTCGCCGTCGTCGGCACACAGAGCGCCGTAGTAGTCTCCCCCCGGATGCCCGCCCCGGATCTGGGCCAGCCGATCCGGCGAAAAGCCCAGCAGCGGCGACCGCAGCACCGCCAGCAGCGGCACATCCTGCCGTGGATTGTCCACGATCTGCAAAAACGACACCATCACGGCGATCTCCATGGTCTCGAAGAAGGACTGCTCCTCCCCGCCGGCGCAGGGGATATCCTCCCGCTGCAGAGCCGCCGTGAAGGCCTTCCGCCTTGCCGCTGGAGAGCGCATCAGGATCACGATATCCTCCGGCTGAACAGGGCGCTGCTGCCCGTCCTCCCCCTGCACGGGGAAGCCCTCGTCCAGCAGCTGCCGGATGCGATGAGCCACGAACCGGGCCTCCACCTCCGTCCGGTCGAAGCGTTCCTCCTCCGTATCCGCCACGCTGATCAGATGGAACTCCGTATCCGTGTCGCTGCGCTCCGGATAGCCTGCGGCCCCGTAGTTCAGTCGTTCCTCCGGCCCGTAGTCCATCTCCCCCATCTGCCGGGACATGATGCTGCCAAACACAAAGTTGGCAGCCGAAAGCACCTGCCGCCGGGAGCGGAAGTTCTGGCTCAGCAGCACCTTTCGTGGCTGCCCCTCCTCCGCCTCCTCTGCCGGTCGGTAGGCCAGATATTTCTCCAGAAAAATGGTGGGGTCCGCCAGCCGGAACCGATAGATGCTCTGCTTCACATCCCCCACGGTGAACAGGTTCTGCCCGTCCCGTGAAATGGCCCGGAAGATGCAGTTCTGCACCTCGTTGGTGTCCTGATACTCGTCCACCATGATCTCCCGATATCGCCCGGACAGCTGCCGCCCCAGCGGCGTCGGCGCACCGTCGTCACCCTGCAAAAGCCGGATGGCATAGTGTTCCTGATCGCTGAAATCCATGCAGTTGCGCCGCACCTTCTCCGCCTGATAGGCGGCGGTGAAGTCCTCCGTCAGCTGCACCAACGCCAGCATGGCCGGGGCCATGGCCTCCAGATCCTCCAGCTGCTCGCTCTCGCTGACCGCCAGCAGCGCACCGATCTCATCCAGCTCGTCCTTGCACCGCTTGCGTACCGCCTGCGCCTGCTCCTTGGCCCCGTCGCAGCCCTTGACGACGCCCATCCGCCGGAAGGAGGGCTTCAGCCGGGCCATGGCGTCCCAGCCCTCCTGCGCCGCCGTCTCATAGCCCTGCAGCTGCTCCGCCATCTCCAGAAACCGGTCGCCGTAGCCCCGGTACAGATCCGGATACTGCTCCATCCACGCCGCCGTCTCCGTCAGCTTCCTCGCCCAGAACCGGGTCCGCCGCAGGATGCTGTCCGTCAGTACCTCCCGGTAAGGCCCCACGGACTCCGGCACCTGCTGCCACTGCTCCCGCAGCCGCTCCAGCCACCGCATGGGGTAGGCGTGGCTCTGGATCTTCCCGTGGATATCCAGCACCAACCGCTCCAGCGCCCGGTCGTCCCGCCCGGCGCCCAGCGTCTCCGCCAGCTGCTGGGCCTGAGTATCCCCCCGGCCGATGCGCTGGTAAAACTCCTCCAATACCTGCTCCAGCACCTGCATCCGCAGCAGCTCCGCCTCCTGCTGATCCAGCACCCGGAAATCCGGGGTCAGGCTCCTTTGCCCCTCCGGCGGCAGCAGGTGGATGTTCTCCCGCAGCAGGCTCCCGCAAAAGGCATCCACCGTTTTGATGTCCGCCTGATACACCCGCATCATCTGGCGGCGCAGGTGCATATTCTCCGGCTGACGGGCCACTCTCTGGCTCAGCTCTGCGGCGATCCGGCCCCGCAGCTCCGCCGCCGCCGCTTTGGTGAAGGTGATGATGAGGAAATCGTCGATGCGGCAGCGCTCCCGCTCCATATAGCCGAACAGCCGCTCCACCAGCACCTTGGTCTTGCCGGAACCGGCGGCGGCGGACACCAGCAGACTGCCGCCCCGGTCCTCCATGGCCCGCCGCTGCTGCGGCGTGGGCTCAAAGCTCCCCATGACGTCCCTCCTCTCCCGTCTCATGCGCTACAAATTCCCAGAACTCGTCGGCCTTCACCCGTTTCAGCGGCCGCAGCCGGTCGTCGGCCTGCCCGTCCTGGAAGTGACAGGCCGAGGCAAAATCGCAGTAGGTGCAGGCGCTCTCCTGAGGCCCCCGCCAGCAGGGGTCTGCATCGATGTTCCCCTGCCGCAGCTCACGGGTGATCTGGTGCAGCAGCTTCTCCACATACTGCCCCAGCCGCCCCAGCTGCGCCGCCGTAGCCACGCCGCCGCTGATGCCGCCGTCCTTGCTCACCTGAATGGGCAGGAAGCACGGCGCCTCCAGCGCACTGTGCTCCATGGCCCGCAGCACCTCCGGGTCTCCCAGCACCATGCCGTCCCGCCGCAGTTCCCGATCCATGGCCCTGCGGAGGGCCTCCGGTGAAATGTCCCGCTCGGTCTTCAGGATCAGATCCCGTGCCGGGTGGTACAGCACCCCCGCCGGGACAATGGGGTATCCGAAGCAGGACTGTCCCTCCTTCTCCAGCGTGAACAGATACAGCAGCATCTGGATCCCCAGCCCGTACCGCACATCCGACAGATCGAAGGACTTGCGCCCCGTCTTATAGTCCACCACCCGCAGATACAGCTTCCCGTCGTGGAGCCAGCCGTCCACCCGGTCCACTTTTCCGCTGACGGAGAGGGTGGCATCCCCCTCCTGAATGGTGATGGCCGGCAGTGTGCCGTCCCGTCCGCCGAAGCCCAGCTCAAAGGCCACGGGCTTGAAATCCGATTCCGCCAGCTCCTCCGCCATGCGGTCCACGATGTCCTCCGCCGTGGTGCGCAGCCGCCCGAACAGATAGCGGAACCGGGCGCTCTTTTCCTCGTAACCCGGTATCTCGTCCCGGATGTAAAGGTCAATGTATTTACGGACCATAGCGTGTAGCTGCGGCGTTTTCACCGCCGCCCAGCCGCCGCTGCCTGCCACCTCACGGGCGGTGTTCTCCAGCAGATAGTGCAGAAACGTCCCGATCTCCGGGGCCTCGAAGCCCGCCGGACGCCGCTCCTTGGCCCGCAGGCCGTACTGCATAAAGTAGCCGAAGTGGCACTGCCGCACCCGATCCATCCGGGAGGCGGACATCCCCATCCGGGTCCCGTACAGGGACTGCACCGCCGCCGGGGACAGCCGTCCCCGGCGCAGCTGTCTGGCCCGCTCCATGGCCGCCAGCGTCCCGGCGTACTCCTCTCTCCCGGCAAAGTACCGCCACAGGGAGCCGCCCATCTCCTGACCGGCCTCCTCCAGCGCCACCGCCGGGGTCAGCAGACGCACCGTCTCCCGCTCCGGCATCAAGCCCGGAAACAACCGCTCCAGCCGCCGCACCACAAAGGAGGGCCGCAGCTGTCCGCCGTTGTGATCCGTCACCGGATAGCTCACCGTCAGATGCTCCGACGGCTGGGCCAGACAGGCATAGATGTTCTGCAATTCGTTGTCCAGCGGGTCAAAGGCCGCATCCGACAGCAGAATGTCCCGCTGCTGCAAAATCTCCCGCTCCTCCGGCTCCAGCAGGCCGTGGCCCGACGGCGGCTGGGGCAGCACATGGTCGTTGGCCCCCAGCAGAAACAGCCGCTTCACCGAGTGCCGGTCGTTGCGGGTCAGCTCGCTGACCTTCACCTGATCCAGCGTCGCCGGGATGGTTCCCACGCTGTACTGGGTCAGCACCAGCCGCAGAAGCCGGGCAAATTCCTCGCCGGAGAGCTCCATCTCCCCCAGGATCTCCGCCATCTGATCCAGTACGCCGCACAGGATCCTCCACAGCTGGCTGTATTCCTCCGCCAGCTGGGCCTGTCCCTGCCGCAGCAGCTCCTCTGTCGTCTCCTTCAGGCGCTGCGGCACGCCGGACTCCTCGGCAAATATGTAAAGCATCTCCGCTTTATCCCTGGCCTTCGGCCTATCCTTCAGGCCATCGCTCAGGGGCAGCAGCGTAGAGCGCACCTTCTGCCTTATGCGGTTGACATCCGCCAGCCGCTGCTGCCGCTCCGGGGTCATCTCCTGCCCGTAGCCGTCGGGGTTTGCCGTCCACTCCGTGTCCCGCAGCCACATATTTCCCCGGATGCTCCACAGGATCACATAGTTCTCCAGCAGGTCACATTCCTCCGCCGTGATGCCCGCCATCCCCGTCTTGAGATAGCGGAACATATCCTCCCGCCGGAAGCCGCCGGTAACGGCATCCACCGCCCCCAGCAGCATGGTCAGGGGCGGCTTTGCCAGAATATCGCTGCGGCGGCTGATGTACGCCGGGATGCCATCCCGCTGAAAAACGCTCTCGATGACCGGGCCGTATACCTCCATGTTCCGGGCGGTAACGGCAATGTCCCGCCAGCGGCAGGCCCCGGAGGCCACCAGCTTCCGAATCTGCGCCGCCGTCCGTTCCACCTCGCCGTATACCGTGCCGCACTCCCACAGCGCCACCTGCTGTCGGCAGTCGTCCCCCTCATAGGGCATATCCTCCCCCAGCAGGTGCTTCTCCAGATGGGCCAGCGGCCCCTTTCCAGAGCCGGTGAGCCACACGATCTCGCACTCCGTCCCCAGCTGCCGGGCCATCCGCTCCAGCCGCTGCCGCTGACGCAGGGCATTCTGAAACAGCGTCCCCTCCGCCCGGTCGCCCAGCAGCGTCACCGTCACGCTCTCCGCCTGACGCATCACCTGCTCCAGCACGCTCTCCTCCAGCTTGTTCAGGTAGGAGAACCCGTCCAGATACACGTCCTTGCCCCGGAGATAGTCGCTCTCCGCCAGCCGGTCCCGCAGCTTCTGGAGCCGGGACCGGGCGTCCACGCCCTCGGCATGGAGCTTCCCGTCATAGGCGGCATACAGCAGCGCCAGATCCCGGAGCTTATCGCCCATGGCGCCCTCCATATCCTCCACCTGCTGCCACAGAGCCTGTGGCGTGATCTCATAGGCGTAGAACTCCTCCGTCAGATCCGTCAGCTGCCGCAGAAACGCCGCCCGCTGGGAGGGCCGTCCGAACACCTTCAGCCGGCTGTGCAGCTCCTGCAGCGCCAGCCGCATGGTCAGCAGCTTTCCGCCGCCGTCCAGCGTAAACTCCGCCAGTCCGCCGGTCTGGGCCAGCACCCGGCTGCCGAGGCTCTGGAAGCTCAGCACCTCCGCATCACGGGAGGCCGTAGGCCCCAACGCCCGGCACAGATCCACCTCCGCCTCATGGGAGATATGCTCCGGCACCAGCAGCACCTGCGGCCTCTGGCTGCGCTGCCGGGCCATGGTCTCCAGCACCCGGCGGGACTTTCCGGCCCCCGCCCGTCCGATCCATATGGAAAGCATGGCTTCCCTCCTTCACCTTACTCCGTCACGCCGGGGATATCTCCCACGCCGTCCAGCACCAGCCGGGGCCGGTACGGGAACTTCTTGATGTCCGCCCGGCTGGTGATGCCCGACAGCACCAGCACCGTATCAAGGCCTGACTCGATGCCTGCCACCATATCCGTATCCATCCGGTCACCGATCATGGCCGCCTCCTCGGAGTGTACCCCAAGGATCCGCAGGCCCGTCCGCATCATCAGGGGATTAGGCTTGCCCACAAAGTACGCATTCTGTCCGGTGGCCATCTCGATGGGTGCGATCATAGCCCGGCAGGCGGGGATGATGCCGTCCTCGGCAGGCCCCGTCAGATCGCTGTTGGTGCCGATGAGCTTGGCCCCCTTCAGCACCAGCCGAACCGCCTTGAGGATGTTCTCATAGTTATACGTATTGCCCTCGCCGATGATGACGTAGTCCGGGTCCACATCGTTCATGGTGATGCCCTCGTCGTGAAGGGCCATAATGAGCCCCGCCCCGCCGATGACATAGGCGCTGCATCCCGGCGCCTGACTGCTGATGAACCGGGCCGTGGCCAGTGCGCTGGTATAAAAGTGGCTCTCGTCCACATCCAGCCCCATGCGGTGCAGCTTCTGCTGCAGCTCCTTAGGAGACCGCTCGGAGGAGTTGGTGAGGAACAGGAAATTCTTCTGCTCCCGATACAGCCACTCCACAAACTCCTTCACCCCCGGCAGCAGACGGTTCCCATGATAGATCACACCGTCCATGTCGCAGATAAAGCCCTTCTTCTTTCTCAGTTCCTCCATGGATCATGCTCCTTTCTGAATTGGCCTTTTTCAACACTTATATTATACCTTGCCGTGGGACATAATCCAAGCACGCTTTTGTAAAATCCGCTGTTTTCCAGAATTTTTAGCAATTTCCTGCGGGAAGTACATATTTTGCTTGCTTTTCCCTGAAAATCGGGTACAATATAAGGGCGTCTGCTCTCCGGCAGACAAAAAATCGACTTTTGGAGGAACCTATGAAAAAAATCGTATCTCTGGCGCTGGCCGTACTGCTGGTGCTCTCTCTGGCTGCCTGCGGCAGCAAGAACAGCGGCACCGGTGACGTGTCCGATGCCCTGACCCTGCTGAACACCGTCTGGGCCACCTACAGCGAGGAGGAAAAGTTCCCCGTCAGCGGCGGCGACTATGACCACCCCGTGGACGACGCTCCCGGTGCCTTCGACATCTCCAACGCCGACAACATGGACTATATGCTGGGCTTCCCCGGCCCCTCCGTGGCCAATCTGGTGGACGCAGCATCCCTGATGCACATGATGAACGCCAACACCTTCACCTGCGGCGCCTACCACCTCAGCGATGACGTCAGCGCCGCCGACGTAGCCTCCTCCCTGCGGGATAATATCATGAACCGCCAGTGGATGTGCGGCTTCCCCGACAAGCTGGTGGTCATCACCATGGGCCAGTTTGTGGTCTCCGTCTACGGTGCCGAGGATCTGGTGGATACCTTCCGGGATAAGCTCCAGAACTGCTTCTCCTCCGCCGCTGTAGTCTACGACGAGCCCATCGCCTGATGCTCTTTTCCAGTATCCCCTTTCTTTTTTACTTCCTGCCGCCGGTGCTGCTGCTCTACTTCCTGACGCCGGACCGTTGGAAGAATCTGACTCTGCTGCTGAGCAGCCTTGTGTTCTACGGCTGGGGCGAGCCCCGGTTCCTGCTGTTCATGCTGGCCTCCATCGCTCAGGGCTACGCCTTCGGTCGGCTCATGGAGCGGTATCCCCGTCATAAGCGGCCCTTTCTCATTCTCTCGGCAGTGCTGAGTCTGAGTCTGCTGGGCTACTGCAAATACGCCGGCTTCTTCCTCCGCACCTTGGGTGCGCTGACGGGCCTTTCCCTGCCGGCTCTGCAGATCGCCCTGCCCATCGGCATCAGCTTCTACACCTTTCAGGTGCTCAGCTACGTCATCGATGTCTACCGTGGCACGGTGCCGCCCCAGCGGAACCTGCTGCAGCTGGCCACCTATGTGGCCATGTTCCCCCAGCTCATTGCCGGACCCATTGTCCGCTATGCAGACATTGCCCCGGAGCTGACCCGCCGCCGCCCCACGCTGGCGGACGCTGCCGCCGGCGCACGGCGTTTCGTGGTGGGGCTTGGGAAAAAGGTCCTGATCGCCAACGTGCTGTATGAGTTGATGTCCGCCTTTTTGCAGTCCATCCAGCCCTCGGTGCTGTTTACATGGCTCTACGCCGTGGCCTGCGCCCTGCAAATTTACTTCGACTTCTCCGGTTACAGCGATATGGCCGTGGGCCTCGGCCGGATCTTTGGCTTTCATTTCCCGGAAAACTTCCGCTACCCCTTCCTCTCCGGCAGCGTCACGGAGTTCTGGCGGCGCTGGCATATCAGTTTGGGCAGCTGGTTCCGGGACTACGTCTATATCCCGCTGGGGGGCAGCCGATGCTCCCGCAGCCGGTGGCTGCTGAACGTGTTCCTTGTCTGGGGCCTGACGGGCCTGTGGCACGGGGCGGCATGGAATTTCGTGCTGTGGGGCCTGTTTTTCGCCGTCCTGCTGGCGGCGGAAAAGCTGTGGTACGGCCACGGGCTGGAAAAGACCCGGCTCTTAAAGCACCTGTATATGTTCCCCCTGCTGGCGGTGAGCTTCGTACTCTTCAATGCCGCCGACCTCCCCGCCGCCGGGCAGCAGATCGCCGCCCTCTTTGGTTTCGGCGGCCTGCCCGCCTCCGGGGTGGAGAGCCTTTACTACCTCCGCAGCTACGCTGTGGTGCTGGTCATTGCCCTGCTGGGGGCCACCCCCCTGCCCGTCAAGGCGGTGCAGCGCCTTCGGGACACCTCTGCCGGCAGCGCCGTGCTGTCCGCTGCGGAACCTGTGGCGCTGGTGCTGCTGCTGGCGCTCTGTACGGCGTATCTGGTGGACGGCTCCTTCAATCCCTTCCTGTATTTTCGGTTTTAAGGAGGGCTGACCGTGAACGAAAAACGCACTGCCCTGCTGACGGTATGCCTGCTGGGGGCCTTTCTGCTGACATTCTCCCTCTGGGCGTACCTGAAGCCCGACGGCGCCTTTTCCCAGAGTGAGCGCCGCAAGCTGACTCCAAAGCCAAGATGTACAGTAGAAAGCATTTACAGTGGGCGCTATATGTCGGATTTCGAGACATACGCCCCGGATCAATTCCCCCTGCGGGAGCAGTTCCGGACCCTGAAATCCCTGACCAGTCTCTACCTGCTGCGCCAGAGAGACACCAACGGCGTATATCTGGCGGAGGGCTATGTCTCCCGTCTGGAGTACCCCATGCAGGAGGACTCCATCGCCCACGCCGCCCGGCGCTTTGACTACCTGTACGACACCTATCTCTCCGGCACGAACTGCCGGCTGTATCTGTCGGTGATCCCGGACAAGAATGCCTTTCTGGCCTCCTCCCACGGTTATCCGGCGCTGGACTACGGGGCCTTCACCCAAAGCCTGCGGGAAAAAACTCCCTACCTCACCTATCTGCCGATAGGCGATCTGCTGTCGCTGGAGGACTACTACCGCACCGACCTCCACTGGCGGCAGGAGCAGCTGACGGACGTGGCTGCCCGCCTGCTGGAGGGGATGGGGGCCGAAGCCCCTGGCACCTTCCGAGAGGAGACTCTGCCCACCCCCTACTACGGCGTGTACTACGGCTACGCTGCCCTGCCCATGGAGCCGGACACCATCCGCTATCTCACCAATGACACCTTGGAGAGCTGCACCGTCTACCACTACGAGACCGGCCAGACCACCGGCATCTACGATGGGGAGAAGGGTGCCGGGCGGGACCCCTACGAGTGGTTCCTCTCCGGCTCCGAGTCCCTGCTGACGGTGGAAAATCCCCATGCTGCCACGGACCGGGAGCTTGTGATCTTCCGGGACTCCTTCGCCAGCAGTCTGGCCCCCCTTCTGGTGGAGCAGTATGCCAAGATCACGCTGGTGGACATCCGATACCTTTCCAGCACAACGCTTGGAAAGTATCTTACCTTTACAGATCAGGATGTGCTGTTTCTGTATAGCGTTCCCGTCCTGAACCACAGCGACACCCTGAAATGACCCCGTCATCCCTGACGTGGCCGCAGCATTCCCCTGTCTGGCAGCGGTACTCTTGACCCCTTGCTAACCCCGACGCATCCACAGTATGGCCCTGGCTGGCAGCGGTATATCTGACCGCCTTCATCCCTGCAAACATCACGCATCCACAGTATGGCCCTCCCCGGCAAATGCCGGGGAGGGCCATGTCAGCGTGTCGAAAAAGTCTTTTCGACACGCTGAGGCATTTTTCAGACCTTCAAAAAGCTCTGAAAAATGCGGATCATCATCGTGCAGGACACCCTTCCCGGGTTTCCCGCACACACCCTTCCGCCCCGTTGACGAAAGGTTTCCGCTCTTTTGACAGGCTCACATGACCCTCCCCGGTGTTTACCGGAGAGGGTCATGTATCGTATATCTTAAAGCTGTACAGATTCAACATTCCATATGGAATCTTCTCACCAACCCATCCGACCGGCCGCCCTCTCCGCTCAGTGCTTTCCCAGCCACTGGCGCAGGCCCTCCCAAAGCTCCACCGCCCGGAACCGCAGGACGTAGCCGCCGTCCTCCTCGGTGATGAGGGACAGATCCTCCTCCCCCAAGCCGCCGGAGACGGCCGTCTCCTGAAAGTCGCAGGCGGCAGTGGTACACAGGGGTGGGAACACCACGCACCACCAGTTTTTCCCGGCTCCCTCCCCGATGACCACCCGCAGAGCCAGATACTCCCCGGAGGGTAATGCAAAGCCGTCATACTCCCGTGTAGGAAACTCCGTCTCCTCCAACCAGGCGCTGACGGTGTATCGGCTGCCCTGAGCGGCGATCTCCTCCGCCGCCGTCTGCTGCAGCCGGGGCAGCGCCTCGGCGAGACGCTGCCGGGCCTCCTCCATGTCTCTCGACTGGCGCAGGATGTCCTCCGCCAGCACCAGCACCCGATCCCGCACCCGCAGCTTCAGGGCCTGATCCGCCTCGCTGTCGGAATTGGCGATGACGTGGAGTCGGATGACCTTCTGCTCCAGCGCATCCTGCCGCTGGAGGGTGCAGGCCCCCCACAGCAAAGCCGCCGCCACTGCCAGCAGCAGCGCCGCCTCCCATGTATGTAATTTATTTCCAGTTTTCTTCCGCATAGGAAACACCTCTCCGTGTCGTTGATTTTTGCACGGAAGGATGAAAGCACCGTCCCATGCAGCTTATCTGCATTGTGGACGGTGCTTTTGCGTTTTATACCGGTACGGAAAAATTTTGGACGATCACAGGACAAAGCCGGGACAAAATCACGACCTCTTTTTTCTTCCTTTTTGTCCGCTGGACGTCCGATAAATGTCCAGAAAAATGTCCAGAGAAATGTCCAGAGAAATGCCTAAAAGGATATCAGGCCGCCGTCGGGCAAATTACCCCCGTCCCACGCAGCGGACAAAGGGGACCTCGGTCATGGCCGCTGCGGATGACCGGGCAGCTTCCTCCTGAGAAAAAATTCCCACCACGGCGGATCCGGAGCCGCTCATGCAGGCCGCCCCCGCCCCTAATGTCAGGAGCCTATTCCGGATGACAAAAATTTCACTCTCCGGTGACAGCACCTGTTCAAAGACGTTGCCGATCCGGGAGAAGATCTCCGCCAGATCCCGGCGCTGTAAGGCATCCATCATCCGGCGGGTGTCCGGGTGGACCGCCATCCCCGCCTCATCCAGTCGCCGGTACATCTCCGCCGTGGAGAAGGACACCTGCGGCTTGCACACAACGAACCAGCACTCCGGCAGCGCCCGCAGCGACAGCAGCTGCTCTCCCTTCCCCTGCACCAGCACCGTGCCGCCCCGGACGCAGTAGGGGACGTCACTGCCCAACTCCATGCCCATGCGTTCCAGCGCCTCCATGGGCAGCTCCGGGGCGTACAGCTTCCGCAGGCCACGCAGCACAGCGGCAGCGTCGCTGCTGCCGCCGCCCAGCCCCGCCTGAGAGGGGATACTCTTTTCCAAGGTAATATGCAGGCCATCGCAGGCCACGCCTGTGGTGCGGAAGAACACCTCCGCCGCCCGCCACGCCAGATTGCTCCCGTCGGCGGGGATCGCCGCATCGTCGCAGGTCAGGGAGATGCCCTCCCCTGTGCCGCTCTCCATCGTCACCGTATCGTACAGCGCCACGCTCTGCATCACCGAGACTACCTCGTGATAGCCGTCGGGGCGTCTGGCCCCCACATCCAGCGTCAGGTTCACCTTGGCGGGTGCCAATTCTTGCCGCTTCATGCCGCTCCCTCACTCTCCTTGTTCTCTCGATGATTATATCACAAGTCATGCGGAAATTCCATAGTGAGAAGGAAATTCGTGAAAAATGGTCAAGACTCCGATCCAAAAGGGTCGGAGTCTTGTGGTATGACCGTCGAAATGCCGGGCCTTTCTTAAAAGTCTTTGCCTTTCCCGCTTCCGGAGGTGAGGGCATTCCCCTTATGGTTCCCCGCTTTTTGTGGGATGGCGCACACATTGCCGCCCTTCGGCAGCGGGCAGACCGGTGTCTTTCAGGACGCTGGCCCCCGGTTTACGGTATTTCGCTCTCTGGGAGATCAGACCAGTACGACCCTGTGGAACACCTTCTTACCCTTGCGGATGATGACGCCATCGCCGGTGAACTGCTCACAGCCCAAGGCTTCGTCAATGGACTCCACCTTCCGGTCGTTGACGCTGACGCCGCCCTGCTGCACCAGACGGCGGGCCTCGCCCTTGCTGGCGCACAGGCCGCAGCGGACCATCAGGTTCAGAATATTGATCTGCCCGCCTCCCAGATCGTCGTTGGTCAGCTCCGTGGTGGGCATATGGGCGGCGTCGCCGGCACCGGAGAACAGAGCCTTGGAGGCCTGACGGGCCTTGTCGGCCTCCTCGTCGCCGTGGACCAGCTTCGTCAGCTCATAGGCCAGAATGTCCTTGGCCTCGTTAAGCTTTGCACCCTCCCAGCCGGCCATCTCGTCGATCTGCTCCAGAGGCAGGAATGTCAGCATCCGGATGCACTTGAGCACATCGGCATCCGCCACGTTGCGCCAGTACTGATAGAACTCGAAGGGACTGGTCTTGTTGGGATCCAGCCACACGGCGTTGCCGGCGGTCTTGCCCATCTTGTTGCCCTGAGAGTCCGTCAGCAGGGTGATGGTCATGGCGTGGGCATCCTTGCCCAGCTTGCGGCGGATCAGCTCCGTGCCGCCCAGCATATTGCTCCATTGGTCGTTGCCGCCGAACTGCATATTGCAGCCGTTGTGCTGGAACATATAGTAGAAGTCGTAGCTCTGCATGATCATGTAGTTGAACTCCAGGAAGCTCAGGCCCTTCTCCATGCGCTGCTTATAGCACTCGGCCCGCAGCATATTGTTGACGGAGAAGCAGGCACCCACCTCACGCAGCAGATCCACATAGTTCAGCTTCAGCAGCCAGTCGGCGTTGTTGAGCATGACGGCCTTGCCCTCGCCGAACTCGATAAAGCGCTCCATCTGGCGTTTGAAGCACTGGGCATTGTGGTCGATATCCTCCTTGGTGAGCATCTTCCGCATATCGGTGCGGCCGGAGGGGTCACCGATCATGGTGGTGCCGCCGCCGATGAGGGCGATGGGCTTGTTGCCCGCCATCTGCAGGCGCTTCATCAGGGTCAGGGCCATGAAATGACCCGCCGTCAGAGAGTCCGCCGTGCAGTCAAAGCCGATGTAGAAGGTGGCCTTGCCGTTGTTGATCATTTCACGGATCTCTTCCTCGTTGGTGACCTGTGCGATCAGGCCACGGGCCACCAGCTCTTCATAAATTCCCATAGTTGTTCTTTCCTTTCTCCTTTATGTGGGATGTGATCGGGCGCAGGGGGAAAAGAAAACGCCCCCTGTCCGCAGACAGAGGGCGATGTATCATCGCTGTACCACCTCAGTTTCGCCGCTCCCTCACGGAAGGCGGCCTCATGGAGTGCCATCACACTCCGCCGCTGTAACGGGCGGGCCCGACCGTGCCTACTGGCCCGCAGCGGGGCGTTGGGGCGGCTGCTCCGGGATGTATTCGCAGCGGCGCTCCTCTCCTCTTTTCACCGGACAGAGGCTCTCTGGGCAGGCAGCAGGCGCTGTTACTTGTTCCCTTCCTTGCAGTAGTTTTTGTAGTTGCTGTGAGGACATTATAGGGGGTATCGGCGGGTTTGTCAAGCCCTATTCCAGCGTACGCTTGAAATCCTCCGCCGCAGACAGCAGCTCCTCCGCCCCCTCCAGCATGGTGGGAGTGATATGGGCGCCGCCGGTGAGGCGGGCCAGCTCCTGCCGCCGCTGGGCCCGATCCAGCCGCCGCACATGGGTAAAGGTGCGGCCGTCGGTGACGCCCTTCTCCACGGAGAAATGGGTATCGGCCATAGCGGCCAGCTGGGGCAGATGGGTGACGCACAGCACCTGCTTGGTGCGGCTGATGCGGGCCATCTTCTCCGCCACCTTCTGAGCGGCCCGGCCGGAGACACCGGTATCCACCTCGTCAAAGACCATGGTGCCTACCCGGTCCTGCTCCGACAGAACGTTCTTCATGGCCAGCATGATGCGGGCCAGCTCGCCGCCGGAGGCGATCTTCTGGATGGGACGCAGTTCCTCGCCCACGTTGGCGGACATAAGGAAGCGCACGGCGTCCATTCCGGACTCAGACAGGGGCTGGGGCTGGAAGTCGATGGCGAAGCGGATGCGGCCCATATCCAGCTGGCGAAGCTCCGTGAGGATCTGCTCCTCCAGCCGCTCGGCCGCCTGATGGCGGGCCTTGGACAGCTCCTCCGCCGCAGACTGGGCAGCAGACAGGGCCTTCTTCTCCAGCTGCTGCAGGTGCAGCAGGGTGTCGCCGGCGTCCTCGATGGCGTCCAGCTCCTTGGTGCTGCGGTCCAGATAGGCCAGCATACTCTCTACATCCGGGCCATACTTCTTTTTCAGCCGGTACAGCTGATCCAGACGGCCCTCCACCTCGTCCAGCTCCTGCGGGGAGAAGTCGAAGGCGTCCCGCTTGTCCTGCACAGTGTAGGCCAGATCGTAGACCTCGCTGTACACCGCCTCCAGCCGCTGGTACAGCTCCTCGAAGCTGTCGTCCAGACGGCGGATGGGCTCCAGAGCGCTCTGGGCCTGCCGCAGCAGGGCCAGTGCGCCGCTGGTGCTGTCGTCGCCGCTGAGGCAGAAGTCTGCCTCGGAGACGGCGGACATGAATTTTTCGCCGTTGCGCAGCAGGTTGCGGCGGGAGGTCAGCTCCTCCTCCTCACCGGGCCTCAGCTTGGCCCGCTGAAGCTCCTGGATCTGGTAGCGCAGGGTATCCATGCGGCGGGCCTTCTCCGCCTCGTCCATTTGCAGGGCGTGCATCTGGCGACGGATATCCGTCAGCTTGGCGTATTTCTCCCGATAGGCGGTCAGAAGCGGCTCGGTGCGGCCGAAGCTGTCCAGATACAGCAGGTGCTGCTCCTCATCCAGCAGCTGCTGGCCGTCGTGCTGACCGTGGATGTTCAGCAGGCGGCTGCCCAAGGTGCGCAGCTGCGTCACCGTGACGGGGCGGCTGCCCACCCGGCAGACGTTTTTGCCGTCGGCGTGGATCTCCCGCTGCAGCAGCAGTTCCTCATCCCATGTGATGCCCAAGTCCTCCCCTACCTCCGGCGGGATGCCGGTGAAGCAGGCGCTGACGTAGGCCTTGTCGGCCCCGGTGCGGATCAGGTCACGGGAGGTGCGCTGACCCAGCACGGCGCTCAGCGAGTCAATGACGATGGATTTACCGGCGCCGGTCTCGCCGGTGAGGGCGTTGAAGCCCGGCTCAAAGGTGATATCCGCCCGATCGATGATGGCGATATTTTCGATATGGAGCAATTCCAGCATCTGTCATCCCTCCGTACAGGCGCTGTTTCAGCGCAGCATCTCCTTGATCTCGTCGGCAAACTCCGCCGCTGCGGCGTTGTCACGCAGCACCAGCAGAACGGTGTCGTCCCCCGCCAGAGACCCCACCAGATAGGGAACCTCCATGCCGTCCAGCGCAGCGGCGGCACCGTTGGCCAGACCCGGCATGGTCTTGATGACCACCAGATTCTGGGCGTAGTCCACGCTGAGGACACCCTCCCGGAAGATGGTACGCAGGCGGTCGGCAAAGTTCAGCTTTGTCCGATGGGCGGACACGGCATAGCGGTAGCGGCCCTGCCCTACCGGCTCCTTGATGAGGTGCAGCTCCTTGATGTCCCGTGAAATGGTGGCCTGCGTGCTGCGGATCCCCCGCTCCTGAAGCCGTTCCAGCAGCTGTTCCTGTGTCTCCACCGTCTCCTCGGCAATGATCTGCAGCAGATGCTCCTGACGCTGATTTTTCATGCTTTTGTGACCTCCCCGCCCATTTTCTTATCCAGGATCTCGCAGAAGCTCTTCTTGGACAGCCGCACCAGCTTGGTGGTGTATCTGGAGGTGCTGACACGCACCTGATCGTTGTTTTTCAGAGAGAACGCCTTGCCGCCGTCCACGGACAGGTAGACGAACTTGCGGTTGGCGTCCGGTGCCTCCACGGTGATGACGTGCTCCGGCGAAAGGACGTAGCTGCTGGAGCGGGTGGAGTGGGGGCAGATGGGGGTCAGCAGCAGGTTCCGGGCCGTGGGCTCCACGATGGGGCCGCCGGCGGCCATGGAGTAGCCGGTGGAGCCAGTGGGGGTGCTGGCGATGACGCCGTCGCCGCCGACCTTGGTGAGCTGGCCCTCCTCTGTAAAGATATTCAGCCTTACAACCCTTGCAATAGAGCCCTTGGAGATGACAGCGTCGTTGAGGGCGATGTTGTTATACACGGACTTTCCGCCCCGGAGGACGGACACGTCCAGCATCATCCGGGACTCCACGTCGAAGCTCCAGTCCGCCAGATCCCGCAGGCGGTCCAGCTCGTCCACCTCCAGCTCCGACATGAATCCGAGGCTTCCCAGATTCACTCCCAGCACCGGGACGCTGTGCAGCGCCACCGTCCGGGCCAGATGCAGAATGGTGCCGTCGCCGCCGAAGGCGATGAGCAGATCCGCCGAGCGGATCTCCTGATGCAGCGGGGTGATTCGCAGGCCCAGCTCCGCACCGTAGCCCTCCCGCTGGAAGGGCAGGCACACCACCGTCTGAAAATGCAGGGCATCCAGCAGCTTTTTGGCCTCCTTGCACACCCGCAGCTCGCTATCCCGATAGGGATTGGGGCAGAGGATCACTTTTTTCATATCTACTCCTCCTCAGTCCTTCAGCTGACTGTGCGACTCCGCCACCAGTGTCGGTAGGTCAAAGCTGCCGTCCGGCTCATCGCACTTTTTCAAATAGCCAAGATATTCGATGTTCCCCTCCGGTCCACGGATGGGAGAGTAAGTGATTCCAAGCACTGTAAAGCGACTCTCCTTGGCATGGGTCAGGAAGTGCTCCAGCACTTCGAGATGTACAGCAGGGTCCCGTACCACACCTTTTTTGCCTACCTTTTCCCGGCCGGCCTCGAACTGGGGCTTGATGAGGCAGGCGATCTCGCCCCCCTGCCGCAGCAGACCGTACAGCGCCGGGAAGATCAGCTTCAGGGAGATGAAGGACACGTCGATACTGGCAAAGTCCAGTGGATCGGGGATCTGTTCCGGAGTCAGATACCGGGCGTTGGTGCGCTCCATGCACACCACGCGGGGATCGCTGCGGAGCTTCCAGTCCAGCTGGCCGTAGCCCACGTCCACGGAATAGACCTTCCGGGCGCCGTTTTGCAGCATACAGTCCGTAAAGCCCCCGGTGGAGGCGCCGATGTCGGCGCAGATCTTATCGGTCAGGGTGATGGGAAAGGTCTTCATGGCCTTTTCCAGCTTTAATCCGCCCCGGCTCACATAAGGCAGAGCGTGGCCTCGGACCTCGATAGGGGCGTCGCTCAGCACCGCCGTGCCGGGCTTATCCACCCGCTGGCCCGCCACGAACACGTGGCCCGCCATGATGACGGCCTGTGCCTTCTGGCGGCTCTCCGCCAGGCCACGCTCCGTCAGGAGTACGTCCAGCCTTGTTTTATTGCTCATGCACAGCCTCCTCTGCCGCAGCGGCGACGCCCTCAGCGTCCAGTCCGCAGAGATGACGCAGCTCCGCTACACTGCCCTGTGGGATAAAGCGGTCGCCTGTATTTTTCAGCACCAGCCGCCGGGGGGCCATGCCCAGCTGGGCCATCATGGCCGCCACCCGCTGGCCCACGCAGCCGGTCTCCACGCAGTCCTCCAGCACCAGCAGACGCTCCGTGCCGGTCAAAGCCGTGCGGATGGTCTCCGGGGACAAAGGGGCAATGGTGCTGAGCTTCAGCACCTGAGCGGAGATACCCCGCTGTGCCAGCAGATCGGCGGCGGACAGGGCTTCGTTGATGAGGGTGCCGTAGGTCAGGAGGGTGATATCCGTCCCCGGACGCAGGCAGGCGATGGCCTCATCGCTGCGATCCTCCTGATAGGCCCCCTCCCCGCCACGGGGATAGCGCACCGCCACGGGACCGGTCTCCTCCTGCACCGCACGGCGCAGCATGGTCCGCAGCTCGGCAAAGCTGGCGGGGCAGAACACCTTCATGCCCGGCACCTGCGACAGGTACATCACGTCGAAGCAGCCGTGGTGGGTCTCGCCGTCAGCCCCCACCAGTCCGGCCCGGTCCACCCCCAGCACCACATGGAGCCCGCTGAGGGCCACATCATGCAGCAGCATATCATAGCCACGCTGTAGAAAGCTGGAGTACACCGCCAGCACCGGCACAAGGCCCTGCTTGGCCATGCCCGCCGCCGTGGCCACGGCGTGGCCCTCGGCAATTCCCACATCGAAAAAGCGGCTGGGGTAGGTCTTGGAGAATTTCGTCAGCCCCGTACCGTCCACCATGGCGGCTGTCAGGGCGCAGATGCGGCGATCCTCCCCCGCCAGTCGGGTCAGTGTCTCACCGAACACGGAGGAAAAACTGGGTGCGGCGGGCTTGCCGCTGCCGGTACGGACATCGAAGGGTCCGATGCCGTGGAACCGGCCGGGATCCGCCTCGGCGGGGCCGTAGCCCTGCCCCTTCACCGTGTGGACATGGAGCAGCACCGGACAGTGGAGATCTTTAGCCTCCCGCAGCATCCGGGTCAGCTGGACCACATCGTGGCCGTCCACCGGCCCCATATACGTAAAGCCCATGTTCTCAAACAGGGTGCTGCCGGGAAGCAGGGACTTTTTCAATGCCGTTTTCACGTCGTGGCTGACGGAATAGAGCCTCTGCCCCGTCTGGGAGGACTCCAACACCTGACGGTAGCGCTTTTTGAAGGCGTAGTAGCCGGGCTTGCTGCGCAGGCGTGACAAATGCCGGGACATCCCGCCCACATTGGGGTCGATGGACATCCCGTTATCGTTCAAAATCACGATCATAGGCTCGTGAGAGGCCCCGGCGTCATTCAGTCCCTCGAAGCTCAGACCGCCGCCCAAGGCTCCGTCGCCGATCAGGGCCAGCACCTGATAGTGCTGATGCAGCAGCGTCCGGGCCCGTGCCATGCCCAAGGCCACGGACACGGAGTTGGAGGCGTGGCCGGCGATGAAGGCATCATGGGGACTCTCCCACGGCTTGGGGAAGCCGGAGAGGCCGTCCAGCTGGCGCAGGGTGCCAAACAGCTCCCGCCGCCCGGTGAGGGCCTTGTGGACATAGCACTGGTGTCCCACGTCGAACACCAGACGATCCTGCGACGTGTCGAATACCCGGTGGATGGCCACCGTCAACTCCACCACGCCCAGATTGGACGCCAGATGCCCGCCTGTCCGTGACACCTGCTCCAGCAGGAAGGTGCGCAGCTCACGGCACAGCAGGCGGGCCTGTTCATCATTCAGTTTCCTCACATCGGAGGGGTCATGTATCTGTTCCAACAGCAAGTTGATCGCTCCATTTCATCGGTAAAGATGCAGGGTATGCATGAGCCGGGCCACCCGGTACACCACGCCGGTACACTCGTTGATGGCCACCGTCTTTCCCAGCGCCTTGCCGCCGATGGTGATACCGGAGATCAGCGCCGTCACGGCGATGGAGATAAGAATGGAGGTAGTGCTCAGGTCCTTCTGCAGCTCCACCACGATGACAGCCGCCGTGGAGCCGCTGACGATGCCGCAGATGTCGCCCACCACGTCGTTGCAGAAGGAGCTGACCTGATTGGCGTTTTTCAGCAGACGGATGGCCTCCTTGGCGCCCTTTTCCTTGTGGGCCGCCATGGAGTGGAAGGGCTTGGGGTCGGCGGCGGTGACGGCCACGCCGATCATATCAAACACGATGCCGAGGGCGATGAACACCGCCAGCACGATGATGGCCACGGCGTAGCCGGTCCCCTCCAGCGCAGTGGAGGAGAAAAAGCTCAGCAGCGCCGACAGCGCCACCGCCAGCAGAAAGACCCGCAGCGCCCAGCTGCAGCCGCTTTTCTTCTTGTTCTTACTCTTGCTCTTTCCCTTATTTCTATCGGTTTTATCGCTTTCGCTCAAAGGAATATCCCTCTCTTTGCTTTGCAAAAATATAGATGCTTCATAAGAAAATACTGAACAGGGCAGCGCCGAGGGTTAATCTTGCGGCTTAGGTACGGGTAGGATTTCCCCACAGCACACCTCTCGTTGCCGATCAGGCGGTTTCCCGTTCGGTGCTGCGCCATGATGTTACCGGTCATGAAACCCGACTGCCACTTAGTCCGCACTGCAATCCCCCCTGCGCCCCTGTGGGACAGCCTAGGTGATTTCCACAGCAGTCAAACCGTCTCTTAGCCTCTTTTGCAGGCAGGGTTTCGAGAGAATCAACACGCTGCCCCTGGCCAGGGGCAGTGGTGCTTCCACTTCCCTATCTACCCTACCCACGCAAGGCAGGCTACTCTGCACACAGCGTTCACGGCACAAGGCCGGGTAGCACCGCATTGCAGGTTCATAATCTGCCTCGTACACAAGTCGCTTGACCACAAAGGGAGTACGCCTGTGCACAACAGCAGGTCTCCACAGAGGCAGGGTCGGGTCCTCCATGCCATTGGAGGGCGCCCCACCACCGCAGATGCGGGGGCTCCCGCATCTCCTCCCAGCACCCACCCCAAACTGGGCGTAAGCAGCAGGCACCAGGAGTTTCACAGTTGTGCCCTTAAAAGGATTTTTAGGCCCTTCTTAGAAGACGGCAGATCTGACTAGGATACTGCGCCGCTGTTCAGTGATTCAATATATTATCATACTTCCGCCGAATTTACAACTGATTTATGCAAGATATTCCGTATATTTTAAGTCATCCGGGGAAAAATCGGCCGTTAAGAAATTTACAAGCCCCGGAGGAAGGGCCTCCGGGGCTTACCTTACCTCACCGACAGACGGCGGGTCAGTGCCTCATCCGGTACGGCGTAGATCGTCTGATAGGTGGTATAGACTACCATGCCGGGCTTCCCCCCGGCGGGCTTTTTCACGAATTTCACCGGGGTATAATCCACCGGCACCTTGCCGCCCTCCCGGCCCTGAGAATAGTAGGCGGCCAGCGAAGCGGCCTCCTCAATGCTCCGGCGGTCCGGCTCTGTGCCGCCGGTGCAGAGGATCACATGGGAGCCGTGGATCTTTTGGGTGTGGAACCAGATATCCCGGCGGTCGGCGTCCTTGCACGTCAGCTTGTCGTTCTGACGGTTGCTGCGGCCCACCAGAATTCGCAGGCCCGCCGTGGAGCGGAACTCCCGTGGGCGGGAAGCCCGCTGGAAGCCGGGCTGTTTCTTGCCCCGGCCCCGAAGGTAGCCGCCCTCCGTCAGCTCGGTACGGATGTCGTTGAAGTCCTGCTCCAACTCCGCCTGCTGTAGTTCCTGCACCACGCTCTCCAGATAGGAGAACTCCTGCCGGCCCTTTTCCAGCTGCTCCGTCAGGATGCGCTCCGCCGTCTTGGCCTTGGCATACTGCTTGAAATAGCGGGCGGCGTTCTGCTGAGGCGTCAGCAGCGGGTCCAGACGGATATCCAGCTGGGGGCAGCCCTCCTCGTAGTAGTTCTCCGCCGTCAGGTGGGTCATGCCCCGCTCCAAGCGGTAGAGATTGGCGGTGATGAGCTCACCGGCCAGTCGCAGAGGCTCCCGGTCCTGTGCGGCGGCGTACTCCTTCTCCTGAAGGGCCAGCTTCCGGCGGACACGATCCCGTGCGGCGGTGGCGGCCTTCATCAGATCCTGCCCCTTCTGGCGAACACGGTCCGCCTGTTCCCGGCCCTGATAGAAGTCATCCAGCAGTTGGGCGAAGGTGTCGTAGGTGCGGCAGGTGACCGAGGGTCCGTACTGGGTCACGGGGAAATAGGAAAAGTCCGCCGGTCGGCCCTCACGCTCCAGCAGCTGCGGGAGAAAGCGGCCCTCCTGCACCTGCTGCTGCCATGTGTGGAAGGTCTGCCACAGGGCATCGGGTTCGGCGCTGCGGGCGTCCGTCTCGCCGCAGGTGCGGCAGACCAACTCCCGTGCCAGCAGAGGCGGAATGGCGGTGAAGGTATCCATGAGCCAGCGGTCCAGCGGACTGTCCTCCGGGCGCCGGGCCAGCAGGCGGCGGAAGGCATCCTCCTCCGTCGTCAGCGGGTCGCACTTATCCTGACGGGGCGGCAGGTGGTAGTAAAGCCCCGGCAGTACCTGACGCTGCTGGGACATCTCGAAGTCCACCCGGCGCAGGCAGTCCACGATGCGGCCCTCCCGATCCACCAGAATGAGGTTGGCGTGGCGGGGCATGGCCTCCAGGATCAGGCGGTAGTCGCTCTGCTCCCCCAGCTCGTCCACCGCCCGGACGGTCAGCGTCACCACACGCTCCAGCGGCTCCTGCTCCAGACGCAGCAGCCGTCCCCCGGCCAGATGCTTCCGCAGCAGCATACAAAACATGGGGGGCTGGGCGGGGTTGTCCCGCAGCTGCTGGGTCAGATGCAGCCGGGGCTGGCTGGCTCCGGCGTTGAGCAGCAGGCGCCGCCCGCCCCGCAGCAGCAGGATCACCTGATCCCGTGCCGGCTGCTGGATCTTCTCAATGCGGGCATTTTCTATCTGTGCGGCGGTCTCACGGACCACGGCCTGCATACAAATGGCGTCCAGCGGCATATTATTCCCCCTCCATCATCACGGCGAACAGCTGCTCCACCCGGTCGTGGCGGCCACTGAGATGCAGCCAGCCCAGCAGCGCTTCCAGCGCCGTGGCCTGCTGGTACTGCGCACGGCTGGCGTGGGCGGGAATGGAGTGGACGTTAGCGTTGCGACCCCGGCGGAACACCGCCTGCTCCTCCTCTGTCAGCAGGGGCAGAATGCGCTGGGCCAGCTCCGCCTGCTTGGGGGCGCACACCAGCGCCACCGTGGCCCGGTGCAGGCCCTTGCCAGTGGCCTTGCCGTGGGCGCAGAGCCATGTCCGCACCAGCAGCTCATACACGGCATCCCCCATATGGGCCAATCCGATGCTGCTGATGCCCCGGATCTGATCCGGCGGCAGCTGTATGTGAAGGTAGTCGGTCATATGCGTTATCTCCTGAATCTATATATGTGCTTCAGTGTATCACAAAGCAGGGTGAGATGCAAGCGCACCGGCGGAGAGGGCTTTTTCTCCCAAAATTTTCAATACCCCTTGACTTGGTAGGTTAATCCTGCTATACTACTAACATACCAAAATGGTAGGTAAATCTTTTCAGGAGGAATCCCTATGATATACGCAGATAATGCCGCTACCACCAAGATGAGCCCTGTGGCGCTGGCCGCCATGCTGCCGGCGCTGGAGGACAACTACGGAAACCCCTCCAGCCTGCACAGTGTGGGCCAGCACGCCGCCGAGCTGCTGCAGAGCGCCCGTGAGGCCATGGCCCGGTGCCTGAACTGCAAGCCCCGTGAGATCCTCTTCACCTCCGGCGGCAGTGAGGCCGACAATCAGGCTCTGCTGTCCGCTGCGGAGCTGGGACGGCTGAAGGGCAAGAAGCACATCATCTCCACCGCTTTCGAGCACCACGCCATCCTCCACTCCCTGAAGCGGCTGGAGAAGCAGGGCTTCGAGGTGACGCTGCTGCCGGTGGGCCCCACCGGCACCGTTACCGCCCAGCAGGTGAAGGAGGCTATCCGGTCGGATACCTGTCTGGTGACGGTGATGTACGCCAACAATGAGATCGGCAGTATCCTCCCCATTGAGGAAATCGGCGCCGTGTGCCGGGAGGCAGGCGTGCTGTTCCACACCGACGCCGTGCAGGCAGTGGGACATCTGCCCATTGACGTCAAGGCCCAGCACATCGATATGCTGAGTCTCTCCGGCCACAAGTTCCACGGCCCCAAGGGCGTAGGTGCTCTGTATGTTCGGCAGGGCGTACCCATCACCAGTCTCATCGAGGGCGGCGCACAGGAGCGGGGCAAGCGAGCCGGTACGGAGAACGTCCCCGCCATCGCCGCCATGGCCGCTGCGCTGGAGGATGCCTGCGCCCACATGGAGGAGAACCGGGCCAAGGTGACGGCTCTGCGGGACAAGCTCATTGCGGGGCTGTCCCAGATCCCCCACAGCGCTCTCAACGGCGACCCGGTGAACCGGCTGCCCGGCAACGTCAACTTCTGCTTTGAGGGCATCGAGGGCGAGTCCCTCCTGCTGCTGCTGGACGACGCAGGCATCTGCGCCTCCTCCGGCTCCGCCTGCACCTCCGGCTCGCTGGATCCCAGCCATGTGCTGTTGGCCATCGGGCGGCCCCATGAGGTGGCCCATGGCTCCCTGCGGCTGAGCCTCAGCGAGTGGAACCAGCCGTGGGAGATCGACCACATCCTGCGGGAGGTTCCCCGTGTGGTGGCGTATCTGCGGTCCATGTCCCCGGTATGGAAGGATCTGGAATCCGGTAAGAAGCAATTCATGCTGTAAGCGTTGATTTAGTGAAAGGAGTACTATCATGGCACTGTATACCGATACTGTAATGGATCATTTCATGCACCCCCGGAATGTGGGTGAGATCGCCGATGCCGACGGCGTGGGTCAGGTGGGCAACGCCAAGTGCGGCGACATTATGAAGATGTACCTGAAAATCAAGGACGGCGTGATCGAGGATGTGAAATTCGAGACCTTTGGCTGCGGCAGCGCCATCGCCTCCTCCTCCATGGCTACGGAGATGATCAAGGGCAAGACCATCGATGAGGCGCTGGCCGTCACCAACCGGCAGGTGGTGGAGGCGCTGGGCGGTCTGCCGGCCCACAAGCTGCACTGTTCCGTGCTGGCGGAGGAGTCCATCAAGTCCGCCATCAAGAACTACTATGACCGCAACGGCATCGAGTACGACCATAGCAAATTCCCGGATGACTGCGGCGAGGTGGAGTCCTGCCGCATGGTGTAAGGGCGAAATCGTTTACAGATCAAAAGTCCCTCAGCTGTATCTGACAGCTGAGGGACTCAGCGTGTCGAAAAGTTTTTTCGACACGCTGCAATCATTTTTCAGAACTTCAAAAAAGTTCTGAAAAATGGTGATTATTATCGTGCAGGACACCCCTTCCGGGTTTCCCGCACACACCCTTCCGCCCCGTTGACGAAAGTGTCCCCCCTTTTTGACAGCCAAGAGGCTTTCTCTATTCTCCGTCGAATGTGCGGGATTTTTGTCACGCCGTATAAGCCGCCTATCTGCGGGAAATACTGTCATCATCCAAGTGGTGGAGGCGGCGTATGCAGGGGAAGGTGGAAATCTGCGGGATCAATACAGCCCGGCTGGAGATCCTGAAAAACGACGAGATGATGGACCTCCTCCGGCGCACCAAGCAGGGGGATATGGCGGCCCGTGAGCGGCTGATCCGGGGCAATCTCCGGCTGGTGCTGTCGGTGATCCAGCGGTTCAGCAGCCGGGGCGAGAACGCCGACGATCTGTTTCAGGTGGGGTGCATCGGTCTTATCAAGGCCATCGACAACTTCGACATCCGTCAGCCGGTGCGGTTCTCCACCTATGGCGTTCCCATGATCGTGGGGGAGATCCGCCGCTATCTCCGGGACAACAGCACCCTGCGGGTCAGCCGGAGTATGCGGGACACTGCCTATAAGGTCCTGCAGGCCCGTGAGCGGCTCCTGCGCCAGCAACAGCGGGAGCCTACGGTGGAGCAGATCGCCCAGGAGCTGGAGCTGCCCCGTGAGGAGGTGGTGTTCGCCATGGACGCCATGTCAGCCCCGGTGTCTCTGTATGAGCCGGTGTACGCCGACGGCGGGGACGCCGTGTGCGTCATGGATCAGATCCGGGATGACCACAGCAGCGATGAGGGCTGGCTGCAGCAGCTGGCGCTGAAGGACGCCATCTCCCACTTGCAGCCCCGTGAGCGGAACATTCTGGCCCTGCGGTTCTGTCAGGGCAAGACCCAGATGGAGGTGTCCTCCGAGATCGGCATCTCGCAGGCGCAGGTGAGCCGGTTGGAGAAAAATGCCATACGCTCCATCAAGCAGGAGCTGTGAAAAAGGAGGTGTGACCCACAGGTCACACCTCCTTCGGTCATTCTTCAGTTGCTCCACGGGGCGTTGCTCTCAGGTGACAATGGCCATGAGATATTCTGCCAGTCCGTTCGATCGGTGTAGTAGGAGTAGGTGTTCCCCTCCAGCGATACAAAGGAAACGAACACACCCTCCCAACGGCCGGAGCTGCTGCGCTTCAGCGGATAGCGCCACAGGCGCATCACCGAGGTGTCACTGTAATAGAGGGTGGCATCCGGCTCCCCCTCCGGCAGCCGGTCGGTGAAGTGGCCCACGCCCAAAGCGGCCAGACTGCTGTATATGGAGCGGGCGTTACTCTCCCGCAGGCGCAGCTCCTGTCCGTCCACCAGCGCCCGGACGCCCCGGTGGCGCTTGGCATAGATGGTGCTGGCGGAGACGGCGTCCATGCAGGCCTCGTAGCGGTTCTTGATGTGCTGGGGCCGGCTGATGAACAGGCCGATGCAGGTCAGCACTACCAGAGCGATCGCCAGAATGACCGCCCACCACGGGAAGGTTTTTTGCCGGGGGCTGCGCTGCACCCGGTCATAGAGTTCCGTCATTTTGCCGCCCCCTTTCCTTTTGTGTTCTTACACAGGATACCACACATCCGGTGATCTGTAAAGGCCTACCGGCCGCCGCTGATCTGCTGGCACAGCCACTGGGCAAACAGCGCTGCATCCTTGGCGTAGGGATGGACGCCGTCGCTGGTGTACTCCTCTTTCATGTAGCCCTCGTCATCGCAGTAGAGGTGGGAGGCGTCCAGACAGTGAACCTTCTTGCCGTCGGCCAGACCGGCGATGCCGTCGTTGACCTCCTGTAGGCGCTGGGGGCTGAAGTAGCTGGCGCTCTCTGCCACGGAGCGGGACACACCGTAGACCTTCAGCAGGTAGATGGTGGCATCCGGCTGGAGACTTTTCAAGGTGTCGATGTCCTCCTGATAGGCGCTCAGCAGGCTGCTCATGGGGTAGCCACACTCGTTGATGCCCAGCATGATGAAGATCTTCTTATAGGTACGGTTTTGCAGCAGGGTCGTCAGGTCCGTGGCATCGAAGTTATCGTCCGAGGCGGTAACGGAGAACATCTGGAAAACATTCATGCCAACGTCTGTGAAGTAATTTGCCTTGCCAAGTCTTGCATAGTAGGCGGAGCTGACCATGCGGGAATCTCCGATGAACAGGGCATCGTCGAAAAAGCTCTCGTCCTCGCCGTACTTGGCCCCCGGCACCACGGTGGGAAGCTCCGTAGGCACTCCCGGCACCTGCGGCTTCTCCGGTTCGTCGGGTTTTTCCGGTTCAGTGGGCTGCTCCGGCTCGGCAGGCTTTTCCGGTTCAGTGGGCTGCTCCGGCTGCTTTGGCTCATCCTGACTACGCTGCTTGGCCTGCTCCATGCGGCGGAGGTCTGTGTCGTCATGCAGCAGCATGAATGGCACGGCGATGGCCAGACGGTCCTCCCAGCCCCCTACATACTTTTGCAGCTGGGCCTTCAGCACAAGGCCCGTTACGGTGGCTGCCAGGGAGGTGGCCACCAGCAGGATGGCCAGCGCGGCCAGTCCTCTCTGTTTTGGTTTTAATCTCTTCATGGCTGCTCGTCCTCAAAAGCTGAAATACATAAAGGGGTCGTTGGTGGCCACCGCCATACAGTAAACGCATACCCAGAACAGCACCAGCAGGAGCACCGTTCCCAGCGGGGAGGTGCGGATGCGGCGCCAGAGCTTCTCCGGTAAGGGCGTGGACACCAGCAGACCGATGACCAATACCACGGCGTACTGCCGTCCGTAGACCAGAAAATCCCGTGCATGGACCGCCGTGCCGCCGGAGAAGGCAAAGAGCCGCCCGATATAGCTGCCGATGTCCTTCAGGGAGGGGATGGCGAAGAGCATCCAACTTAGGGGGATCACCAGGAGCATATAGAGCCGGGAGATCACCTGACTGCGCCGGAGCACCTTGCCCCAGCCCAGACGTTCCAGAGAGATGAGGGCAAAGAGGAACAGTCCCCACAGCAGGAAGTTCAGCGTACTGCCGTGCCACAGGCCCGTAAACAGCCACACCACCAGCAGGTTCAGGTAGGTACGGCCCTCCCCCTTTTTGCTGCCGCCCAGCGGGATGTACACATAGTCCCGAAACCAAGAGCTGAGACTGATGTGCCAGCGGCGCCAGAAGTCCCGCATGGAGCGGGCGGCGTAGGGGTGCTCGAAGTTCCGGGGCAGCCGGAAGCCCAGCATCTCCCCTACGCCGATGGCCATCCATGAATAGCCGCAGAAGTCCAGATACAGCTGCAGAGAGTAGGCCACAATTCCCAGCCACGCCATAGGGGTGGAGACGCTCTCGAAGCCGATGGTCTTGACCTGACGCCACAGGCCGCCGATCTGGTTGGCCAGCAGCACCTTCATGGAAAGACCGATGATGAAGTCCCGCAGGCCCGCATCCAGCTCCCGCAGGGTGCAGGTGCGGCGGTACATCTGCTCCTTCAGATCCGCCGGGTCCATGAGAGGGCCGGAGAGGAGCTTGGGGAACATCAGGATCTCTGCGGCGTAGGACACCGGACACTCCTCCGGCTCCATGCGGCCACGGTACACGTCGATGACGTAGGCAGCCATCTGGAAGGAGTAAAAGCTCAGGCCCAGCGGCAGGGCGATGCCACTGCCCAGCAGGCCGGCATATTTGAAGCCGAAAAGGCACAGGCCCAGCACCAGCAGGTTCCCCACCAGCAGGGGCTTGCTCCCCGCCAGCTTCCGGCCGGAGAGCCACGTCAGAGCCATGAGCCCCAGCAGCAGCGCCAGACACCACGGCCGCTTCCATGTGCCGAGCAGGTAAAAGACAAGACTCCCTAATGTCAGAACGCCGTTTCGCAGTCGCTCCGGCATCAGGTAATATACTGCCAGAAACACCGGCAGAAAGATGAAAATAAAGGGTAGTGTGTTAAAGCCCATGCGATTCTCCTATGGTATTGAACGTGACCGATGCTGTCTATCCAGAAAGACAGCCCGCAGATCACTCTGCAGGCTGTCCCGTAAGCTGCGTGAAACTGTATTCTATTATGGTCTATCCCCATGGGAATTACAATTACAAAATATGCACAAAATGGTTACAATTTGTCTTTTATCTCCGGACGAATAGAGTCCCACGGCATCGCCGTGGGACTTTCGTTCATCGGTTTCAGTTTTGATGCTCGTCCGGCCACGCAGCCGGTGCAGCGCATATTGCAGGCGGAGGTGGGATCCATGCGGATCAGCCACGGCACGTTGATATCGTACTTTTCCGCCGTCTCCCGGGCCGCATGATAGCCCCGCCCTCATAGACGGCGGCAGAAGCGTCCTATTGGGGACATTTCTGCCGGTTTATCCGAAAATTCAGTTCGCCGGCTCCGCCATGGCGCTGCGGACAAAGGCGGTCATCAGCTCCCCCAGCCGGTCCACGCTGCGGTCGATGTCCGCCTCCATACGGTTCCACAGGAATTGCAGGAAAAAGCCCACATAGGCATAGCGACAGAAGGCGGCGATCTCCTCCACCCGCTCCTGCGGCAGGCCGCTGTCTGCCGTCTGCTGCTGCACCAGCCGGAAAAAGGTGTCGTCCGTCAGGGAGAACACATACTGCTCCATCCGGTCCCGTGACAGGGCGTTGAACACATGGTAGATCTTGGCGGGATGGGCCTGACACTCCCGCATGACGGCCTTGGTGGACGTATGCCAGTCGGTACCCTCTCCGGTGAAGCGGCCCAACTCCAGATGGAACCACGCATCCAACAGATCATAGATGTCCCGGTAGTGGTAATAAAAGGTGTTGGAGCTGATATCGCACCGCTTTACAAGGGCCGTCACGGTGATCTTGTCGAAGGGCATCTCCTCCAGCATCTCCCCAAAGGCCCGCATGATGGCCTTTTGTGTGTATAGCGCCATGAACGCACCTCCTGTTCTTCACCGTATTATAACAGGAGACGCCCTCCGGCGCAAGGGGTGCCTTCCGGCGGTGGAAATATGCCAAAAACCGGCACGATTTCCTATGCTGCGGACTGGAACTTTCCGGGTTTCCCGGCGGCTTTCCTTCATTTTTTCGCATTGTGAAACCTTTTTTTATTGACTTGTGCTTTCCAACCATGGTACAATAAATTTTGCGTGCAACTTTGGACGTTTTATGTAAATTATCAGGGGATGGGTACGGAACAGCCCGCCCCGGAAAAGGATGTGACAGTCCATGCTGATGTGTGTGTTTCTGTTTCTGCTGTGGCTTATTTTCAACGGGCGGGTGACGCTGGAGATCTGCCTGTTCGGCATCGTCGTAACGGGGCTTGTATATGCCTTCTGCGTCGCCGTGCTGGGGTATCATCCCCGGAACGAGCGGCGGGTGCTGGGGCGGCTGGGGCGGTATCTTCAATACGGCGTGACGCTGGTATGGGAGATCGTGAAGGCCAATGTGCAGACCATGAAGGTCATTCTCTCCCCCAAGGCTGCCTACCGCCCTGCCGTGGTGCGGCTGCAGGTGCCGCTGGAGGAGGCCAGCTCCCGTGTGCTGCTGTCCAACTCCATCACCCTGACCCCCGGCACCGTCACCATCCGGCAGCAGGAGGAGGAATTTCTGGTACTGTGTCTGGATAAGGACGGCGGTGAGGCCATCCCGGACTGGAATCTGGTTCGTATTCTGAAGAAGCTGGAGGGCAGCAAGTGATGGATCTGATCGAGCAGTGCTATAATTATCTGTTCTGGGGCGCTCTGGTGGTGCTGGCTGTGGGCATTCTTGCGGCGCTGGTGTATATCATCCGGGCCAGGCTGACGGTGGACCGCATCATCGGCATCAACCTCGTCGGCACCATCGTGGTGATGGTCATCGTGGTGTTGACCTTCCTGTTGGGAGAGGATTATCTGGCGGACATCGCCCTGATCTATGTGGTGCTGTCGTTTATCGCCGTGATGATGCTCTGTCGCATTTACATCAATCTCTATCAGCGCAATCAGCGGAAAAAGGAGGAGGCGTCCCATGATCGGTGAATGGATCCGCTTCGGCGTGACGGCCCTATGCGTGGTGGGGGGGCTTTTCGCCCTGCTTACGGCGCTGCTGGGCCTGTTCCGCTTTGACTATGCCCTGAACCGGCTCCATGCTGCCGCCATTGCCGATACGCTGGCGCTGGGGCTGGTACTGCTGGGCGTCATGGTGGCGGTGGGCTTCCGGGCCGTGCTGTGGAAGCTGGTGCTGGTGCTGGTGATCCAGTGGTATACCTCTCCCCTGTCCAGCCATATGCTGGCGCAATTCGAATACCGGGCCGGGCAGGAGGATCTGGCCCGCTATCTGGAGCTGCCGGAGGAGACGGAGGAGGTGAGCGCCCCATGAGCACCGTGTTCCGTCTATTGCTGCTGGCGGGTCTGCTGGTGTGCGCCGTGGCCACGGCGCTGGTGAAAAAGCCCCTGCGGGCGGTCATCATCTACATGGCCTACTCCATCATCATGTCCGTCATCTGGATCCTGCTGGAGGCGCCCGATCTGGCCCTGACCGAGGCCGCCGTAGGCGCAGGCATCACCGGCATTCTGTTCTTCCTGACGCTGCGGCGCATCGACCGCATCGACCGGGATGCCGACGTGGAGGAGACGCAAGGAGAGGAGGAACCCCATGAAGAAAACGAAGCGACCCACTGAGCAGGAACTGCTGCACCAGTGGCTGGAGGGCGATCTGGACCTGACTCAGCAGCTGTATGTGGAGAAGGACGAGCCGCAGCCGGAGGCTGTGGAGCCCTATCAGCCCAAGCGGGATCGGGACACCTTCCTACGCTCCCTGCGGCGCTCCCTGCGGCTTTATAATGTGCTGGCCTTCCTGCTGTGCGCCGTGTTTGCGGCGCTGATGCTGATGACGGTGGCCAACCTCCCCCGCTACGGCTCGGCGGATGCACCCACCGTCAATGAGGTGGCCCAGCGCTATGTGGAGCAGGGTACGGAGGAGACCGGGGCCGTCAACACCGTGGCGGGTATGATTCTGGACTACCGTGCTTTCGATACGCTGGGTGAGTCCTTTGTGCTGTTCACCGCCGTGTGCGCCGTGACCATCCTCATGAATCTCTCCCCCAAAAAGCGCCGCCCCCTGCCCAAGGAGGTGGTGAACTACGCCGCCGATCCCATTGTGGCCGGGGTGTGCCGGGGGCTGATCCCGGTGATCCTGCTGTTCGGCGTATACATCCTTCTCAACGGCCATCTCTCCCCCGGCGGAGGCTTCTCCGGCGGAGCGGTGCTGGCGGCGGGTCTGATGATCTATGCGCTGGTATGGGGCGACGAGGCCGCCTCCCGCACCTTCCGGGCCTCCATTCTCCGGGCGGTGGTGGTGTGCTCTCTGGGCTTTTACTGTCTGGCCAAGAGCTACTCCTTCTTCACCGGCGCCAACCATCTGCACTCCATCATCTCGCCCGGCACGCCGGGGAACATTCTCTCCGGTGGTCTGATCCTGCCGCTGAACGTGGCGGTGGGACTGGTGGTGTGCTGCACCATGTATAGCTTTTATATGTACTTCCGAAGGGGGGAGCTGTAAAAAATGCATCTGGAAAATCTCCCCTTTAACTATGAGGAGGCTGTGGCGGTGCTGCTGTTCGTCATCGGCTTTTGTATGCTGCTGTTCTCCCGGAATCTCATCAAGAAGGTCATCGGACTGGACATCATGGACAGCGGCGTCTTTCTGCTGCTGGCGGACCGGGGCTACATCGCCGGGCGCACCGCTCCCATCATCGTGGACGGCGTCACGGACATGAGCCGGTATGTCAATCCCATTCCCGCCGGTCTGGTGCTGACGGGCATTGTGGTCTCCGTCAGCGTGTCGGCGGTGATGCTGTCGCTGACGGTGCGGATCTACAAGACGTATCGGACACTGGACGTGGATAAGCTCTACATGATGATCTCCCATAAGAAAAAGAGGAGGGACCGCCGATGAGCTTCGTGCAGAACTTCCCCCTCTTTGCCATCATTCTGTCGCTGGTATGCGCTGTGATCTCCTTTGCCGCCAACGACCGCTGGGCCAGAGGTCTGACGTTGTTCCTGCTGAGCGTCAGCGTCTGTATGCAGGCGGCGCTGCTGGTGTTCTGCGCCGTGAACGGCACCAGCTACTCCTATATGATGGGTCATTACCCCGCCCCGTGGGGCAACGAGATCACCGTGGGGGTGCTGGAGTCCTTCATGGCCCTGCTGTTTGCGGCGGTGATGCTGATGAGCGTGCTGGGTGGGATGCCCCGCATCCGCCGGGACATCCCGGAGCACCGAATGAGGCTTTACTGGGTGATGATCGATCTGGCCCACGTGGCTCTGCTGGCCCTGTGCTACACCAATGATATCTTCACCGCCTACGTGTTCATTGAGGTACTGACCATCGCCTCCTGCTGCCTGCTGGCGGCCCGTGACGGCGGACGGCCCCTGCTGGCCGCCGTGCGGTACATGATCTTTTCTCTGGTGGGCTCCGGGCTGTTTCTCATCGGCGTCATCTTCACCTACTCCATTACGGGCCAGCTGCTGTTCCCACAGCTGAAGGAGTCCATTGCCCTGCTGTGGGCCGACGGCACCTACCGCTTCTCCATGACCGTGGCCATCGGTCTGATGGTGGGCGGACTTGCCATTAAGAGCGGCCTGTTTCCCTTCCACTTCTGGATGCCCGACACCTATGGTCGGGCCACCCCCGCCTCCGCCGGTATCCTGTCGGGAGTGGTGTCCAAGGGATACATCTTCCTGCTCATCAAGATCATCTATCAGGTCATCGGCATCGAGGTCTTTGCCGCCAGCGGTATTCAGGACCTGCTGCTGGTGCTGGGCATCGGCGGCATGGTGGTGTGCAGCATTTCCGCCATTCAGACGGGGCGGCTGCGGACCATGATCGCCTACTCCTCCGGCGCACAAATCGGATACATCTACATGGGGCTGGGCATGGGGACCCAAGCCGCCCTTCTGGCGGCGCTGCTGCAGATCGTGGCCCACGCCGTCACCAAGCCCATGCTGTTCCTCTCCGGGGCAGGGCTGGCCGGGGCATCCGGCGGCCATCAGGACTTCCGTTCCCTGCGGGGGGCGGCCCATCGGGCTCCGGCAGCAGGCGTGCTGTTCACCATAGGCGCTCTGTCCATGGTGGGTATTCCCATTTTCGCCGGGTTCATCCCCAAGCTGTACTTCGCCACCGCTGCCGCCGCCACCGTCGGGTGGCGAGTCTGGGCGGTATGGCTGGCGCTGGGGGCCTCCACGGTGCTGAACGTGCTCTACTTCCTCTACACCGCCATGCTGATCTGGGTGCCGGAGGAGACGGAACACGCCCAGCGTCCCAAACGCTTCTCCCCCCTGCCTACGGCGGGGCTGGCGGCCATGAATCTGGCCGTTGGCCTTGGCTCCGCCGCCGTGACGGAGCTGTTCGCCATGGGCATGGGTCTATTCTGCGGCTGACCGGAAAGGAACAGGTGACCATCTATGCTGATTCTCTTGATCGCACTGCCCCTGCTGACCGGTCTGGCGGCAGCGCTCCCCTTCCCCAGCCGCCGGGGGCGGCTCACGTTTCTGCTGACCATGCAGATCATCGAAACGGCGCTGGTGGTCTGGACACTGGTGTCCGGACGCAGCTATACCACCAACATCTGGCACCTGACGGAGTCCCTGACCATCGCCATGAAGCTGGACGGTGTAGCAGCCGTGTTTTCCGCCCTGACGGCGGTGGCTTGGCTGCTGGCCCTCATCTACTCTGTGGAGTACATGAGTCACTCCCAAAATGAGGCACGGTTTTATGTGTTCCTCTTTCTGTCGGAGGGGATGCTGCTGGGGACGGCTTTGTCGGCAGACTTCGTATCTATGTACGTCTTTTACGAGCTCACCAGTCTCTGCTCCATGCCGCTGGTGCTCCATGAGCTGACCCACGACGCCGTTACCGGCGCTATGAAGTACCTCTACTACTCCATTGGCGGCGCCTTCTTCGTGCTGTTCGGCATCGTGGTACTCTACACCAATACCTCCACCCTGGACTTCGCCCCAGGCGGCACCCTCATTGCCGGGCAGCACACGGGACTGGAGCTGCTGGCGGTGTTCTTCGTGGTGCTGGGCTTTGGCACAAAGGCAGGCCTGTTCCCCATGCACAACTGGCTGCCCTCGGCCCACCCGGTGGCTCCCGCTCCTGCCAGCGCCCTGCTGTCGGGCATCATTACCAAGGCGGGCGTCATCGGTATCATCCGGGTACTGTACTTCATCGCCGGCCCCTCTGCGCTGCGGGGTACATGGGTTCAGACGGCCTGTCTGGTGCTGGCGCTGGGGACGGTGTTCATAGGCTCCATGCTGGCCTACGGCGAACGGGACTTCAAGAAGCGGCTGGCCTACTCCAGTATCTCCCAGATCTCCTACGTGCTGACGGCACTGTTCCTGCTAACGGAGGACGGCCTCACCGGCGGCCTTTTGCAGGTATTCTTCCACGCATGGGCCAAGATCGGTCTCTTCCTCATTGCCGGCGTCATCATCCATCTGGCAGGGCTGCGGAACGTGGAGGACTTCCGGGGACTGGGACGGCGCCTGCCGGTGACGTTTTTGTGTCTGGTGTTCGTCTCTCTGTCGCTGGTAGGTATCCCGCCCTTCGGGGGATTTGTCAGCAAGTGGGCCATCTCTCTGGCGGCACTGGACGGACTCGGCGGCCCTCTGGCCTATCTGGTCCCGGCGGTGCTGCTGGTGTCGGCACTGCTGACGGCGGGATACCTGTTCGCCCCCATCGTCAGCGCCTTCTTCCCCGGCGAGGGCTTCGCCGGGGAGCCACGGCTCCGGGAGCCTCCGGCCATGACCCTGCCGCTGGTGGTGCTGGCGGCGGTGTGTCTGGTGCTGGGTCTGTTCCCCGACCGGCTGACGGCGCTGTTCCAGTCTCTGGCAGCGCAGGTGCTTTAAGGAGGTGCGGGTAAATGAACGGACTTTATCTGACGCTTCCCATTTTCCTGCCGCTGGTGGGCGGGCTTGCCTCGTACCTGATCCGCTTCCCCAGCACTCGCAGCCGCCATCTGTTCTATGGGGTGCTGATCTGCCTGACCTCGGCGATAACATGGCTCTCCATTCTCCGCTGCGGCAGCGAGAGCTTCCAGCTGCTGCGCTTCACGGAGGAGCTGACCCTTACCCTGCGGATGGACGGCGCTTCCCGGCTCTTTGCGGGGCTGGCCGCTACCCTGTGGCCCTTTACCATGCTGTACGCCTTCGACTACATGAGCCACGAGAAGCATCTGTCCATGTTCTGGTCGTTTTTCACCGTCTCCTTCGGCGTAACGCTGGGAGTGGCCTTCGCCGGAAACATGATGACCATGTATCTGTTCTATGAGCTGCTGACACTGGCCACTCTTCCGCTGGTGATGCAGCCCATGTCCACCACCGCCCGGAAGGCCGGCGTCAAGTACGCCGTCTACTCCATGAGCGGGGCGGCGCTGGCCTTTATCGGGCTGGTTTTTCTCGTTGTCAACGATGCGCAGGACTTCACACTGGGCGGCCATCTGGCGGGCTACACCGGCGATCGGCAGCTGCTGCTGGCGGTATTCGTGCTGGCCTTTGTGGGCTTCGGCGTTAAGGCGGCCATCTGGCCCCTGCACGCATGGCTGCCCGCTGCGGCGGTGGCCCCCACACCGGTGACGGCGCTCCTCCATGCGGTGGCCGTGGTGAAATCCGGCGCCTTCGCCTGTATCCGCCTGATCTACTACGCCTTCGGCACGGAGATCCTGGTGGGGACGTGGGCGCAGCAGGCGGTGATGACTCTGACCCTTATCACCATCCTGTTCGCCTCCTGTATGTCGGTGAAGCAGCGGCACTTCAAGCGGCGGCTGGCCTACTCCACGGTGTCGAACCTGTCGTACATCCTCTTCGCCGCTACCATTATGACCCTTCCGGCGCTGACGGCGGCCTTTCTGCACCTCATCGTCCACTCCGTGGTGAAGATCCTGGCCTTCTTCACCGCCGGAGCCGTACTGCATTACAGTCACCGGGAGTACGTCCATCAGCTGGAGGGGCTGGGCAAGCGGATGCCCGTGACCTTCGTGTGCTACACGGTGGCGGCCTGCGCCCTGACGGGCGTCCCCCCCTTCACCGGCTTTGTCAGCAAGTGGTACATGGCTCTGGCGGCGGTGGACACCTATCAGCCCCTGCCCATCATCGGCTTCGGCGTGCTGCTGGTGTCGGCGCTGCTGACGGCTATCTATATGTTCCAGATCGCAGTCCGGGCATGGTTCCCCCGGCACAGCGCTCCGGCCATTCCGGAGGGCTCCGTCCATGAGGCGGGGTGGCAGATGCTGGTACCCATGGTGGTGCTGGCGGCGGCCTGCCTGCTGATGGGCCTGATGCCCCAGGGGCTGCTGGATCTGATCCGAGAGGCGGTGACACTGTGACGACCTTCTATCTGCTGATCCTGTTTATGCTGCCCGCCGTCATGGCTGTCGGCATCGCTATCCCACGGCGGAGGGAGCTCTCCGCTCAGTGGGTCGGAGAGCTGGTCATCGCCACGGCGCTGCTGGTGCTGGGGGCCATGCTGGCCCTGTGCCGTCTGCCGGTAGGGACAGTCATCGTCTCCCCCGTAGTGGGGCTGTCCTTCACCTTTGGCGGCTTCCAGCGGCTCTATGGGCTGGTGGTGTGCTTCATGTGGCTCATCTGCGCCATGCTGTCGCCCCAGTATTTCCGGGGCCATCACCACCTGCGGCGGTACTATTTCTTCTTCCTCATTTGCCTGAGCTTTACGCTGGGCGTGTTCCTGTCGGCGGATCTCAAGACCACCTTCCTGTTCTTCGAGCTTATGAGCCTCGGCTCCTATGTGTGGGTGGTGCAGGAGGAGACGCCGGAGGCGCTGGACGCCGGAAAGACCTATCTGACCATCGCTGTTCTGGGCGGTCTTGTGACGCTGATGGGGCTGTTCCTGCTCCAGCATCTGACGGGGACACTGGTGCTGTCGGAGCTGAAGGATGCCTGCGCCGCCGTAACGGACCGCACGGCCCTGTGGTGGGCGGCTCTGTGCGTGTTCTTCGGCTTCGCCGCCAAGGCGGGTGTGTTCCCGCTGCACATCTGGCTGCCCAAGGCCCACCCGGTGGCCCCGGCCCCCGCCAGCGCTCTGCTGTCGGGCGTGCTGACTAAGGCGGGTATTTTCGGTATTCTGGTCGTCACCGTCTACCTGCTGCCGGGCAACCGCAGCTGGGGCGTTCTGGTGCTGATACTGGGCTGCATCACCATGGTACTGGGCGCCGTAATGGCGGTGTTCTCCACCAACCTCAAGTACATTCTGGCCTGCTCCTCCCTGTCCCAGATCGGGTTCATTCTGGTGGGCGTGGCCATGCTGACCCTGCTGGGGGAGCACAACGCGCTGGCCGCCCACGGTACGGTGCTGTATATGCTGAACCACTCGCTGGTGAAGCTGACCCTCTTTCTCTTTGCCGGTGTGGTGTATTACAACACCCACCAGCTGGATCTGAACCGCATCCGTGGCTTCGGGCGAGGTAAGCCCCTGCTCCACGGACTGTTTCTGTGCGGAGCCTGCTCTCTGGCCGGTATCCCCGGCTTTCTGGGCTACGTCAGCAAGACGCTGGTCCACGAGGCGGTGGTGGAGCTGGCGGTGGAGACCGGCAGCACCGCCATTACGGTGGTAGAGTGGCTGTTCCTGCTATCCGGCGGATTGACGGTGGCCTATCTCACCAAAATCTATGTGGCGGTATTCTGGCAGACGGCACCGGCAGATGCCCACGCCGCCTCCCGGCGCTGGGGAACGCCCCTCTCCGTGGCGGCGCTGATGCTGGCAGCGATACCGCTGCCGATGCTGGGTCTGCTGCCCCATGGGCTGTCGGAGAAAATCGCCGCCGCTACCCTCTCCTTCACCGGCGGTCATGATTTCTCCCATGCCGTCCACTATCTGGCTTGGGAGAACCTCAAGGGCGTGGTCATCTCCCTGTCCATCGGTATGCTGGTATATTTCCTGCTGATCCGGCCCCTTCTCACGGAGCGTCGGGACGGCGAGATTCGCTACCGCTCCCTGTGGCCGGCGTGGCTCAGCTTGGAGGAGAGCGTCTACAAGCCCCTCTTCCGGTGGCTCATCCGGGTACTGATGACCCTGTGCCGGGTGGCATGCGACCTGTTGGACCTACTGGTGCTGGTGATGCGCCGCACCCTGCTGCGGGATACCCGTGACCACGTCCGCCGCTCGCCCCATAGCTCTGTGGTGCGGGCCATGTCCCACAACAGCAAGTACTCCCAAGAGGAGACGGCAGATCACGTAGGTACCGTACTGGACACCTTCCAGCGGATGGAGGGAAGTCTCTCCTTTGCCCTGCTGATGGCGTGTCTGGGTCTGTGCCTGATCCTGCTGTGCGTCATCCTCCACGTGTTCGGATAAGCAAAAAGCCCCCGCAGGAAACGGAAGCGTTTCCTGCGGGGCTTTTGTATGCTCACTTACTTTTCGTGAAAGCGGACGGCAGCCAGTACGGCGGTCTTGCCGTCGGGCTTCCGCACAGCCATGCGGCAGATGCTGCCCTCCCGGCGGCAGAGAACCGACAGCTCCTCCCCCTCGAAGCAGGGAGCGGCATAGTGGACCTCCATGGAGGCGATTTCCCCGCCTGCCAGCACGCTGGCCGGGAAGCAGTCCAGCAGCAGCCGCACATAGGCCACATTGTTCATATGGTGGCCCATATCGATGTCCGTAGAACGCACCGTATGCCGCTGCACCAGCTCCTCCGGCAGCAGGTCGTCCCGGAACCGGGCGGGGGCCTCCGTGATGCCCTCCCGCTCCGCAAAGAGGAAATCCTCCGGGAAGCCAGACTGGGCAAAGGGAATGAGCCGCCCCTTCTCCCCCAGCACCGCCCACTGGGTGCGGCCCAGCGCCAGCAGCTGATCTCCCTGCCGCAGGCTGTAGCTGCGGAAGCAGCGCAGGGATCTCCCCTCGCAGTGCTCCGGCCATGTGGCCGCCGTCACCTCCTGCGCCAGAGCAGGCCATTGAAAAAAGTCCACCCGACTGTGGAGAGTCAGCCAGAAGGCGCCACGTTGCGCCATGGCTGCACCGCCTACGCCGATGCGCTCGGCGTGTTCTGCGGCAATGGCCTGAAACATAGTGAAGGCCGCCAGCGGCGACATCCGGGCCGATGCCCCGCAGTAGTCCGGGGACAGGGTGAAGTTCTTCTCAAAAAAGCCTTGCAGTTGGGTCATAACGCACCTCCGGGGAAAATGTTTTTTAGTATCATACCACATTTTCCCATTTCCGGCAACCCGCCGAAAAAACAGCCTCCTCCGCCTGTAAGGCGGAGGGGGCTATTTTCAGGTTATGTGGCTATTTGGGAAGAAGATCAATCCTCACGCTTCTTGGCGGAGAGCACCAGCACAGCGGCCACAGACAGAGTCGCTGCCATGACCCACACGGTAACGGTCATGCCGTCTCCGGTCTCCGGAGACTGGGTATCCTTGCCGGTATCGGGCTTGGTATCCGGGTTGGGGGTGGGCTCAGGGGTCTCGCCGGACTCCACGTTGAAGTCGGTACCCAGGAGCTTACTGTAAATGGCGTTGGTAGCCAGACGGTAGTCATCGGTCTGGTGGGCCTTATTGGTGATGCTGGTGCAGAACACCGTCATATCCAGTCCGTTGGCCTGATAGTCGATAGCCACGGCGTGGCCCTTCAGGCCCGCCTCAGGATCGTCGATGCCGTTCCACCAGCCGGCCTTGTAGAAGTCATCCTCGCTGCTGGCCCGCATGAGCACGGCGGCCTCCTCCGGGTAAGCGGAAATGATGGAGCCGCCCTTGGTGTAGGTGGTAAAGTCGCCGTCGGCGGCATAGCTGGCAGTGATGAGGCTGTCGGCATACTCCACGTTGAACAGGGCCTCGTAGTCGTTATAGACCTCCTCGGGGCCGTACATTCCCTCCTCGATGATCCACTGGATGTCGAAGTCGAAGCCGGGGATGGTGGCCTTGGCGTACTCCAGGATGTTGGCGCTGGCGCCCACGAAGGGCAGGCCCGCCTTTACCGCAGCCTGCACGTCCTCCTCCGGCTCGTTGCTGGAGAACACCACGTTGGCCTCGGAAACATCGCTGGTGGTCTTGAAGTTCATCTGGCGGCTGAAGGCGAAGCGGTCAAAGTGGTCGTCGTCCACATAGACCTTAGGCTCGGTGATGACCTTGGCCTTGGGCACATCCGCCACATGGGTAATCTCGATGACATACTGGTCGTCGATCTGACCGGCATCCTTGTGGTCGATGACGAAGTCGCCCTTGCTGTAATGATCGCCGGCCTCAGTGATGAAACCCACGGTGACGCCCTTGGCCAGCAGGTCATTGACGGCGTTGACGGCGGCCAGACCGTTGTTGCTGATAACGGTGGCGGTGTTTCCGTAGGTGGTGACCCATGCCGTGCCGTACTCCACGGTGTTGGCGTCGGCGGTCTTACCCTCGAACACACCGGCCTTGGTGATGGCGGTACAGTCAAAGCCACGCAGCTCCGGGAAGTTGGTGACGGACTCACTGTAAAGCCCCGTCCAGTTCTTCACGATCTTGCCCTTATACAGAACGGCGTTGGCGAAGCTGCGGCTGATCTGGTGCATATCGATGACGAAGGCGCCGGCCTTATAGGTCACACCGTCCACCGTCACGTCCTCGGTGAGCTTCTCCACCTGCACGCCGTTGCGGATGAAGTACTCCTGCATGAAGTAGGCGTCGGCGATATCCCGCTGGGAATCGGCATCGGTGGGAATGACGTAGTACTCCGGATAGAACTTACCGTACTCGTCCTTTTCACGGAAGTTGGCCTCCACCTGATTGTCCTGGGTAACGAACCACTTCTCGGTCTCCGGGGACTCCTCGTTGTTCAGCGCCCGCCGGAAGAACTCCAGCTGGTTCAGGTACAGGTCGTCCTTGTTCTCGGCCACGTAGGCGGTATGGCCGATGAGGCCGTACTTACCCATGGTGACGGAGGCTTCGTTGTTCTCGCCGCACTCCACCGTGTAGCCGATGGTGCCGTGGAACAGCGCATAGGTGGGGGTGTAGTTGGTGGACATATCGTCGGAGGGATACTCGAAGCGGCCGGTAGCGGGATCAAAGCCGGACTCCAGAGCGATGTCGTACCAGGGCTTGTTGTCCTCGGTGGCGCCATTCTCCTTGGCGTACTCGCTGGAGGAATTGTAGATGGAGTTCATGGAGGCCACGTCGCCGAACGCCCGTGCGCCCTGCAGGGCGTAGTTCATGAACAGGTCGTACTCCAGATTGGGCTCGTGGGGAGGCGTGCAGGGCTCGATCTGCAGCTGGGTGCGGGCATAGTAGATGAAGCCGTGCAACTCCACCAGCGTGACGGGCTTCCACTTCACCAGATCCGCCGTGGCTACCTGAGACTCGATCTGGGTCTGATAGGTGCTGTCACGGTTCAGGTCAAAGTCCTCGGAGTTGCCACGCTGATAGTGCTCCAGTGCATAGGGGTTCTCGGTGGGACGGATGATGAAGAACACGTCGCTCAGCACGTCTTTGACGTTATAGGTGCAGGTCTCGTTGTCGGCGTTCTTATAAGAGATGGTCTCCTCCGTGGCGATGGCCTTCAGGAACTCGATCTGCTGGTCCACGGCGGGGCACTCATTGGGGTGGATGTTGGTGATGTAGACGGGGATCTGATAGTCCGCCAGCTTGCCGGACTTCACATCGGCGGCCACGGCCTCAGGATCGGTCTGAGCCCGCTGCAGCAGGGCCATGTAGTTGTCCACCACGGCCTTGTCCCGTGCCACGATGACCTCCATGATGTCCTTGCCGTCGGTGGAAAGGCCCGTGGATTCATAGGACATATACAGATTGTTGGTCTGGTGGTCCATGATGTCCTTGATCTTGCTGTCCAGCTCGTCATAGGGGGTGTAGGAATCGTAGACCTCATAGCGCATGGTTTGGCTGGCGCTCTTGCCGGTGGACTTATCCGTCACCTTCAGCTCATACAAACCACGGTAGGCGTACCAGGGACGCCAGTAGGCGGCGTCATCGCCGTCAAACAGGTAATCCACACTGAGGACTGCCGACACGTCGCCGTTTTCGGCAATGGTCAGATCCTTCACGGTGAACACGGGCTCACCGCCATTCTCCTCGTCCTCCCAGTTGCGCCACTCGTCCAGAGGATCGCCGCCGAAGGTCCACTCCAGATTGGTGGCCTCAGGCTTGTAGCCCAGGTTGAAGGACAGGGTGACCTCACGCTGATCCGTCATGGACAGGCGTGTGGTGCTGATGCTCGTAAATGCCGCTGAGTCGCTGCCGGTCTCGGCAGCGTTTGTGGTGACCGCCAGGGGGATGAGCATTGCGATGCATAGGACAGTCGCCAAAATTTTGGTTACAAATCTGCTCTTTCTCATGCTTTTTCCTCTCTTCATGGTTGATATTGCGGGGTACGAGGTCTATACTGATTATAAGACGTTTTTCTGCCCCGTCGGGGGAAGCGTAAGAATCATAATGATTTTCATGCAAATCTTACATTTCTTAACATCCGGTCTTTTCACCAAAGTTCTATGAGATAATGTACCAAAACCCGGCACGATCAACAGAGGAGCGGTGGACTATGGCAGGGAAAATTTTGATCGTCGATGACGACAGAGACATCACCCAGATCATCCAGCTGCTGCTGGAGGGCGAGGGCTACGACACGGCGGTGGCCGGAAGCGGCGAAGAGGCGCTGGAGCGGCTGGACGGCACTGTGGAGCTGGTCATTCTGGATATCATGATGGAGGGCCTGAACGGCTTCGACACCTGCCGCCTCATCCGGCAGAGCAGCTATGCCCCCATTCTGTTTCTCTCCGCCATGTCCGGGGAGACGGAAAAGGTGGCGGCCCTGATAGCCGGGGGCGACGACTATCTCTGCAAGCCCTTTTCGGCGGCGGAGCTCATTGCACGGGTCCGCTCCCTGCTGCGGCGCTACACCGTCTATCAGGGGCCGGGGCACACAGAGCCGGAGAAGGAGCAGCTGGTGCTGGGCATGGACAACGAGGTCATTGTCAACGGTCAGACCGTCAAGCTGTCCTACACGGAGTATGAAATTCTCCACCTCTTTCTCAAGCGTCGGGGACAGGTGCTGTCCATTTCGGAGATCTACGAGGCCATCTGGACAGAGCCGTACAGTTACAGCGCCAACAACATCGTCATGGTCCACATCTATAAGCTGCGGCGCAAGCTGGAGCAGGACTGCAAGCATCCCACCATCCTGAAAACCGCATGGGGAAAGGGCTACTACATTGAATAAACTGTTTCACCGGCTCAGCACCCGCATCCTGCTGGGGATCCTGCTGGCCGCCGCCATCAGCGCCGTGGTGTACACCGCCGCCAACGGGGCCCTCAAGGCTTTTTTCCAATACTACGCCATGCAGCCGGAGGTGTTCCAGCGCCTGTCCGACGAGCATTTTGCAGACCTCCAGGATTTTGCCACGGAAAACCATATTGTCAGCACCGACGGCAAGCCCTTCACCCAATGGAACGACAAATACCACTATGTCTCCCTCATGGTCATCCGACAGAATGAAGGCCTGTGCTACAACTCCTTCGTCTCCTACAATATGACCTACACCGAGGAGGACAGCCAGACCTTCTTCTGGGGCTCCAAGGTTCTCCCCACCTATGAGTACCAATTGCAACTGGAGGACGAGACCTGCAAGGTCTATTTCAGCGGCTATTTCGATCAGGCCTATACCTCCCTGCGAAAGGCCATCTGCGGTGTGCTGTTCGTAGCTTCCTTCGTGACGGCCTTCTTCCTTCTCTTCCAAAAGTACATCCGGTACATCGGTGAGATGGAGCAGAACGTCTCCTCCCTGTGCAACAAGAATTTCAGCCAGCAGATCCCCATCCGCTACAAAACGGAGCTGTCCACGCTGGCGGCCAACATCAACCATCTGGGGGACACCATCCAGCTGCTGCTGCTGACGGAGGACGCCAAGCTCAAACAGAAGGAGCAGTTCGTCAAATCCATCGCCCACGATATCCGGACGCCCCTGACGGTGGTCATCGGCTATCTGGAGCTTCTCTCCAAGGGCTACGCAGGCAGTCAGGAGAGCGCCCAGCTGTTCATCGACCGGGCGCTGGAAAAGACCAACCACATCCGCCGTCTCACCGATGACCTCTTCACCTTCGAGGAGAATTGCCGCACCCTGCCGCTGGATACCTACGACGGGCAGGAGCTGCTGCGGCAGGTGATCTCCAACATCACCAGCTTCCTGACCAGCAACCGCTTCCGGCTGGAGTACACTAGCTTCGTCTCCCAGCCCTTCCGGATGCGGGCCAATGTCACTCTGCTGATGCGCCTGATCGACAACATTTGCTCCAACATCGCCAAGCACGGCGCCCCGGAAAAGCCCGTGGTTCTCACCGTCTCTGCCGCCGAGGGATATCTGGTGCTGGAGGAGCGCAACGCCATTCTCCGCAAGACCGTAAAGACCGCCGCAGCCGACAGCGGCTACGGGCTGGCCATCTGCGAGGACGTCATGGGTGCCATGGGCGGCAGCATCTCCCACCGGACTCAGGGCAGTCTCTTCTCCGTGACCCTTCGTTTCCCCATCCTGCCCCAGCAGGAGGTGTGAGCGACGAAACAAAAAAGGACCTCTCCGTCATGCGGCGGAGAGGTCCTTTTTGTTGACTTTCAAGCGCTTTTACAGCGATCAGTGGATGGTGATGTGATCGGTGTAAGCGCCAGACACATTAAAGTAGTTGTCCAGTGCTTCACCGCTGACCTGCGTACCATTGTGGAAGAAGGTGCAGTTGGTGCAGTCGATGGTAGCGGTATATATTGCAACGGCTGGTCAATCAAAAAAGCTTCCAGATATTGATAAGAGCCTTTTTCCGTGTAGAAAAAATTGTTTTTGCGTATGATTCCGATTCCTGCCTTCATTCCTGCCCACCGCAGCGCAGTAATACCAAAATCACGGTCAGTTGCTGTTTGAAAACCACAATCCATAAGATATTTTTCAAAACGTGTGCTGGTTTGATATCCTTCTGAATTTGGATTTCTTCTTCCATCTGTCAAATAGTATTTTGCAACATAATTTTGCAGATTGTTTGGAATATAGTATTTCCCATACCAAAATGACACAACGACAATTGCCTTTGCCAAAGAGTAATCGTTTTGTAAGTGTGCAAAACTTCTAAACGACTCATATTTATCCTTCGTTTGCGGAAAGTGCTCCATGCGCTCTTCGAGTCTCACCTCATAATCACGCATCATTTGAACCGGAATAATACCGCACTTGTCAAAGCCGAGTTCTATTGCTTTATTTACAATATCTAAAGCTGTGATCTCCATATTTCACTATCCTTACAAACAAACGCCGATCTATTGGTTTCTAAAGGGATTTTATCAGTTCGACAAATTGGAAGTTGTTCATTTTTTTCGGCTTTTGGGCTGGCAGTTCATCACACATCGCATGAAACAAGCCTGTCAAAAATCTCTTATTATCAACTTCATTTACCAACAGCATCTCTTTTGCTCCTTCATAGGGTAATTCATACGGAGCTGTCGGCATATAACTAATTGCTGATTTTACTGGTTTAACAAGTAATCTATCGTCATAGATACCGCCTGCAATCTTGCCACGATAATAAATAATAAATTCTCCCATCATAGCTCGATAAGTAATTTCTTCTAACTCAGATAGCTGCCCTAAAATAAACTCTAAGTATTCCTTGCTTGATGCCATATTTCCACCTCAAATCCCGATTGGTCAAGATTATTCTATCATCATGCAGCCTGCCAAGCAATAAATAGCAAAAAATTCCGCTGTAATTTTATCAAAATTACAGCGGAACCTTGGTGCGCGAGGCGGGACTTGAACCCGCACGCCCGTAATGAGCACTAGAACCTGAATCTAGCGAGTCTGCCAATTCCACCACTCGCGCATATCCATATGAAGTTTGAAAAAAAGAATGGTGCGCGAGGCGGGACTTGAACCCGCACGCCCGTAATGAGCACTAGAACCTGAATCTAGCGAGTCTGCCAATTCCACCACTCGCGCATATCCGTTCTTCTTTTTTTCACCGCAGGAGAGGGATGGTGCGAGTGATGGGACTTGAACCCACACGTCCAATCGAACACAAGCACCTCAAGCTTGCCTGTCTGCCTATTCCAGCACACTCGCAAATGAGTCCCTCAACCGGCGACTTGTTTATTATATCATTTTGTTCGATTTTGTCAAGAGCTTTTCCCAACTTTTTTATTTTGGCAAGTTGTAATATGTATTTTGACAGGTGGGACCTGTCGAAATACAGGGGCGGATCAAGGCCCAGAAGATATGGAGGTACATCCAATGGAAGAAAAGGTATTTGTATCGGCACCTCTTAGCTGCCTCCGACGCCTGCCGTGTAGTCCCTTCCTGCGGCAGTCAAGCTGCCGTCAGGCGTGCTATTATCCTGAATAACGAGCCAATCTGTATTCATCTTCTGAATACCGGCACCGCCGGTATTGCTTTTCGCTATATTTGTGCCATTCAATTCCAGCGTTACCGCACCCTGCCCTGTCGTTTTTGATTGCAGAGCCGCTGCTCATTTGAATGTCCACATTGAAAAGTCCGTTTTCCCCCATCCGCTTTAATCGTAATCGCATTTTGGGTCATGGTACCGGTAATTACAACATGAGTAAAAGGCCTGTTTTTGCCGGAAAAAGTCCTGTTCAAGACCGGCAGAATTCACGGATTTTCTAATAGAAATGCCGCAGACGATGCGGAGGCCGTTTGGCGCTCCCACAAAAAGAAATCTGCGAAAAATTACAGTCTTGACCGTCAAACGACTTCCTCACAAATAGGAGAAATCACGGGTGTAAAACGGAACTGTTTCTTGAAAAATTTGCGGATTGTTTGCCGTTTTTTCGAACGTCGTTTTTCTGTGCCTGCCTCGGAATCTCACCGCAGCGTTGTTCTGCTTGCCCCCATCGGGGAGGTCGTGGCAGAATCATATCCCATTCGGACGGTCATTCAGTTTTCAATTTGCCCCTCAATAAGTAGGCAGCGAGAAGGGCCGGAAATTAACCCCCTCAATAATCAACTGGGAACCTTTTTGCCGTTTGCACGAAAGAATTTTTGTAAACTTTTTGTGAACGGTGGCTACAACGACAAAAAGAGCCGGTACACAGCACATCAAACCAGCGGGAGATGATCTCTCGCTATATCTTTGATGAAACTATGTACCGGCTCTGAAATTCAGAAACCTTCAGTGTCTGCTTTTTCCGTCCCGCAGGCAGACGCTGCAACAGGAACAGCGCAGCCGCAATCTCTTTCGGCGGCTGCCTTGTGTTTCACTCAGATATTCAGTTGTGGCTCTCTAATGAGAGCATATAGATTATATCATGCAGAACACTTGTTCGTCAATCTTTTTCGGTATATTGTGACAGGAAAGACGGCTGCCGTTTCCGACAGCCGCCCTTGGGTTAAACATTTGATTTTACTTTACGCTACGCTTTTTCTTTCTGCTGACAACCGTTGTACCAATGGCAGCACCGCCACTGACGAACAACAGGGCAATCCACAGTGCAAGGTTGCTTGTATCGCCTGTCTGAGGAGACTTATCAGATGTTCCCGGTTTGGTACTGGCAGGCTTTTTCTCAAGAGCAGCAATCGCATCTTCGATAGCCTTTGCCATTGCGTCAACTTCGCTCTACTCAGTGATATTCTTGTCACGGACAACAGCATTGACGGCAGCTTCCACGGCAGTGAAGTCCTTGTACTCGTCCTTGTTCAGTGCATTTGCCTTGGCAATGGCTGCATCAACCTTAGTATAATCTGCATCCTTGTATTGCAGGGCGGCAATGGCATCTTCAATAGCCTTCGCCATTGCATCCACTTCGCTCTGCTCAGTGATATTCTTGTCACGGACAACAGCATTGACAGCAGTTTCCACAGCGGAGAAATCCTTGTAGTTGTCCTTGTTCAATGCGTTTGCCTTAGCAATGGCTGCATCTACCTTTGTGTAATCAGCGGGGATGTTATTGTCATCCCACACAAAAGTTGGATGACCGATTCCGGCAACCCATTCAACGCCCGCACCGGCATTGGTTTGCAAGCCAGCAAGGACATCTGCGGAGGTGAAGTTGGAGACAGCAGTGCCGCACGATGACTGGTCAAAGGTCGGGTCGGCACCCGCAGTACCTGCATCCCAATCAACCACCAGCTTAGCAACGGCTAAGTAATTGCCTTTATTATCAGGATATGTTTCTTCATCAAGCGTTACACCATCAGGAGGGGTATCCGGCCAAATGCAGTCGGTAACATGGGGCTTTACAACAGCTGTAATCCAAGTGATATTGCCAGGCTCAGCGCCAGTGATGTTTTTTGTTGCAACTATGCAATTTTTGATTATTACGCCAGGCTTGTTCCCAGAGAAGTTTTCAAAGTTTGCACCGAGAATACCACCTACAGCTGAATAGATATTTTTGCAGGAAACAGAACCGCCAAACCAACAATCGGTAATCGACGAGCTGTCCGCAGAGTTTTCCCACTGACCAATCAGCCCGCCAACGGTATCAACATGATCTTCATCGGATTCTGTACTGATAACCGTGGCGTCTGAGCCGCAGCCTTTTACTTGTGTGCTCCCAGTGCATTGGCCAATCAGTCCGCCGACCATCTTGTCGCCAACATTGTTTTCTAGCTTTCCGCTTGTATAGCAGTTTTCAACTGTGCCGCCATCGACCCAATCTGCCAAAATGCCGGCAAGTAACGAACCATCATTTGAGGCAATATCAGCGTCTATAACAAGTAAATTCTTTAATGTACCACCGTCAGAAACAACTCCGAATAGTCCGTTTCGAATAAGTTCGTCACCAGTAGAGTGATGATGCAAATTCGTGATTTTGTGATACTGCCCATCAAAGGTACCAGCAAAATATCTGCCAAAGTTGCTGCCATTTCCAATGGGGGTCCACTGGCAGCCGGATAAGTCGAGGTCATTATCTAAGTAAATCGTTTTCCCTTCAAATGATACAGATGCAGTTTTGTCATTGACTAACTGCGCTAAACCGGCCAACTGTTCGGCAGTGGTGAAATGGTATTCAGTGTCCGTCTCATGGTCGGTGTACCAGCTTATATCTGCCGTACCGTCCCAATTATCTACTGAAGTTCCTTCAGCAAACGCTGTCATCGGAACAAGTGCCATCACAAGGCACAACGCAAGCAGAAGGCTTAGAAGTTTCTTTTTCATTTTTATTCCTCCAAAATAAGGGAACGCTATTCAATTATCTGTTGTACTTTTTCTTTTTGCTGACAACCGTTGTGCCAATGGCTGCACCGCCGCTGACGAACAACAGGGCCATCCACAAAGCAAGGCTGCTGGTATCGCCGGTCTGCGGACTCTTATCGGATGTTCCCGGTTTGGTACTGGCAGGTTTTTTCTCAAGAGCAGCAATGGCATCTTCGATAGCCTTTGCCATTGCATCCACTTCGCTCTGTTCAGTGATATTCTTGTCACGGACAACAGCATTGACGGCAGCTTCCACACCGGAGAAATCCTTGTAGTCATTCTTGTTCAGGGCATTTGCTTTGGCAATGGCTGCATCTACCTTAGTATAATCAGCGTCCTTGTATTGCAGGGCAGCAATGGCATCCTCGATAGCCTTTGCCATTGCATCTACCTCAGATTGTTCCGCTTTGCTTTTATTCCGATCCACAGCCTCAATTGCAGCCGTTACATCCGAATAATTCGAATACAGATCCGCATTCAAGGCTTCTGCCTTTTTGATTGCTTCGTCAACTGTCGAATAGTCAGCGGAAACATTTCTGTCATCCCATCCAAATGTCGGATGTCCAATCCCGGATACCCACTCTACATCGCTTCCTGCATTTGCCTGAAGTCCTAGGAGAACATCGTCAGAGTTAAAGTCGTTGGTAGCGGTTCCTGCTGAGTTGCCGCTTTCTTCATTAGAAACATTTGAACCATATCTGTCATCAGCAGGCCAGAAACAATTTTCTGCTGATACATCTACGACATAACCAAGCCAGTAAGTATTTTCCCAGCCATCGTTGCCGATTTCTTTTGTAGCGACAAGGCAGTTGACCATGCTTACACCTTTGCCATATCCGATAATACCGCCAACGGGAGCCTGAATGGAGTTTACAACGATTTCTCCGCCAAACCAACAGTCGCTTATTGTCACCTGACCAGTATATGAGGCTCCAACAATGCCACCCAGCGAATCCCAACAATCCATCGGCTCTAACCCGCCTTCTTGTTCTGCATAGTACTCGCCGTCATAGTTACCCGTAATTGCAGCGGTAGAATAACACTGGCTGATACTGTTGTTCCCATTTAAAAATCCTGCAATACCACCTATGTATTTTTCTACATAAGAGCCTCCAGTAATAGAACCAGTAGTATAACAATTATTTATAGTGGAATGGGTCATCCAGTCCACCAAAATACCTTTTCCGTAAGTGGATCCATCTTTCATTGGTATCACGATATCCGCATTTTCAATGCCGAGATTTTTTACAGTCGCATTATATATACTTCCGAACAAACCATTTCTATACAAGTTATTGTTATTGTCTTTGTTTTCAGATTTTAGGCCCTCATGAGAATACAGGTTATAAACTACATGGCTTTGTCCGTCAAAAACCCCCTGAAATGATCCCACATCCGTATTTGCTCCGTCACCGATAGAGATCCATTCATGCCCGCCTAAATCCAAGTCATTATCAAGATAAACAGTTTTGTCCTTAAAATATGCTGTATCATCATTGATAAGCTTTGCCATGCCTGCCAACTGCTCGGCTGTTTGCAGATGAAATTCCGTTTCATTCTCATCATACCAGCTTGTATCGGCTGTCCCATCCCAAGAGTCTGTGGTGCCTGCCGCAAACGCTGTCATCGGGACAAGCGCCATCACAAGACACAACGCAAGCAGAAGGCTTAGAAGTTTCTTCTTCATTTTCATTCCTCCCAAATAATTCTATCCGCTATTTTTACTTTCTCCGACAGCGGACACGCCGGAGAAGACAGAAGGTTTAACCGGAAAAGATAGATT
>ERZ840096.148-NODE-148-length-116433-cov-8.749325_pt1 | contig 116433 bp, 106 predicted proteins | sample MGYA00519878_ERZ840096 | MGnify/ENA primary metagenome ERZ840096 (study PRJEB31850, sample SAMEA3708865) | human gut metagenome | biome: human gut; feature: human-associated habitat; material: faeces | place: China | collected 2014 ... | reverse complement strand
CCGGAGAAAATAATTAAAACTCTATTTGCGCCTGCGGGCGCAAACTCTGCGAGGCTTTTTCGACAGTCTGCGCCCCTCTTCCAAACGGAAGAGGGGCGGTTTTTCTCTTAGCCTGCGGTTTCTTCGTTCCGGGCACAGTTTCGATCTTCTGTAGGGGCGGGGCTCTGCTCCGCCCGCCGAAACAAGTCTTTTCTCGTCAGACAGAACCCACGAAAAGAGCCTCTCTTGTATAAAGAATAAAGAGAGGCTCTTTCCTTATGCATTCTCGTCGAGATGCCGCTGGATGCGGCCTACGATGAGATCGAGCGCCACGGGGTTTTTGCCGCCCTGCGGCACGATGATGTCGGCGTTCTTCTTCGACGGCTCCACATACTTTTCGTGCATGGGCTTGACGGTGTTCTGCCATTGCTCCACAACGCTGCGCACCGTGCGGCCGCGCTTTTCGGTGTCGCGCAGCACGCGCCGGGCAAGACGCACGTCGGCGTCGGCATCCACAAATACGCGGATGTCCATGAGATCGGAGAGCGCAGGCTCGGCGAAGATCAGTATGCCCTCGACTAGGATGACCGGGCGCGGCTCGATCTCGATGGTCTCGCCGCTGCGGTTGTGCACCTTGAAGTCGTACACCGGGCAGTGGACCGAGCGTCCCTGCTTCAGAAGGCGCAGATGCTCGATCATCATTTCGGTCTCGAACGCCTCGGGGCAGTCGTAATTGAGCTTGGTGCGCTCCTCGTAGGTGAGATCGTCGTGCGCGCGGTAGTAATTGTCGTGGTGGACGATGCACACCTTGTCGCCGAAGCGCCGGATGAGATTGCTCGTGAGCGTCGTTTTTCCGCCGCCGGAGCCGCCGGCAATGCCGACGACCAGAATGTCCGGCAGCGCGGCGCTGTTTGCTTTCTCCGCCATCAGCGCGTACCCTTGTCGTAGGGGATGCCCTCGGCCTTCGGGGCGCGGGAGCTCTTGGAGGTGAACGCGAGCACGATGAGCGTGATGAGATACGGCAGCAGCCGGTAGAAATGCCCGTTCAGGCCGATGGTGTTCAGCCAGTAGATGCCGTCGCCGTTGATGTCGAGCGTGGAGTACGACGCCGCAATGCACTTGAAGAGGCCGAACAGCAGCGCGCCGCCCGCAACGTTCAGCGGCTTCCAGTTGCCGAAGATCATAACCGCGAGAGCGAGGAAGCCGAAGCCCGCCACGTCGCCGTTCGAGCTGCAGTTGGCCGTCGTCATGGCGTAGACAAAGCCGCCCATGCCCGCGAGCGCGCCGGAGATCGTCACACCGGCGTAGCGCATTTTCACCACGTTGATGCCGAGCGACGCCGCTGCCTGCGGGTTTTCGCCGCACGCGCGCAGCCGGAGACCGAAGCGCGTTTTGTAAAGGACGATGGAGAGTACGATAAAGATGATAATGCAGATATATGTGCTCAGATACACCTTGTTGAGGAACGTTTCCTGAAAGAAGTTCAGCTTGTCGTTCTTGGCAAAGCCGAGCATGGTCTTTTTGATCATAAACCACGTCGCGCTGTCGCCGCTGATGAGCGTCATGTTGTTCTGGTTGACGATGACGCGGATGAGGAAGAGCACCAGCGCGGGGGCGAGCATGTTCAGCGCCGTGCCGCCGATGGTCTGGTCGGCCTTGAGTTTGATTGCCGCAAAGGCAAGGAGCATGGAAAACAACGCGCCGAGCGCTGCTGCGGCCAGCATGGTGAGGAACATATAGCCCTGCAGCGCCGCCCAGTTGGAGGCTTCCTTGGCAATATCCATGCAGCCGGTCGCCTGCAGAATGCGCACAAACAGCACGCCGATGAACGCGCCGAAGATCATAATGCCTTCGAGCGCAAGGTTGATAACGCCGCTTCGCTCGGCGAAAATACCCGCGAGCGCCACGATCATCAGAGGGATCGCATAAATGAGCGTCTGTCGGATCAGAAAGGACATTACTTCTGTACCTCCTCTCTCTTCTCGGCGGGCGTTTCCGCCGCCGGAGCCGCCGGGGCGGCCTGTTCCGCTTTCTTCGCCCGTTTCTTCTGGCGTTCAGCGATCCACATTTTGATGATGAGCGAGAACGCCGCCATGTACACGATCACAGCGATGATAACGTCGGTGATGTACTCATTGTACACGGTAAGGTTGGTGATCTGGAGACCGGCGATGTCAAGGATGGACATGAAGCAGCCGGTGAAGATCACGGCGATGGGGTTGTTCACGGCGAGCAGCGCCACGGCGATGCCGTTGAAGCCCGCCGCCGGGAGGCTCTGGTACGTTGTCCAGAAGAACTCGGTATTGCCGGAAAGATAATAGAGCGAACCGGCCGCACCGGCAAGTGCTCCCGCGATCGCCATGGAGAGAATGATGTTGCGCTTGTCGTGGATACCGGCGTAACGCGCCGCATGGCGGTTCGCGCCGCAGGCGCGCAGCTCATAGCCGAACGTCGTTTTCGTGATCACAATGTACACAAGGATCGCGAGCAGAATCGCAATGATAATGCCGCCGTTCACCTGCGAGCCGGGGAAGAGCTTGTCGAGCCCGAGCTTGGAGGTGGCGACATTGTTGTAGGTCGTTTTGTAGATGTAGCCGGACTTGGTGTTCTCCACCATGTTCTTGAGATTGCTGATATCAAAGAGCCACGTGACAACGTTCGCCGCGATCCAGTTCGTCATGATGCAGGCGATGACCTCGTTGATGTTCAGCAGCGCCTTGAGCATGCCGGGAATTGCGCCCCAGAGCGCGCCCGCCGCCATGCCGCCAAGGAACGCCAGCAGCCAGATGATCACGGGGTACACCTGCTCGGACGGGATGCTCAGCGCGATGAAGAGCGTGGCGCACGTACCGGCGAGATACTGTCCCGGAGCGCCGATGTTGAAAAGGCCGGTCTTGAACGCCGTCGCCACCGAAAGACCCGTAAGGATCAGCGGCGTGGCGCGGAAGAGCATATTGCCGATGCTCGTGGGGTTGAAGCCGAACGTCAGCGCGCCGGAGGCGTCGCGCCCGGTGCTGAAAAGTCCGAACAGGACGAGCCGGATGCCTTCCCATGCGCTCTTGAGTCCGAGCGACTTGTTGGAAACGCCTACGATGAGAATGAGCACCGCGCCGACCAGAAGGCCGATGAGAATGGAGAGCAGCGACGCGATGACCGAGCGCGTGCTGTCCTTATGCCAGAAGGAGGTCTTTTGTTCTTTCATTTCTTCTCCTCCCCGTTCTGCCGCTTCGCGCCCGCCATGTAAAGGCCGAGCTCTTCCACAGTAACTTTCTTCGGATCAAATTCGCCGACGATCTCGCCCTCGTACATCACAAGGATGCGGTCGGAGAGATTCATGACCTCGTCGAGCTCCAGCGAAACGAGCAATACCGCCTTGCCATCGTCGCGCTGCGCGACGAGCTGCTTGTGGATGTATTCGATCGCGCCAACGTCCAGACCGCGCGTCGGCTGCACCGCAACGATCAGCGGCAGCTCGCGGTCGATCTCGCGCGCGACGATCGCCTTCTGCTGGTTGCCGCCGGACATGCTGCGCGCAATCGTCACCGGCCCCTGGCCGGAGCGGATGTCGTATTCCTCAATGAGCTTATCGGCGTATTTGCGCACCTCGTCAAAGCGGATGAAGCCGCCGTGCTGGAACTGCGGCTCATAATAGCGCTGCAACACGAGGTTCTGCTCGAGCGTATAGTCGAGCACGAGACCGTGCTTGTGGCGATCCTCGGGAATATGGCTCATGCCAGCGAACGAGCGCTGACGGATGGAAGCGTGGGTGATGTCCTTGCCGAGGAGCGTGATCTTGCCGCCGGACGCCTTTTCCAGCCCCGTGAGCGCGTAGACAAGCTCACTCTGGCCGTTGCCGTCAATACCGGCGATGCAGACGATCTCGCCGCGCCGGGCAGTAAAGGAAACGCCTTTCACGGCATCGTTTTTGTGCAGCTGCGACGGCACGGTGAGGTTTTCAACCTCCAGCACCGGCTCGCCGGGCTTGGCGGGCGTCTTGTCCACCACGAGCTGCACCGGGCGGCCGACCATCATGCGGGAGAGCTCTTCCTTCGTCGTCTCGCTCGTGTTGACGGTGCCGATGTACTTGCCCTTGCGCAGTACGGTCACGCGGTCGGAGACCTCCATGATCTCGTTGAGCTTGTGGGAAATGAAGAGGATGCTCTTGCCCTCCTTCGTCAGCCCGCGCATGATCTGCATGAGCTCTTCGATCTCCTGTGGCGTGAGCACCGCCGTCGGCTCGTCGAAAATGAGGATCTCGTTGTCGCGGTAGAGCATTTTGAGAATCTCCACGCGCTGCTGCATGCCGACGGTGATGTCTTCGATCTTTGCGTCGAGATCGATCTTCAATCCGTAGCGGTCGGAAAGCTCCTGCACCTTCTTGCGGGCGGTCTTCTTCTCCAGAAAACCGAGCTTCGTGTCCTCCGCGCCGAGGATGATGTTGTCGAGCACCGTGAACACATCAATCAGCTTGAAGTGCTGGTGCACCATGCCGATGTGAAGCGCCGTGGCGTCGTTGGGGTCGTTGATCTTGACCTCCTTGCCGTCCTTTTTGATGATACCCTCTTCCGGCTGATACAGGCCGAAGAGAACGCTCATCAGCGTGGACTTGCCCGCGCCGTTCTCTCCCAGCAGAGCGTGGATTTCGCCCTTTTTCAGCTGCAGGGTGATGTCATCGTTTGCCTTGATTCCGGGGAATACCTTGGTAATGTGGAGCATCTCGATCACATACTCCGGCGTCGTGTCCATGTCCCCACCTCCCTTTCTCTTTCTCCAGCAGATTTGCTGCACAAGGAATCGCAATGTGCATATGCACTTTCATTTATTATATATATATTACAAACAAATTGCAAGAATCAGCTCCTGTTTTAAAAAGAAAAACGTCGGGAAGGAAAAACCTTCCCGACGTTTTGTGCAGGTAAATTACTCGACGATGTTCAGAGCAACGTGCTCGGTGGAAGCGAGGTTGGAGAAGTCGTTGTCGATAGCGATCTCGCCGGAGACGATCTTCTGGAACATATCCTCATACTCCTCGACGCTCCAGTTCTCGAGAGACCAGGTATCGACCGGCAGGCCGACAGCGCCCTGCGCAGCGCCCATGGTCACGCACTGGTTGCCGTAGTTCTCAGCCCAGGTTCCGTCGTAAGCGGCGGTCAGAGCAAGGTAAGCGGCCTCGCCGATGCCCTTGAGGGCGGAGGTGATAACGGTGTCGGAAGAGAAGGACTGGTCAACGTCAACGCCGATAACGTAAGCGTCGTTGGCAGCAGCCGCAGCGGTGATGGAGTCGAAGATGGAGCCGCCGCAGGAGAAGATGACCTCGGTGCCGTTCTCATACCAGCCGGAAGCGAGGGTCTGCAGTTCCGGAGAAGCCTGGAAGGAAGCGCCGTACAGCCAGGTGTAGTTCATGGCAACATTCACGCCCTTAACGGCAGCCGCAGCCTCGGCGCCCTGGACGTAGCCGTAACCGTAACGGCAGCAGGCATCGTTGGTGCCGCCGCCGCCGCCGCAGAAGCCGAGCTTCGTGTAGCCTTCCATAACGGCAGCATAACCGGCGAGGTAGCCGCACTGCTCTTCCTGGAACGCGATGGCAGCAACATTCTCGAGGCCGAGAGACCAGCCGTCGATGAACACGAACTTCACTTCGGGGTAATCCTTGGCAGCCTGCTCAAGCGCGGTGGCCTGCAGGAAGCCGGCGCAGACAACGACTTTCGCGCCGTTCTCGGCAGCGGCCTTCATGGCGTCATAGCGGTCGTCGTCGGTCGCCTGATCGCCGTTGGCGGGCTGATAGTACTTGTAGCTCAGGCCGTTCTCGTTGGCGTACAGCTTAACGCCATTCCAGGTGCCCTGGTTGAAGGACTTATCCTTGAGCTGGCCAACGTCGGTGACGAAGGCAACTTCATATTTGCCGTCGGCGGAGGTCATGGTGTCCTCGATGTCGTCGGCGTTGACGGTCGCGGGCTCTTCCGCGGGGGCCTCGGTGGGCTCAGCAGGGGCCTCAGTGGGCTCTTCCACCGGAGCTTCGGTGGCAGCGGGCTCTTCGGTCTTGGGCTCTTCGGTCGCAGCCGGGGCGGCGGTGGTGCCGCAGGCAACGAGGGCAAAGACCATGACGAGAGCCAGGATCAGGGCAAGGATCTTCTTCATGTAGAATCTTTCCTCCTTAATAATTTGTCCCTTTTCGGGACTTTCGCAACGATGATTATACCATGTCCGGGCGGTATATGCAAGGTCTGTCCTCCGCCTCACCGTCGGAAATGCGGGTCTTTTTTATCTGTTTTCACCGCCCGTCCGTGCGGCGATTCCAAGTGTTTTTCAGCTGCGGACAGCCACTTCCAGCGCCAGCTCCATCATCTCGCGGAAAGAGTTCTGGCGCTCCTCGGCGGTCGTCTCCTCGCCGGTGATGACATGGTCGGAAACGGTGCAGATGGTGAGCGCCTTCTTGCCCGCGCGCATCGCGTTCAGATAAAGTGCGGCGGCTTCCATCTCGATGCCGAGCACGCCCATTTTGATCCACGCGGCGTTCGCGGTCTTGTCATCGTCATAGAACGTGTCCGAAGAGAGCAGATTGCCGACGGTGCAGCGAAGGCCGCGCTCCTCGGCAATGTCGGCGGCGGTGCGCAGCAGACCGTAGTCCGCGATCGGGGCGATCGCGCCGCGGCAGCCGAACTGCGCGGCGTAAGCGGAGTTGGTGCACGCGCCCTGCGCGAGGACAATGTCGCGCACATGCAGCTTTTCGCTGAGCGCTCCGACGGAGCCGACGCGCAGAATGTTCTCCACGCCGTAGAAGTTGAAGAGCTCATAGCTGTAAATGCCCATGGACGGCATACCCATGCCGCTGGCCATGACGCTCACCGGCACGCCCTTGTAGGTCCCGGTGTAGCCCTGAATGCCGCGGACGTTGTTGACGAGGCGGCAGTCGTTGAGGAAGTTTTCGGCGATGAACTGCGCGCGCAGCGGGTCGCCGGGCATCAGTACAGTTTTGGCGAAATCGCCGGGGGTGGCGCTGTTATGCGGTGTGGACATGCGGATCGTCTCCTTTTTATTATGTGTAAGTTTTACTGCTTCTCTTTCTGCGTCCGTTCGGCGCGCTCGCGCGCGATGCGCTTGCGCCAGCAGGCGTGGCACATGGCGATATAGGAATCGTTCCCGCCGAGGAACACCTGCGCGCCCTCGGTGACGACGTGACCCTCGCCGTCGATGCGGGCGTTGACCGTGGCCTTCGAGCCGCACTCGCAGATGGTTTTGATCTCGGTAATGGAATCGGCCAGCTCAAAAAGGCGGCGCGAGCCGGGGAAAAGGTGCGTGAGAAAGTCGGTGCGCAGCCCGAAGCAGAGCACCGGCAGATTCTCCTCGTCCACGAGCTGCCGCAGCTGCTCGATCTGCTCGGGCGTGAGGAACTGGCACTCGTCCACGATCACCACGTCGTGATGGCCGCGCGCGGCGTAAAGCGCGCGGATATCGTCCTCCGGGCGGACGACGTCGGCGGTCGCCTCCAGCCCGATGCGCGAGCGGAGCAGGGTCTCCCCGTCGCGGCAGTCGACGGAGGGCTTCAGAAGCCACACGTCCATGCCGCGCTCCTCATAATTGAATTTGGTGATGAGCGCCTGAGCGGTCTTGCTCGAGCCCATCGCGCCGTATTTGAAATAGAGCTTCGCCATTTCTGCGGGCATCTCCTCTCGGTTTCTTCAAGAAAAGATTTTACCGCAAACCGGGACACAAGTCAACGAGCGCGCATACGCTGGAATACGATTTTGGATAGGAGTGGTGCATTATGCGCTTTGCCATCACCGGCACGGACGCCCGGTTCCTCCCGCTGCGAAAGCTGCTGCTCGCCGACGGGCACGAGATCACCGACCCCGCCTCCGCCGACATGGTCATTTCGCCTCCGTGGGATCCCTCGGCGCGGTACGCCCGCCGGGAGGAGTATCAGATCGCGATCGCCCGGCTCACCGCCGAGGGCGCGATCGCGCTGCTGCGCCCGGAAACGGGGCTTTCCGGCGCGCACATACTGCTGCTCGGCTACGGCCGCATTGCCCGCCTGCTCGCCCGGGAGCTGCAGAAGGCCGGCGCTCTCGTCACCGCCGCGGCGCGCTCCGGTGAGCAGCGCGCATGGGCGGAGGCGGAGGGCATCGAGGCTCTGCCGCTCGACGCGCTCTCCGGCGCGCTCGACCGGTTTGACGTCATCATCGGCACGATCCCCGCGCCGGTACTCACCGAGCCGCTGCTCGCGCTCGTCCGGAAGGACGCGCTGCTGCTGGAGCTTGCCTCCGCGCCCGGCGGGATCGATGCCGCCGCGGCGCACGAGAGGGGTCTTCGCTACATCCGCGCGCCCGGTCTGCCGGCGAAATACGCGCCGGAGCGCGCCGCGGTCATTCTGCGCGACGCGGTGTACGCCGCCGCCGCGGAGCCTCTCCCCCGTCTCGGTCTCGCCGTCACAGGGTCGCACTGCACGTTTTCCCGCGCGCTGGAGGCGTTCCGGCCTTTGAAACGGGACTATACGCTCGTGCCGATCCTCTCCGGCGCGGCGGCGAGGACGGACACGCGGTTTTTCGCCGCCTCCGCCTTCCGCGCGGAGCTCGAGGCGTTCTGCGGCCGGGAAGCGGTGGACACGATCGTCAAGGCCGAACCGCTCGGCACCGCGCAGCGGCTCGACGCGCTGCTCGTCGCGCCGTGCACGGGCAACACGCTCGCAAAGCTTGCCCGCGGCGTCACGGATACCGCCGTCACAATGGCGTGCAAGGCGCATCTGCGAAACGGCGCGCCGCTCATTCTCGCCATTTCCACAAACGACGGTCTCTCCGGCTCCGCGGAGAGCATCGCGGCGGTTTTGCAGCGCAAGAACGTGTACTTCGTCCCCTTCCGGCAGGACGCGCCGCACCAGAAGCCCTTCTCGCTCCAGAGTGACTTTGACCTTCTCGGCGAAACAATAAAAGCGGCCATGGAGGGCCGCCAGCTTCAGCCGGTGCTGCTGTAAAATGCTGCGCCCCCTGAAAAACAGGGGGCGCATCTCAGTCTGTCGAAAAAGCCTCGCAGAGTTTGCGCCCGCAGGCGCAAATAGAGTTTTATTTATTTTCTCCGGCGACATGTGCGTCGGAGAAAATACCTTTCGGCTCGCAAACGTGCGAGTTGTGCGCCGCTGGCGCACAGCGAGTGCGCTGCGGCGAGCCGCAGCCTTTTCAAACGAGAGCCCAACGAAGTGGGTCTCGTTTGAGAGCTTGTCAAAAATACTTTTTTGACAAGCTCAGCGGCGGCTCACTCGGCGGCCTTGAAATTATAGACCGGGCGGATATGCTCCGCGATCTCGGCGGTGGGGCCGATCTCGGCAACGATCTCATCGAACGGCTTATACGCCATGGGGGATTCGTCGATGGTCTCCGGCGAAACGCAGGATGACCAGACGCCTTCCATCTCGGCGGAGTATTCGTCCATGGAAAGCTGCGCGGCGGCCTGCGTGCGGCTCATGATGCGTCCGGCTCCATGGGGCGCCGAGCAGTTCCACTCTTCGTTGCCTTTGCCGATGCAGATCAGACTGCCGTCGCGCATATTGATCGGGATCAGGAGCTTTTCTCCGGCCTCGGCGGAAACAGACCCCTTGCGGAGGATCATCTTTTCCGTATCGATGTAGTTGTGGACGGTCGTGAATTCCTCGACCTTCGTCAGACCCATGCCGCGCAGGATCACGTCGGTGATCGCCTTGCGGTTGAGCGCGGCAAAGCGCTGCGTGATGTGCATATCGTGGATGTAGTCCTCAAACAGCTCCCCTTCCACATAGGCGAGATCTTTGGGGATGCGTTTCACGCGCTCGCCGTCCAGCTCTTTGAGCGCCGAGCGGATCTCCCGCTGCCGTCCCGCGGCGCGATACTCGGCGATCAGCGCGTTGACCCGCTCCTGCGCGCCGCGGCGCAGGGCAAGCTGTCCCTGCTCCTGATAGTACGCGCAGACCTGCGTGCCGAGATAGCGGCTGCCGGAGTGGACAACAAGATACAGCGCGCCGTTCTCGGCGCGGTCGATCTCGATGAAGTGGTTGCCGCCGCCGAGCGTGCCGATGCTGCGCCGCGCCCAGTCGAGTGAGACGCTGTGCGCGCAGCGAAGCTCGGAAAGGTCGATCTCCGCGTTGAACAGGTGCTCCCCGCCGCGGACGTTCCGGCCGCTGGGGACCTCCCGGCGGATCAGCGCGTCGAGCGCGGCAAAGTCGATCTCCCGCTCGGCCAGGCGCACGGTCTCCATACCGCAGCCGATGTCCACGCCGACCATACCCGGCACGACCTTGTCGGAGATCGTCATCGTCGTGCCGATGGTGCAGCCCTTTCCGGCGTGGACATCCGGCATAATGCGGATCCTGCATCCGGCGAACTCCTCCTGATCGCAGACCGTTCGGATCTGCTCGGCGGCCTTCTCTTCCAGCGCAGACGTGTAGCACAGGGCCGTATTGTACCGCCCGCGGATCTCGATCATGAAAATCTTTCCTTTCCGATACGGCGGCTCTGCCGCCTTCCTTTGCTGCAAGAATACCACAGCGGAAGTCCGATAAAAAGGATTTCCTCTGTATCCGCCGGAAACTTCGCCGCCGGTTATGCGGATAACCTTCGACTTATCGCTGCCGCACCCATACAATAGAATTATAAACTTGTTTACCGACAGGAGGCGATCTTATGGCCGAGCGCGTGCGCATCTGCGACATTGCGGAAGAACTGGGATTTAGCACAGCGACCGTTTCCAACGCGATCCACGGCAAAACGGGCAAGGTCTCGGCAGAAACGGCGGAGCGGCGGACCTTTTACCGGCAGCATCTGGAAACGTTCCGGCGCGCAGCGGCGGTTTTTGCCGTGTCGGACGCTTACGCCGTCGAGCTTATCGGCTTTCTCGCCGAGCAGGGCATCCGCGTGCCGGAGGACATTTCCGTCGCGGGATTTGACGATACGCCCATATGCGAAATGCTCCGCCCGGCGCTGACCACGGTGCGGCAGGACGGCGCGCTGCGCGCCGGGCTCGCCGTGGAGAAGCTGCGCGAGCTCAAAGAAGGCCGCCCCGTCGAGACGGAGATCATGCTGCCCGTTTCGCTGGTGGTGCGAAACAGCACCGCGCCGCGCAGAGGATAATTCTGCACAAACGCGGTGCTTTTATTTTGTATTCGGTTACGCGCTTAACCTCTGCTTCTCTCCTTCCCGGAAATTACAATAAAAAAGAGGAAAAACGGGAGGTGCGTTATGAAAGGACAAAGCGCTTTCTTTAAAGCCGTATGCGCGTTCGCGGTCCCCGCGGCACTGCAATCGATGCTGCAATCGTCGTTCAGTATGGTCGATCAGATCATGATCGGACAGCTCGGCGTGTCTCTGGCGGTCTTCCGGCGGCGGCGCTGGATGGACCGGCTGGGCAGCGCGGAATAAATTAACTAAAAAAACAAAAAAACAATCCGACCGCCGAATGGCGATCGGATTGTTTTGGCACGCCGTAAGGGATTCGAACCCCTGACCTTCTGGTCCGTAGCCAGACACTCTATCCAGCTGAGCTAACGGCGCATATCTGTGACGCTCATTTAAAATAGCACAGCCGGAAGGAAAAAGCAACCCCTTTTTTTGAAAAATTAAAAATAATTTTTCGTTTCGGCGGTCAAACGCTGCTTTCGGCTCTCAGCGGCACAGCGCGTCGGAGACGTCATCGATCACATCGCCCATACCCTTGAGCGCGCGGCTCACCATACGCTTGCCGTCGTTGCGCTTGGCCTTGGGCGCCATCATCATGCAGAGCGCGCCGCCCGCCACCATGCCGATACCGAGACCCGTCATAAATTTTCTGCCGTTCATCATCATGGAACATTTACCTCCCGTACGATTTTGTACGGGTAGTATGCCCGTTATTCGCGCACGCTACACACAAAACAATGCCATTCTTCTTCGCAAAAATGCTTTTCGATGGAATAGCCCGCCTTTTTGAGCGCGTGCTCGATCTCGTCCTGCCGTCCCTCGATGATGCCGGAGGTGACGAACGTGCCGCCGGGCGCGAGAAATTCACGCGAGAGCGGCGCGAGCGGCAGGATAACATCCGCAACAATGTTCGCGAGCACAATGTCAAAATTCGTCCCGAGCGCGGCGCGCATCCCCCTGTCCGCGAGGATGTCCCCGGCGTACACACGGAAGCGGTCTGCCCCAATGCCGTTGAGCGCGGCGTTGTCCATCGCCACGTCCGGCGCTTTGGGGTCAATGTCGCAGCCGACGGCCTCACGGCAGCCGAGCACGAGCGCGCCGATGGAGAGAATACCACTGCCGCAGCCGAGATCGAGCACGCGCTTGTCCGGCGCGGCAAGCGATTCAATGGCCTCCAGACACATGCGCGTCGTGGCGTGGCTGCCGGTGCCGAAGATGAGGCCCGGATCGAGCCGCAGCGCCACGCGCCCGTCCGCGGGCTGTTCCTCCCACGCGGGGACGACGACGAGCTTTTCCCCGATGGGCAGGGGCTTATAATACTGCTTCCAGTTGTTTTCCCAGTCCTCGTCGGCAATGACGCGCGTCTCGACGCTGTAGCCCGCCGCGCGCACCGCAGCGAGCACTTTCTCGCCCTCGGCATCGCACGAGAGCCAGAACTTCACGCGCGACACGCCGGAAAAGCTCTCCTCGAGCGCTTCGTCCACATAGTCCCAGCAGGCGCGGTTGTTTTCCAGAAAATCGTGAAAATCCCGTTCGTTTTCAATGCTCATCCCGCCGACGCCGAGCTCGGCGAGCGCGTTGCAGAGCTCCTCCGGATCGTCCCCGCCGGGAACGGTGCATTCCAGCCATTGCATAGCGTTGTCTCCTTTTTACTTTATGGATTACATATCTATCGGAAGTGTAACTTTGATTTTCCGCCGTGTCAAGGAAAAATCCGCCCCGCTCCCTTGCAGTTTGGCCGGACATTTGTTAGAATAAAGTGTTATAAATTGTCCTTTCTATTTCTTCTCTTTTTGTAATTAAAAAATTTGTAATTAAAAAATGGAGATATAAACCGAATGAAGTATGCAAACTGGAATGTGCCGGAGCGCGGCGCGGAGATCCCCCGCGCGCTGCTTGCCGCCGGCTGTACGCCGCTGCTCGCGGCGATCCTGCATCTGCGGGGTCTTTCCGATCCCGCCGCGGCGCGCTCGTTTCTCCGCGGCGGCGCGGAAACGCTCACGAACCCGCTTGAGCTGACCGGTATGGTGGATGCCGTGCAGCGTCTCACCCGTGCCGTGGCGACGGGCGAGCACGTTGCCGTATACGGCGATTACGATGTGGACGGCATCACCGCCGCGTGCCTGCTCACCGATTACCTGCGCTTTCGCGGTCTCACCTGCGAGCTCTACATCCCCGACCGCATCCGCGATGGGTACGGCCTCAACACCGCCGCCATCGATACGCTGGCGGAAGAGGGCGTCACGCTCATCGTGACGGTGGACTGCGGCGTTACGAATCTGGAAGAAACGGCCTACGCCGCGCAGCGCGGCGTGGACATGATCGTGACCGACCATCACGAATGCCGCGAAGCGCTTCCGGAGGCGGAGGCGGTCGTTGATCCCAAGCAGCCGGACAGCAGCGGCGTCGGCACGGCGCTCGCGGGCGTCGGCGTGGCGTTCAAGCTCGTGTGCGCCATGGACGGCGACGCGGATAAAATGCTCGCGCGCTACGGCGATCTCGTCGCGGTCGGCACGGTGGCGGACGTGATGCCGCTGCTCGGCGAAAACCGCTTCATCACGCGCTGCGGTCTGCAGAAGATCGCCGCGGGCGACTGCCGCCCCGGCTTTCTCGCGCTGGCGGAGGAGGCGGGCGTGCGCGATAAGCCGTTCACCGCCTCGACTGTGGGCTTCTCGCTCGCCCCGCGCATCAACGCTGCCGGCCGGCTCGGCGAGCCGAGCCTCGCGGTGCGTCTGCTGGAAGAGACAGATCTGCGCCGCGCGCGTGTGCTGGCCGCGGAGCTGTGCGCCAAAAACCGCGAGCGGCAGGCGCTCGAAATGGAGATCTGGCGCGAGGCCGTCGAGCGGCTGCACGGCGAGCAGCCGGACGCGCCCATCGTCCTCGCCTCGGAAGGCTGGCATCCCGGCGTGATCGGCATCGTCGCCTCGCGCCTGACGGACGCCTACAGCGTCCCCGCGGTGATGATCTGTCTGGACGGCGAGAGCGGCAAGGGCTCCTGCCGCAGCACCGGCTCCTTCAATCTCTTTGAGGCGCTTTCGGCGTGCTCGGATTGTCTGGAGGGCTTCGGCGGTCACGCGATGGCGGCGGGCGTCACGGTGCGCCGCGGCTGCGTGGACGAGCTGCGCTCCCGGCTGCGTGAGTATTACCTCTCCCATCCCGACCGGACGCTCCCGGCGCTGGAGGCCGACCTCCTCGTCGATTCGCCGGAGCTTTTGACGATGGCATGCGTCGAGTCGCTCGACGAGCTGGAGCCGTGCGGCAACGGAAACCCGCGGCCGCTGCTCTATATGGAAAATGTTTCGCTCGACTCCGTGCAGCCCATTGGCGGCGGGAAGCACCTGCGGCTGAAGCTCGCCAAATTCGGGCAGACCTATGACGGCGTATTCTTTTCCCAGACCGCGCCCGCGCTCGGCGCGCGTGCCGGGCAGCACTGCGACATCGTTTTCGCGCCGCAGATCAACGAATTTCACGGCCGGCGCAGCGTGCAGCTTGTGATCACCGATCTGCGCCGAAGCAAAGAAGGATAAAAAGGATCTATCATGGCAGAAGAAATTATTGAACAGGGCTATCGGGAGCTTGCCGATACCATTTTGGAACATAACCCCGGCGTCGATCTCGGTCGGGTGCGCGCGGCGTTTGAGCTGGCCGACCGCGCCCACAGCGGGCAGAAGCGCAAGGCCGGCACGCCGTATGTGACGCACTGCGTCGCCGCCGCGCAGATCTGCGCGGAGATGGGGCTGGACGAGGACAGCATCGTCGCGGCGCTGCTGCACGACTGCATCGAGGACACCGCCATCACCCACAAGGACATCGCCCGGCAGTTCGGCGCCGAGGTCGCCGATATCGTGGAGGGCGTCACAAAGCTCACCCGCGTGCAGTTCACGAGCCGCGAGGACGAGCAGATGGAAAACCTCCGCAAAATGCTCATGGCGATGGCGAAGGACATCCGTGTCATCCTCATCAAGATCGCCGACAGGCTGCACAATATGCGCACGATGGAATACATGGTCGCGCAGAAGCAGCTCGAAAAGTCGCTCGAAACGATGGAGATCTATGCCCCCATCGCCCACCGGCTCGGCCTGCAGAAGGTGAAGTGGGAGCTCGAGGATCTCTCGCTCAAATATCTCGACCCGGACGGCTACCGTGAGATCATCACCTACCTCGACAGCAAGGCGGACGTGCTCAACGAGTTCATGTCCGATGTCAAGAAGAAGATCACCGACCGGCTCACGGAGTACAGCATCCACGCAACGGTGCAGAGCCGCATCAAGCATACCTACAGCATTTACCGCAAGATGTATACGCAGAAGCGCGGTCTGGACGAGATCTTCGATCTCTGCGCGTTCCGCGTCATCGTGGACGATATTCCCGACTGCTACAATGTTCTCGGCCACATCCACGACATGTTCCGCCCCGTGCCGGGCCGCTTCAAGGACTACATTGCCACGCCCAAGCCCAACGGCTACCAGAGCGTGCATACGACCGTCCTCGGCGAGGAGGGCATCATGTTCGAGGTGCAGATCCGCACCTGGGAGATGCACCGCATCAGCGAATACGGCATTGCCGCGCACTGGAAGTACAAATCCGGCGGCGCGGGCGTCCGCGCCGGAGATGAGGAGAAGTTCGCCTGGATCCGCCGCCTGCTCGAAGCGCAGCAGGACACCGACGCGCAGGACTTCGTTCACAATCTCAAAATGGATATGTTCAACGACGAGGTGTTCGTATTCACGCCGCAGGGCGACGTGGTGAACCTTCCCGCCGGCGCGTGCCCGATCGACTTTGCCTACGGCATCCATTCCGCCGTCGGCAACCGGATGATCGGCGCAAAGGTCAACGGGCGCATCGTGCCGTTTGACTATACGCTGCAAAACGGCGATATCGTTGATATCATCACGTCCAAATCCGCGCCGGGGCCGAGCCGCGACTGGATGACGCTCTGCAAGTCCAACGCCGCCCGCTCCAAGATCCGCCAGTGGCTCAAAAAGGAGCGCCGCGAGGAGAACATCGTCCGCGGCAAGGAGATGTTTGAAAGCGAGCTGCGCCGCGCGGGACTTACGACGGCGTATCTCGAGGACGACGATCTTTTGCAGACATGCATCAAAAAGCTCTCCGTCACGAGTCTCGACGATATGTACGCCGCCATCGGCTACGGCGGCATCACCTGCACACGCGCGGTCAACCGCTTCAAGGACGAGATCGCCCGCGCCGCCCGCGCGCAGGCGCAAAGCCAGAAAAGCGAGCTTGAACGGATCAACGAAGCCGTCGAGCGCCGCAGCGCGCAGCAGACCAAGGCGGTGCAGGGCGTTCTCGTTGAGGGCATGGACAACTGCCTCATCAAATTTTCCCGCTGCTGCACTCCGGTGCCGGGCGATCCGATCGTCGGGTTCATCACGCGCGGGCAGGGCGTTTCCATCCACCGCGCCGACTGCCCGAACTATCTCAACAGTCTGTGCAAGCGCGAACAGGAAGGCCGCTGGCTGAATGTTTCGTGGGCCGATAAGACGATGGGGCTTTACTCCACAACGCTGCGCATTCTCGCGCGCGACCGCAACGGGCTCATTCTGGATATTGCCGCCGTGCTCAACGCGCTCAACGCCAAGGTGCGCTCGCTCAACGCCCGCTCGCTCCCCGAGGGGAACGCGCTCGTCTATGTCACCACCGAGGTCCCCGATCTCGCCTCGCTGCGGCTTATCATGGCGAGGATCCGCACGCTCGGCGGCGTGCGCGAGATCGACCGCGGCAACGGATAAACGGAGGAAGGATCTATGAGAGCCGTCGTAACAAGAGTCAACAGCGCCCGTGTGACCCGCGCCGAAACCGGCGAAGTGCTCGGCGAGATCGGCAAAGGGTTTCTCGTGCTGCTCGGCGTCCATGTGGACGATACCGAAAAGGAAGCCGCGAAGATCGCCGACCGCATCTGCGGTCTGCGCGTCTTTGACGACGAAAACGGAAAGATGAACATCCGCCCCGCGGACGCGGGCGCGGAGATCCTCATTGTGAGCCAGTTCACGCTCTGGGCGGACGCGCGGTCGCGCCGACCCGGCTTCACCGCCGCGGCGCGGCCCGAGACAGCCATCCCGCTCTATGAGCGCGTGGTCGCGCTCTGCCGCGAGAGCGGGTTCCGTGTGGAGACCGGCGAGTTCGGCGCGGAGATGCTTGTAGAATCCGTCAACAACGGTCCCGTCACCATTCTGCTCGACACAAGGGAGCTGTGAAAATGAAACGCTGTCTTCTCGCGCTTCTCCTCGCTGTGCTGCTTCTTTCGGGCTGTTCCTCCTCCGTGCCGGAGCCTGCCGCATCCGAACCGGCGGCGATAGAACCGACGACCTCCCCCACGCTCTCTCCCACCCCGGAGCCGACGCCCGAACCGACCGCCGAGCCGGTGACGGCGCCGGAAACGGCAGTCTCTCTCGCCGCGCCCTATCTTCTTCCCGGGCAGGACGACGCGGCGGTGCGCGTATGCTGGACCGGGGCGCGGCATGCCGAGGGCATGTGCGTTCTCTACGGCCCCGCCGAAGCGGACGGCTCGCTGCCGTCCGAGCCCGCCGCCGCGGCCGCCGAGGCTTCGGAGCTCGACATTGACTGCTTTTCCGCCGACGCGATGCAGTATACGGCGGAGCTCGCCGTTGCGCCGGGAACGCGGTATGCCTATGCGGTCGTGACGGCCGGCGGGACGCCGGACGCCGTATACCATTTCCGCACGAACGAGCCCGGCCGGCTGCGCGCCGTCGCGGTTTCGGACACACACCTCTATTCCGCGCGAGCGCACGAATACCATCCGGCGATCCTGGAAGCGACGCTCGAGAGCGCGCTCGAAAAGAGCACTGCCGCGCACGAGCCGATCGACATGATCGTCCACACGGGCGACATTCTCGACTATCCGGAGTACTCGCTCGATATGTTTTTCGAGGGTGTGCCGATGCTGCGGAGCTTTCTGCTCGCCCCCGTTTCCGGCAACCATGATTCGCTGTACGCCGTGCGGCGGCGGCTGCCGATGGCCGGGCAGGACGCTCGTACCGGCAATTACTGGTTTGTGCGCGCGGGCGTGCTGTTCATCGGCGTGCAGATCGGCGATCGGTATTTCCCGAACCATACGGATTTTATGGCCTCCGTCGCAGAAAGCGCGCCGGAGCACAACTGGACGGTTCTGCTTGTCCACTACGGTCTGCGCAGCAACGGCGTCCATGGGCACGATGCGCCGGTGATCGGCTTTCGCGATACGCTTGAGCCGATGATGGACGCGCTGGACGTCGATCTCGTGATCTCCGGCCACGACCACGAATACAACCGCACAGCGCTGCTCGGCGGCGATGCGCCCGAAGCCGATACCGCCTCCATTCTCTATGAGCAGCCGGGCGAGCGGATCTATATCACGCTCCCCTCCGGCACCGGGCTCAAATACTATGACGATTCCCGCAGCGCGGATTTCCCGTTCACCGCAGAAGGGCTCGAGCACGAGCCGGGCTATGTATTTTTTGACTTTTCACCGGAGGAGATCTCTCTGAGTGCGTACAGCGCCGCCACCGGTGAGGAGATCGACGCCGTGACGCTGCGCCGCGGCGCACCCATTACCGAGGAGGAATGAACCATGCTCATCAAAGCCATCGAAGTCGGATACCTGCAGACCAACTGCTACATCGTCGCGGACGAGGCGACGCTCGACGCCGCCGTCATCGACCCCGGCGCGGACTCCAATCTCATTCTCGACTATATCGAGCGCTGCCATTTCCATGTGCGCGCCATTCTGCTCACGCACGGCCATTTCGATCACTGCATGGGGCTGGAGGAGGTCTATGACGCGACCGGCGCGACGGTGTATATGTCCCACGCCGATCTCACGACCGACATCGGCAACGGCATGTTCGGCAACGAGGATTTTGAGCTCGATCCGCCGGACGATACCGTGTTTGTCCGCGAGGGCGACGTGATCGAGGCAGGCTCGCTCACGTTTGACGTGCTGGAAACGCCCGGCCACACCCCCGGCGGCATCACCTACCGCTGCGAGGACTGCCTCTTCACCGGCGACACGCTCTTCCGCATGTCCTGCGGCCGGTACGACTTCCCCGGCAGCAGCTCGCTCGATCTCGGCCACTCGCTCGAAAAGCTGCGCGACCTGCCCGGCGATTACGAGGTCTATCCCGGCCACGAGGGCAGCACCTCGCTCGAATACGAGCGGCGCTTCAACCCCTATATGCTCCGTCCGTGGGATCTGTAAGAGATGAGATCTTCCAAAACCCGCATAGGGTGGGGCATCGCGGCGCTCGTGCTCTTGCTCGCGGCTGCCGCCGTATGGTTTTTCTGCTCGTACAGCGTCTCCGACGGGCGGCTGATCGCCCGAAAGGCGGACGTGATCGATCTTCGCGGCGAGGACATCTCCGCGAAGGAAGCCGAAGCGCTCGCCGCGAAGTACCCCGATAAGACCGTTCTCTGGGATGTGCCGCTCTCCGGCGGCAGCCGCCCGAGCAGCGCGGAAAGTCTGAGCCTCTCTTCGCTCTCGGCGGACGACATCCCGCTCTTTGCCTGCTTTCCGAATTTGAAAAGCATCGATGCGTCCGGCTGCGCGGATTATGAGGCGCTGCTCGCGCTGCGAAGCGCCTATCCGGCGCTTGATCTGACCGCGTTCGTGACCGTCGGCGGCAAGGCCGTGCCGATGGACGCGCAGCGCGCCGTGCTGCGCGCCGATACGCCGCTTGCGGAGCTTCTGGAAACGCTGCCCTTCCTTCCCGAGCTTTACAGGGTATCCTTTACGGGCGGCGCGGTATCCTATGAAATGCAGGATGCGCTCACCGCGGCGTTCCCGAGCCTTTCCTTCCGCTGGGACGTGGAAGTGCTCGGCGTGACCGCTTCCTCCGCGGCAAAGGAGCTTTCCTTCGCCGGGCAGACGCTCACCGCGCAGGACGTGGACACGCTCTGCGATAACCTTTTCCGTTTCCCGGCTCTCGAGCGCATCGACCTCACCGGCTGCGGCCTGACGGCGGAGCAGATCAAAGCCGTCCGCTCCGCGAGCGGCGCCGTTACCGTATACGAGCTGGAGCTTTTCGGCAAGGCCGTTTCGACGGACGCTCTCGAGCTGGACTTCAGCGGCATACGCATGGGACTTTCCGGCGCAGCCGTCATTGAGGAAGCGCTCGGCGAGTTCCCGCTGCTTGAAAAGGTCGTGCTGTGCGACTGCGGCATATCCAACGAGGATATGGCCGCGCTCAACGACCGGCACGAGAATGTCCGGTTCGTCTGGCGCGTATACTTTTCCGAATTCTCCCTGCGCACGGACGATACGAACTTCATCGCCGCGCGCGTGCGCAACGAGTTTCCCATCTACAGCTACGAACTGGAAGTGCTCAAATACTGCCCCGACCTGCAGGCGCTTGATCTCGGCCATAAAAACATCACGAGCCTGGACTTTCTCCGCTACGTCCCGCATCTCAAGTATCTCATCATCGTCGAAAACGACGTGAACGACATCACGCCCATCGGCGAGCTGCAGGAGCTCACCTATCTTGAAATGTTCTGGACGAAGTGCGAGGATATCTCCCCGCTGCAAAACTGCAAGGCGCTCACCGACCTGAACATTTCCTATATCTACTGCCGCCCCGCCAAATGCCTTGAAACGCTTGTCAACATGCCGCAGCTCGAACGGCTGTGGTACTGCGGCAACAATCTCAATGCCGAACAGCTCGAAGAGCTGCAAACGGCGCTGCCGAACACCGAAATGTATCTCGCCGCGCGCGGCGAGCCGACCGGCAGCACCTGGCGCGAGCACCCGCATTACTTTGAAATGCGCGACTTTTTCGGCATGTACTACATGGCCGGCGGCACGAACGGCGTGGACGAAAACGGCAACCAGATCATTATCACCGGGTGAGAAAATGAAACGAAGCCTTGTACTATTCTTTGCCGCAGCCGCGCTTTGTATTCTTTGCGCGTGCGGCGCGAACGAAGCGGCCCCCGCCGCCGTCATAGTAAATGAGACGGCGTCTCCCGCACCGACGCCGACGGCGACGCCGCGCCCGACCGCGACGCCCGCGCCGGTCGAGCTTTACGGCGTCACCGTCCGCTGGGACGATGAGGAGATCGACCTGCGCGGCATAAAGATCGAGGACGCCGGCGCGGAGGTATCCGAAGCGCTCCCCGCTCTGCCGCGCGTTTGCCGTGTCGATATGACCGACTGCGGTCTCACCGATGAGGAGATGGGCGCACTGCAGGAGGCGTTTCCGGACGTAACGTTCGTGTGGACGCTCCGCATCTATGTGTTCTTCGTCCCGTCCGACTCGGACTATTTCATCACGAATCCCGACGCGGGCTTCAAGATGAACGTCCATCAGCAGGGGCCGCGCGGGCTGTACTATCTCCGCAGCATCCGCTCGCTCGATCTCGGCCACTGCCATCTGAGCGCAGTGCCGTTCGTGGCGAACATGCCGCACCTGCGCCATCTCATTCTGGCCGACGATCTTGTCTACGACATTTCGCCGCTCGAAAATCTCAAGGAGCTCGAATGGCTCGAGCTCTTCAACACCGCCGTACAGGACCCGACGCCGCTGCTCGGCTGCACGGCGCTGCGCGATCTGAACGTATGCTACATCAGCACGCCGCCGGACGCGCTTTTTGAAACGCTCTCGCAGATGACGTGGCTGCGGCGGCTCTGGTGCACCGGAACGTACATGAGCGACGCGCAGGTCAAAGCGCTCCGGGAGGCGCTCCCGAACACCGAGGTCTGGTGCTCGCCCGGCGACGAATCCACCGGCGGCACCTGGCGCTATGACGAGGATTATTACGACATGCGCGACGCGTTTCACATGTATTATATGGACATCAAGGGCGACACCGTAGAGCGCATGACCGAGGACGAGCTCGCCGCCGTCCACAAAAAATACTGGGGTTATTGATTCCCGGAGGACTTCCGATGCAGGAAAAAAAGAACGACAAATCGAAAATCGTCGCCCGCGTGCTGGTCATCTGCGCGGCGGCGCTCATCGTGCTCGCCGCCGCAGCGGGGGTCATCCTCTCGCGCCGGTATATCCGGCTCGGGCAGCAGTTCATCCCGGTAAACGCAACGATGCTCGATCTGCGCGGCGCGGGTCTCACCGATCTCACCCCGCTCGACAGGTGCACCGCGCTCACGGAGCTGGATGTGCGTGAGAACAAGCTTTCCGCCGAAGCGCTCGACGAATTCCGCGCCAAGCACCCCGGCTGCCGCGTGCTCTATTCCGTGTATCTCAACGACGAGCCGCACGAGAGCGGCACGGAGTCGCTCACGCTCGAGGATCTGCCGAATGACTGGGAGAATCTCCGGCTTTTCGAAAATCTCCGCTCGCTCACCGTGAACCACTGTACGCAGCCGGACGCGATGGAAACGCTCCGCGCGGAGCTTCCGAACTGCGAAATGCGGTACAGTCTCTGCGTCGGCGGACAGTGGTTCGATTCCGACGCCGTGGAGCTCACCGCTGCCGGCACCGCGCCGACGGCCATGGAGCTTCTCTCGCAGCTCGCGCATTTTCCGGCCATGCGCACCGTGAATCTGCCGGACGCCGTCTTTACCATCGACGAGCAGCACTCGCTCGTCTCGGCTTACCCCAACATCAGCTTTTTCTGGAACGTGCAGATCGGCTCGCAGAGCGTTTCCAACATCACCGCGGAGCTCTCTCTCTCCGGCGAGGACGCCGCGACGCTCGCACAGCTCACCTCGGCGCTCGATCTGCTGCCGCGTCTCCGCTCGGTCGATCTCACGGGCTGCACCGCGCCGGTAGCCGACCGGCTTGCCTTTGTGGAACAGCACGAAGATCTTTCCGCCGGCTGGACGGTGTCGGTCGAGGGGCAGACGTTCGAGTGGAACACCGAGTTTATCGATCTCAATAACTATTCCATCGCCGACGTGTCCGCGCTCGAGGCCGCGTTTGCCGAGCTCCCGAAGCTCACGCAGGTCGATATGTGCGATACGAATCTCTCCTACGAACAGCTTGACGCGCTCAATCAGAAACTTGAGAACATCCGCATCGTCTGGAAGGTTTATTTCGGAAACTATTATCTGCGCACCGATGCGCAATACTTCATCGCCGCCGCGTGGGGGGACAACAAGGTCTATCTCACGAACGACGACATCGACTGCTGGAAATACTGCACCGATCTCAAGGGGCTCGACATCGGCCACATGAACATCACCGATCTGAGCTTTCTGCAGTATATGCCGCACATGACGTATCTCATCATCGCGGAAAACCCGATCACGGATATTACGCCGCTCGTGCAGCTCAAGGAGCTTCGGTATCTTGAGATGTTCCAGACGAACGTGACCGACCTTTCTCCCCTGCTCGAGTGCACGGCGCTCAAGGCGCTCAATCTGAGCTATATGAAGGTGCGGGCGGACAACGTCTGGAACACGCTCTCGCAGATGACGCAGCTCGACCTTCTCTGGTACCCGAGCATCCCGCTTTCCGGCGCGCAGCGGCGGCAGCTCGCCAACGCGCTGCCGGACACGACGCTCTTCCTCTATGACGGCTGCGAGCCGTCCGGCGGCATCTGGCGGTACAACCCGTATTACTACGAGATGCGCGATTTCTTTGAGATGTACTACATGCCCGGCGGCACGAACGGCGTGGATGAGAACGGCAACCAGATCATCATCGACGACTGGGGCGAGCGGTTCATTCTCGAAGACTGGGACGGCGGCCCGCGCTGGTGGGAGGAGCCGCAGTATTCGCACATGCATCCGCACATTTACGGTATTACCTGCTGACGCATTCAAACAAACCCCACTCCGTTGAGGGGGTTTGTTTGAGGGGACAGCGGCTCGCCGCAGCGCACTCGCTTACGCTCGCACGTTTGCGAGCCGAAAAGTATTTTCTCCGACGCACATGTCGCCGGAGAAAATGGTTAAAACTTTATTTGCGCCTGCGGGCGCAAACTCTGCGAGGCTTTTTCCCATAAATTTCAAAAAGGAACCGGTAAATTCAAACCGGTTCCTTTTTGTATTTCTCATAATATTTCGTTGTAAGCTGCCGGAAGAGCATCAGAAGTCCGCGCACGCATAGCTCGATCGCCATAGCGATCCACATGCCGCGCAGTCCCATCCGCGGCACGAGCACGAGCGCCAGCCCCAGCCGCACGATCCAGATGCTGCATAGATTCATAATGCTCGGCACGAACGTGTCGCCCGTTCCGCGCAGCGCGCCCGCCGCTACGATGGAAACGCCGTAGAGCGGCTCGGCCAGCAGCGCGATGCGCAGCACCTGCGTGGCAAGCGCGCGCACGCTCTCGTCCGGCGTCAGCAGACGGAATACCCACGGACAGATCAGCGCCATGATCCCCGCCGTCACCGCCATAAAGAGCGCGCCCATCGCGGTGCATATGTTCCCCTGCTGGCGGGCGAGCCTTGTCTCCCCCGCGCCGACGCTCCGCCCGACGAGCGTTGCCGCCGCCGCGCCGAGACCATACCCCGGCATATAGCAGAAGCCCTCCGCCGTGACCGCGAACGAGTTCGCGGCGACCGCCACCGCGCCGAGCGGCGCGATGATGCGCGTCTGCACGACCATCGCCGCGCAGAGGAACACCTCCTGCAATGCCACGGGGAACCCGATGCGGAACGCCTTTTTCAGTATCACGCCGTGAACGGTATCCTTCTCCTTCCGGCGCATGTGCAGATGCGAATTTCGCAGCAGGCACTGCGCCGCCATGAGAAGGCTTACCACGGCGCATGCGCTCGCCGTGCCGAGACCCGCGCCGAAAACGCCGCAGCGCGGGATGAAGAGCGCGTTGAAGAAAACGTCCAGCACGCACATTACGGCATTCAGAACGCTTGGCGAGACCATATCTCCGGCGCTTTGCAGGAACGAGGCGCACAGCGAGTTGAGCTGCGAGAACGGCACCATGAGCGCAAACGTCAGAAAATACGCGCACGCGTCAGCGCGGATCGCCTCGTCGCCGTGGAGCCAGCGCGGGAGCGGCTCGCTGATGAGCGCGGCGAGCGCAGCAAGGATCGCCGCGATCAGAATTCCGGTCACAAGTCCGTGCCGCACAACGGTGCGCGCGCCGCGGTCGTCCCCGCCGCCGATGCGGTGCGACGCCTGCACGGAAAAGCCCGCCGAAACGCCGCCGATGATGCCGCCGATCAGCCATGTACTCGTCGATACAAGACCGATGGACGCTGAGGCGTTCGCGCCGAGAGCGCCGACCATCGCGGAGTCGATGTACTGCATGGCGATCGTCGTTATTTGTGTAAGTATCGCCGGAAGACTCAAACGCCAGACCTCGCGGGCCTGCGCCTTCAGCTCCGGCATCGTTTCTCTTTTCATATCATCATCCGGTCCGCGCCGTTTTTATTGACGGGGCGGTTTTTTCTGGTAAAATATAAGAATACAAATCTTTCAAGCTTTCGGGAGCATGCCCAATGAAGAAACTGAAAAACCGCTTCAAAAACATCAAGCCGCAGACGCTGCTCACGCACGTTATCGTAACGCTTCTGTATCCGCTTGCGCGTGTGGTCATGGCCTCGTCGCAGCGGCTGCTCATTTTCACCGACTGCCTGACGATCGTCGCGGCGATCCTGCTCATCGCGGGTGTTGTCTACTCGCTCTATCTCCACGGCGACTTTGACATCAGCAGCTATGTGATGCGCCGCGCGCGCAGCAATGCGCCGAAGCAGACCTTTGAGGCGTACAAGGCGAACCAGAAAGAAAGAAGAGAGGCGTCTTTCAACTATCCTCTCTTCCTTGGGGCCGCATATATGGCGGCGGCGCTTTTTATCGCCTACGTCTTTTACTGATTCTTTGCGTTCTCGATCTCGGCGAGCTTCTTCTCGTAGCCTTCCATCTCTTTGTCCGTGGCAAAGACGAAGTGCCCGGGGCGGATCTCGCGCAGGGAGCGCAGCGCGCCGGACTGGTCCAGCTTGGAGGGGTCGTACACGATGGCGCGGCGAGTCCGTTCAACGACCGGGTCGGGCATCGGCACGGCGGAGAGCAGGGAGATGGTGTACGGATGCAGCGGGCACTGGAACAGTGTCTCGGAATCCGCGATCTCCACGATCTCGCCGAGATGGATGACGGCGATGCGGTCGGCAATGAACCGGACGACCGAAAGGTCGTGCGCGATGAAAAGGTACGTGAGATTCTTTTCCGCCTTGAGCTTGTTCATCAGGTTGAGCACCTGCGCGCGGATGGAAACATCCAGCGCGGAGATCGGCTCGTCCGCCACGATCAGCTTCGGGTCCATGATCATCGCGCGGGCAATGCCGACGCGCTGACGCTGTCCGCCGGAGAACTCGTGCGGATAACGGGACTTATGCTCGGGCAGCAGGCCGACGTCCTTGAGCGCCTGATCGACCTTGGCGATACGCTCTTCCTCGTCCTTATAAAGGTGGAAGTTGTACAGACCCTCGGAGATGCAGTACTCGATGGTGGCGCGCTCGTTGAGCGACGCCGCAGGGTCCTGGAAGATCATCTGGATGTTGCGGACGACGTTGCGGTCTTCCTCGCGGGAGATCTTGCCGGAAATGCGCTTGCCCTCAAAGAGGATCTCGCCGTTGCTGCACGGGTTGATGCGCATGATGGCGCGGCCCAGCGTCGTTTTGCCGGAGCCGGACTCGCCGACGAGGGCGAAGGTCTCGCCCTTATAAATGTCGAAATTCGCGTCTTTTACGGCGACGAATTTTTTTTTGCCTCCGACGTCAAAGGAGATGTCCACATGGCTGATCGAGAGGATGACCTCTCTATCGGCGTTATTATTCGACATGGAAGGCACCTCCCTTATCGGTCATCTTCTTGATCTTCTCGTGCAGATCCTGAATGATCTCCGGCTTTTCGAGTTTCGGCGCGCGGGGATCCAAAAGCCACGTTTTGGCATAGTGCGTTTCGCTCACCGGGAAGAACGGCGGCTCCATTTCAAAGTCGATCTTGAGCGCGTGCTCATTGCGCGGGGCAAAGGCGTCGCCCTTGATCTGGTTGTACAGAGACGGCGGAGTACCGGTGATGTAGTAGAGCTCCTGCCCCTTGATGCCGAGCTGCGGCAGGCTGGAGAGCAGCGCCCAGGTGTACGGGTGGCGCGGATCGAAGAACACTTCCTCCACGTTGCCGTACTCGATGATCTGGCCGCCGTACATAACGCCGACGCGGTCGGCGACGTTCGCGACAACGCCGAGGTCATGCGTGATGTAGATGGTGGTGAACTTGAGCTCCTTCTGCAGATCGCGGATGAGCGCAATGATCTGCGCCTGGATCGTAACGTCCAGAGCGGTCGTCGGCTCGTCGCAGATGAGGATCTTCGGGTGGCAGGAGAGCGCGATCGCAATAACGATGCGCTGGCGCATGCCGCCGGAATACTGGAACGGATACTCGTCGAAGCGGTCGGCGGCGTTCTGGATGCCGACGCGCTCCATAAGCTCGATGGCCTGCTTCTTTGCGTCGCCGCGGGAAATGCCCTGGTGCTTCTCAATGACTTCGGTGATCTGCGAGCCGATCGTGCGGATCGGGTTCAGCGACGTCATCGGGTCCTGGAAGATCGTGGAGATCTTCGCGCCGCGGATGCCTTCCCAGTCCTTATCGGTCTTGAGCTTGGTGAGGTCCTTGCCCTCGAACATGACCGAGCCGTTGGTGATGGAGCCGTTGGACTCGAGCATGCCGGTGAACGTCTTGGTGAAAACGCTCTTGCCGGAGCCGGACTCGCCGACGATTGCGAACGTTTCGCCCTCGTAAAGGTCGAGGGACACGCCGCGGATGGCCGTGAGGTAATTGTCACGGACGCGGAACTTGACTTCAATGTCCTTTGCGGACAGAACGATGTTTCTGTTATCTGCCATTACTCTGCCCCCCTCACATATGCGTGCGCGGATCGGCTGCGTCGGCGAGCTTCTGTCCCACGATGTAGAGGGAGATGGAGATAAACGCCAGAACGCCGACCGGGATCCAGAACAGGTGCGGATAGCCGTTCATATAAGAGGTATAGAGCGAGATGGACTGGCCGAGGGACGCGTTGGTCGTGCCGAGACCGAGACCCATGTAGGAGAGGAACACCTCGTAGGAGATGAGCGAGGGGATCTGCCGGGACACATACGTCATGATGACGGAGATGAGGTACGGCAGGATGTTTCTCACGATCATCGTCCACGTCCTGGTGCCGAGGCACTTGGACGCCATGTTGTACTCACGGTCGCGGATGATCATGACCTGCGTGCGGATGAAGTACGCGACAAAGATCCACTCGGTACACGTCATCGTGATAATGAGCGAGCGCATACCGGCGCCGAGGATGTAGGAGAGGATCATGGCGAGCAGCAGGAACGGGACGTTGGAAATGATGTTGTAGACCTCGATCATCCACTTGTCCATCTTCTTGGAGAAGCCCCAGAGCGCGCCGATCGGAATGCCGACGAGCATATTGATGGCCGTGCAGACGAAGGAGATGATGATGGAGTTTCTCGCGCCCGCCCAGACAGCGTCAAATACCTCGTTGCCGACGTGGTCGGTGCCGAAGATGTGCTCGGCGCTCGGCTTCAGGAACTTCATCTCGGCATTGTTGATGTTCGGCGTATCGATGGGGCTGTAGCCGGAGCGCGTCGGCTGAATGAGCGCGAACGCGACAACAGCGATCAGCAGGATCGATACGATGACCGTAAACTTGTTCTTGAAGAACGTGCGGAACACGGATTTCCAGTAGGAATAGCGCGGAGCGGCAATGTGCTCCGATTCCAGCTCGTCGAAGGCTGCAAACTCAAAGAGGCTCTTATCGATATTTTCGGTATTCATTTACGACCTCCCTGCCTTCTCGCTGAGCGAAATACGCGGATCGACTTTCGTGAGAACAATGTCGCCCGCCAGCACCGACAGCACCGATACCGTGGAGAAGATGAACGCGAGCGCCACGATCATAACGTTGTTGTACTGGTTGATGGCGTTGGGCAGCATTTTGCCCATGCCGCCGACGGAGTAGATCGACTCGGTGATGATCGCGCCGGTGATGCAGGCCGCGAGAGACGCGGGGATGCCCTGCGCGATGGGGATGACAGCATTCTTGAAAATATGTCCGCTGAAGATCTCGCGCTGGTTGAGGCCCTTTGCCTTGGCAAACTTCACGTAGTCGGAGTTCATCTGGTCCACAACATAGCGGCGCGTCCAGAGCATGAGGCTCGCAATAGACGGCAGCGCCAGCGAGATGATGGGCAAAATCCAGGATCGCACGTCGCCCGGGCCGTAGGTCGTAAAGACCGACGGCAGATTGAAGAGCGTTGTGCCGAGATAGCGGAAGAGATAGATGTACGCGAGCGATGGCACGGCGATGATGAAGATGATATACACCATGCCGAGCTTATCGGCGAACTTATCCTTGTTCCTCGCCATGAGAACGCCGAACGGCAGTCCGAGAATGTAGGCGACCGCCATGGCGAAGAGACCCATGATGAACGAGGTGCCGATCATCGAGGGCTGGTTTTTCTGGGTTTCAAAGGACGCGTAATGGTCGGTGAATTTCTTCATATCCATTCTGTCGAGAACGGACTTATACTTAAGCGAGCCGAAAATGATTCCGGACTCGGCTTCATAACCGGTTTCAAAGGTGACAGGGCGCTTGACCTCGGTGCCCTGCGACTGGAAAAGCACGCGGAGTACGTCCAGGCCCTGATAGGTCGGATAAGAGGTACCGAAGTTCAGCGTGATAATGTTCTGATGAATCCACGGGAAGCGGCTGTCGGTATACAGCAGGTACTTGTGCGTCGTGCCGCTGCCGATGAGAGCCACGCCGCCGGTAGGCGTCGTGCCGAAGCGAAGGCCGCGCTCAAGATCCGGGTTCGTCTCATCCTTGACAGACCAGGGAGTATCGATCACGATCAGATGGGCAAGCCAGTTCGCCATGCGCTTGATGACGGGCGTGTCCTTATAGGCATAGTAACGTCCGCTCTGCAGATAGTTGGCGATCGTATAGCCCTGCGCGGAATACTGCTCCACAAAGGCCTGGCTTTCCGGAGAATCCGGCTCGATAGCGGCGATCATTTCCGGGCTGCCGGCTTCATAGAGATTAAGGCAGTAGTCGTTGATGCGGACGTAGTCCAGATAACCGAGCTTCTGCCAGGTTGAATAAACGTATTCGGTTTTATCGTCGGATTTTCCGCCGAGCTTGCGGTATGTGCTGTCTTCAAAGAAGATGTTGTCACGCGGCACCAACGTATAGACCATCGTAAACACGATGAGCATGATGATCAAAATGGAGACGAGCGAGCGCAGCAGGCGGTTCCAGATATATCCTTTTCTCATAGGTGGTACCGTTCCTTACAAAGATAGCATCGGTTGACAGGGGACAAAAGGCCCCTGTCAATCGATACAAGAAAGAGCCGAGAAGCATGGCCGCCCGGCTCTCTCTGTTCAATTAGTCAGTGCTTGTGCTGTTGCTGTTCAGCAATTATTTGCCGGCCATCCAGGCTTCCTTCGCGGCTTCGTACTCGGCAGCAGTCACAGGCTCGTCGAGGAGCTGCATGTACTTGAAGTACGGCACCTGGTTGTAAGCAGCCTGGCCGTAGAGACCGTAGCCAACGGTGAAGGGCTTCACCTTGCTGATGGAGATGTTCGCGCCGCTGGTGGCGTAAGGACGGAGGATGCCGTTGGTGAGCAGCATGGCCTCAGCCTTCGCGAAGAGCTCGATGCGCTCGTCGCCGGTGGCGGCGGTAGCCTGATCAACGATCTCCTGGACCTCATTGAGGCCGAGGGTCTCGAGAACGGCCTTCTGCTCTTCGGACTGACCCTGGCTCTCGATGTTGATGCCGGAGTAGTTGAGCATGTCGCCGTCGTGGACGTCGAAGCAGTGCAGGTAGGTCAGAGGATCGCCGTAGTCGGGACCCCAGCCGGCGCCGAACACGAGGTCGATGGAGTTATCTTCGCCGGTGGGCTGGTTGTAGAACGAGGAGTAGTAGACGGAGGAGTTGCCCTCGAGGAACTGCAGGTCGATGACGACGTAATCGCCGATGGCGTCCTCAATGGACTTCTTCATCGCGAGCTGCATGTTCTTCTGGTTCTCAGAGGCGGCGTAGACAGGAACGTCGATGTGGATGGGCCACTCGGAGACGCTGTCGCCCAGCTCTTCCTTGGCGCGCTCGGCAAAGGTCTTGGCGAGCTCGGGGTTGTACCAGGCGTCGTGACCGTCGTTCAGATCGATGCCTTCATAATCGGCAACGAGCTCGGCGGCGTACTTCTCAACGATGGAGCCGTAGGTGCGGCCGTCGGAAGTGGTCTGGAAGGTGTAAGGAACGAGGGTGTTGCGGATGACGCCGTCGGCGTGCTCCTCGCCGAGAGTGATGGCCTCAACGGCGTGCGCGGAGTAAGCGGCGTAAACGGCGCGGCGGAAGTCGGCGTTCAGAATGGCGGCCTTGGCGTCAGCCTTCTGGGCGTCGGTCTTGCTGGTGGTGGAGACGGAGGGATCGTTGTACAGAGCGTACATCTGGCGATCCCAGTTGAAAGCGCCCCAGTAAGAGGTGGCGGTGGTCATGCTCTTGTACTGGTTGTCGGGATAGAGCTCGGCAGCCTTCGCAACGACCTCGGGCAGGGACTGGTTGACGGTGGTGGAGGTGACTTCGCCGTTCACGAACATGTTGAAGTTCTGGGCGGGATCCTTACCGTCGGAGTAGGTCACGACAACGTGCTGAACGAAAACGTTCTTCGCGTCGTAGTAGTTGGGGTTGGCGTCGAAGCGCACTTCCTGCGCCGGGACGAGAGAGGACAGGATGTAGCAGCCGTTGTAGAGGATGGAGTCGGGTTCAACGGCGCCGAAGTCGGAGCCCTTGGACTCGAGGAACTCGGCGTTGATGGGCCACAGGATGGTGTAGGTGGTCATACCGTCGAAGTAGCCGCAGGGACCGGTCAGGGTGTAGGTGAGCTGGTTGCCGTCCGCCTTGATGCCGACGTCTTCCCACTTGCCGGTGCCATCGGAGTACTCGCGCAGGCCGACGATGAGGTCAGCGACGAGGCCGAGGGTTTCGCTCTTGGAGTCAACAGCGTGCTTCAGACCGGTGACGAAGTCCTCAGCCGTAACGGCGTCGTACTCTTCGCCGGCGCTGGTGGACCAAACGGCGTCGTCACGAATGGTGAAGGTCCACTCGGAAGCATCGTCGTTGCAGCTCCACTCGGAAGCCATGCCGGGGACGAGCTTGCCGTGGTTGTCCTGGGTGAGCAGGCCTTCCACGAAGTTGTTGACGTAGTCGCCGTTGGAGGACTTGTTGTTGTAAACATAGTCCAGCGTGGTGATGTCGAAGTTCGCGATCATGGAGAAAGTGTCCGGACCGGTGTACTCTTCGACAGGCTCCGCGGTCGGCTCTTCAGCCGGCTGCTCGGCCGGGGTCTCAGCAGGCTGTTCCGCCGGGGCTTCCGTGGGAGCCGGAGCAGGAGCCTCGCTTCCGCACGCGGCCAGGCTCAGCACCATGACAACGGCAAGAAGCAGCGCAAGGAATTTCTTCATTGTTTGTTCTCCTCCTTATTGGATTTTCAAACTTTTTTATTAAACGCGGGAAGCGTTAATAAACTTTATGTATTTCCGGCGCTTCAGTCCTCAAAGAGCCGCGCCATGGATATGCCGAGCTTCTCGCTCATGAGAAAGAGCGTTTCGAGCGATACGCCCTTGACCTCGGCGGCGTTGTTCGCCTCGATCTGGCTCACGAAGCTCACGCTCCGGCCGATCGCCTCGGCGAACTGCTCCTGCGTCATGCCGCGCATCTTGCGGTAGTAGGCGATCCGCAGACCGAGTATTCTGAATCGTTCTCTGTAGTCCTCACGCATACATTTTTCCCCTCACGGCAAACCCGTTTACCGGAGCGTGGTTAGTATGTACAAAGACCCCCGGTTTGATTTACTAATTTTAACGAGTAAAGCATAAAATAGTAAATCATCCAGTAGTGTGTTTTTCTTCACTCATAGTGTAACATTTCCGTACAGTGGCGAAAAATGTTTCACTGAGACGGACGAAATCCGTCATTCTGCCGAAAAACGGACGTTTTTCCTCCGGCGCGGCGGTCACTCTGCGCCGCTGATCTCGACGTATTCGCGCAGGCCGTCGCGCATGGTCTCCTCATAAATCTCCCGTGCGCCGGATACGGAGTCGAGCGCGCTCTCGTCGCAGGCGAGCGCGTAGGCGACCGAGCCGTCCGAGCAGGTGAAGGCGTAAAACGGCAGGCCGCGCACGCTGCGAAGCTCCACGGCGGTCACGGAGACCGTACCGTCGTCGGCGCTGTCCCATGTGACGGCATTCGACGCCGCTTTTTTGATGACAAGCGCCGGTACGTCCGCGGCGCCGTCGAGATACACCGCGCGGAGGACCGCCTGGTTGAAGTCGCCGGTATAAAGAAAACTGAAGCGCACGCTGCACTCGCTCTGCGCGGTGCTGCCCATGCCGCGGAAGGTGATCACGCCGTTGTCGTTCTCCGCCACCGTGCCGAGCTCCAGCCCGTAATTGCGCAGCAGGCCGATGAGACCGCTGTGCTCCAGAAACGTCCGCGCCGCGTTTTCCGGCTGGGAAGAGGCAAGGAACGCCTCCTGCTTATCGTAATTGTCCGGCGTGAGCGCCGGGGCGTTGGGGTTCTGCAAAAGGAGCGAGCCGTTTTCCGAAACGGAATATGTCACGCTGCCCCAGCCGTTTGCGGCAACGTTCGCCGCCACGGTCTCGCCGAGCGCCGTGAGATCCACAGACTTCAAAACGCCGAGCGTCACGGTCTCGGGCGGGGTGTAATTGCAGTCGAACCGGTTGACGGAAACGCGTCGCCCGCTGCCGGTCTTGCTGGTTTCGATGGGCGCGGCGGTCTGCTCCGTCTGAAAGGCGCTGCCCCCCGCGCCGGGGTTGAGCTGCGGCACGGAAAGGGGCCGGTCCTCCGTGTCGGGGGTCTTGTCCCGTCCGGGAAGCAGCAGAATGATGGCGGCGACCGCGGCGATGAGCATCACGCCGAGGAATATCCAGCCCGCGAGCATGACCTTCTTCTGCGAAGCGCGCCGCGCGCGGCGGGAGGTATTTTCTTCCTGACGGGGTTTTCGGTAGTTTTTCATGGTGTTGTCCTTGGTTTTGTGAGGGGGAACCCCTCCGTCAAAAACTTTGTTTTTGCCACCCCCCTGTCAGGGGAGGCAAGCGGGTTTGCGGATAACTATCGGCTCCCCTGACAGGGGTAAACTCTCCCCGGCGGGCGGGGCAGAGCCCCGCCCCTACAAGAAGGTCCAAATCGTGCCCGTAGGGGCGGGGCTCTGCTCCGCCCGCGGGAAGGGACAGTTTCTCCGTCAACCCCCGTGGGTTTGACGCTTGTCTTTACAGCACAGGGGGCCTTTTCTTTTGTTTACGCCAGCGCTGCCCAGGCGCAGCCGAGGAGCGTGGCATCGCCGGCGAAGAGGAATTCCGCGCCGCCGAGACCGTGCCGTTTCGTATACTCCGCGATCAGCGCTTCCATCCGGGGACGCAGCACGGGGTTGAGCTTGAGCATCGTCCCGTCCGCGCAGATGCCGGTGAGCGTCCCCGCGCCAAAGCCGCGCTCGCGCAGAATGGCGCACAGGCACGCCGCGGCGATGCGCGCAGCGCGCTCGAGAAGCATCGTGTTGATCTCGGAAGCAAAGCGGCGGTCATTCTCCGTTTCGAGCGCTTCGGCAACGGCGTTGCCGCCCATGGGGTCAAGACAAAAAGCGTCCACCATTGCGCTCGTAACGGAGAGCGCGGTGATATTCTCCCCGCTCTTCGCCGAAAGAAATCCTTCCTTTGCTGCAAGGAGCAGCGTTTCGCGCAGCAGCAGACGGTAGTATGCCCCGGAGATCATTTTTTCCGCCGGGTGGTCGCCGGGCAGCCCGGAGGCCTCGTCCACGGCGATGTCCGCCGTGCCGCGCAGCGCGCGGCCGAAGCAGCCGGATTCGAGATTGACGAGCGTTTCGCCGCCCATCGCCACCGTTTCGGGCGATTTCGTGACGTCGCACGCCTTCACATGGCAGCAGGCGTTCGTGCCGGTGCCGAGAATAAAGCCGATGAAGTCGGCGTAGCGTGAGCGGTCGCACGATGCCATGCCGCCGAGCATGGAGCCGACGGTGTCGTTGATGAGCCGCCAGCGGCGAGTGCCGGACGCGCCGAGCGCGCGCATTGCCGTTTCGATGCCCTCGCATACGAGCTTTCCCTCCGCGCCGGTGACGCGCGATTCCTTGCCCATGCTGATGATGCGCCCGTCGCCGCAGGGCAGGCACTCGCACGGGAATGAGAACGCGATGCACGCGCGGTCCGCATCGCCCGCAACAGTGAGAGCAAGCTCCGCAAAGGCGCGGAACATCTCTTCCGCGCTTGTGTCCCTGCCGAGCGTGCCGGGCATACGGCGCTTTTGGAGCGCTTCCGTGACGGGCTTTCCCGCCTCGTCAAAGCGGACGCGTCCGGCGCGCAGATTCGTGCCGCCGGCGTCGAGCACGAGAACGCTCTCGCCCGTGCGCGGCGCGCTCGCCGCGGGAAGGAACGACGGCAGCATCATCAGCGTAGAGGCCTCTCCGCGCAGACCGGCGCGCATGTCGGCGATGTAGGCGTCCGTCAGATCCTCAAAGGGCTGCTGCTCATAGAACATGTTGTGTCGCCGGAGAAATTCTTCGGCGGTTTCCTTTGTACACATAGCGGTCTCTCCCCCGTTCGGGCGCGTTTTCCGGCGTCCGGGATGTAATATTTCTTCGGTCAGGCGCGCTCGAGCGGCGTGCATGTATTGCCGGAGATCTTCCAGCGGCTGCAGCCGCCGTTGAACGCGAAGGGCGCGAAGTAGATGTCCGTCGGCCCGCAGTGGACGGAGCCGTCCGCAGCGGTGGACCAGCCTTCTCCGGTGTGGGGCTTTCCGTCCGGGTCGGTGATGGTGAAAAGCCCGTCGTTGCGCAGCTCCAGCTTCCATTCGCCGCCGTCCGCGTCCACATAGGTGTACGTTCCCGCCGGGACGGGCGGGGCGGGCGTGGGCGTGGGCTCCGCCGGGGTGGGTTCCGCTGTCGGCTCCGGCGTTTCCGTCGGGGCGGGCGTGGGCGTCGGCGTCGCGGTCGGCGTGGGCGTGGGCGCTTCCGTCGGTTCCGGCGTAGGCTCCGCCGTCGGCACGGCGGTGGGCTCGCTCGTGGGAAGGGGCGTGGTCTCCGGCGCGGCGCTCGTGCCGCACGCGGAAAGAATGCCGAGCGCCGCGATCAGTATGGCGGTGGCCAGGCGTTTCGTGCTTCTTCTCATGGGCTGCTCTCCTTAGTACAAATTTTCACACATATACGATACTACATTTTTTGCTTTCTGTAAAGCGTCGATCAGCAAGGGCACACGCATTTCCGCCCGGCAGAAGCGCGCGCCCCTGACGATCGGCGCAGCCTCCGGGACGCGGTAAAATCTTTCACAGACTCTTTTCAGCGGCTGACGAGTATGTTATACTTCGGTTATAAGACAAGTATAAAAAAAGGGGGGCTTTCTCCTTGGATACATACCGCCCGGAACAGGCTTGGATCGACGGGACGAATTTCGACGCGCAGAAGCTCTTCGGCGCGCGCGCAGAGCCCAACGGCGTATCGTTCTCCGTATGGGCGCCGAACGCGCGGAGCGTTCGCGTGACGGGCGATTTCTGCTCGTGGAGCGACAGCGCGCACTGGCTCAGCCGCGGCGATCTCGGCGTATGGCGCGGCTTTGTGCCGGGCGCGCGCGCCGGACAGCTCTATAAGTACATTATCGAGGGCGCGGACGGCTCCGTTGTATGGAAGGCCGATCCCTTCGCGCTCGCGGCCGAGGTGCGCCCCGGCACCGCCTCGCGCATCCACACGCTCTCCTATAACTGGACGGACGGCGAATGGATGGCCGGCCGCCGCGCGCTCGGCGGGCCGCGGAATATTTATGAAGTCCACGCCGGTTCGTGGCGGCGGCATCCGGACGGGAGCTTTTATACGTGGTATGAGCTCGCCGATACACTCGTGCCGTACATCAAGGATATGGGGTACACGCATCTCGAGCTTCTGCCCGTAACGGAGCACCCGTTTGACGGCAGCTGGGGCTATCAGGCGACGGGCTTTTTTGCCGCAACGTCCCGCTTCGGCGAGCCGGAGGGGCTGATGCATCTCATCGACGAGTGCCACCGCGCCGGGATCGGCGTCATTCTCGACTGGGTACCGGGGCATTTCTGCCGCGACGCGCACGGTCTCGGCCGGTTTGACGGCACGGCGCTCTATGAATCCGGCGACATGCCCGGCTGGGGCACCTATAAATTCAACTACGCGCGCAATGAAGTGCGCTCGTTCCTCATAAGCTCGGCGCTTTTCTGGCTGGAAGAGTACCACGCCGACGCGCTGCGCGTGGACGGCGTGAGCAGCATGCTCTACCTGAACTTCGGCGTGGACGATCCCGCGCGGAAAAAGTATAACGAGCGCGGCGGCGAGGAGGATCTCGCGGCGGTGGCGTTTTTGCAGACGCTCAACACCGTCATCGGCAAGCGCGTCCCTGGCGCGGCGACGTATGCCGAGGAGAGCTCGGCGTGGCCGCTCGTGACGTATCCGCCGGAGAAGGGCGGGCTCGGCTTCCATTATAAATGGGATATGGGCTGGATGAACGACACGCTCCGGTATATGTCCATCGACTTCAACGGACGCAAATATAACCACGGCCTTCTGACGTTCTCGATGATGTACGCCTTCAGCGAGAACTACATTCTCCCGCTCAGCCACGACGAGGTCGTGCACGGCAAGCGCTCGCTCATCGGGCGGATGCCGGGCGACTGGTGGCGGCAGTTTGCGGGCGCGCGGCTGCTGCCGCTGTATGCGGCGTGCCACCCCGGCGGAATGCTCAGCTTCATGGGCAACGAGTTCGCGCAGTTCATCGAATGGCGCGATTACGAAGAGCTTGAATGGTTCCTTTTGCAGAACGCGACGCACGCGGGCGTGCAGGCGTTCATCCGCGAGCTGAACCATGTTTACCGCGCGGAAAAAGCGCTCTGGGAGATTGACAACAGCTGGGACGGCTTTGACTGGATCGACGCGGACAACAACGAGCAGGGCATCCTCTCGTTCGTCCGCAAAGCGAAGGACGGTTCCGCCGTGCTGTGCGTGCTGAACTTCCGTCCCGAATCGCATGAGAGCTTCCGTCTCGGCGTGCCGCTCGCGGGCGCGTGGCAGGAAATTTTGTCCTCAGACGATACGCGCTTCGGCGGCAGCGGAAAGACGAACCCGCGCCGTCTGCATACAAAGAAAATCCCCTCGCACGGGCGCGATGCGTCGCTCGTGCTCACCGTGCCGCCGCTCGGCGGGACGCTCATCAAATACATAGGAGAAACGACCCATGCCCGGAAGAGAAGAGTTTAAGAGAGAATATCTGGAGAGCATCGCCGAGACCTGCTCAAAGCCGTTTGCCGAGTGCTCGCGCATGGAGCGCTATACCGCGCTCGCGGCGATGATCCGCGAATGCTGCTCGGGCGTGCGCGCCGAAACGCTGCGCCGCCGCGCCGCCGCCGGAGAAAAGATCGTCTATTACTTCTCGATGGAATTTCTCGTCGGGCGGCTGCTTGAAAACTATCTCATCCAGCTCGGCATCCGTGACATGACCGCCGACATTCTCGCCGAGCTCGGCGAGGATCTGGACGCGCTGCTCGAATGCGAGCGCGACCCCGGTCTCGGCAACGGCGGTCTGGGCCGTCTTGCGGCGTGCTATCTCGATTCGCTCGCGGCGGAGGACGTGCCGTGCGTCGGCATGGGCCTTCGCTACCGTTACGGTCTTTTCCGCCAGCGCATCCGCTCCGGCTGCCAGACCGAGGAGCCGGACGACTGGCTCTCGGACGGCTACCCGTGGGAGACCGCGGTGCCGAGCGAAGCCGTGGAGGTCCGCTTCGGCGGCACCGTGGACCGGCGCGAGGAGAACGGCCGCATGGTGTATGAGCTGCGCGATTACCGCAGCGTTCTCGCCACGCCTTACGACGTGCCCATCCTCGGCTACGGCGCGCACGCGGTGAACAATCTCCGTCTCTGGCGCGCGGGCCCGGTGCACAAGCAGCTCGATCTCGACGCCTTCAACGCCGGGGACTATTCCCGCGCGCAGAAGGCCAACAACGACGCCGAGGCGATCACCTGCCTTCTCTACCCCGACGATAACACCCCCGCCGGGCAGCAGCTGCGTCTCCAGCAGGAATATTTCTTCGTCTGCGCCGGGCTGCAGAGCATGCTGCGCACGTTCCGCGCCACGCATCTTCCCTGGGACAAGCTGCCCGAGCGCGTCGCCATCCACACGAACGACACCCATCCCGCGCTCTGCGTGCCGGAGCTGATGCGTCTTTTGATGGACGGCGAGGGTCTCTCGTGGGAGGAAGCGTGGGACATCACCTGCCGCACGATCTCCTACACGAACCACACCGTCATGCCGGAAGCGCTCGAAAAGTGGCCGGTGTCACTCATGCGCTCTCTTCTGCCCCGCCAGTTCCAGATCATCGAGGAGATCGACCGCCGCTGGCGCGAGAGCTTTGACCAGTCCGTTCCCGGCTGGCACGACCGTCAGCAGGCGACCGCCGTCATCGGCGGCGGCTTCGTGCGCATGGCGAATCTCTCCGTGATCGGCGGCCACTCGGTGAACGGCGTGGCGAAGCTCCATACGGAGATTTTGAAAAACACCGTCCTGCGCGATTTTTACGCCATCGCCCCGGAGAAATTCAACAACAAGACGAACGGCGTTTCGCACCGCCGCTTCCTTTTGCAGTCGAACCCCGGCCTCTCGCGCTACATCGCCGAGCGCGTCGGCGACGGCTGGGTCGAGCAGCCGGAAAAGCTCGAAGGGCTTCTCGCCTATGCGGACGATACCGAGTCGCTGCGCGAGCTTGCCAAGGTGAAGCTCGCGGCGAAAAAGAACCTCTGCGATTATATCGCGCGCGGCTTCGGCATTGCGTGCAACCCGGACGGCGTCATCGACGTGCAGGTCAAGCGCATCCACGCCTACAAGCGTCAGCTTCTGAACGCCTTTAAGATCCTCGCGCTCTACGACCGGCTCAAGGACGATCCTTACGCGAAGGTCCCGGCGAGCACGTTCGTTTTTGCCGGCAAAGCCGCGCACAGCTACGCCTTTGCCAAGGAGAGCATCCGCTTCGTGTGCGCCGTGGCCGATCTTGTGAACGCCGACCCGGTGGTGAGCCGCCGGATGAAGGTCGTGTTCATGGAAAACTTCGGCGTCACCATGGGGCAGCGCATCTACCCCGCCGCCGACATTTCTGAGCAGATCTCCACCGCCGGAAAGGAAGCGAGCGGCACCGGCTGCATGAAGTTTATGATGAACGGCGCCGTGACGCTCGGCACGCTCGACGGCGCGAACGTCGAAATCCTCGAGCGCGTCGGCGCGGAGAACATTTCGATCTTCGGCCTTACGAGCGAGGAGACCGAGCGCTTCACCACGCAGGGCGGCTACAACGCCCGCGAATGCGCCGAGAGCGATCCGGTACTCGCGCGCGTGCTCGCCCACCTCACGGACGGCTCGCTCGGCAGCAAGTTCTGGGATCTTGAGGACGCGCTGCTCAATTATAACGACGAGTTCTTCGTCCTGCGCGATTTTGCGCCGTATCTCGCGGCGTGGGACGCCCTCGCCGGAGAGACCGGCAATCTCTCCTTCCAGCGCAAAGCGCTCGTGAACATCGCCAAGTCCGGCTGGTTTTCCAGCGACCGCGCCGTCGCCGAGTATGTGAGCGACATCTGGAAGATTCGATAATCAAACAAACCCCTCAGTCAACGGCTTTGCCGCTGCCAGCCCCGCCCCTCTCTCTGTCGCCTGCGGCGACATCTCTCCCCGCTGGGGAGAGTCTGCCCCTGTTAGGGGAGCCAAGATAGTTTTCCCCAAACCCACTTGCCTCCCCTAACAGGGGAGGTGGCAAAAGCGCAGCTTTTGACGGAGGGGTTTCCCCCATTCCCCCGTTTGTTAAGTCCATTACGATATACTTAGGGAGGTACTTGTCCATGCGAAAAAAGGAATGCGTAGCCATGCTCCTGGCGGGCGGCCAGGGCAGCCGTCTGGGTGTTCTGACGGAGAAGATCGCCAAGCCTGCCGTTTCGTTCGGCGGGAAATACCGCATGATCGATTTTTCCCTTTCCAACTGCGTCAACTCCGGCATTGACACCGTCGGCGTGCTGATCCAGTATAAGCCGTCGCTGCTCAACCGGTATCTCGGCACGGGCGCGGCGTGGGATCTGGACGCGGCCTGGGGCGGCGTGCACATCCTCCCGCCGTATGCCACGCAGACCGGCGGCGAATGGTATGAAGGCACCGCCGACGCGATTTACCACAACATCGACTTTCTCGACGGCTACGACCCCGAGTACGTCATCATCCTCTCCGGCGACCATCTCTACCAGATGGACTATAACCTGATGCTCGACTTCCACAAGCTCATGGGCGCGGATCTCACCGTTGCGGTCAAGACCGTGCCGTGGGAGGAGGCCAGCCGCTTCGGCATCATGTCCGTCGATCAGGACATGCGCATCACGCGCTTTGCCGAAAAGCCGAAGCAGCCGGAGAGCAATCTCGCCTCCATGGGCATTTACATTTTCACCTGGCCGGTGCTGCGCGCGGCGCTGCTCGCCGACCACGCCGATCCCGAAAGTGACAAGGACTTCGGCAAGAACATCATCCCGACGCTGCTCGGCCAGGGCAAAAACCTCTTCGCCTATCAGTTCTCCGGCTACTGGAAGGACGTCGGCACGATCCCGAGCTACTACTCCACGCAGATGGAGCTGCTCGGCGAAAACGCCGAGTTCCGTCTGCACGACACGCGCATGCACATCCTCTCCAACTTCAACGAGCACCCCTCCCACTTCATCGGCGGGGATGGCCGCGTGGAGCACAGCATGATCTGCAACGGCTGCGAGATCTATGGCGAGGTATACAATTCCATCCTCTCCCCCGGCGTCACGGTGGAAAAGGGCGCGGTGGTGCGCGACTCCATCCTGCTCCCGGAATCGACCGTCGGCGCGGGCGCGTGCGTTGAGCGCACGATCCTCAACGAAAACGCCTCCATCGCCGCCGATGCGGTCATCGGAGCGCCGGGCAAGATCACCGTCATCGGCGAGAACGCCGTGATGGAAGTGGACGTTTAATTTAAGGGAGGGAACATTATGAACCGCACGATCGGCCTTATTTCCACCAACTATTCCGTCCCCGGCTTCGGCTCCGTTACCGAGGTGCGCCCGGCAGCGAGCATCCCGTTCGGCGGGCGCTACCGCCTGCTCGACTTTGCTTTGAGCAACATGGTAAACTCCCGCGTCCAGACGGTGGGACTCGTCACGCCGTATTTCTACCGCAGCATCATGGATCACGTCGGCGCAGGCAAGCCGTGGGACCTCTCCCGCAAGGAGGGCGGTCTTTACATTCTGCCCGGCACGGTGTTCGGCTTCCACGAAGAGAACGCCCGTTTTCTCTTCCGCGATCTGCTGCACAATCTGGAATATCTCCGTCAGGGCGACGGCGACTATATCCTCGTCAGCTCCGGCACGCTCGTGGCGAATATCGACTATCAGCCGATGATCACCAAGCACGAGCTGGAGGGCAAGCCTGTCACGCTGCTCTATAAGAAAATGCAGCCGGGCGAGAAGCGCCCGGGGCGCTATCTCGCGCTCGACGGCGACACCGTCGCCGGCATCCGGCGCGCGGACGAGGGCGAAAACCTTCTGCTTGACTGCTTCATCGCCGATAAGTCGTTCCTGCTCCGCATGGCGCGCGACTATGCCGCGCTCGACTATATGGATTTTCTTGACATCCTCGCCCACGTTCTGCCGGAGGTCGCCGTCGGCTGCTGCGCCTTTGACGGCTATGTCGCCTTCATGGACGGCATGGAGGACTATTTCCGCGCCAGTCTTGATCTGCTCGACAGCTCCGTCCGCCGCGAGCTCTTCCAGTCCGACCGGCCCATCCGCACCAAGGCGCACGACACGCCGCCCGCGCTCTACGCCCCCGGCTCCGCGGTGAAAAACTCCGTTATGACCGCCGGCAGCATCGTTGAGGGCAGCGTGGAGAACAGCGTGTGCTTCCGCAACGTCCGCATCGAAAAGGGCGCGGTCGTAAAAAACTGCGTGCTGATGGAAAAGTGCGTCGTCAAGGCGGGCGCGCGGCTCGAAAATGTCGTGTGCGATAAAAACGTCACCGTTTCCGAGGACAAGATCGTCTGCGGCACGGCGGAGCATCCCTGCGTGCTGGCGAAAGGCGGCGTTGTATGAAGGAAAAGCTGCGCGTTCTCTTTGCCGCGTTTGAAGCCGCCCCCTTTATGAAGACCGGCGGTCTCGGCGACGTGGCGGCGTCTCTCCCCGGCGCGGTGCAGTGCCCGACGATCGAGATGCGCGTCGTGCTGCCGAAGCTCCGGCAGATCCCCGCCGAGTACCAGAAGAAGATGAAGTTCCTCTGCTCGTTCTATGTCCCGCTCGGCTGGCGCAGCCAGTACTGCGGGCTCTTCGAGCTGCGGCGCGGCGGCGTCACTTGGTATTTCCTCGATAACGAATATTACTTCGGGCGCGACGGCGCTTACGGCTACTTTGACGACGGCGAGCGCATGGCGTTCTTCGCCAAGGCCATCTGCGAATGCTGCCGGTATCTGCCGGACTTTTTCCCGAACATTCTCCACTGCAACGACTGGCACACGGCGCTCGCGCCGGTGTTTCTGCGCGAGCAGTACCGCTACGCCCCCGGCTACAGCGACATTCGCACCGTGTTCACGATCCACAATCTCAAATTCCAGGGGCAGTATAACCCCCACGTCCTCAGCGACATTCTCGGTCTCGACGGCGTGGCCGCGGCGCGCAATCAGCTTCTGCGGGACGACGGAAAGTGCGTCAATTATCTCGCCGGGGCTGTCAGCTACTCCGACCGCGTCACGACCGTCAGCCCGACGTACGCCAAGGAGATCTGCACGCCGTATTTCGGCGAGGGACTGCAGGATCTCTTCCTGCGGCGGCACGACATTCTCTCCGGCATCTTAAACGGCATCGACACCGTTTCCTACGATCCCGCAAAGGACAAGGCGCTCGTGCAAAACTATACCGACCCCGACGGCAAAGCGGCGAACAAGAAGGCGCTGCAGGAGGAGCTCGGCCTCACCGTCGATAGTGAAGTTCCCCTCTGCGTGTGCGTCAGCCGTTTGACGGAGCAGAAGGGCTTCGATCTTCTCAACGCCGTGGCGGAGGAAATACTCTCCTGCGCGCAGATCGCCGTGCTCGGCACGGGCGACCGGGCGTATGAGGACTACTACCGCGCGCTGGAGGCCCGGCACCCCGGCCGGTTCAGCGCCCAGATCCGCTTTTCCGAGCCGCTTTCCCGCCGGATGTACGCCGGAGCGGACATTTTCCTCATGCCCTCGCGCTTTGAGCCGTGCGGCCTGAGCCAGATGATCTCCATGCGCTACGGCACCGTGCCCGTCGTGCGGCAGACCGGCGGACTTGCCGACAGCGTTGAGCCCTACAACCGCTACACCGGCGAGGGCACCGGTTTCGGTTTCCTGAATTTCAATGCCCACGAGCTGCTTTTCACGACGCAGGAGGCGTGCCGCCTGTACACCGAAAGCCCCGTCGCGTGGGGCAATCTCGCCGCGCAGGGCATGGCGAAGGATTTCTCCTGGCGCGCGAGCGCGCTCGAATACCGCAAGCTGTACCGAGGTCTTTTCACATGATCGTACACGAATCCAGAAACAGCGCCTTCCGCCGTCCGTTCGGCGCCGCCGAGACCGGCACGGAGGTATATCTCGCCGCGGAAAAGGCGGGCGCGGCGGACATGACGCTCCGGCTGCACCCGTTCACGGGCGAGGATACGTTTCTCCCCATGACCGCCGAAGGCGGCGGGCGGTTTTCCGTTACGGTGACGCTGCCCGAAACGCCGTGCGTGCTCTGGTACTCGTTCCGTACCGGAGACGACGAGACGTGCGCCTGGCAGATCACCGTATACAAAAAAGCCGCCGTCCCCGACTGGTGGAAGGACGGCGTCGTCTATCAGATCTTTCCGGACCGCTTTGCCCGTGAGCGCGACTGGACGCCGCGCGAGCCGGAGGTGCGCCGCGGCACGCACCGCTTTCTCGTGCGCGACTGGGATACGCCGGTATTCTATCCCCGCGCGGAAAACGGGGACGTATCCTCGTGGCCGTTCTGGGGCGGAACGCTCCGGGGCATTGAGGAAAAGCTGCCGTATCTCGCCTCGCTCGGCGTCACGGTCCTGTACCTGAACCCGATCTTCGAGGCGGCAAGCAACCACCGGTACGACACGGCGGACTATACCCGCGTCGATCCGCTGCTCGGCAGGAAAAAGGATTTTGAATCGCTCTGCGAAGCCGCACGGAAACGCGGCATCCGCATCGTGCTCGACGGCGTATTCAACCACACCGGCGCGGACAGCGTGTACTTTGACAAGTTCGGAAACTACGGCACGGCGGAAAAATACCGCTCCTGGTTCCGCTTCGGCGATCAGTACCGCCACGGCTACGAATGCTGGTGGGACGTGCCCGATCTCCCGAACGTGGAGGAAAACGATCCCTCGTTCCGGGAATTCCTCTGCGGCGAGGACGGCGTGGTGCGCCGCTGGCTGCGGCGCGGCGCTTCCGGCTGGCGGCTGGACGTTGCCGACGAGCTGCCGGACAGTCTCATCCGCGACATCCGCGCGGCGATGAAGGAAGAGAAAGAAGATTCTCTCCTTCTCGGCGAGGTCTGGGAGGACGCCTCCAACAAGGTGAGCTACGGCGCGCTGCGCGAGTATTTTCTCGGCAGCGAGCTGGACGCGACGATGCACTATCCGTTCCGCACCGCAGTGCTCGACTTCCTGCTGGGCAAGATCCATGCGCAGGCCGCCTGCGACGCGTTCTGGACGATCCAGGAGCATTACCCGAAGGAGAATCTCTATGCCGCGCTCAATCTCATCGGCAGTCACGACCGCGCCCGCGTGCTCACGGTGCTCGGCGGCGATGTGAACGCGCTGAAAATGGCGATGTTCCTCCAGTTTGCTCTGCCGGGCGTGCCGAGCATTTACTACGGCGACGAGGCCGGCATGACCGGCGGCACAGACCCCTACAACCGCGGGAGCTTCCCGTGGGGCAAGGGCAACGCCCCGCTCACGGATTTTGTCCGGAGTCTCACCGCCATGTATCAGGAAACGCCGCTGCTGCGGCGGGGCGAATGCGAAATGCTGTCCTTCGGCGAGAACGTGCTCGGCTGCCGCCGGTTTGACGAAAGCGGCTCCGTGCTCGCGCTTGTCAACCGCGGAGAAGAAGCCGTTGAATGCTTCGGCGTCACCGTACCGGGAAGGGGGTATATTCTGGAATGAAGCACTACATCATTTCCAAATTCCGCCCCGGAACGCCGTGGCGGGAGTATCTGCCGGAGATCGAGGCGATCTTCGCCCGGACGCTCACGATCGAGGGCGTCCACGGCGTGGACATATTCCCCTCCTGCTCCGAGCGGCCGAACCGGTTTGATCTTATGATCTGCATGGACATGGACGCCGCCGCGCTCCCGCTCTACGACGCGAGCGAGCCGCACCGCACCTGGAAAGAAACATTCGGCCCCCTGCTCGAAGGCAAGACCATTTTTGACCACGAATAAGCAGCAAAAAGCTCCCTCATCTGTAAACCGCACCCCATTTGTTAGACAAGTATGATAAAATACTTGTACTAAGGAATGGGGTGCGGTTCTTCATCGCGGCGGGAGACTTTTCGCTTTTATCCGAAGTATTTGGCGGCATCCTCGGCGGAGACGCCGAAGAAGGCGATGGCCTCGTTCTGCATCCGCGCGGCGCGGCCGGAGACGAAGCCGCGGAGATTCGCCATCTGCGTGGCAAACAACGTGGACGACTTGCCCCAGCGGGCGAGATCGCGCGCACTCTCCGGCTCGACGATCGCGCGCAGCTCATCGAGCGTTTTCTGCGCGTTCTCGTCCGAGAGCGGCCCGCGCAGCATTTCGCCGAGACGCGTCAGGAACATGTCGCGGAACTCTTCATTGTAACGCAGCGCCGAGGGAATGATGCCGTGGAGCTGGAAGTTGTTGAAGCCGACGCTCATCGAGTCCATGCCCATCATCGTGAGATCCATGTCCGCGAGACCGTAAATGTACTTCCCGTTTTCGTACTCGGGGCTCGCGTAGAAACGGACGTTTTCGTATACGTCGATATCGCCCGACCAGCACTCGAGAATCAGCCAGTCAATCATCTCCGGGATGTCCACATGCTCCTGGATGTACGCCCAGCCCTCCGGCGTGCTCAGCGAGTTGTAGCGCGCGTAGTTCAGGATCTCGCTCCACGCGGTCTGACCCTCAAACTCGCCCGTCTGCATATCGACGGTGTCGGCGTCCACGCCCTTGTGCGAGGCGAAATATTCCGCGCTGTGGTGCTCGCGGATGGCGTAAATGCCCCAGTACTCGCCGTTGAGGAAGAGCGAAACATACCGGTAATTCTGCACGGGCACATCCGTATAGTCCATAGCGATGCGGGCGAAGAACTCGTCGCGCATGTAGGAGGTGTAGGTATCCTCCACGCTCGCGCGCAGCAGCAGCGAGGAAAAGTCCGTTACGACGCCGTCGCCGAACACGTCGTAATTGAGATCCCCGCCGTACCGGCCGCGGAACTTGAGCGTGAACGATTTCTTTTCGCTCACACGGCGGCTCGTGCGGCCGTGCATGCGGATGCCGCAGTCAATGGAGAACTCGCCGCCGTCCTCGTACATGGCAACGGTCGCCTCGCGCTCCCACTTCTCGCTCCACGCGCGTTCGTGGTTGGAGTAAATGCCCTGCGCGCCGGTGAGATTGTCCGGGTCGGTCACGAGACTGACGACGGGCAGTGTGCTGTTCTCGCGCAGGAAATACGACCATGTCGCCGCTTTGCCCGGCAGCGCGTCCGCCGGGAAGCTCGCGGCGCGGACGATCGTCGTTTCCGTGATCGTGATGGGCGCGGTATAAGCCGGATCGTCCGCCGTCGGGTCGCTGCCGTCGAGCGTATAGTGCACGTTCTCGCCGGTGATCGTCAGCGTAAGGCTCTCGGCGTCGTCGTACACGCCCGCGGCGATATCGACCGTGGGCTTTGCCGCCACCATGCGGCACCCCGTGCCGTTGTCCGCGCCGCGGCTGCTCTGCGCAAAATAGAAATACCCGTTCTCCCCGTTTAGACGGCCGTAGCTGCCGCCGGCCGGGATATCGCGCAGGAACGCCCAGTCGCAGAGCGTGCCGGAAGCATCGAAGAGATAGAGCTCGTCGCACTGCGCGCTCAGCCCCACGTTTTCGCACTCGAACACATAGCTTTCGCCGGGCGCAAGCGTCACGGCGGGCAGGGCGTCGAGTGCCGGTTCCTTGAATTTATCCGAGATCGTGTATCCGGAAAGATCGATCGACTCGCCCGACACGTTTTTGAGCTCCACCCAGTCGGGCGAACCCGCCTCGTACACGACGATCTCCCACAGCAGAAGCGGCGATGTGCGCGTGTCGGCATCGCAGAAGTCGGCGTAGCCATCGGCGGTATTTTCAAGCCCCGGCGTCGGGAAGTCGGTCACGGCGAAGCTGCCGTCCGGCTGCATCGCGAGCGAAGAGCCCTCCGGCACGGCCTCGATCTTCACGCTGCGGATCTCCGCGCCGTTTCCGGCGGAGAGAATGACCGTGTCGCTGTCGGTGAGCGAGAAGCTCGTGTGAAGCTCACCCTCGGTGCGGTTCTTGCCGGAGGCGAAGATCACCGCATACTCGCCCGGCGCAAGCGTCAGCGACGGGATCTTCCATTCGTCCGGCACGTCCGGATCGTCCGAGAGATACCAGCCCGCAAGATCAACGCTCGTCTCGCCGAGGTTTGCGATCTCGATCCAGTCGGAGAGGTCGCCGTCGCTGTCGGCGAGCGTACCGCGGTTTTGCGCCATGACCTCGGTGATGTAAACTTCGTCGTTTTCGTAGCCGCCGGAACGCAGCCACGCCTCATACCCCGCGTCGTCGTTGGAATATCCTGGCGTCGGGCGGTGAGACACCGTCCATTCACCGTTTTCCTTGGCATAGGCCGTGTTCTTCTCCAGCATCGGCAGTTCCACGCTCTCGCTCTCCGCGCCGGAGGGCGCTGTGAGCACGACCGTTTCCTCGCCCGCGCTCGCCAGCGCAAAGGACGCATATTCCGCGCCCTCCACACCGGGGGCGCACCATATGATCTTATATTCGCCCGCGCCGAGCATTTCGTCCGGGAAGGCGTACTTCGTTTTGTTCGTGCGGTCCGAGAGCTTGTAGCCGGAGAGAGATACCGGCGAATCCGAGGGGTTATGTACCTCGATCCAGTCGTAGAAATTCCCGTCGGGCGCGGCATAGAGCGTGTTTGAGGACTGTATCTCGCTGAGCTCAAGCGTGCCGCCGCTGCGCTGCGCGAGCGCCTCCTGCCACGCCTTTGCGCCCGCCTCGCTGTTCGGGTAGCCGGGCGTCGGCGTATCAGCGGGAATGAGCGCGCCGTCGCTGCCGCGGACAAGCGACTGCCCGCTCCGGCACGCAGCGGTCACGGCGCTGTCGAGCACCGTGCGGTTTTCGTTCATAAGGCACACCGTCTCCCCGCCCGCCTTGCGCAGGGCAAAGGGCGCATAGTCGCCCTCCTCGTCCGGCGAGCACCACACGACGAGATATCCCCGCGCCGGGACGACCGTCCCCGCCGGGAAGCAGTATTTGCCTTTGCCCGTCTCGTCGGAGAGATAGTATCCGCCGATGGAGAAGTCCTTCGAGGACGTGTTTTCGATCTCGATCCAGTCGCAGAGGACACCCTCGCCGTTCGGGCAGGTCTTATTATCGGTCATGACCTCGCTGATGTGGACGCTGTAGCCGCCGTCCCATGCCGGGCGCTGGTTATGGCGCACAATGGCCGTGACCGTGAATGCCGCCGCGGCGAGTATTGCCAGTACGATCAGCCAGAGGACGATCTTCTTTTTTTCTTTTGCGTTTGTCATGGTATTCCCTCCGCTCATTCCTTCAGCCGGGCGTCCGCCGCCGCGCCGCTGAGCCCCGTGAGGCACATGCGGCTGGCGATATCGGAAATCTCCTCGATGGACAGCCGGCGCTCGGAATTGAACCAGCTCTGATACACCGCCACCATACCGGAAACGGCGTAGTCCATCATCACCGAGATACGCTCCGGCGGCAGCTCTATGCGGCTTTCAAAGTGTTCCTGCGCCTTCTGCTGGAGCGTCAGCCGGATCTTATGTGTTAACCCCGCGTTCCGGCCGGACCGGAGCAGCGCGCCGTAAAAATCCATATCGCTGTTGATGATCTCCGTGAGCTTCATGAACACCGCGTACGGGTTCTCGACAAAGTCGATCTCCTGCATCGCCGTATCAAACGTGCGGATGACCTCGTTTTCCAGCTCGTCTACAAGCTCGTATACACCGCGGTAGTTGTTGTAAAACGTCTTACGGTTGATTATCGCGCGCGAGGCGATATCCGTTACGGTGATATCGTCCATATCCTTTTCGGTCAAAAGCTCCGCGAACGCCGTGTGGATCGCCCGCTTCGTTTTTATGACGCGAAGATCGCTCTTCCGGTTTGCCGGTTCCATCGTACGCCCTCCTTTTCGGGAACAGGATCGGATTCCACATCTTTTTTACCAAATGTGTAGTAATCCTCATCGGGTGTTTTCTCTGGGACTTCCGCCACGGTTTCGCGCCGGCGTGTCCATTGCCGCGCCGCGGAGGTCTCCTTATTATAATACACAGACGTTACATAAAGCAAGCAGAGGAGAGAAAACCTTGAAAGTTCTGATTCTGAGCTGCGACACGGGCGAGGGCCACAACAGCGCCGCAGCTGCCGTCGCCGGGGCGCTGACGCAAAGGGGCATCGAAAGCCATGTCTTTGACCCGCTCGTGCTCGCGGGAAAGTACGCCGAGCGCTTCGTATCCGGCGCATATACGACAATTATGAAAAAAGCGCCGTCGGCATTCAACGCGCTCTACCGCGCCGGGGATATTTACAGCTCGACCGGCATCACCTCGCCGGTCTACCACGCAAACGCCCGGTACGCCGCAAATCTGCGCGCATTCATCGAAACGAACGGGTACGACCGTGTGGTATGCACGCACCTCTACCCGATGGAGACGCTGACCGCGATCCGGAAGGCCGGGGATTTCACCGTGCCGTGCTACGGCGTGCTGACGGACTACACCTGCATCCCCTTCCTCGCCGAGACCGATCTGGACGGCTATTTCATCGCGCACGAGGATCTACGCGCCGAGCTTGTGGAAAAGGGCATTCCGTCGGAGCGCATCATCGTCACCGGCATCCCGGTGGACGAAAAGTTCGCGCATCACATGGAAAAGGCCGCGGCGCGCAACTATCTTGCCATACCGCAAAATCAGGATGTGTTCCTCATTATGAGCGGCGGCATCGGCGTCGGGAACGCGGGCGCGATCTGCGACGAGATCCTCCGGCGGCACAGCGGAGCGTTCACGGTCTATATCCTCGTCGGGCGCAACAGCGATCTCAAGCAGACGCTCGAGGAGAAATACGCCGGAAACGAGCACGTCCGCATCGTCACGTTTACGAAAAAGGTGAATGTATACATGAACGCCGCCGACGTGATGATCTCCAAGCCCGGCGGACTTACAAGCACCGAGGCGGCGGTGGCGCAGGTCCCGCTCGTGCAGCTTCTCGTATATACCGCGTGCGAAGCGCCGAACATCGCGTTCTTCTCCTCCCACGGTCTTTCGGAGCGCGCGGAAAACGCCGCCGACGCCGCGGAAAAAGCCGTCGCGCTCGTGCGCGACAAGGCGAGAGCCGAAGCCATGCGCGAGGCGCAGCGAAACACCATTGCGCCCGACGCCGCCGATAAAATTGCAGAAAGGATCGTGCTGTCATGACCGGAAACGAAGCTCTTCTCACCTTTGCTCTGATCGCCGGGGGCTTTCTGCTCGGCGGCGTGATGTTCAGCCGCGCACTGCCGAAGCTTTTGACGGGCAAGGATGTGTGCGCGCTGCGCGCCGACAAAAATCCGGGCGCTGCGAACGTGTTTGCCGTGTGCGGCGTGCCGATGGGTCTTTTGTGTCTCGCGCTCGATATGCTCAAGGCGTATCTCCCCGTGTCGCTCGCGGCGCAGTATCTCGACACGCAGTCGGTCTGGTTTGCGCTCGCGCTCGCCGCGCCGGTACTCGGCCATGCCGTCGGCGTATTTAACGGCTTTCACGGCGGCAAATGCATCGCTTCGGCCTTCGGCGCGATGCTCGCGCTCGCGCTCACGGGCGTTTCTCTCAGCGGGCTTCTCCTTCTCGCGGGGCTTTACATCTTCTTCTCCGTCGCCGTGAAGATCCGTCCGCACCGGCTGCGCAGCATACTCGTGTTCGCGCTCTACGGCGTGAGCGCCGCGGTATTCTATTCGCTCCACGGCGAGGGCGCGCTCGCGCTCGGCTGCGGCATGATCGCCGTGACCGGAGTGCTGCGTCACACGCGGCGCTTCTGCGTCCCCGAGGACGAAAAGCCGCGCATTTCCAACTCCGAGTTCTGAACAAACTAGATATTGTAAACGGGGGCGGCTCTCTGGCAACGTTTTGCGTCAGAGAGAGCCGTCCCCGTTCTTCTTGAAAACCGTGAGTTTAGATAATCCACTGCACCGGTTTAGGAAAAACCGCACAATCTCTCTGTGAAATATGTTAAAATGCTCTCCGCCAAATATAGGCAGTCTAACGGGATATCAGATCCTTTTAACCCACGAAAAGATCCCTGCCGGGCAAGCACGTCCGGCAGGGGTTTATTTTCAACTGCGCGGTCTGTATGGTAGCGTTTTCCTGCCATCTGACAACGCACAACGCCCCACAACGCCCGGAAATTTAATGAGATGAAAGGAATGACCCCAATGAAAAAACGCGATCGCACACTTGCGCTGCTGCTGACGTTGGCCATGGCGCTGGCGCTGCTCTCCGGCTGTGAAAGCATGGCGCAGACCCCGGCCGCGGAAGCTCCTACGGAAGCTCCCGCCGCCGAACCCGCGGCAGACGCAGCCGACCTTGTTCTTACAAACGGTACGATCCAGACCATGGTGTCCGAGGACGACACCGCGGAGGCCGTCGCCGTGAAGAACGGCGAGATCGTCTATGTCGGCACCTCCGAAGGAGTCAAGGACTTCATCGGCGAGGGAACCAATGTCATTGACCTTGCCGGAAAGTACGTCACCCCCGGCTTTATTGACGGCCACATTCACGCCCCCGGCCCGTATCTGACCAGAGAGACGGTGCTCAGCCTCATGGAGTACGGCGCGGATCTGGATGCCTATAAGGCCGCAGCGAAAGAGTTTGTGGACAGCCATCCCGACTATGATATTTACCTCATTGAGGCGTTTGACCTGAAGGCGTTTCCAGACAGCATCCCCGAAAACTCATGGCTTGACGAGATATGTGCAGACAAGCCCATCAAATGCACGGACGTTTCCACGCATGGCGCGCTGCTCAACACCTGCGCCATTGAAATGTGCGGCATCACAAAGGATACCCCCAACCCGCCCAAGGGCGTTATCTATAAGGACTCTGCCGGAGAGCTTACCGGATACTTCTCGGACTGCAACACGATACTCGGCGATCTGCCCAGCTTCAACTATACAGAGGAGCAGTATGCCGAAGCCTTCAAGGCTTTTCAGTCGGAAGCCAGCAGCTACGGTTTGACGGGCATCGACAGCGGCGGCAATCTTGACAACTTTGATCTTGGCTTCGAGACGAAAGTGTTCCATACCCTCGAAGCTGCGGGCGAACTGAATCTCCGCATCAACAGCAACTTCTTTTTCTTTGCGCCGCTGAACGCCGAGCGCGCGCAGACCGTGATAGACACCATCAGGGAAAATGAGAAATATGCCTCGGATTTCCTGAACGTGCGGCAGGTAAAATTCACGGTGGACGGTGTGCCGGAGGGCAAAAGCTCCTATCTGCTTGAGCCATACGATGAGGCTGCCGGTATGGATGCCGACTACGTAAGCTCGCCCGCCGCGTCGCCGGAGGAACTGAAAGAGTTCATCACCGCCGTCAACGCTGCCGGATACACCGTGCAGACCCACTGCATGGGCGACGCTTCCGTGAAAATCGCGATGGACGCCTATGAAAACTCCGCAAAGGTCAATGGCAATCCCGACGTGCGCAACAAGATCGCCCACGTCAACCTCCTGACCGATGAGGATGTTGACCGTATGGCAGAGTATAAGGTCATCGCCGCGATGCAGCCGCTGTGGTTCTACTATGACCCGTTCTTCTCTCCGCTGGAGGAGCAGATGTTCGGCATGGAGCGCTTCCAGCGTGAATACCATATCCGCGACATGATCGACGCGGGCGTTATTATCACCGGCTCCAACGACTACCCCGTCACGCTGGACTTTGCCCCGCTGCACGCCATCGAGGCAGGTGCGACTCAGTGCTCTCCCTACGCGGGCGAGGATCAGGATATCGAGACCTACACCAGAAACGCCGCGCAGGCCGCGACCGTGTACGAGATGCTCGAAATGTACACCACCAACGCCGCATACGGCGCGTTCCTTGATGACCGCGTGGGCACCATTGAGGTAGGCAAAAAGGCAGACCTCGTCGTCCTCGGCGACAATCTGCTCACCTGCGATGTCAAGGCCATCTCCGATGTGCCCGTGATCTACACCATTTCCGACGGCCGCATCGTTTACGAAGGATAACCTTTTCCACCTCTTTCCTTATTGCATTGCGGAATCACCGCAAACCACCCTTTCAGCAGAGGATCCCCGGAGCCATCTTCCTCCGGGAATCCCATTATAAAGTATTGGCATCTGATGCTTTGATGTGCCAACCCCTGACATCTGACAGGGAATTAATCGCCATGTGCTTCGCTCGCAGTAACGGTGTTTCCACGCTTTCCCTTTTTTCCTGTTCCGCCGCCTGTCGCATGGCGGCGGAAAGCCTCCGTCAGACCGTCGCGGTTTTCGGTGCCGGACTTCTGGAAAATGTTGTGCGTGTGCGCCTTGACCGTCCCCTGCGAAATGCCAAGCTCCGCGCTGATCTCCCGGTTGTTCTTTCCCTGAAGCAGCAGCGCGAGCACGTCCTGCTCTCTGGCGCTCAGCGAAATGCTCCGGCCATATTCGCCGACGGTGTCCGGTGCGGCAGGCGGCGGAACGGCAGTCGGTTTCGGGCGTTCTTCTTTCTGAAGCCTTTGGGCGGAGAAGCGTATTGCGTACAGCGCGTAGAGCGCCTGCAGGAGATTTGCGGTAACACTTCTGTAGGAAAGACGTCGAGCCGCAGCTGCCGGGAAGAGCGCAACTGCACTGTCCTCCGCAAAGATCAGCACGGAGAACACCGCCGTGAGTATCAGGAGCCGCCGCATTCTGATGTCTCCGGGCGCGCCAGCGCGCCGCTGCCGCCGCAGCAGGGTAAGCGATAGCCCCAGCGTATACATCTGATACGGCAGAATATAGAGCCATTCGGTAAGCGTCGATTGGCTTTTCAGCATGAGAACGCAAAAAAACCAGAGCGGGAAGAAAATGGCGAACAGTATCGTAAGCGAGTGCTTGTTCCAGCCGCCGCAGTACCGCGCCAGCTCCGCCAACGCGATCACCATAGTGCTGTAACATAATGATGTCATTAGCGAAGGAGTATGGAAGATTTTGGCCAGCAGCGTATATATCACCCCTCGAATCTCCGCGTCGCGGGCAAAAAGCTCTGCAAGCAGCAGCACGGCAAAATACACGCTCATCAGCTGATAGGCCCTGTTGCCGGTTTTGCGAAACACCAGTATGGTCAGCACCAGCGCGCCGGAAAGCAGCACGGTCAGGGCAAAGCTGAGATAGTGGTAAAAAAAGCTGTTCACAGAGAACACCTCCCGTTTGCATGTACTCTGTTTACAGTTTGACATCCGGCACAGGAACGCGCAATTCCATGTGGTAGGAACATGTTATTTTTTCCGTAACGCTTTTCCAAAAACCAGACGGCTGCATCGTCTGCGACGCCTCGGCGGTCTGATTTCTCAGTGGCATTCGTCGAAAACGGGATCAAAAAACGTCTCCTTCTGATTTACCCTGTATCAGAAGGAGACGTTTTCCGATCACATCGCTAATTTCTTCCCGCCGAGTTCGCTCACGAGCGCCGAACCGAAGATCAGCACCGCGCCGAGAAGGCCGAACGCCGTCAGCCGCTCGTGCAGCAGCAGCGCCGAGAAAAAGAGGGAGGAGACGGGGTCAATGTAGCTGAGCACCGCCACCGACTGCGCGGGGAGCTTATTTACATTCCCGAAGTACAGCGCGTACGCAAGGCCGCTGTGTACGATGCCGACGATGAGCACAAGGACGACCGTGCGCGCATCGAGCACGACCGCGGAAAAATCCTCCGTGAGCAGCAGGTACGGGATGAGCACCGCCGCCGCGGAGAGAAGCTGGACGATCGTCTTTTCGTAGGCGTCCTCTACCTTGATCTTCTTATTGATAATTACGGTCGCGGCATAGAGCACCGCCGCGGTCAGACCGAAGGCAATGCCCTTCGCGTCCTGCGCGCCGGGCGGCGCGCCCTCCGCCACGCCGGAGACGAACACCATGCCGAGGATCGCCGCGAGCGCGCAGAGACCTTTCTTCACGCTGAGCTTTTCGCGGAAAAGGACCGGCGAGAGCAGGATCACGATCGTCGGCTGCATGTAAAAGCACATCGTCGCCACCGCCACGGTGGTGCAGTTATAGGCTTCAAAAAGGAGGATCCAGTCAACGCCGATGATCGCGCCCGAAAGGATGAGCAGCGCCAGCTGCTTTTTTTCGACCTTTTCCATCCGGTGATGCTTCACCGCGACGAAGATCAGCAGAAACACGCCGCCGAGCAGCCCGCGGGAAAACGCAAGCAGCCCCGACGAAAACGGGATGTTCCGCCGGAAGATCGCGATCGTGCCGAAGATCAGCATCGCGCTGCACAGGGAAGCATAGGCCTTGCGGTTTTCTTTCATGGTCCCGTATCGCTCCTATTCTTTTCCGCCGTTCGGAACGTCAGCTCCGTCATGGCGATCATGAAAACGGCAAACACCAGAAGATACGCCGGAAGGATCGAAAAGCCGAGCGCGCTGCCCAGCAGGCCGAAGAGCGGCGGCGCGAACGTCGAGCCGACGTACGCGCCCGCCATCTGTATGCCGATGATCGCGCCGGAGCTTTCCGCCCCGAAGTTTACGGGCGTGGAGTGGATGATGCAGGGATAGATCGGCGCGCAGCCGAGCCCCATCGCGACAAAGGCGGCAATGGCGGCGGTATGCGAATGTATCGGGAGCGCGAGCGCCGCGATGCCGCAGAAAAGCACGCCCGTGCCAAGGCGGATCATTTTCCTGTCGCCGAGACGGTCGGCGGCAAAGCCGCTCACGAACCGCCCCGCAGTGATGCCGATATAAAAGAGCGCGGCCAACCCCGCGGCATCCTCCGTGGGAAGCCCCTTGACCGCGACAAAATACGTGCTTGCCCACTGCATCGCCGTGGCTTCCGCGGCGCAGTAGCCGAAAAAGCCCGCGAGAAGATACGGCACGCCCTTTATTTTCAGCGCGCCGCGCACGCCGACGCTCCGCCGCTTTTCCTCCGGCGCGGTGCCGCCGGCTTTTTTCCACACAGGCAGCGTCACGAGCAGAAGCACCACGATACACAGCTGCACGAGCGCCACGGCGCGGTAGCCGTCGTTCCATGTCCGGTGCGTCAGCGCCCAGCTCATAACAAACGGGCTGACGATCGTGCCGATGCCCCAGAAGCTGTGCAGCCAGCTCATGTGGCGCGCCTTATAATGCAGCGCCACATAGTTATTGAGCGCCGCGTCGATCGCGCCCGCACCGAGACCGTACGGCACGGCGAAGGCGAGCAGCATCCAGAACTTCGTGGAAACAGAAAAGCCGAAGAGTCCGAGCACCGTGAGGAGCACGCTCGCGGCCGTCACGCCGCCGGTGCCGAGCTTCCGCGTGAGCTTATCCGACAGAAGGCTCGAAACGATCGTCCCGCCGGAGATCACCATGGACACAACGCCCATGTACGACACCGGAACGCCGAGCTCCGCGTGCATGACCGGCCAGCCGGAGCCGAGCAGCGAATCCGGCAGGCCGAGGCTGATGAACGCAAGATAGATAAGTGCCAGCAGCAGCGAATACATATTTTATACCACCTGGACGGCGCAGCTTTATACCACCCGGACGGCGCAGCCCTGCTTTTCGGTCACATAGCCGATGCGCGCGGCGTGCGGCACCTTATCGGTGAGCTCCGCGAGCAGCGCGGGCGCGTCCTTTTCCGCCACGGCGAGCAGCAGTCCGCCGGAGGTCTGGGGATCAAAGAGCACGTCCATCATCGCGCGCGTGACGTTCGGCGCGCTCTCGCTGAAGGGCTCGGCAAAATTGCGGTTGCGGTACATACCCTCCGGGAGGATGCCGATCTCGGCAAGCGAGAGGACCTCCGGCAGGAGCGGCACGTTCGCGCTTTCGATCACGGCGGTCACGTTCCCGCCGTTCGCCATTTCGCCCGTGTGCCCCATGAGACCGAAGCCGGTCACGTCGGTGATGCTGTGCACATCGTACTTTCCGGCGATCTCGCTTCCGGCGCGGTTGAGCTCCGCCATCTGCGCGACGGCTTTGGCGTAGGTCTCCTTCGATACCATGTCGGCCTTGTTCGCCGTGGAGATGATGCCGGTGCCGAGCGCTTTGGTGAGAATGAGCACGTCGCCCGCGCGCGGCGTGCAGTTCAACCGAATTTTATCCGGGTGGGCAAAGCCCGTCACGGAAAGGCCGTATTTCGGCTCGGGATCGCGGATGGTGTGGCCGCCGGAGATGATGACGCCGGCCTCCGCCGCCTTCGTATAGCCGCCGCGCAGCACCTCGCGCACTGCCTCGTCCGGCATCTGCGGCGATACGGCCATGATGTTCAGCGCGAGCTTCGGCTGCGCGCCCATGGCGTAAATATCGCTGATGGCGTTCGCCGCAGCGATCTGGCCGAACATGAAGGGATCGTCCACGATCGGCGGGAAGAAGTCCAGCGTCTCCACGAGCACGAGCTCGTCCGAGATCTTATAAACGCAGGCGTCGTCGCTCGTGTCGTAGCCGACGAGAAGCCGCTCGTCATACACCGAGGGCAGGCCCTTCAGAAGCTTTGCGAGCGTGCCCGCGCCGACCTTCGCGCCGCACCCGGCGCAGCTTGCGAGCTTTGTCATGCGAATCTCATTTTCCATAGTCTTCTCCTCGTTTCTCCGGTTTTCTCGCCGTACCGACGGCGGAGGTGAGCATCAGCACCGCTTCGAGCACGCCGCCGCCGACAGCCAGCGCCTTGTCGGACGCGGTAAAGCAGTGGAAAAGCCGGCAGCGGGGATCGACGTCCGCGCTCTTAAAGCCCTTGCGCGGAACATAAAACCCTTCGGGCAGTATGCCGCGGAGCGTACCGGTGATCTTTGCGCACAGCGGCTCGCCGCCGACGGCGGCGACGGTCTCCCCCGCCTCGACCGTGTCGCCGATCTGCCGCAGGGCGCGGAACTCTCCCGCGCAGGGCGAGTGCATCACGCGCTCGATCGTATAGCCGCCGATGTTGCCGGGAACGCCGGTGTTGGGGACGGCGCTGCCCGACCAGATCACGCGGCCGAGCGTGTGGCCGCGCATCGTCTCCACAACGGCGTGGCAGTCCGTCCCGGCGGTGAAGCCCGGGCCTACGCCGACGACGCTCGGAGCGTCGGTGATGGCGGTGCCGAGATTTTCCTTGGCGAGGATCGCGTCCACGATCACGTCCGGATGAAGCTCTTTCGCGCTCTCCGCCTTCGGATCGACGATCACCGGCAGGATGTTCTCTTCAAGCAGCAGCAGCGCATCGGCAGCGTTCGCGGCAAGCCGGGCGCGCACCTCCTCGACCTTCGTTTCGCCGCGGTATACCGCCTCGGAAAAGCAGACGGTGCGGCGGATGGACGACGGCTTCGGAAGATCGGTCATCACAACGTTGATCCCCGCGCGCCAGAGCCGCAGCGCAATGCCGGAGGCAATGTCTCCGGCGCCTTTTATCATTACGAGCATAGCCTGTTCCCCTTAGAAATGGTTCTGAATCCAGTATAATATGGAATATTGGGTTGTCAAGGGTATTGGCTCTTGACTTTTTATCGAATTTTTCATATGATATCCATATAATATCGATATACAAAGAGGAAGTGCTCTATCATGACGCTCAAGCAGCTCGAATACTTTCTTGCCATCGCCGAAAACGGCAGCATCACCAAAGCCGCCAATTCCCTTCGCATTTCCCAGCCGCCGCTGAGTCTTCAGCTCAAGGGGCTGGAGGAGGAGCTGGGCTGCCAGCTCTTCATCCGTGACAAGAAAAATATGATCATCACGCCCAAGGGCATCCTCCTGCGCGAGCGCGCCCGCGAGATCATGGACAAGGTAAACGAAACGCTGCTGCTCATGCAGTCGGCCAATGAGGAGGAGCGGTACACCATCCACCTCGGCACGATCTCCTCGATCTGCAACCGCGTTCTGCCGGATAAGGTCCTCAAGCTCAAGGAGCGCTATCCGCACGTGGAGTTCGTTCTCCACGAGGGCAGCACGACGAGCATTCTCGATATGCTCGCCGACGGCACCGTTGATTTCGGCATCGTGCGCGAGCCGTTCAACGTGGGCGCTTACAGCTCCCGTCCCATCCGCGATACCGCGCTCGGCGAGGGCGGCCAGGACTACTTTACCGCCATCGGCAAGCCGAACTTCTTCCCCGCCGACGATACGCAGGTCGTGGCGCTCACCAGTCTGCAGGACACCCCCATCATCATCCACCGGCGGTACTACGATCTTTTCACCAACGCCTGCCGCCGTCAGGGCTTTATCCCCAACATCATCTGCCAGAACGACAACATTGCCTCCTCGCTGAGCTGGGCGGCGTCCGGCATCGGCGTGGCGATCGCGCCATATACCTCTGCGATCCAGAACTCCGATCCCACGCTCGTCATGAAGCGCATCGACAGTCCGGAGATCGTCTCCAAGGCGCACCTCATCTGGAACCGCAGCGCCACGCTCACGCCTGAGCAGAAAGCGTTCGTGCATCTGTTCGACTGATAGTATACAAAACGAGAGCCGGTTTTCCGCGGAAAACCGGCTCTCGTTTTATTTCCTTGCCTTAATACCCGTGATCGACGTGCTGCCACGTGCCGCCGTTCGTGCGGACAAGGATCCACATCCAGCGTGTGTAGGTCTGCCCCGGGTTGAGCGAGGGGCTGGCGCCGGATTCGTCCACATCAAAGGTGGACGTGAGGACAAGCACCTCGTCGGCATTGTTGCGGTCGGCCCAGTCCTGGTGCTCGCGCGACACGTCGTCCCCGGCGTAGGAGATCTCCGTGAGCGTGCAGCCCTTCCAGCTGCGGGAAAAGTCCTTTTTTATGACGTCGATAGCGGCGTCAATGTCATTTTGCGTATACATTTCAGAAGCGACGGCCTTGGTCTGCACGTCCTTCACATTGCCGCCGCAGGCGGCAAGAGCGAGCAGCAGCACGGCGGCCAGAAGCAGGGATAGAAAGCGTTTCATTTCGTTTTTCTCCTTTCACTTTTACGGGCGGAGCAGAGCCCCGCCCCTACAGGCACAAGAACCCCACGCGAGCCTGTAGAGGAGGGGCTTTGCTCCTCCTCTGTACAGCCGCGGATCGGATTTCATAAAAGAGACGCCCCGGCGTGTCTTTTGGTTCACCTCATTTAAACCGCGCGAAAAACTCCGCGAGCGGCTGCATGACGGCGAGCAGCTCCGTGACCGCCGTATTGAGCCCTTCCACATCGAGCTTTTCCGCGGCATCGTTCACGGCGGTGAGCGCTTCCTCCGCGGCGGCAAGGCTCTTCTGCGCCTGCGCGAGCATGTCGCCGGTGCTCTGCTCGAGCGCGGCCCAGTCCACCTTCTCGAGCTGCGCGGAGATCGTCCGCAGCGAGTCGAGCGTATCGGCAAGCTGCGCCTTTTCAAGTTCCCCGGTCAGGCCGTTCACGGTATCGACGAGCCGCTGCGCATCGAGCGCATCCAGCTCCGCCGTCACGCTGTCGAGCCGCGAGACGATGTGCTCGATGCGCGGGGCGTACCGCCGCACACCGACAAAGGCCAGCGCCGAGCTTGCCGTTACGACGATGAGCAGCAGTATGCATACGACCGCCGTCACCTTCTGCCAGTGCAGACGTTTTCTTTCCAGTTCCTCCATCGGAAGCCCTCCCTCTTTTTATTCCTCGCCGCAGAGATAGAGATACATGAGCTTGAGCGTCGCCTCAAGTCCCTTTACGTGCGTGCGCTCCATGCCGTGGCTCGCACAGACGCCGCTGCCGATGAGCGCGCCCTTGCAGTCGAGCCCCGCGTGCCACGCAGCGCCGACGTCCGAGCCGTAGAACGGGAAGATATCCACGGTGTACGGCAGCTCATGCTTCTTTGCAAGCGCGATGAGCCGGTTCGTGAGCTCGTAGTCATACGGTCCGCCGGAGTCCTTCGCGCAGATGGATACGGCGTATTCGCTGCCCGCAAGATCGAGCCCCACGCAGCCCATATCCACCGTGACGAACTCATCGATATCGCGCGCGAGCGCACTCGCGCCGTGGCCGACCTCTTCGTACACGACAAAGTATATGCGCGTCGGATGGCGGAACGCCGCCTTTTTCTCGCTGCACCAGCGCAGCAGAAGAAGGAGCAGCACTGCGCTCGCCTTGTCATCGATAAAACGGGACTTCAGAAAGCCCGATCCGGTCATCGTGAATTTCGGATCGATGAACACAAAATCGCCGTTATCGATGCCGAGCGCCTTGACATCTTCGGCGCTTTTCACTTCCTCGTCGAGCCGGACCTCGAGATGGTCCGCATCCCGCGTCATCGTCGCGGCATCCGGGTAAACGTGCACCGCCGGGGCGAGCGAGAGGATCGTGCCGCTGTAGCGTCTGCCCTCGCGCGTGAGCACGGTGCAGTATTCGCCGTCAAGCGTCGGGCAGATCGGCCCGCCGACCTTCGTAAGGGCGAGCGTTCCGCCGCTCTTCACGCTGCGCACCATCATCCCCAGCGTATCGACGTGCGCGGAGGTCGCCACAGTCTTGCTTTCGTCCAGCCCCGGCACATCCACTTCGAGCGTGCCCTTGTTGTGGACATGCGTCGTATAGCCGAGCTCTTCCACATAACTTTTGATGAGCGCGATCGCATCGGCCGTGCAGCCGGAGGGCGAGTCGGTCGTGAACACAGCGCGGGCATATTCTTCAAATTGACGGCGGTCAAACTCGATCATGGAAAGTTCCTCTTTTCTATGAGATAGGCATATCATAAGCCCCCGGCGCGCGTTTGTCAAAATGTACATATATGCCGCTTCTGTCCTATTGACAGGCACGGTTCACGGCGGTATACTTGTATCAAGTTTTTTATATAAATTTTTTTAACTATTCACATAAAAGGAGGCCACAGCCATGGGACAGGTCGCCATCGTGACCGGCGGCAGCTCCGGCATCGGCGCGGCGGCAGCAGAATATCTTGCCGCGCACGGCTGCACGGTGTACGAGTTTTCCCGGCATGAAAAAAGCGGCGGCAGCGCGTCCGTTCACCATGTGACGGCGGACGTGACGGACGAAGCGTCCGTCGCCGCGGCGGTTCATTCGGTGCTCGACGCCGAGGGGCGCATCGATATACTGCTCAATAACGCCGGTTTCGGCATTTCCGGCGCGGCGGAGTTCACGTCGGTGGAGGAGGCCAAGCGCCAGCTCGAGGTCAATTTCTGGGGCATGGTGCGCGTGACGCGCACGGTGCTGCCCGTGATGCGCGCGCAGCGCAGCGGAAGGATCGTGAACACGAGCTCCGTCGCCGCCGTGACGCCCATTCCCTTCCAGACCTATTATTCCGTTTCCAAGGCCGCAATAAACTCGTTTACGATGTCCGTCGGCAACGAAGTGCGGCCCTACGGCATCCGTATCAGCGCCGTGATGCCCGGCGACACCCGCACCGGCTTTACCGACGCCCGCGCGCGCAGCTTTGCCGGGGACGACGCCTACGGCGGGCGCATCTCGCGCAGCGTTGCAAAAATGGAGAAGGACGAGCGCGGCGGCGTTTCTGCCTCGGTCGTCGGCGCGGCGCTGGGGCGCGCGGCGCTCTCAAAGAGCCGGAAGGTGTTCTGCACCGTCGGGTTTGTCTATCGGCTCGTCATTTTTCTCATGCGGCTGCTGCCCTCGACGGCGGCCAACGCCATTCTCGGCAAAATGTACGCCGAATAAAACCACCCCGAAAGGAGTTTTCCCATGAACGAACAGGAAGCCAAACGCCTTTGTGCGCTGCGCGAGCTTGTGCGCGAAACGTTCGCGCAGACGCTGATGATCCGCGCCGACACCATCTCCGACACCGCCGACTTCTTTGACGAGCTCGGCGGCGACAGTCTCGACAGTCTTGATGTCGCGGTGCATCTCGAGGAGATCTGCGGGCAGCGCGTACCGGAGGAGGAATACGCTCTCTGCCGCTGCGTGGAGGACGCCGCTCTCCTGCTGCTCCGTCTCGAGCAGGGCAGCGCGCCGGAAGCCGCGCCGGAGGAGGAAAAGACCGTAACGCCGATCACGCGCTTTGAGGATACGCCGGAATACGCCGCTTTTCAGCAGCGTCTGCGCACGGCGGACGAGACCGGCAACCCGTACTTTCTCTGCAACGATTCGCCGCTGCGCGATACCTCGCTCCATGACGGGCGCGAGATCTTGAACTTCAGCTCCTACAATTACGCCGGTATGTCCGGCCGCCCGGAAACGGTCAAGGCAGCGCAGGAGGCCGCCGCGCACTACGGGTGCAGCGCCTCGGCCAGCCGTCTGCTCGGAGGCGAGAAGCCCATCCACAAAAAGCTGGAAAATGCCATCGCCGCGTGGAAGCATACCGAGGACGCCGTTGTTCTCGTCGGCGGACATTCCACGAATGTGACGATCGTCGGCAACTTCTGCGGCAAGGGCGATCTCATCATCTATGACGCGCTCGCGCACAATTCCATCCACGAGGGCACGCGCCTCTCCGATGCTGAAAGCCGCCCCTTCCCGCACAACGACACCGCCGCGCTCGAGACCATTCTCCGCTCCTGCCGCGATAAGTACGCCAAGGTGCTCATCGTCGCCGAGGGCGTGTACAGCATGGACGGCGACATTGCCCCCGTGCCGGAGCTCGTGCGCATCAAGAAGGAGTACGGCTGCTTCCTGCTGATCGACGAGGCGCACTCGGCGTGCGTGCTCGGCAGGACCGGCGGCGGCGTGGACGAATACTTCGGTCTTGCCGGGGACGATATCGACATTAAAATGGGCACGCTCTCCAAGGGTCTCGGTACCTGCGGCGGATACCTTGCGGGCAGCCGCGCGCTCATCGAGTATCTGCGCTACAACCTGCCGGGGTTCGTGTTCTCCGTGGGCATTTCGCCCCCGCTCGCCGCGGCGACGCTCGAAGCCATCCGCCTCTTGCAGGAGGATCCCTCCATCATGGAAAACCTGCACCGGAACATCCGCTGCTTCCGCGAGGAGGCAAAAAAACGCCATTTCAACACCTGTCTTGCGGGCGAGACGGCGATTCTGCCGATTCTCGTCGGGCGAGACGAGGACGCCTTCGCGCTCTCGATGGCGCTTTTGGAGCGCGGCGTGTTCGCGCCATCGGCGGTCTATCCCGCCGTGCCGCGCGGCAAGGCGCGGCTGCGCTTCTGCGTCATCTCCGAGCACAAGCCGGAGCAGATCGCAACGGCGCTCGACACCCTGCAGGAGATCGCCGCAGAACTGGGCATCAAACTGCCTGAATAAGCGATCCTGCCCGCCGTGCGCTTGTGTGTACGGCGGGTTTCTGTTATAATCACGGCATGGAAAATCCCACGAAAGGCAGCGGCAGATATGCTGGAAAAAATGATCCGCTCCCAGACGGCGAAGCAGGAGCAGCAGCTCGAGAGCTTTCTCGCGCGGCACGACGCGGCAAATCCGTTCCCGGAGGACGTGCTCCTCACGGCGGACGCGGACTACATGGGCGATGGCCGGCCCTGTCACCGGATGGACATATTCCGCCCGCGCGAGGCAAAGGAAGCCCTGCCGGTGCTCGTGAACATCCACGGCGGCGGGTTTCTGCTCGGGAAGAAGGAGGTAAACCGTCTCTTCTGTGCGGACATGTGCCGCCGCGGATTTGTCGTATTCTGTCTTGAATACCCGCTCGTGCCGGATGTGGATATCTTCACGGTGTTCCGCGCTCTGACTGCGGGCATTGAGCGCGCCGCCGCGCTCGCCCCGGACTTTGGCGGGGACACTTCCAGGCTCTTCCTCTGCGGCGACAGCGCGGGCGCGTATCTCTGCGTGTATCTCGCGGCGATGCGCAAAAACGCCGCCATGGCGCGTGCCGCCGGCGTGCCGCAGCTTTTCTCGGACATCGCGGCGCTGGGCCTCATCTCCGGCATGTTTTATGGCGCTTACTTCTGAAGCAATTTCCATGCTAAAGGAGAAAAATGTAAAGAGTGTGTTAGTCAGTATTGATCACATTTTACCTGAATACCATGATGCATTTCGTGGTGTAGAGGGCTGCTACGCGCGAGCAATTGAAGCTATAAAAGAGTGTGTCAGCAAAAAGATTTCAACAACGATTGGCTTTACGCCAAGAATTGGAGGGAGTCATTGAGTTGTGCCTACAATTAGGCGTTTCTTGTTTCAATCTATCACAATTTGTTCCTGTTGGAAGAGGTTCAGTAGAATTAGATCTCCCGCCTATTGCATGGAAGCAAATAATGCATATCTGGAAGGAAAAAAATTAAAATTTGGAAATAAGATGAATTTCTACACACATGAGGCGCAGCAGATCCTTTTGGATGATTCGCTTTTTGATTTGCCATACTTTACAGGATGTCAGGCAGGCAATGGTGTTTGCTGCATCAAAGCAAATGGTGATATTCTTCCATGTGTTCTCTTGGACATTCCGATTGGGAATATCCGAGAAAACAGCTTTTCTACGATTTGGCTAAATAGCCCAATTCTTGAAGAGCTAAATAATCGACAGAAATATTCTGAACCATGTGTACAGTGTATTTATGTGGAGAAATGCGGTGGATGTAGAGGTGTAGCATATGGAAGTTTTGGAGATTATTTTGCTCCAGATCCTCACTGTTGGCTAGATTCAAATGGAGAAAGGCTGTGAGTTTTGTGTGTGAAACACATCAAGAATCTATACCTATAGAATTGCTGAAAGGATATTTTTCTAGAAACGGTTTTTTGCTTTGCAATGAGTGCCGTAATATGCCGTCGGTTTTCAATGTAGGAGGCGACTGGAATAGCATTGTACAATTAATAGAAGAAGGTCAAGTTTTTTATAGCAAATTATATAAAGGTCGGGTCACATATTTGTCCAGAGAATTCTATGCGCAGGTTAAACCTTATCGCCAGCGTATGGAGCTGATTTCAAGCCATAGTAGGTTAATATACAATTTACTCGATACCATTGGGTATGCTAACGCACAAGATATCAAACGTTTATTAAACCTTTCAAACAAAGTATATACGGACGCAATGCATGAACTAAGTCAAGAGCTTTTAATTACCGCAATTCAACGCGATAAAACGATAAACCAAAATTGGAGCTCATTTTATTGGGGGACATATAAGACATGGGAGTCTCTACATCCTATATCTGATATAGAAGTATCGACCAGTCGACTTAAGCAATTACTCGATAGATTAATTTCTGAAAAAGAAATTCATAAATTATTACAGTGAGACGATTTTAAGGAAATAAGACTATCTCTTTAATCAGTCTCAACAAGCTCCTGTGATGTACTCTGTAAAGGGTGGTTTCTGCCACCTGAATACATAACGGCTGGCGGCTCATTTGTGGTGAATGTATGCAGCCGAAAGGCGGTGGTCAATCAATAGAATCCAGTATTTTCTTGATGGGCACACAGTACAGAGTATGAAAAAGCTGCTGAAACTCTCCTTTTCTGGATTGTTCAGCAGCTTTTTATGTAAAATCCTTTGCAAATATATCTGCCCCCACGCAGGGTTCCTTGTGCTGAGCAAATCTGTTAGAATAATCGGAATAAGTCGAACAGAATTATTCTATTCTCACATCAACCTTTTCGATATGGACATAAACCATTGGTAGAGTAACGATTATTTGGTTTCTCGGCTTTCGGGTGTTCTCAACGTAATAGCATACACTGTTTCCGCTTTTCCATCGGTTATGTTTCCACCGTATCGGAATAGTTCTGGCACTTTAATCGGGGCTGAACTCCTTATCAGTGATAACATAATTAAATTCATTTGTGCCGAAGATTTCTTTATCTAAATCTGTAATGGTAAATGTAGTTCCATCAAATTTCATATTTCCGCTGGTGCTATCAATGGTTGTATCGTTTTCCACAGTATTCAGATAAGCAATCCGGTCTCTGCCATGCAGTTCATAGGCTTGCCAACCATCCACCCCCTGAAAATAGGCTGTAACCTTGGCAAATGGTTCATCATTCTCCTTTTTGCAAACGAGATAACTGCTGCTATCCTCAGATACCCATGTAGCAGTCATTCCCCAAGGACCTTCCTTGCTGACATATTCTCCGAATTCATGATTGTTTGTCCAGGTAATTCCCAGGTAAGTCATAAATCCTACAACTACCAAGACAGCTACCAGAGCTACTGCAAGGATAACACCAATTACAGTCTTAGTTTTCTTTTTCATCTGAATCACTCCTTCTTAAATTTGTCTGTTAAGAAATTTTTGATTTAGCTTACGCTCACATTATATCAATATTCAAAAGGATCGTCAATTTAATCCGTCTAAGGGCGCACTTACTCACCACTCAAAAGTGGGCGGTGCTACTGCCTGCGGCAGTCGTGCGCTCTCCGAGGGGGGGACGGTTGCCTTCTTCGGCAGGTAGCACTATGCAGCCAAGAGGGGTTGACACCCCTCTGTTTTTACAAAGCCGTATTGCAATGCGAAATATCCCCTTGACAAATCGACTCCTGGTAAGTCATACTTATACTGTATACGACCCGCTTTGACAACATCGGCATTTTCCTCCCGAACATAGTCTATGGCCGCGGTTGGCGGCATGCGCCGTTCCGGGAATACATCGACCCCGAAAATCCGTCGCTGATCGCCGCGCTCCCGCCCTGCTTTCTCGTGACGGCGCGCGGTGACTTCCTCCGCCATTACAGCCGCGATTTTGCCGCGGCATTGAAGAAAAACGGTCTGGAGGCCGAGCTTCTCGACATGGACGAGCCGGAAACGCTCGCCCACGCTTTCGCCGCAATGCTCCCGGAAACGGCCGCCGCACAGCGCGCCAACGCCGCCATGGCGGATTTTCTCAAGGCGCATATATAAACGAAAAGCCAAACGGCGCAACCTTTCCGTCCGCGTCGTTTGGCTTATTTTTTATAAACGGACGTTACCCAACAAAAGCGGCGTCCCTCTCAAAGGCTCCCTTGTGTAAAGGGAGCTGTCAAAATGATTTCAAAAATCATTTTGACTGAGGGATTGTTGTACCGTCGAATCGATATAAGCGCAAACCTACTGGAAATGATACCGGATTTCGTTGTTCGGAATGCGAAGCACAGTCAAGCCGTAGTTTTTGAGAAAAGCCGTTCGTTCGGAGTCATATTCTATGGCTTCTGCTTCTCCGTGTTGGGAGCCGTCCAACTCAATAACGAGTTTTGCTTCGGCACAGTAGAAATCCACAATGAATTTCCCTATCACCTTTTGCCGCAAAAAGCGGACAGGATAGCCGCGCAAAAAATCGTACCATAGGTGTCGCTCTTCTTTCGTCATTTTCTTCCGCAGCTCTTTGGCAAAAGGCACCAGTTCTTTGTTATGCTTATACTGCATGGCAATCCCTCCGTCACGGCGTTATGCGCCGCGCCACCTCCCTTTACACAAGGGAGGCTTTGAGCGGCAGCTGCATGACGATCTCGTCCCCGTCGCGGTCGATTTCCACAAAGCCGAAGCTCTCGTAGAGTTTTCGCGCGGTTTCGTTTCCCTCAATATAGCAGAGAGTGACTTTATCGTACTGGCCGTCCGCCTTCAGTTCGTCCAAAATCGCCCGCACTGCCGCTTTGCCGTACCCGCGCCCCTGATACCGCGCGTCGATGAACATCTGACTCAGATCGTAGCTTTGCAGCTCCGGCTCGTCATAATAAAGCCCCATGCCGACGGGGAGATCATCCGCACAGATCAGAAACGCCCGGCTGCGCCGGGCGCGGTAAGCATACGCCCGCGCCAGCAGCTTCGCCCTGTCGGAAACAAACGGCTTCTGCGCTTCGGAAACGGCCAAATCGATGCGCCAATTTCCGGGGTCAATATCCAGAAGATGTATCATTTTCTTTCCTCACACACCGGAGAGAACGAGGCTGCCGTCGCCCTCGACGGCGTATTCGCCGAGCGCGGCGGGCAGGAAATAGGAATCGCCCTGCCGGAACGGATAGACTTTCCCGCCGCAGAGGATATTCCCCTCGCCGCGCACACACATAAGGTGCGTGAAGCTTTCGCCGTCCGTGGCAAACGAGATGCGCGTTTTCACCTCCGCGCGGCGGACGCGGAAATACTCGCACGTCAACACTTCCTGCACGCCGTCCGGCGGGCAGGGGGGAAGCGTATCCGCCGCGCGGTGCATGGGCGCGTAGTTCATCACCTCGGCAGCGCGTTCCAGATGGAGCTGCCGCGGCTTTCCGTCCGCGCCGAGACGGTTATAGTCGTATACGCGGAACGTCGTATCCGAATTCTGCTGGATCTCCGCAACGAGAATGCCCGCGCCGATGGCATGCACCGTGCCGGGCCGCACGAAAAATACGTCGCCGGGGTGTACCGCCACGCGGTTGAGCACCTCGCAGATCGTGCCGTCCTTCGCCCGCCGCCGCAGCTCGTCCGGCGTCACGGCGCGCGAAAAGCCGAGAAAGAGCGTGCTCTCCGGCTTGCAGTCCACCACATACCACATCTCCGTCTTGCCCTGCTCGCCCTTTTCGCGGCAGGCGGACGCATCCGACGGATGTACCTGAACGGAAAGGTCCTTTTGCGCGTCTATCAATTTGATGAGCAGCGGGAACGGCGCAATGCCGCAGCGCGCGCCCGCCATACCGACGGGATCGGCGCGCAGGACATCCGCCAGACTCTCACCGCAATGCTCGCCGGAATCAATGTACGTCTGCCCGTCGGCGCGCACGGAGAGCTCCCAGCTCTCGGCGATAACGCCCTCACCGGTTTTATGATACTCCCCGCGCAGACGCGTGCCGCCCCAGAGATAGCTCCGAAGGCACGGCTTGAGCCGCAGCGGTTCGTATTTCTTCGTTTCTTCCATGATCGCCGCCTCCTTTTATCTTTTTAAAATACTCTGTTTTTATCCCGCTGGCAAGATACGAATGGGACTGGATTATTGAAAAAAAGTATTGTATAATGATTTATACGCGGTCTCCGCAGCGGAGACCGCCGGGAGAAATACTATGAGACATCTTCTCCGGCGCACGGCCGGTGCGCTGCTCGCGCTTTTTGTTATCGCCGCCTTTGCAGCGCCTCACGCGCTCGGCGCGCTTTCCCGCCCGGCGGTGGAAAAGCCCCCCTCGCCGGAAGCGGTGAATGAATGGGAAAGCGCCGTTTTCATTGCCCGCGCGAACGGCGCGGCCCTCTTCGCGTGGCGCATCGTAAGCTCTGACGGAACGGCGCTCTACGACGCCGCCGCGGCGCCGGAGTATTTTCCGGGTCTTCGCGTGCAGGGCGCGGACACCGACACGCTCACGCTTCTCGACATTCCCTCCTCGCTCAACGGCTGGCAGGTCGAATGCCTGTTCACCGACGATGCCGGGGAAAAAGCGCTCTCGGGACGCGCGTCGCTCACGGTCTACCCCGTCGGTCCGACCGCGTCGCCGGAGCCGACGCCCACGCCGGACGCGACTCCCACCCCGGAGCCGTCTCCGACGCCGGAGATCACTCCCTCGCCGGAGCCAACCGAGATCCCCACGGCCTCGCCCTCTCCCGTGCCGGAAACGCCCGTGCCGACGGCGACTCCCGCCCCCGCCGCGGCCGCGCCGCTTTCGCGCCGCGCGGTGCTCGGCGTGTTTGCCGGTCTCGTTGCGCTCGCGCTCCTTCTCGGCGCGCTCTCTCTGAAAGTCCGCGGCGGCGCGCACAGCGCGCACCGGCATAGATAAACCGCGATCGATTTATTCTTCATATCTAGAAAGGAGCACACACTCATGGGTCTTCTCAGAACTGGCATCGGCACCGTTACCGGCGTTCTTTCCGATCAGTGGAAGGAATATTTCTACTGCGACGCGCTCGGCGCGGATGTGCTGGCCGTCAAGGGCCGCAAGCGCGTTTCCGGCGGGTCCAACAGCGGGCTGGACAACATCATCTCCAACGGCTCCGTCATCGCCGTGGCGGACGGACAGTGCATGATGATCGTCGAGCAGGGTAAGGTCGTAGACGTCTGCGCCGAGCCGGGCGAGTACATCTATGACATCTCCACGGAGCCCTCGCTCTTCGCGGGCGGCAATCTCTCCTCGAACATCATGCAGGTGTTCCAGACGATCGGCAAGCGCTTCACCTTCGGCGGCGTCGCCCCCAAGGATCAGCGCGTGTACTACTTCAACACCAAGGAGCTCGTCGGCAACAAGTACGGCACGCCCTCTCCGGTGCCGTTCCGCGTCGTGGACGAGGCCGCCGGCATCGATCTTGACATCGCCATCCGCTGCTTTGGCGAATACAGCTACCGCATCACGAACCCGCTGCTGTTCTATACGAACCTCTGCGGCAATGTGGAAGCGGCCTACACCCGCGACAAGATCGACAGCCAGCTCAAGGCCGAGCTTCTGACCGCGCTTCAGCCCGCGTTTGCGAAGATCTCCGCCATGGGCATCCGCTACAGTGCCCTGCCCGGCCACACGATGGAGATCGCGCAGGCGCTCAACGACGTTCTCTCCGCCAAGTGGCGCGATCTGCGCGGCATCGAGATCGTTTCCTTCGGCGTTTCCAGCGTGAAGGCGAGCGAAGAAGACGAGCAGATGATCAAGCAGATGCAGCAGGCCAAGGCGTACATGAACCCCGGCATGGCCGCGGCGAATCTTGCCCGCGCGCAGGCGAACGCCATGCAGGACGCCGCGAAGAACCAGGGCGGCTCGGCAATGGCTTTCATGGGCATGAACATGGCGCAGAATGTGGGCGGCTTCAACGCGCAGAATCTCTACCAGATGGGTGCGCAGCAACAGCAGCAGCCCGCCGCTCCCGCGGCGAACGGCTGGACGTGCCCGCAGTGCGGCACCGTGTCCACCGGCAAGTTCTGCTCTTCCTGCGGCACGAAAAAGCCCGAACCCGCCGCCGCGAACACCTGGACGTGCTCCTGCGGCGCGGTGAATAAGGGCAAATTCTGTTCCGAGTGCGGCGCGAAGAAGCCCGCCGGCGTCCCGCAGTATAAGTGCGACAAGTGCGGCTGGGAGCCCGCCGATCCGACGCACCCGCCGAAGTTCTGCCCCGAATGCGGCGACCCCTTTGACGGCGGGGACATCGTGGGCTGATCCCGCCTTTGCATGAAAAAGCTCTTATCCATTGTACTTATGACCGCCGCGCTGCTCGCGCTCTGCGCCTGCGGCGCGGCGGTTCCCGCCGTTTTGGAGTCCGGCACGCCGCCGGAGACTTCCGTTTCGCCGTCCGCCGAGGCGTCGGAAACGCCGACGCCGGAGCCGACGGACGCGCCCACGCCCACGTCGCCCGCGACACCGGAGCCGACGGAAGAGCCGACGCCCTCCCCGGAACCGGTGCCGGACTCGCCGCTTCCCTCGTGGGAGGAATTGCAGCGCACGCTCTATGAAACGAACGCCTACTGCGCGGCGCTCTATCTTGGGCGCAGCAGCGCCGCATCTCTTTCGGACGCGCTGCCGGAGCTTCTGGCCCAAAAGGGGCTGGACGGCATTTCCTATCTTGCCGATATCGCCGCTTCGGCTTGCGTGGAGCAGCCCGGCGACGAGGTGTTCATCCTCATCCCCCGCGGCGACAAGGTCTTGTCGCTTTATAACTACGTTCTCGAAACGCAAAACAATTATGACGCCTATCCCGGCGCGCTGCTCTACTCCTCCGCCGAGCGCTGCGCCGTCGCGGTGCGCTGCAACGAAAGCGACGTGCGCCCCAACGTCCTCGCGGTGTTTTCCGGTCTGGACGGCGAGCAGAGCTTCTCCCCGCGCATCACACTCGAGAACGAGACCCTTCTCTCCGCGCCGGGCGTGTACACGCTCATTCCCCGCTGACACTTTTTCTCATCAAAAACCGGCCTTGCTCCTTTTTCAACGGAGTAAGGCCGGTTTTTCTTTCAGTTCATTACGGTCGAGCCATAGGTTTTGATGATCTCGTTGAGCATATCGGTGTGGGTGAAGTCCTTGTTGTATACGATCCTCGTTTCGCGCACCATGCTCAAATTTTCCACCGGCAGCGCCGCGATCTTGCCCTTTCGCAGCTCGTCGAGACACGCGCTGCGCGGCAGGATCGAAACGCCGAGATCCTTTCGGATCAGATCCTTGATCGTGGCGATGTTATCAACTTCGAGCGTAACGTCAAAGGACTGTATGCTCTCGCCGTTGCTCTCGAGCGCCGACTCGAACAGCGTCCGCGTCGCCGAGGCAGGGGTACGCAGTATCATTTTCTGCCGCCGGAGCTCCGCGAGCGTGACGGCCCCCTTCTGCGCGAGCGGATTGTCCACCGACATAACGCACGTGAGATAGTCCGTGTCCAACAGCATGGAGGAGAAGCGCGGATCGCCGTACGCGCCGTCCACGATGGCGAGATCCAGCTCGTAATTTTCCAGCATATCATAAAGATTATTTATGGTATCCGTAAAAAGGATTATCTTCAATTTTCCTTTCTGGTTGCTGTACCGAGCGAGCGCCGCGGCGGTGAGATTGCTCTCGGACGTATGCGTTATGCCGATGCGGAGCAGCGAGAGATGACGCTCGGCGTTTTGCAGCTCGGCAAACATCCGTTCATGGAGCGCCTTCATCCGGCGGGCGTAGTTCACCACGATCTCCCCTTGCGGCGTCAGCTTTAATCCGGCTTTGTTGCGCACGAAGAGCGGCGCGTCCACCTCCTGCTCGAGCTGCTTGATATGGTGGCTCACCGCGGGCTGCGTCATGTTCAGCTCCTCCGCCGCACGGGTGAAATTTTTGTATTCCGCCACGGCCAGAACGGTCTGCAATTTTGTGCTCAGCATGGCTGCGCGCCTCCCGTTATATCAATAATATTTATATATCCTAAAAATAATATAATTTGCCCTTATTGCATTTCGATTATATCATAGCCCCAGAAAACGTCAATCGCTTTTTCAGGGAGGGCTGCTTGTATGATTCCATCGGTCTACGAAAGGCTCCACATCACGCCGGGCGTGTCGGCCGTGATCGTCTCGCTCGCGCTGATGCTCATCGCCGGTTTTGCGATGACGCGCCTTACGTCAAAGCTCCGGCTGCCGAACGTCACGGCGTACATCGTCTCCGGCATTCTGCTCGGGCCGTTCTGTCTCGATCTCGTCCCGCGCGGCGTGATCGACGGCATGAGCTTTCTCGCCGACATCGCGCTCGCATTCATCGCTTTTTCCACCGGCGAGTTTTTCCGCATTTCCACGCTGAAGAAGAGCGGGGCGAAGGTGCTCGTCATCACGGTGCTGGAGGCATGTCTCGCCTCGGCGCTGGTGTTTCTCGTGTGCTATTTCCCGCTCGGGCTGGATCTCAACTTTTCGCTCGTGCTCGGCGCGCTCGCCGCGGCCACCGCTCCCGCCTCCACGGTGATGACGATCCGGCAGACCGGCGCGAAGGGCGATTTCGTCGATACGCTCCTGCAGGTCGTCGCGCTTGACGACGCGGTGGGGCTCGTAGCGTACAGCGTTGCGATCTCCGTCGCCGTGGCGGCGGATACGGGGAGCTTCGATCTTCTTTCCGTTCTCCGGCCGCTCGGCGTCAATCTGCTGGTGTTCTGTCTCGGCGGTGTGTTCGGGCTGCTGCTGAAGCTCTTTCTGGACGGGCGCTCGGCGGATAACCGCCTGATCGTCTCGGTGGCGCTGCTGTTTGCCTTCTGCGGCATCTGCACGGCGCTGGATGTTTCGCCGCTGCTCGGCTGCATGGCCATGGGCATGGTGTACATCAACACGACCGGCGACGAGCGGCTCTTCAAGCAGCTCAACTACTTCTCTCCGCCGATCCTGCTGCTCTTTTTCGTGCGGTCGGGGCTCAACTTTGATCTCGGCGCGCTCGTGAACACCTCCGACGCCATCGGCGGCGTGCCGCTCGTCTGGGTCGGCGTGGCTTACTTTTTCGTGCGCATTCTCGGCAAATACGGCGGCGCGTTCTCCGGCTGCCTGCTCACCGGGAAGGATAAGCGGGTGCGAAACTATCTCGGTCTCGCGCTGATCCCGCAGGCGGGCGTTGCGATCGGTCTCGCCGCGATGGGCGCGCGCACGCTCGGCGGCAGCGCGGGCGCGGCGCTCGAAACGATCATCCTCTCGTCGAGCGTTCTGTATGAGCTCATCGGCCCCGCGTGCGCGAAGCTCTCGCTCTATCTTTCGCATTCGTATTCCAACAAACTCGAGGACATCACGCCCGAGCCGGAGCCGGATGAGACCGGCTGCCCGAAAAGCGAAGTTGAGCGGCTCATCGAGCGGATCAACGCCATCCAAAGCGAGCTGCCCGCGCACCGCGCGGTCTATTATGAGGACGAAAAAGCGTTTTCGGACGCCGCCGAAGAGCACTATGCCGCGCTCTACCGGGCGCTGCCGGCCGAAAGGAGAAAACGATGATCTTTGCCATGCATGACCCTCTCGCCGATCTTCTCGGCGAATGGTCCCGCGGACTGAATACCGGCTCGGTGCTGCTGCGCATCGCGCTGGCGGTGCTGCTCGCCTCGGTGATCGGGTGCGAGCGCTCGAGCAAACGTCACTCGGCAGGGCTGCGCACGTTTGTGCTTGTATCCTTTGCCTCCACGGTATCCATGCTGCTCGACGTATACCTGATGAGCAACTTCGGCGCGCGGCTGCCCATTCTCTCGGCGGCGACCGTCATCGCCGCGGCGCTCGTGAGCGGCAACGCCATTCTCTTCAGCTCCCGCAGCCAGATCAAGGGCCTCACGACCTCCACGGGCCTTTGGGCGTGCAGCATTCTCGGCTTTGCGATCGGCGCGGGGCTGTACACGGTCACGGGGATCGTGTTTCTCTTTTTCCTGTGCATTCTCGCGTGCTTTCCGGCGTTTGAGCAGTATTTGAAAAACCGCTCCAATCATTTTGAGATCCATCTGGAGCTCAAAAACAGCGGCTATCTGCGCGACTTCGTCACCGTGAGCCGGCGGCTGGGCCTTCGCATCGACGATATTGAGGCGAATCAGGCGTATGCCGGTTCGGGGCTGAGCGTATTCACCGTGACGTTCACCATATGCAGCGCCGAGCTGAAAAAGTATAAGACCCACCGCGAGATCATCGAAGCGCTCTCGTCGCTGGATTACATTTACCACATCGAGGAAATGCGGTAAGGCAGAATATAAGGCAAAAACGCCGCCGGAGGGTCAGCCCTCCGGCGGCATAATATTCGGTTATCCGGTTTTTTCGCTCTTCTTATTCCTCGGCGGGAACGAGGAAGTCCTCCTTCGTGATGGTCATGAGATCGTCCTTCGTCGGCGCCTCCATGGCGGCGAGACGGTTGGCCTGGCGGGAGATGATGTCCTCAAAGCGGTTGCGCACGTCGCGGCCGTTGCCGAAGTTGTCGTCGCGGTTCTTATACATATCCTCGAAGAACTCCTTCGCGTACGTCTCCGCCTCCTCGGTGAGACGGTAGCCGTTCTTTTTGCAGCGCATCCGGAACATGGCCATAAGCTCTTCGCCGTTGTAGTCGGGGAAATACAGATATTTATTGAAGCGTGACTGCAAGCCGGGGTTGGAGTTGATGAATTTCTCCATCGGCTCGTCGTACCCGGCAACGATCACAACAAGATCGTCGCGGTGGTCCTCCATCGCTTTGAGCAGTGTTTCGATCGCCTCGCGGCCAAAATCGTTCTCGCCGCCGGAGGCAAGGGAGTACGCCTCGTCGATGAACAGCACGCCGCCGAGCGCCGACTGGATGACCTCCTGTGTTTTGAGCGCCGTCTGCCCGACGTAGCCCGCGACGAGCCCCGAGCGATCCACCTCGACAAGCTGCCCTTTGCTCAACGCGCCGATGGCGGCGTACAGCCCCGCCATGAGCCGCGCCACGGTCGTTTTGCCGGTGCCGGGGTTGCCGAGGAACACCATATGCAGGCTCATGGCGCTGTTCGGCAGGCCGTTTTCCTCGCGCAGCTTACGCACTTTGATGAGATTCGTGAGATTTTTGACCTCGCGCTTGACCGTGCCGAGACCGACAAGCTCCTCGAGCTCTGCCATCAGCTCCTCAAGGCTCGGCTTTGGGGGCTCTTCTGCCTTCTGTGCGGACGCTTCGGCGTCCGCTTTCTTTTCTCCGACGGCGGACACGCCCGTCTGCGCCGTGAACGGCTGCTCGCCGCTCGTCACATAGTCCGCGGCGTTGATGGGCGCTTTGGACTTCATAACGTTTGCCCCGTCGCAGATGGCGGTGAGCTTATCGGAGCACTCGGTGATGTATTCGGCCTCGGCCATCGTGACCTCGTCGTCCACGGCGGCAAGATAGAGCAGGATGTTCGTGAGCATCCGCACAAAAATGCGCGAATTGGCCGTGCCGCGGCGCGCGTCCTGCTCCGTCAGATTCCAGAAGAAGAGCGGCGGCAGGAAATCGGCGCTTTTGCACACCTTCTCGGTGAGCTCCCAGAGAAGGTACGCGCCGGGCTTGCGGCCCTTGGAATAGAGCTGGTTCACCGCGTCCACATGCTGCTGGCCGAGCCGGGGGCTGCCCTTCCAGAGACCGAGCGCGCAGGACACCACAAACTCATCCAGCTCCTGCGCAAGACCGCGCCCCGCGACTTTATAAAACGCCTCCGTGTTGGCGATATAGGTTTTATGCAGCTCCTCCGGGGAGCGTTTCCAGGGTGTCGGCATGGCGCTGTCTCCTTTTTCTGCCGCCCGGACGGACGGAAATTACGCCCTCATTATACAACAATTTTTCCATTTGTGAACGGTTTTTTAAATCTTTGCAGAACGCTTGACATTTATATATAGGAGTGGTAAATTAGCACTCGTAGGAAGAGAGTGCCAACACTCAAGGGCGCCCAGTGCTAATGTGAGGAAGCCGCCGTGGAGATCAGCCAGAGAAAAAAGAAAATACTCGCGGCTGTTGTGGATGAATACATCCGCACGGCGGAGCCGGTCGGCTCCAAGACGATCGCGCAGATCGCCGGGCTCGGGTGCAGCAGCGCCACGATCCGCAATGAGCTCTCCGAGCTCACGGCGCTCGGCTATCTGGAGCAGCCGCACACGAGCGCGGGGCGCATCCCCTCGCCGCAGGGCTACCGGTTCTACGTAAACGAGCTCATGGAGCGGCAGAGGGTCTCCGTTGAGGAGGCCGAGGCGATCAACGCCCGGCTGAGCGAAAAGATGGAGCAGCTCGACAAGCTGATGAGCGACGCCGGAAAGCTCGCCGGTCAGCTCACCGGCTACCCGGCGCTGACGCTCAGCGCGCCGCGCGCCGCGACGATCCGGCGGTTCGATCTTCTCTACATTGACGCGAATACCTTCATAATCGTTGTTCTTCTCGGAGACAATACCGTTAAGAACAAGCTCGTGCATCTGCCGTTTTCGGTGGAGCAGGGGCAGATCCAGAAGCTCTCGGCGCTCTTCAACGCGGGATTCACAAACATCCCCGAGGAGAGTGTGACGCCGGTGCTCATCTCCGCCACGGAGCGCGCGGCGCGCGACACGATGGGGCTCACCTCCATCATCGCCGCCTACGTCATTGAGGTGCTCAGCGAGAGCCGCGCGGGCGCGGCGTTCGTCACCGGTGAGAGCAGCCTTCTGCAGCAGCCGGAATTCCGCGATCCCGACAAGGCGCACCGCGTCATCAGCTACCTCTCCGATTCCGACCATCTCATGCGTCTGCCGGGCGCGGCGGACAGCAACCCCGTCCGGGTCATTATCGGGCCGGAGAATGTTGCCGAGGAGCTGCGCGATTCCAGCGTAGTCATGGCAAGCTACGACGCCGGCGAGGGCCAGCGCGGACTGATCGGCGTGGTCGGGCCGCTGCGGATGGACTACAGCGCCGTGGCCGCCAAGCTCAAATACATTGCCGACGGACTCAGCCGTCTGCTCGGCGCAGGCGAAGCCCCCGCGGGCTTCGGAAAAATGATAGTTAAAGGAGACACATGGACCGATGAGCAGCAAGAATAAGGAAACCGCTCCGAAGGAAGAGCAGCCCATCGAAGAAACGCCGGTCGAAGAAGCGCCGGAGGCGATGGTCGAGGAGGTGTCCGAAACGGACGCGCTTCGCGCGGAGCTTGAAAGCGCGCAGAACGACCTCGCCGCGGAAAAGGACAAAAACCTTCGGCTCCGCGCCGAATACGACAATTTCCGCAAGCGCTCTGCCAGAGAGCGCGACAACATCTACGCCGACGTCAAGGCCGACACGCTCAAAAAGCTGCTGCCGATCTTTGATAATCTCGAACGGGCGCTCCGGCAGGAGACCGCGGACGAGGCTTATAAAAAGGGCGTGAAAATGACGATGACCCAGTTCCTCGAAGCGCTTCAGGCGCTCGGCGTCACGCCGATCGAGGCCGTCGGTCAGAAATTCGATCCCAACGAGCACAACGCCGTCATGCACATGGAAGACCCCGAAAAGGGCGAGGGCGAGATCGTGCAGGAGTTCCAGAAGGGCTTCAAAATGGGCGATCGGGTGATCCGCTTCAGTATGGTGCAGGTCGCCAACTGATCTCCCGTTTGAATATATCATCCCATAGTTTATAAAAATATTTCGTCTATACAGGAGGCAATCATTATGTCTAAAATCATCGGTATCGATCTTGGCACTACCAACAGCTGCGTCGCCGTTATGGAAGGCGGCGAGCCGAAAGTCATCCCCAACGCCGAGGGCGCGCGCACTACGCCGTCCGTCGTAGCGTTCTCCAAAACCGGCGAGCGTATGGTCGGTCAGGTCGCAAAGCGCCAGGCCATCACCAACCCCGACCGCACCATTTCATCCATCAAGCGTGAAATGGGCACCAACTACCGCGTCAACATCGACGGCAAGAGCTACACTCCCCCCGAGATCAGCGCCATGGTGCTGCAGAAGCTCAAGACCGACGCGGAAGCCTATCTCGGCGAGACCGTGACCGACGCGGTCATCACCGTCCCGGCGTACTTCTCCGACAGCCAGCGTCAGGCCACCAAGGACGCCGGCAAGATCGCGGGTCTCGATGTCAAGCGTATCATCAACGAGCCGACCGCGGCTGCTCTGGCCTACGGTCTCGATAAGGAATCCGAGCAGAAGATCATGGTCTATGACCTCGGCGGCGGCACGTTCGATGTGTCCGTGCTCGAGATCGGCGACGGCGTCATCGAAGTTCTGGCCACCGCGGGCGACACCCGTCTCGGCGGCGACGACTTTGATAAGTGCGTGACCGATTACCTCGTCGAAGAGTTCAAGAAGGCCGAGGGCGTTGACCTCTCCGGCGACAAGGTCGCCATGCAGCGTCTGCGCGAGGCCGCCGAAAAAGCGAAGTGCGACCTCTCCGGCGTGACGAGCACCAACGTCAACCTGCCGTATATCACCGCCGATGCGAACGGCCCGAAGCATCTCGACGTGACGCTGACCCGCGCGAAGTTCAACGAGCTGACTCATCACCTTGTTGAGCGCACGATGGCCCCGGTCCGTCAGGCGCTGAGCGACGCCGGCCTCTCCGTGAACGATCTGAGCAAGGTGCTGCTCGTCGGCGGCTCCACCCGTATCCCCGCCGTGCAGGAAGCCGTTAAGAGCTTCACCGGCAAAGAGCCCTTCAAGGGCATCAACCCCGATGAGTGCGTGGCCGTGGGCGCTGCCATTCAGGGCGGCGTGCTCGGCGGCGACGTCGAAGGCATCCTGCTGCTCGACGTGACCCCGCTGTCTCTCGGCATCGAGACGCTCGGCGGCGTCTGCACCAAGCTCATCGACCGCAACACCACCATCCCGACCCGCAAGAGCCAGGTGTTCTCCACCGCCGCGGACAACCAGACCTCCGTTGAGGTCAATGTCCTGCAGGGCGAGCGCGAGATGGCGCAGTACAACAAGAGCCTCGGCCGCTTCCATCTGGACGGCATCGCCCCGGCGCGCCGCGGCGTGCCGCAGATCGAGGTCACCTTCGATATCGACGCCAACGGCATCGTGAACGTCTCCGCGAAGGATCTCGGCACCGGCAAGGAGCAGCATATCACCATCACCGCTTCCTCCAACCTCTCCAAGGACGACATCGACAAGGCCGTCAAGGAAGCCGAGCAGTTTGCCGCTGAGGATAAGAAGCGCAAGGAAGAGGTCGATGTCCGCAACGCGGGCGACCAGATGGTCTACCAGACCGAGAAGACCCTCTCCGAAATGGGCGACAAGCTCGACGCTGCTGACAAGGGCGAGGTCGAACAGAAGCTCGCGAGCCTGAAGACCGCCCTCTCCGGCACCGACACCGAGGCCATCAAGAAGGCGACCGAAGAGCTGACGCAGGCCTTCTACAAGGTCAGCGAGAAGATGTACCAGCAGGCCAACCCGCAGGGCGCGCAGGGCAATCCGGGCGCGGGCTACACCGATCCCGGTGCGCAGCAGGGCCAGCAGCAGGGCGGCCAGTACTACGACGCCGACTACGAAGTCGTGGACGACGACAAGGACAAGAAGTAAGATCATCCCAATTTGAGTCCCAATCAACGGAATGCGGGGCGGACGGATTTCCGGTCCGCCCGCGTTCCATGTTAAGAGGATAGCTATATGGCCGATAAACGCGATTATTATGAGGTACTTGGTATCGACAAGAGTGCCAGTGCCGACGACATAAAAAAAGCCTACCGGAAAAAGGCGAAGGAATTCCACCCCGACCTGCACCCCGGCGACAAGGAGTGCGAGCAGAAGTTCAAAGAGGTCAACGAGGCCTACGAGGTGCTCTCCGACGCCGATAAGCGCGCGAAGTACGACCAGTACGGCTTCGCCGCGTTCGATCCGTCCAGCTTCCAGTCGAGCGCCGAGGGCTTCGGCGGCTTTGCCGACATTCTGAACGATCTCTTCGGCGGCGGCTTTGGCGGAGGGTTCGGCGGCGGCTTCGGCGGCTTCGGCGGCGCGCAGCGTTCGCCGAACGCCCCCATGCGCGGCGAGAACGTCCGCACCGAGGTACAGGTCAGCTTTGAAGAGGCCTGCTTCGGCGTCAGCCGTGAGCTGGACGTTATGAAGGTCGAAACCTGCGACAAGTGCAAGGGCACCGGCTGCGCCGAGGGCACGACCCCCGAGATCTGCCCCGACTGCAAGGGCCGCGGCAGCGTGACGCGCACAGCGCGCACGCCCTTCGGCATGATGCAGACGCAGGAGTCCTGCTCCCGCTGCGGCGGCACGGGCAAGATCATCCATCAGCCGTGCCCGACCTGCAAGGGCAAGGGCAAGGTGCGCCGCTCGCGCCGCATCAAGGTGGACATCCCCGCCGGTATCGACGACGGGCAGACCATCTCCCTGCGCGGGCTCGGCAACGCCGGGCGCAACGGCGGTCCGGCGGGCGACCTGCTCGTAACGGTGAGCGTGCGCCGCCATCCGCAGTTTGAGCGCGAGGACACGTCCATTCTCTATGAGCTGCCCGTGTCCATCGTGCAGGCGTCGCTCGGCGCGGAGGTCGAGGTGCCGACGATCGACGGCAAGGTGAAATACACCGTGCCCGAGGGCACGCAGTCCGGAACGGTGTTCCGTCTGCGCGGCAAGGGCGTGCCGTATCTCCACGGCGGCGGCCGCGGCGACCAGTTCGTCACGGTGCGCGTCGTCACGCCGAAGAATCTGACGGTCGAGCAGAAGGATCTTCTCCGCAAGCTCGGCGAAAGTCTCGGCGACACCGGCGTCTCGCCGAAGAAAAAAAGCATCTTCGGCGGAAAATAAATACCGCTTACCAATATCCGCCGCGCGGGAAACCGCGCGGCGGATATTTCTTTTCCCCGGCGGCGCTTGCCCCGGTGCGGTTTCGATGGTATAATGCGTATGGCGGGGCGTTTGGTGCGTCCCGCGTTACAAATACAAAAAGTGAGGCAGAGTGAATGAAATACGATTTCACCTCCATCATGGACCGCCAAGGCCGCGATGCTCTGGCGATCGACAGCGTCGGACGCGGCCACGCACCGGGCGCGCCCCGCGAGGGGTTCGATGTCATCCCCATGTGGATCGCGGATATGAACTTCCCCACCATCCCGACCGTTCCGGCGGCGATCATCGAGCGTGCCAAACACCCGGTCTATGGGTACTTTTTCCCCTCGGATGCATACTTCAACGCTATCTTCCGCTGGCAGGAGCACCGCCACGGCGTGACCGGCTTAACACGCGAGAACATCGGCTACGAAAACGGTGTGCTCGGCGGCGTCGTCAGCGCGCTGAACGTGTTCTGCTCTAAGGGCGGCAACGTTCTTCTCCACTCCCCCACCTATACCGGCTTTACCGGCGCGCTGGGCAACAACGGCTACAACATGATCCTCTCGCCGCTCGTGAAAGACGAAAACGGCGTCTGGCGCATGGATTTTGAGGACATGGAGCGCCGGATCGTGGAAAACCGCATACATGCCGCCGTGTTCTGCTCACCGCACAACCCGACGGGCCGCGTGTGGGAGCGCTGGGAGGTCGAGCGCTTCACGGAGCTGTGCGCAAAGCACGACGTGTTCATCGTCTCCGACGAGATCTGGTCGGACATCGTCCGGCCCGGCGTCGTCCACACGCCGACGCAGTCCGTGAGCGAGGACGCGAAGAACCGCACGCTCGCGCTCTACGCGCCGAGCAAGACGTTCAATCTGGCAGGGCTTGTCGGCTCGTACCACATCGCCTACAGCCCGTGGATACGCGACCGCATGGAAAAAGAATGTTCGCTTTCGCACTATGACAGCATGAACGTGCTCTCCATGCACGCGCTCATCGCCGCCTATTCCCCGGAGGGCAGCGAGTGGGCGGACGAGCTGTGCGCCGTGCTTGCGGGCAACATCGATTTCGCCTGCAACTATATCAAAACGCGCTTCGACGGCGTGGAGGTCACGAAGCCGGAGGGCACATACATACTCTTTGCGGACTGTACAAAATGGTGCGAAGCGCGCGGAAAGACCATCGACGACGTGGAAAGAGCGTGCTGGGATGTCGGCGTCGCGGTGCAGGACGGGCGGCAGTTCCACGGTCCCTGCCACATCCGTATGAATCTCGCGCTCCCTCTCTCCCGCGTGCAGGAGGCCTTCGACCGGCTGGACAAATACGTTTTCAACGCATAAAACCATATGAAAAGAGCCGATGGCGTTTTGCCATCGGCTCTTTTACAGAAATGCCTCGCAGAGCTTGCGCCCGCAGGCGCAAAGAAAATTCAAAACATTTTTGCCGGCGGCGTGTACGTCGGCAAAAATCAGCCATCGACGGGCAGGAAACCCATGCGTCGGACAGCCAGTCCTTTCGGTGCTTTTTGCCCTTTTCTCCTTGGCGGGCGACAGCCCGCCTGCGTCCAAAAGAACAAAAATCCCTCGAAAATCCAAGGCTGTCCGATGCGAAGCAGTTCTGCCGGAGCAGAAATGCTCGCAGACAAGGAAAAGCCCGCAGAGAATACTTTGTGTATTCTCAAGGGCTTTGACGCAGTATGAGGGCATTTCCGCCCGGCAGAACCGCATGTTTTTCTGCCTGTCGATGGCAAACTCGGCTCGCAAACGTGCGAGCGGAGCGAGTGCGCTGCGGCGAGCCGCATTTTCTCAAAAAGGAGCCTTGCAAAGCAAGGCTCCTTTTTGATGTATCAGCACCACTCGCGGCTCTGGGGCTTGTTCTTCACCGGCGGGGTGTAGTCCGCGGGATACTCGGGCGCGGGGATCGGTTCGGCGGTCTCCGCCTTCTTCTCCGGCGCGGGAACGGCCGCGCGCGGGGCGCGGTTTTCCCGGTTTTCGCGCGGACGGCGGCTGCGCTCGCCGCGATTGCCGCGGCGCGGCTCCTCCGTCTCTCCGGCGGGGCGCTCATAGTTGACAACGACACGGCGGTTCGGCTCCACGCCGGTGGAGCTGGTGGAAACGCCCTCGTAGTCCTGCAGCGCCGTGTGGATCACGTGGCGCTCGTAGGAGTTCATCGGCTCGAGAGCCATGCTGCGCTTATACTTGATTGCCTTCGCCGCCATCTTGTGTGCCAGATGGACGAGCGATTCCTCGCGCTTGCTGCGGTAGCCCTCGGCGTCCACGCTGATGTGCATCCGCTTGTCGCTGCCGCGGTTGACGGCATAGTTCACAAGGTGCTGGATGGCGTCGAGCGTTTCACCGCGGCGGCCGATCACGGCGCCCATATCGGGGCCGTCGAGCTTGACTTCCAGCCCGCCGCCTTCGCGTTCGGAAATGTCGATGGTGCATTCCACGCCCATGCGCTCGAGCAGACCGCGGAGGAAGCTCTCGACTTCCTTTTCCTGGCTCCCGGCGGCGTACTGACGCTGCTCGGCCTTCCTCGGCTCGCTCTTTTGGGCAGTTTCGGGCTTTTTCGCCGGGGCTTTGACCGGCTGGGTCTTCACCGGCTTGGGCTCGCTCTGCCCGTCGTCATAGCTGACGCGGACGCGCGCCGGAACGGCGCCGATGCCCAGAAACCCGCTGCGGCCCAGCTCGAGGATCTCATAGGTGATGTCGTCCTCGGTGAGCTTGAGCTGCTCCAGAGCGGCGCGGATGGCCAGCTCCTTCGTTTTGCCGGTGGTCTCTATGGATCGAATCATGTGTGTTTTACTCCTTCTCTTCGGCGGCGGGAGCTTCGGCCGTTTCCTCGGCGGTCTCGACCGTTTCGACAGTCTCGACGGCTTCCGTTTCGGCGAGCTTTGCCTTCGCCTCTTCGAGATCGGCCTCGCCCGCGGCAGCGGCTTCGGCGGTCTCGGCGGCGGCTTCCGCCTCGGTCACGTCATAGCGGTCCGCCACATAGGCACGGCCGCGGGCAAAGCGGCGGGTGCCGACCTGCGAGGCGGGCAGCTCCGCGCCCGGATTCTTCGCGGCGCGCTCGGCAGCGCGGATCGCAGCAAGACGCTGCTCCTCGGCGTTGCGCTCCTGCGCGGCGAGACGCTTCTTGCTCGTGTTGGCGTTGACCTGCGTCTTGCCCTCGGCTTTGAGACGCTCGGTCTCAGCGCGCTTGGCTTCCATCTCGGCGTCCTTCTTGCGCTGCGCCTCGTTGAACTCGGCCATTTCCGCGTCGAGCTTCGTCTTGTAGTAACGGTTGAGAATGGCTTCCTGAATGATGCCGAGCACGCTCTGCTCGATCCAGTACAGACCCATGGACACCGGCATGATGAAGCAGATGTAAATACTCATCAGCGGCATCACGAGGTTCATGGTCTTGCTGGTCTGGGCGGTCTGGGCATCCTGCGGGGGATTCATCTTCTGGGAGAGCATCGTCTGGAGAATGGTAAGTCCGGCGGAGATGAACGGGATGAGGAACATCAGCAGCGCGATGTACCAGAGGCCGTTCTGCCATTCCGGAGTGTTCCAGAACATGAGCGACGGCTTCTCGATCATGTTGAGACCGAGGAAGTGGAAGTTGATGTTCTTAAGCTTGTCGGCGAACTCCGCCACGCCGGGGTTGGAGACGATATCGGCAAAGTGCTCGTGCAGCACGTTGGCGATGGTCATCTGGGAATAGACGTCCGTCTTGGCGGGAGCGGTGTAGTAGCCGAGCTGGGTCACAACGTCCGTGAGCGTTGTGATATTCTCCTGGGTGAGCTTCATCAGCGCAACGAGCGGCTGACGAACCACGGAGTAGAGGATGATGACGATCGGGAAGGGGATCAGCGTCCACAGGCAGCCGGACATCGGGTTGATCTTGGCTTCCTTATAGAGCTTGGCGACCTCTTCCTGATACTTCTGCTTGTTGGTGGCGTAACGCTTCTCCAGCTCCTTCACGCGGGGCGTGAGCATGGTGGTACGCATCATGCTGTGCTTGCTCTTCATCTGGAAGGGCAGCATGATGAGCTTCACGAGGAGACCGAAGAGAAGGATCGCTCCGCCGTAGCTGTTGCAGATGTTGTAGAAGAACAGCAGCACGGAGCCGAAAATTTTGATCATAATCATAGAAGATAACTCCCGTCTTTCTGCGTTGCCCGTTCAGGGCACAGGGTCATAAAAATCGTGTTCGCCGGTATGGAACGGATGGCACCGGCAGATGCGCTTGAATGCGAGCCAGCCTCCCTTGGCAGCGCCGTATTTCTCGATGGCTTCCAGCGCGTACTGGGAGCATGTCGGGATAAACCGGCAGCAGGGAGGCTTTCGGGGAGAGATATTTTTCCGGTAAAATCGGATGAGCCAGAGAAGAACGGCTTTCACTGGGCAGTATCCTCCGGCAGCAGTGAGAGCTTGCGGCAGGCGCGGAGAAAATCCCGCTCCAGCTCGCTGTAGGCAGCGGTGACGCTGCGCGAGCGCGCGACAACAACGAGCTCCGCGCCGCGGCGCAGCTCGGCTTCGTGGAGACGGTAGATCTCCCGCAGACGCCGCCGGACGCGGTTTCGCGTCACGGCGTGGCCGAGCCGGGTGGTGACGGTGAAGCCCACGCGGTTGCCGTCGGTCTTTATCCGGCGGGTATACACGACGAGCGTCGGCGTGACCGCGCTTTTGCCCTTGGCGTAGAGGCGGCGGAACTCGTAATTTTTCTTAATTGTCTCGGTATGCTCCATTGGCGCTCACGTCCCTTTCACCGGAGGAAGAAATCGCTCCCGGCGAGAGGGTGCTCAGGCGGAGAGTTCCTTGCGGCCCTTGGCGCGGCGGCGGGCGAGGACCTTGCGGCCGTTGGCGGTGGACATTCTCTTGCGGAAGCCGTGCTCCTTGGCACGCTGGCGTTTCTTGGGCTGGTAAGTGCGGATCATAGGGGACACATCCTTTCAAATTTTTCCCATTATTCTCAACACCGGGTTTTCCCGGCGCAGATGGCGAATAAGAGATAATCAGACAAATATGAATTATATAGTAAAAAGGCGTGTTGTGTCAACCTTTTTAGATAAAAAACCGAAACCGCAGCAGCGCATATCGCCCCGGTAGACGTGCGGGCCGGATTTTGCTATAATAAAGCGCCGCGGACCGAAAACCGGCGAGGCAGCGCGGTCCACGAAAAATCAAAGCAGGAAAGCAGGGCAGCTACACAGATGATCAAGGCGATACTGTTTGATCTGGACGGGACACTGCTCCCGATGGATCAGGATGAATTTACGAAAGGCTATTTCAAGCTTCTCGCAGCGAAGCTTGCTCCCTACGGGTACGAGCCGAAAACGCTGATCGATACGGTCTGGGCGGGCACGGCCGCCATGGTGAAAAATACCGGCGCGCAGACGAACGAGGCAGCTTTCTGGGAGAGGTTTTCCAGGACCTACGGCGCGGAGAAAACGGAGAGAGATAAGCCCCTCTTTGAAGAATTTTACGCCGACGATTTTGAACGGGCAAGCGTCTTCTGCCCTCGGAACGACAGAGCCGCGGAAACGGTCGCAAAGCTCCAACGGCTCGGCTACCGCGTCGCGCTCGCCACAAATCCGATTTTCCCGAGCATCGCAACCTGCGCCCGTATCCGCTGGGCAGGGCTCGCGCCGGAGGATTTCGCGTTTGTAACGACCTATGAAAATTCCGCATACTGCAAGCCGAATCCCGATTACTACCGGGATGCCGCGCAGCGGCTCGGGCTGTCGCCCGAGGAATGTCTGATGGTCGGCAACGACGCGCAGGAAGACATGATCGCGGAAACGACCGGCATGAAGGTATTTCTTCTCACCGACTGCCTTATCAACCGGGACGGCGCGGACATCTCCGTCTGGCCGAACGGCGGCTTTGATGAGCTGCTGCGCCGGATCGAGAGCGAATGGGCAAAAGCCCCGCTTAAATAAAAAAAGGCAAAAACCGGCCGGACGCCTGTGCGTCCGGCCGGCTGTATATGGCGATTTACTTCCGATTTACTTCTTTTCCTCGGTATGCTCGTGGTGGGGCATGTGCTCCGTCCAGCCGACGATCTCGCCTTCGTAGGTGACATCGGGAACTTCCACGGGCTCTACGGCCATTTCCTTCACGAACTCGGTCTCCACGAGCTCCTCGGGGTCTTCCTTGTGGTGCTCATGGTGTTCGTGGTGTTCGCCTTCGTGGTGGGGCATATGCTCCGTCCAGCCGACGATCTCGCCTTCGTAGGTGACATCCGGAACTTCCACGGGCTCTACGGCCATTTCCTTTACGAATTCGGTCTCGACGTCCTCTTCGGCTCTCTCTTCGGCTTTGGTTTCGGGGATCTTCTCTTCTTTGCTCATGGTTTTTCCGTCCTTTCGTATCATTACGGCAGAGACGAAACCTGTGCGGAGCCCGTCCGCTGCCGACGTTCCCTTGGGAACAACACAAATATAGCACGGAGGAAAAACCGCGTCAATCTGTTTTTCGTTAAGAAATCGTACGGAAAATACGCAAAATCAACGGTTTCAGCCCGTTATTTATCCGGGTGATAGTTTTTGGCAAGGCCGCCCTCGGCGGTCTCGCGGTAAACGCGGTTTAAGTCCCGTCCCGTTTCATACATCGTGTGAACGACGGTGTCGAAGGAGATCTTGCTCGTCTCCGAAAGGAAGTTTGCCAGCGAGAGCGCATTGATGGCGCGCATCGCGGCAACGGCGTTCCGCTCGATGCATGGGATCTGCACAAGCCCCCCGATCGGGTCGCACGTAAGGCCGAGATGGTGCTCCATGGCGACCTCGGCGGCGTAGCCGATCTGGCCGAGACCCATTTCAAAAAGCTCGCCGAGCGCCGCGGCGGTCATGGAACAGGCCGAGCCGATCTCCGCCTGGCAGCCGCACTCCGCGCCGGAGATGGAGGCGTTCGTCTTGATGAGATCGCCGATCACGCCGCCCGCGGCCAGCGCGCGGACGATCGCCTCATCGGAGAAGCCGCGCTCCTCCTGCATATAAAGGAGCGCCGCGGGCATAACGCCGCTCGCGCCGCACGTCGGTGCCGTGACGATCTCTCCGCCGGAGGCGTTCTGCTCGGCTACGGCGAACGCATACGCGCACACGAGCCGGTTTTCGCGCGTCTGCGGGCTTTCGTCGATATGGCGGCGGTTGTAGAGATACTGCGCCTTACGCTCGACCTCCAGTCCGCCCGGCAGCTCGCCGGTGCGGGTGAGACCGTCGGACACGCTCTGCTTCATTGTGTTCCAGATATCATAAAGATAGTCCCGGATCTCCTCTCCTTCCCGCAGAAACACATAATCGCTCAGCCGCAGCCGGTTTGCGCTGCAAAAGGCGGAGATCTCCGCGTAGCTCGTTTCCGGATAGACCTCCGGCGACTCTGTGTCGGGCCGGCCGGGGATGGAGATCGCGCCGCCGCCGACGGAGAGGGCCGTCATCTCGCCGGTGAGCGCGCCGTTTTTGTAAGCGCGCAGCTCCATCGTGTTCGGGTGCGGCAGGTCGGTGCGTTCCGTGTTCCAGAGGATGTCGGTGTGCACCGGCGCAAGCGCGTCGCGCACGGCGACGTCGGTCAGATGGCCGCGCCCGGTCAGGGCGAGCGAGCCGAAGAGCGTGACCTCATACCGGTCGGCGTCCGGGTGTTCCTCGCGGAAGAGACAGCAGGCGCGCGTGGGGCCGATGGTGTGGGAGCTGGACGGGCCTCGCCCGACGGTGTAAAGCTCGCGCAGCGATTTCATGCGGCGTTCTTCCTTTCCAAATGAAAGATCCGGGGGATGAGCGAGATGAGCGGCATGCCGAGCAGGAACAGTACGCCCGCCTCACCGAGCGCGACCTCCGCGCCGAAGAGCAGGAAGCTCTGCCAGAAGGCGTCGCGCGCGAAGCTCCACGCGAGCACCGCGCCGATGACGACGCCGTTCCAGACCACGGGGCTCAGGCACGCCAGAACGCGCATCGCTGCGGACGGCATCGCGCCGGTGCGCCGCGCCTCGCGCCCGCACGCCGCCGCGCAAAGTCCCGCGCAGAGCGTGGCGAGCGAGCCGAAAACGACGTCCAGTATCCCGGCGGCGGAGATCATGTTCGCCAGCGCGCAGCCGAGAAACAGGCCGACGGACGTATACGGGAAGAAAACCGGCAGCACGCACAGCGCTTCCGAAATACGAAATTGCAGATTGCCGTAGCTGATGGGAGCAAGCAGCATCGTGAGCGCGGCATAGAGCGCGCCGACGACGGCGGGGATAATGAGCTTTTCACGGAGATCGTTGTTGTTCAAGATAAGGTACCTCTTTCTGTGGTGATATTAAAAACTCTCGGGCAGACCGCAGCCGCACCAGCTCTGGCGGTACAGTCCGTATTCGTGCGAAAGTTCAATGCTGCGGCGGTAGCCGTCGCGCTTTTTGAAATCCGACGGCAGCCACAAAACGCCGTGATCTTCGGCGAGCTTTTCGCCGATGGCGTTGATAAGCGGGGCGTTCTTGTGCGGGGAGACGGTGAGCGTCGTGGCGAAATAGTCGTATCCGCCCTCGCGCGCGGCCTCCGCCGTGCGGGAGAGCCGGAGAACAAAGCACTCTGTGCACCGCGCGCCGCCCTCTGCCTCTGCTTCCAGCCCCGCCGCGGCGAGGCGAAACGCCGTCTCGTCCCGCTCCGGGACGATCAGTCCGACATTTTTGCCGAACGGCGCCGTTTCGAGCAGGTGCTTCTGCCAGAAGAGCCGCTTTTCCCATTCCTCCGCGGGGAGGATGTTCGGGTTATAGAAGAAAACGTCGATATCGAAATGCGGCGCGAGCCGCTCGAGACACGCGCTTGAGCACGGGCCGCAGCAGCTGTGAAGAAGGAGCCGGGGGCGGGCATCAAGCGACGCGATAAGCGCGTCCATCTCCCGCTGATAGTTTCTCTGCTGCACGGCGTTTCCCTCCTTCCCTCCAAGAGACTATTTATATTATAATCTTTTTCATAAAAAAACAAGGGCATTGACGAAACTTGTGCGCCAAGAGTAAAATGAATGGGATAGCATCGATTAACAAAGAAAAAGATAGGAGAAATACCCATGGACAACCGCCGCAGCAAGGAGAATTACTATCTCGACATTGCCGAGGCCGCTCTGGAGCGCAGCACCTGTCTCCGGCGGCAGTTCGGCGCGATCATCGTGCGTGACGACGAGATCGTCGCCACCGGCTACAACGGCGCCCCGCGCGGACGGCGCAACTGTTCCGATCTCGGCCGCTGCACCCGGCGCGAGCTGAACATCCCCGCCGGAGAGCGGTACGAGCTCTGCCGCAGCGTCCACGCCGAGGCCAACGCCATCATTTCCGCCGCGCGGCGCGACATGATGGGCGCGACGCTCTATCTTGTCGGGCGCGACACCGCCACCGGCGGCTATTATCCGGAAACGACCCCCTGCGCCATGTGCCGCCGGCTCATCATCAACGCCGGCATCGCGCAGGTCGTCTGCCGCACCGGCGCAGACGAATACACGACCACGCTCGTGCGCGACTGGGTGTACCACGACGATTCCATCGGCTGAAAAGAACAGCAAACCGCCGCCGTTTCCGATACGAAACGGCGGCAGCTTCTTTTTACAGCTGTGCTTTTGTTTTGTTCCTTGCGATGGCAGCAACGGTGCCGGTGAGGGCGAAGAGCGCGAGCGCGTTCGGGAGCACCATGAGATTGTTGAAAAGGTCCGTGAGCTCCCAGACGAGATCGTTGGACATCATCGTTCCGGCGAAAATGAACACGAGGGCGATGACCGTATAGACCGCCGTGCTCCGCTTGGCGTTTTCGCGCCCGAAAAGATAGATCACGTTGATCTTGCCGAAGAGGTTCCAGCTCAGCACCGTGGAGAACGCAAAGAAGAAGAGGCAAACCGCCACGAAGATCGCGCCGAAGCGGCTGCCGAACACGGTGCCGAACGCGGTCTGCGCAAGATTGCTCTTGCCGAGGATCCCGGTCACGCTGCCGGTGTAGCCGTTTGCCAGCGGGCCATCCGGCGTATAGAGCGTGGAGATGATGACGAGCGCGTTGAGCGTGAGCACGACGAACGTATCCATAAATACGCCGATCATCGCCACAACGCCCTGATCGTGCGGAGACTTGACGTGCGCCTGCGCGTGGGCGTGGGGCGTGGAGCCCATACCGGCCTCGTTGGAGAAAAGGCCGCGCTTCGCGCCCTGCGAGAGCGCCGTTTTCAGCGCGTAGCCGAAGCCGCCGCCGAGGATGGCCTGCGGCTGGAAGGCATATTTAAAGATCATGCCGAACGTCGCGGGGATGTACTGGATGCGCACAACGAGCACAACGAGCGCGCCCGCGAGGAAGATTGCCGCCATGACCGGCACGATCTTTTCCGCGACGGCGGCGAGACGGCGCACGCCGCCGAGGAAGATGACGCCGCAGAGGACAACGAGCGCGACGCCGACGATCCACGCCGGGACGCCGAACGCGGTCTCAAACGTGGAGCCAATGGAGTTGGACTGCACCATGCACCCCATGAAGCCGAGCGCAAGGATGATAGCGACGGCGAAAAAGCCCGCGAGGAACTTTCCGAAGCCGCCCTTGAAGGCGGTCGTGATGTAATAGACCGGGCCGCCGTGGATCGTGCCGTCTTTATCGACCTGCCGGGTGGTCAGCGCGAGCGTCGCCTCGGCGTAAATGGTCGCCATGCCGAAAAAGGCGATGACCCACATCCAGAAAATCGCGCCGGGGCCGCCGGTCAAAATCGCGCCGGACGCGCCGACGATGTTGCCGGTGCCGACCTGCGCGGCAATGGCGGTGGCGAGCGCCTGAAAGGAGCTCATGCCGCTCGCGTGCTTCTCGCCGCGGAGCGTGAGATTGCCGAACACGCGGCGCATACCCTCGCCGAAGCAGCGCACCTGCACAAAGCGCGTGCGGATCGAGTACCACAGCCCGACGGCGATGAGAAGAAAGACGAGAACATAGTTGGATAGATACGCGTTGAGATCGTATACCACGGGGTAGAGCGCGTTTTCGATGGCGGTGAACATGTGCGGGATCCTCCTTAGATAAATAGAAAAAAGCTGCCGGATTTCGGCAGCTCCAGAGAATATGCAGTTTCGGAAATAACCCCGTACATGTTCGCGGTATATCACGATTCTGCCCTGTCCTTTTGCCTGAGAGTTTCGGCCCGGAATGCGAGCCTTGCACCTTCGGCACCCGATCAAACGGGATTCTCCAGAGTGTCCTCCACTTTCAGTTTTCGAAAATCCTGAAAGCTTCTATGGAATTCGAGTGTTACCTTACCATAGTTTCGCCGTACTGTCAATAAAAAGTTTTCCTATCGCGGACATTTTTCTTTATATCAAAAACTCTCTGCCAAAAACAGCAGAGAGTTTTCGTTTATTTCGCTGCCATGGCGATCTGTTCGGGCGTGATGGGAAGCTCACAGAACCGCTTGCCGGTGGCGTTGTACACCGCGTCGGCGATCGCCGGGAGCGGCGTGTTGATGACGACCTCGCCGATGGACTTTGCGCCGTACGGCCCGGTCTCCTCGTAGCTTGCTTCGAATTCGACGGAGATACGGCCGATGTCCTGCCGCGTCGGGATCTTATACTGCATGAGGGAGTTTTCCGCCGGCATGCCGCGGCGGTCGTAGGTGATGTTTTCCGTGAGCGCCATGCCGATGCCTTGCAGTATGCCGCCCTCGGCCTGCACGCGGGCGAGATTCGGGTTGATGGGCGTGCCGCAGTCCACGGCGGCGACGAAGTTCACGACCTGCGTTTCGCCGGTCTCGCGGTCAAGCTCGATCTCGGCCGCGCCCACCATGAACGGCGGGGGTGAGATCGGCGAGGTATGCGTCACGGTCGCTTCGAGCGCGATCGCATTTCCGCACTGGGAGGCGAGCGCGATCTCCCCGAGCGAAACGGACTTCTCCCCGTCCGCCGTTTCGGCGCAGCTCCCGGTGAGGAGCACGTCGTCCTCGCTGCACGCGAGCATACGCGCGGCGAGCGCCGTGATCTTTTCGCGCAGCGCGAGCGCGCACTGCTCCACGGCTTTGCCGGTAACGTACGTTGTGCTGGAGGCGTAGGAGCCGGAATCGTAGGGCGAGGAATCCGTATCCGCGCCGAGAACGGAAATGTTCTCCAGCGGACAGTCGAGCGCTTCGGCGGCGATCTGCGCGAGGATCGTATCGCAGCCGGTGCCCATGTCCGCCGCGCCGATGGAGAGGGTGTACCCGCCGCCGTCGTTCAGCTTGAGCGTCGCGCTGCCGACGTCTACGTTGTTGATGCCGGAGCCCTGCATCGCCATGCCCATGCCGACGGCGCGCACCTTGCCGTTCCCCATATCGCGGCAGGGGTACTTTTCGTCCCAGCCGATGCGCCGCCGCACGCTTTCGAGACACGCCTCGAGCGCGCAGCTCGTATTCTCCTGCCCGTAGTAGGCGGGCATTATCTCCCCCTCGCGGGGGATGTTGCGTTTTCGTATCTCAAAGGGGTCGATGCCGAGCCGCGCGGCCAGCTCGTTCACGGCGGACTCCACGGCGAAGAGGCCCTGCGTCGCGCCGTAGCCGCGGTACGCGCCCGAGGACATGTGGTTGGTGTATACAACGTCGTACACGAACCGGTACGCCTCGGCCTTGGCATAAAGCGGGATGGATTTATGGCCGGAAAGCCCGACGGTCGTGGGGCCGTGCTCGCCGTAAGCGCCGGTATTGGAGAGCGTATAGAGATCGATCCCGCGGACAATGCCGTTCTTGTCCGCGCCGAGACGCACATGCATCTCCATTTCGTGCCGCGGGCTGCCCGCGATCATGCACTCGCGGCGGGAGAAGACGATCATGCTCGGCTTTTTCGTCATCCACGTGACGAACGCCGGATAAACGGCGCTCACCGCCGTCTGCTTCGCGCCGAAGCCGCCGCCGACGCGGGGCTTGCTCACGCGGATCTTCGAGCGCGGGATGTGCAGCGCGTTCGCCACGATGCGGCGCGTGTGGAACACGATCTGCGTGGAGCTCACGATGTGCAGCCGGCCGTAGGTGTCGATCGTGCAGAACGTGCGGAACGTCTCCATCGGCGTCTGCTGACAGGCTTTCGTGTGGTACACGCGGTCAATGACAATATCGCAGTCACGGAGCACGGCATCGATATCGCCCTGCCCGTCCTCCTCGTGCGCGCAGAGATTACGGCGGTTGTCCGCGCCGACGGGACACTGCGCCTCCCAGTTGCCCTCCGGGTGGACGAGCGCGGGGTTATCGAGCGCGGTGCGGAAATCGAGCACCGGCTCGAGCACGTCGTACTCGACCTTTACGAGCTTCATCGCCTTATCGACGCACGCCTCGTCCCGCCCGGCGAGAATAGCGACAACGTCGCCCGCAAAGCGGACGTGGCGGTCGATCACGAGCCGGTCGAGCGGGCTCGGCTCCGGCGCGGTCTGCCCGGCCTGCGTATAGCGCCGGGCGTTCTGCGGCACGTCCTTCCACGTAAACACGGCTTCCATGCCCGGCACGCGCATGGCGCGTTCGGTGTCGACCTCGCGTACCATGGCGTTCGCGTGCGGCGAGCGGAGAAGCTTTACCACAAGACAGTTTTCCGGCGCGATGTCCTCGGTGTAGACCGGCTGGCCGGTCACGAGCTGCATGGCGTCCAGCTTGCGCACGCCCTGATTGACGGTGGTCATTCTTCGCTCGCCTCCTTCGCCTTTTTCCACGCGAGGAAGCTCTGTATAGCGCGCAGCTGCCCCTCGTAGCCCGAGCAGCGGCAGAGATTGCCCGCGAGATACTCCCTGATCTCGTCCTCGTCCGGGTCGGGGTTTTCGCGCAGGAGCGCGAGCGTATTCATAATAAAGCCGCTGTTGCAGAAGCCGCACTGCTCCGCGCCCTGGTCGGCGAGGAATGCGCCGAACTCTGCGGCTTCGCTTTGCAGCCCCTCGAGCGTCGTGACGCTCCGGCCCTGCACGCGCGCGGCAAGCGTCGCGCAGGAGAGGATGGGCGTGCCGTCAAGATACACAGTGCAGAGCCCGCAGTTGCCGGTGCCGCACCCGCGCTTGACGCTTTTGCAGCCGAGACGCCGCACAAGGTCAAGCAGCAGCGTGTCCGGCGAAATATCCGCGGACACGGCCTTGTTATTGAGCGTAAAGGTGATATTCACTTCGCGCCTCCTTCCAGTTCGTCCACGGCGTGGCGGACGAGCACGCGGATGAGATGCTTCCGGTATGCCGCGCTGCCGCGGAGATTGGAGCCGGTCGTAACCTGCGCGCTCACGATCTCCGGCAGCTCGCCCAGCGCGCACTGCGGCGTAAGCACGACTGCTCTTCCGGGCCGCGCACCGACAGCGAAGCGGTATGCTCCGCCCGCAAGCCGCGCCGCAGCGCAGGTGAGCGCGGGGAAGTCCGTTTTTGTCGGGCGCACGGACTGATAGAAAAAGGCGGCGTTTTCCTTCGGGATGTGCACGCGCACGAGAATATCCCGGTCAAACGGCATTTCGGCAAACTGCGCCAGCGGGACGATCCCGCCCTTATAAAGCTCGACCGAAGCGTTCAGCGCAAGGAGCACCGTGAGCACATCGGAAAAGCCGAACCGCCCGTAAACGCTCCCGCCGAGCGTTGCGGTATTCCGAAACTGCACGCCGACAATATGGCGCAGTGCTTCGCGCATCGCGCCGTTTGTGTACTCGTTCAGCCCCGCGTGCGTTTCGAGCGCGCGCAGAGAGACCATGGCACCGATGGCAAAGCCCTCCGGCGTTTCCTCGATTTTGTCAAGGCCGAGACCGGATAGATCGATCGCCATGCCGACGGCGGCATTCTGCATTTTGAGCCAGAGCATGCCGCCGATCACGCGGCTCGTGCGCTTCTGGTTGAGTGTCCACGCCTCTTCAAGCGAGGCGGGACGGACGTATTCGCGGATGGTTATCATGGGTATCAGTTCTCCGTAAAGAATAATTCTCAAAAACGGCGGAAAGCCGCCGAAGCGGCTTTCCGTGTCCGTCTATATGATTTGCAGCAGGAGCACAAGCCCCCAGTCACGGCGCTTTGCGCCGTGACGGCTCCCCTATCAGGGGCGCCAGGCCGGTTTGCCGCGATCTCACCTGCCTCCCCTGACAGGGGCGGCGCGTTTTGCCGCAGGCAAAAGCCGGAGGGGTTCCCGTACTGCGTTTTACTTTTTCAGGATACCGAGCAGGCCGCGCTTAAGCATCTGGCCGCCGGCGGAGATGAGCTGCGTTTCGATCTTGGAGCGGATGCGTTCGGCTTTGCGCTTTTCCTCCGCTTCCTTTTTCTCCTTTTCGCGCTCGGCCTTGCGGCGGGCCTCGTCCTCGAGCTTCTGGGCGCGGCGGCGCTCCTCATCCTCGAGCTTCTGCGCACGGCGGCGCGCTTCGTCTTCGAGCTTCTGCGCGCGCTTTTCGTCTGCCTCCGCCTGCTTCCGGCGCTGCTTTTCCTCTTCGGCGGCGCGCTTTTCCTCTTCCAGCCGCTCCTGCTCCTGCGCGAGCGCCTCCTCCGCGGCCTGCGTTTCGTCGGCGAGCACCTCATAAGCAGAGACGTTGTCCTCCGCCTCGTCGTACTTTTCCATGCCGTCGCGGAGGATCGCCTTGGCGCGCGTCATCGCCTCCGGCGCACCCATCAGGCTCTGCGGGCAGATGATCTTCGTGCGCTGCACCATGGCGGGGATGCCGTCCTCGCCGAGGAACGACGTGAGCGCCTCGCCGACGCCGAGTTCCATGATCGCGTCCTCGGCGTTGAACGCCGGGTTTTCGCGGAACGCCTGCGCCGCCACGCGCACCGCTTTCAGCTCGGTGGGCGTATAGGCGCGCAGCGCGTGCTGCACGCGGTTGGAAAGCTGCGCGAGCACGGTGTTCGGTACATCCGCCGGGTTCTGCGTCACGAAGAACACGCCGATACCGCGCGAGCGGATCAGCTTCACGGTCTGCTCGATCTTCTGCACGAGCACCGCCGGAGCGTCGCGGAAGAGCATGTGCGCCTCATCGAAGAAGAACACGAGCTTCGGCTTTTCAAGATCGCCGACCTCCGGCATGGTCTCGAACAGCTCCGAGAGCAGCCAGAGAAGGAAGCTCGCGTACAGCGTCGGGTTCTGCACGAGCTTGACGCAGTCGAGCACGTTGACCATGCCGCGCCCCTCGGCGTCGGTGCGGATCCAGTCGTTCACGTCGAGCGCCGGCTCGCCGAAGAACAGCTCGCCGCCCTCTTTCTCCAGCGGCAGCAGCGCGCGGAGGATCGCCGCAACGGACTGCGTGGTGATGTTGCCGTACTTCATGCGGTAATCTTCTTTATGGTCGTTCACATAGTTCAGCAGCGCGCGCAGGTCCTTGAGATCGTCGAGCAGCAGTCCGCGGTCGTCCGCAACGCGGAAAACGATCTGCAGAACGCCCGTCTGCGCCTCGCTCAGGCCGAGAATGCGGGAGAGCAGCTCGGGCCCCATTTCGCTCACAGTGGCGCGCACGGCATGGCCGCCGGTCTGGTAAATGTCCCAGAACGTGGTAGGGTAGCCGCGGTAGGCAAATTTGCCGGTGAGGCCAAAGCGCTCGATGCGCTTCTGCATATCCTCGCTGTCCGCGCCGGGGGCGCAGATACCGGCGACGTCGCCCTTCACGTCGCACAGGAAAACGGGCACGCCCGCATCGGAGAGGGATTCCGCCAGCACCTTCATCGTAACGGTCTTGCCGGTGCCGGTCGCACCGGCGATCAGGCCGTGCCGGTTGCACATGGAGAGGGGAAGCTCCACCCGCTCCTCGCCGGAGAGACCGAGATAGATTTTGCCGTTATCGTACATGATCGCGTCAACCTCCGTATATATACTGTTGCATGTTTTGCTTTTTGCGACTTTTATTATAACCGCCGATCTGCCGCTGTGCAACAGAAAAAGCTCCCATCCCGGAGGATGAGAGCTTTTTTGTCGATAAAAAACCGAAATCAGTCGGTCACGTAAGGCAGGATAGCGACCTGACGGGCACGCTTGATCGCCTCGGTGAGCAGACGCTGATGGTAGGCGCAGGCGCCGGTGGTGCGGCGGGGCAGAATCTTGCTGCGCTCGGACAGGTACTTGCGCAGCTTGACGGTGTCCTTGTAGTCGATATACTCGGCCTTATCCACACAGAACTGGCAGACCTTTCTGCGCTTGCGGTTCTTCTGCGGGGCAGCAGACTTATCAAAAGCCATGGTTCAAAAACTCCTTTCGTGAGTGTCAAAACGGCAGCTGGCCGTCGTCATCGTCGATCGTCTGGAACGATCCGGCCTGCGCTTTCGCGCTGTTAAAGCCCTCGTTGGAGGGGGTGCGGGGTGCGTACTCCTGACGGGGCGCGTACTCCTGCCGCGGGGCTCCGTCATCCCGGCGCTTGCTTTCGCCGAAATAGACGTTGTCCGCCACGACCTCCGCCGCGGTACGGCGGTTGCCGTCGCGGTCGGTGTAGTCACGGATCTGCAGCCGACCGGAAACCACGATCATGCTGCCCTTCGTGAAGTACTTGGAGACGAATTCCCCGGTCTGACGCCAGGCGGACACGTTGATGAAATCGGTCTGCTTTTCACCGTTTTCACCGCGGCCGAAATCCCGGTCAACAGCAATGGAGAAGGACGCCACGGGAACGTTGGAGCCGGTATAGCGCAGCTCCGGATCCCGCGTCAGGCGGCCCATAAGAACGATATGATTCAGCATATCATTCCCTCCGCTTATTCGTAGCGCAGAGTGACAAGAGAGCGGATCACGCCGTCGGTGATGCCGAGGATACGATCCAGCTCGGCGGGAAGCTCGGGCCCGGAGGTGAACTTCACCAGCACATAGTAGCCCTCGGTGAGATAGTTGATCTCGTAGGCGAGCTTGCGCTTGCCCCACTCTTCCATCTCATCGACGGTGCCGTTCTGCTCGATCAGAGTCTTGAACTTTTCCACGATGGCCTGGGTCTCTTCCTCGGTGAGGTTGGGGTTGAGAACGTACAGAACCTCGTACTTTTCGGTGGTCTTAGCCATTAGTTGTCCTCCTTCTGGACTGCGGCCCCCTGCTCAGACAGGGAGCAAGGTGGATGGGATAAAAAAACTTACTTGAGTTCGACCTTCGCGCCGACGGCCTCGAGCTTGGACTTGATCTCCTCGCCCTCTTCCTTGGAGACGGCTTCCTTCAGCTTGGCGGGGACGGCTTCGACGATAGCCTTCGCCTCGGCAAGGCCCAGACCCAGCAGGCCGCGGACTTCCTTGATGACCTTGATCTTCTCAGCGCCGAACTCGGTCATGACAACGTCAAACTCGGTCTTCTCTTCGACCGGGGCAGCGGCGGCAGCGGCGGCGGGGGCAGCGGCGGCAGCGGCGGAAACGCCGAAGGTCTCCTCAAGGGCGTGGACGAGCTCAGCCAGCTCCAGCACGGAGAGAGCCTTGACTTCTTCGATCATAGCGGTAACTTTTTCGCTAGCCATTTGTAATTTTCCTCCTAAAAATGATTTGTGTCTGCCGGATTATTCGGCAGCGGCTTCGGCGGTCTCGAGAGAGCCGCCCTTCTGCTCCAGGATCTGACCGAGAACGACGGCCAGGCTGGTGATGGGTGCGAGCATGGTGCCGAGGACCTTGGAGTACAGGGCATCCTTGCCGGGAAGCTGAGCGATCTCATCGATGTCGGCCATCGGAAGGACTTTACCTTCCATGAAGCCGCCCTTGACCTCGAACTTGCCGTTCATCTTCTTGGCGAACTCGCTGACGATGCGGATGGGCGCGATGGGGTCGCCCTCGGTGGTGGCCAGAGAGGTGGTGCCGTTGAGCACGGAGTCAAACTCGTTGAGATTGCACTTGTCAACCGCAAAGCGGAGCAGAGTGTTCTTCACAACGGTGTACTCAATGCCGGCAGCACGCAGCTCACGGCGCAGAGCGGTATCCTCCAGAACGGTGATGCCCTTGTAGTCCACAAGGACGCCCGCCGTGGCGTTACCGATACGCTTGGTGAGTTCCTCGACGATGGCCTGTTTCTCGCTGAGTACTTTCGCGTTAGGCAATGGTTTCACCTCCGGGGTAAATTTCTGCGCCCGAAAGAAAAACTCCCTCTGCCGAAAGACAGGGGGAGACACAATACAAGTATCGTGCTTTCCTCGGCAGGATTTACGGCGAATGCCACCTGCTGTCTTTGGAGCGCCATGACATAATACCATAAATCTCAGGAAAGTCAATACTTTTTTCGTATTTTTATGGAGAAAAGGCCCCCTTGTGTAAAGGGGGCTGGCAGCGAAGCTGACTGGGGGATTGTAGTCTTCGGAAAACGACAATCCCTCCGTCAAACCCTTCGGGTTCGCCACCTCCCTTTGCACAAGGGAGGCTTACCGCAGCAGCTCCTCCAGCGCCGAAAGGTCGGAGAAGTCCGGCAGATACACCGCCGCTCCGGCGCGGATCATCTCCGTATATTCCTTCATGCTCTCGTCGTATACGCCGACGCCCGAAACGCCGAGCGCCTCCGCCGCGGCGAGATTGCGCGGCGCGTCCTCCGCGAGAAGCATTTTCTCATACGGAACGCCGAGCTTGTCCCGGAAAAACGCATACGGCGCTTCGGTACGCTTTGAGCCGGTCTCCTCCTCGGCGTAAACGCCGTCCACGAGCGGCGCGACGCCGAGCCGCTCAATGGCCGGATCGAGCAGCGCGCGGCGCGTCGCCGAGAGGATGTATACGCGCAGCCCCGCCGCGCGCAGCGTTTGAAGAAGTTTCTTTGCTCCCGGTTTGAGAGGGATCTCCCGCGCGTAATGCGCCGCCATCTCCGCGCTCCAGCGCACGGCGAGCGGCGTTTCCGCTTCAAGCTGCGGGTACTTCGCGCCCATGTCCCGCGCGATCTCCCGGATCGGCACGGAGCGGATGTATTCCGCAAAGCCCTCCGGCTGCGGCAGGCCCGCCGCGCGGAGCGTATCCGCCGGCAGACGCAGCCAGTACGGCATCGAATCGGCCAGCGTGCCGTCGAAATCCACGAGTGCCAGAGAGAAAGCCATGCGCGTTACCCCCGTTTTTTCCGAAACTTACCGCCCGAAGGCGGGTAAATCTTATTATATGTTCCGCTCCGGCAGGATGCAATTGCTTTTTTCGCCGGGATGCGTTAAACTGAAAAAAGTATGTCGATATCCGTCGGAAAGGAGGCAGGAGGGCATGAAGCAGAAACCGGCAAAGCGCGGCGCCCGCGCATGGGCGATCGCGATACCGGCAGGGATCCTTCTTTTGCTGCTGCTCGCGGCGTTTCTCATCGGCAACGGCGGCGCCTCCGCCTTTCGGGACGATGTGGACGCGATCCTCGCCGCGCCGCGCAGCGAAGAGCTCGGCGAGCTCTCCTTTGCCGACGACGGCAGCGCCGTTGTCCGGCTGTATAAAAACGATCTTTACGTTCTTGCCGACGAGAGCGGCGTTCTGCCCGGTCTCCGGCGGCAGATGCGCGAGCGGTTCGGCGATCTCGATTTCGGCATCCGCCTGACCGGCGGAAAGATGCGCGTATGCATCTCGCAGCGCGTTCTCGGTCTTGTGCCGGTCTCGATGCAGATCGTCACCTCCCTCTCGTGGGACGGTACCGGCATTGTGGTCCATGCCGAGAGCGTTCTTCTCGGCAGCCGGACGGCGCTGCCGAAATCGCTCTGGCCGGACAGCGTGCGCGAGGACTTCCGCGTGGACCTTACCGCGACCGGGCGCACGCAGGAAGTCGCGGACGTATATCTTGACGGCAGCGCCGCCGTGGTGGAGACCGTGCCGCTGCGTCTTCCGGCGGGCGACAGCCTTCACCCCGATGCGCAGCTTCTCGAAAAGATCCGCTTCTTCGGCGCGGACGATAAAACCGAGAGCGCCGCGGCGCTTCTCGACCGGCTCGCCGCGGGAGGCGTCCCCTCGGAGGACGAGCTGCCCGCCGGGAGCCGCGCGGAGCTTCTCGCGTGGCTGCTCGCACTGCAGACCGACGACGGCGACAGCGCCATGTTCTCCACCTTCTTCGCGCGCCGCAGTGAGCGCATCCGCGAGGATATTGACGCCTTTCTTTCCGCAGAGGAAGGAAAATACGTAAAGCTCCTGACCTCTGTGCGTGAGCTCTATAAAAGCCGCGCGCTGCGCATCGAGCAGAACGGGTTTTATGTGATCTCCACAAACCGGCAGTTTGACCCCTTCGCCTCGACCGAGCTCTCGGCCACGGCGACGGACGCGCGCGTCGTGCTGCTCACGAGCGGCAGCGGTGCGCCGGAAGTGAGTCAGGCGGACATGCCGGTGCTCAAAAACGTAGAGCGCCGCGGCGCCAAGGCGCTGGACGGGCTCGACCCCGAGCATGCCTACGATGTCGGCGTTGTCCTCACGACCGACGGCGGCGTTCCGGCGCTGCTGTACCGGCGCTCCGGCGGTGAGATCGTCGTGCGCGAGCTCTCCGCAGAGCAGTATGTGGACATTCTCGTTTCCGGCGGCCGGCCGCTCATCAATGTGGACACGCTCCCCGCCCCCGCGCAGGAGCTCTCCGGCTCCGAGTGCAAAATTCTCCCGCTGAACTAACAAACTACGGCAAAAGAGCCAATGGCATTTGTGTGCCATTGGCTCTTTTTTATCACCGCATCGGTTCGGCGCCGAGGGATTCCATACTGCTGCCGAGCGCGCCGAGACTTCGGAGATACGCCGTGAGCGCCGCGAGATCGCGGTAGCAGCGCACCGTGCCGCGCTCCGGCGCCGGCGGTACTGCCGAGACCGTCTCGCCGCGGGCCTCCGCCTCCTGCGCGGCGACGGGAGCGTCGCGGTAAAAGTGGTCCCGCGCCATGTGCTCGAGCTCGTGCCGCAGCGTTTCGCGCCGCGCGTCATCGCCGAGACGGGCGTTGATGTATACGGAAAATGTGCCGTCGTCGTTCGGGAGCGTCGCGCCGAGCACCGTCGGCGGAAAGTCCACGAACCGGACGTAATAGTCAGGTGTCCTCATGCTTGCCGCGCAGCGCTTCGAGGATCGTCACGGCAGTCTCCACATCCTCGCGCGTGGCGTTTTGAGAAAGGCGGAACAGCGCGCGCATCTCCGGCCTGTCGCGCAGCGCTTCCAGATACGCCGTCAGCTCCGGATCGTTGTTCACGAGCGGCTCGCCGCGGCCAAGCAGGACGTTCATGTCCACCTGGAGGAGATCCGCCATTTTTTCCAGCAGATCAAACTCCGGCTCACGATTGCCGCATTCGTACATGCTTACCGAACTTTTGGAAATGCCGAGCTTTTTCGCCAGCTCTGCCTGCGTCATCCCCGCGCCCTTGCGCAGCGCCGACAGTCTTTCGCTGAAACCGGACATTGCTATCACCTCACCGTCACCATAACACGCGGCGTGAAAAAAGTCAACCGGAATTCCACGAAATGTGTTGACAAGCCCATTCCCAGATGGTATAACGTTAATACACGAAGCGTGTAATACAGGAGATCGACTTTCTTCTGTTTTTATTTTTTGCTCGCTGTATTCACGCTTTGTGTCCTATAATACAAAAGGGGGTATGGATCGATGGGATATCGGAGCTTGTCCTGCGGCCGTCCGGCGGCGGAGCAGCGGTACATTCTGGCGATGCTCCGCGTGTTTGCGCAGCTTCCGCCGGAGCGGCGGGAGGCGGTCCGCGCGCTGATCGCGTGTCTTGCGGAGACGCCGGAGGAGGGACGGGCGCTTTTCGGCGTGCTCGTGCAGCAGAAAACGCTCGAGGCGGCAGCCGGGGCGGCGGGCGTCTCGCCCCGGAAGCTCTCCCGCCTGCGGAAGAAATTTCTCGAGCAGATGCCCCTGTGAATACGAAAGGAGGGTCCGAATGAAGGACAAAACGGCGCTCACGGCACGGCAGAAGCGCTTTGTGGAGGAATATCTCGCCTGCGGCGACGGCCCTGAGGCCGCCATTGCCGCCGGATACAGCCCCGCCACAGCGGAAGAGCGTGCCCGGGAGCTTCTGCGCGACCCGGCGGTACAGCGCTGCCGCCGCGAGAGCGAGCAGCGGCTTTTTGACGCGATGGGCGTTTCGAGCGCATGGATCGGACGGCGGCTCGTGGAGATCGTTGACCGGTGCATGCAGGCGACGCCCCATCTCACGCGCAACCCCGAAACAAAGCAGCGCGAGCCGGACGGCATCTGGGAATTTGACCCCGCGGGCGCGATGCGCGCGCTGCACGAGCTCGACGAGCATCTCCGCGCCCTGCGCGAGGAGGAAACGGAGGACGGCACGCTCTCGCTTGAGGAATGGCTCGCGCGGCAGGAGGGGGCGAGCGCGCTGTGAATCCGTGCGTTGCGAGAGAATACATCGAATCGTGCCTCAAAATACGCACGAAGAGCGGCGCGGTCGTGCCGTTTCGCCTGAACGCCGCGCAGCAAAAGCTTTACGCCGTGGCCAAGCGCCAGCAGGACGAGGGCAAGCCCGTGCGCATCATCATTTTAAAGGCGCGTCAGCTCGGCTTTTCCACGCTCACGGAGGCGCTGCTCTTCCACGCGTGCGCCACGCGCGCAAACGTGAACGCGCTCGTCGTGGCGCACCGCGAGGACGCCACGGCCAATCTTTTTCGCATGAGCAAGCTCTTTTATGACGAGCTACCCGCGCCGGTCAAGCCGATGCTGCGCACCTCAAACGCGCAGGAGCTGGTGTTTGAAAACCCGTCGCGCGCATCGCGCGGCGCGCTGCCGGGGCTTCGGTCGCGCTTTCGCTGCGCCACGGCGGGCGGCCGGGGCATCGGACGGAGCGACACGCTCCAGTGTGTGCATCTTTCTGAATACGCCTTCTGGCCGGAGGGCGGCGAGAGCAAGGCCGCGACGCTCGCGGGCATATTGCAGGCCGTGCCGAGCCGGCCGGGGACGATGGTCATCATGGAGAGCACCGCCAACGGCTGCGAGGATTTCAAGGACCGGTGGGACGCCGCCGTGGCCGGGGAGAACGATTTTGAGCCGGTGTTCTTCGCCTGGTTTGAAAACCCGGATTATGCAATGCCGGTCGAACCGGGCATCGAATGGACGGCGGAGGAGCGCGAGACGCGCGAGCGGTATTCCCTCTCGTGGGAGCAGCTGCGCTGGCGGCGCTGGTGCATTGCGAACAACTGCGGCGGCAGCCGGGACATGTTCCGCCAGGAGTACCCCGCGAATCCGGACGAGGCGTTTCTCCACAGCGGCTCGGGCGTTTTTGATAACGCCCTCGTCATCCGCCGCCGCGAGGAGGCCGCGCCGCCCGTGCGCCGCGGGCGGTTCGTCCCCGGCGATAAAGACGGCGAGAGCGTCTGGCAGGATGACGACGCGGGCGAGATCTGCATTTACCGCGAATGCGAGCCGGGCCATCCGTACGTGCTCGGCGGCGACACCGCGGGCGAGGGCTCGGACTGGTTCACCGCGCACGTCATCGACAACAGCACCGGCGAACAGGCGGCGTGTCTCCGGCGGCGTTTTTCCGAGCCGGAGTATGTCCGGCAGGTGTACGCGCTCGGGAGGCATTATAACGACGCGCTCGTCGCGCTCGAAACGAATTTCTCAACGTATCCCGTGATGAAGCTCCTGGAGCTCGGCTATCCGAACCAGTACCGCCGCGAGCGGGAGGACACGTTCACGCACCGGCTGCGCGAGAGCTGCGGCTTCCGCACCGACCGGCAGACGCGCCCGCGCGCGATTGCCAATCTCGTGGAGGTGTTCTCCCTGCACCCGGAGTGGTTTTCCGACCGCGAGCTTCTCGGCGAGATGCTGACGTTCTGCTACAACGAGGATCACCGCCCGGAAGCGCTCGCCGGAAAGCACGACGATCTCGTCATGGCCGCGGCGATCTGCTACGCCGCGCGCCATCAGCAGCGCATGACCGCGGCCGGCGCCCCTGTCAGCCGCGAGGAGGCCGTCCGGCAAAAGGAGCGCCGGCGCCGCATCCGCCGCGGGCGGATATGAAAAGAGACGGATACCTCTGACGCAATGTCAGGCGTATCCGTCTCTTATTATTACAATGGGCAGGGTGCGCAGCCGGTCAGGTCTCGTCGAGCAGGGCGGCTGCCGTATCCAGATCGGTTATCAGGACGTTGACATAGCCTCCGCGCAGAGCCGCGCGGATCGCGGCGAGCTTTTCCGGCCCGCCGGCAATGCCGATGCGCGTCGGGATGTTCTTGTAATCCTCGCGGGAGATGGCCAGAATACGGTTGGAAAAGGGGAACTCCACCGGCTGTCCGTCCGCATCGAAGCAGTGGGTGCATATCTCCCCCACCGGAGCCGCCGCGCCGGCGGCCGCAGTGCCGGGCTGCCGGTTTGCACCGGTGATGTACTGCTCATAGGTGGTGGCCGTGCCGATGCCGACGACCGCAACGGTGCACCGCTTCATAACGGCGTAGGCCTCCTGATAATAGGGCTCGCGGACAATGGATTCGCGCAGCTCGGCATTGCTGACCAGCACGGGCGCATACAGCGGCTGCGGCAGGGCGGAGAGCTTTCGCGCGAACCGGTGGAGGATGCTGTCGACCTCCAGATTATACTCTCTCCGGCTCTCGCTGCCCATGAGCTGCGTTACCGTAAGGCCGGTCCGCTCCAGCTGCGGCATGTTATCCACCAGCCCGGCCACGCCGCGGCCGGGAACGCAGCCGATGATATCTCCCCGCTTGACGATGGACTTGAGATACTGTCCGGCCACAACGCCCAGATTCCCATACAGCTGGTCCGCCCCGAGGCTGTGCGCCAGCCGAACGGCCTTCAAACGGTATTTTTCCTCCAGCGCCGATTCGCTCGCGAAATACTCCTCCGGGCTCCGGTCGACCGTGATGCGAACGATGCCCCGCTCAATGCACTCCGCCAGGATCCGGTTCACCCGCTGGCGCGAGATCCCCAGCCGCTGCGCGATCTGGTCCTGCGTCTGGCCGGCTTCATAGTAGTAATAGGCGATCCGGGTATATTCGTTTTTCTGTTCCGGCGTCAGGGGATGCAGATTCATGGCCGATACCATCCTTTTTTGATACCTCCATTTTACATGGCCCCCGGCTTTTTTCAATCCCTTTTTTAAGGCTTTACGATAATACGGTAGGTGTTGGGCTCCACGGCCTCCCGGAAAGCACGGTCGATCTCGGCCATGGGGACCCGGTCGGAGATCAGAGAGGAAACGTCGATGAGCTTCCGGCTGAGCAGGCGCGTCGCCGTCAGGAAATCCACCGGATTCGGATTCACGGAGCCGGTGAGGATCTGCTCGCCCGAATGGAGCTTTGTGGGGCTGATCTCGATCGGAAGATCGGGGAAGAACGAGGTATACATCACGACCCGTCCCAGTTTTCCGGCCATATCCACCGCCTGCTTCGCCACGGCGGACGTGGCCACGGTGCAGAACACCGCGTCGGCGCCGCGGCCCTCGGTAAGCTCCTTGACCTGCACGACGGGATCCGCTTCGCTGGCGTTGATGACGATGTCCGCGCCTATTTTGCGCGCAACGTCCATGCGGACGGGATCGAGCTCGCTGACAATGACGCGCGCCCCGCTCATTTTTGCCAGCCGGATATGCAGCGCGCCCATGATGCCGGCGCCGATGACTACCACATCGTCGCCCAGCTGGATCCTGGCGTTGCGGATGCTGTGAACGCAGCAGGCGAGCGGCTCGGCCAGCGCCGCGTGGTCCAGATCCACATCGTCGGCGAGCTTATACACCGCCTTGGCGCTGACGGTCATATACTCGGCAAAGCCGCCCGCTCCCATAACGCCGGAATGCGTATGCGCCACGAAGGACGCCACGCACAGGTTTTCGTGACCGCTGCGGCAGTAGTAGCACTCGCCGCAGGAGTTCAGCAGCCGGACAGCCGCTTTGTCGCCGGGCTTTACGCCTTTCACGTCCGGGCCGACGGCCTCTACGATCCCGGCCGCCTCGTGGCCTCCGGCATACGGATACCGGGCGATGACGCCCTTCCAGATACGCTGCTCAAGCGTGCATATGGCGCAGCTCGTTACCTTCAGCAGCACCTCGCCGCCGGCAGGCTCTCTCTTTTGCAGAATCCGCGTTTCCATTTCGCGGACGCCGGAATGAATGCTTACTTTATATGTTTCCATTTCCGTCTATCCCCTTTTTCCGTAAAGCCGGTTCATTTCCTTCAGCGCCGCGTCCACGCTGCAATCCTCGTGGATCAGCTTTGCGATCGCCGCGGCATAGCGTACCGGGTCTTCGTTCCCCCAGATGTTCCGCCCCATGGCGACGCCGGAGGCTCTGGCATCGAGCGCATCGCGGATCTCCTGCAGAAGCTCCCGTTCGGGGACCTTTTTTGCGCCGCCGAGAATAACGACCGGGGCATAAACGCTTTCCGTCAGCGTCCGGAAGCTCTCCGGATCGCCGGTATAGACGGTCTTCACGATGTCCGCGCCGAGCTCCGCGGCCTGACGGCAGGCAAACGTTATGTTTTCCGGCGTGCGGGAATCCTCGGCCTTTTCAAAGCCGCGGGGGAGCGCTTCGGCCGTGACGGGCAAACCCCATTTGTGGCAGTCCAGACACACCCGCGCCAGATTGCTCAAAACCTCCGCCTCGTGTACGGAGCCGGGAAAGCTCATCGTGATAACGGAGTCGGCGCCCAGACGGAGCGCGTCCTCCGCCGTGGCAACGATCTGCATCGGCGCTTTGTGATCGCCCAAGAAGGAAACGCCGCCGTCGATGCGAAGAATGATGCCCTTGCCCAGAAAGCTGCCGGCAAAGTTTTCCGCCATGCCGATGGTGGACAAAAAGGCATCCGCGCCCGCCGCGGCCAGCTCGCGGATCAACGTTTTCGTGTCCTTCATGGCGGGCAGCACGTTGAAATTGGAGCCGTGATCCATGGCGAGAATGAAGGTTTTCCCGTCGGTGCCGAAAATATGGTTCATTCTGCTTACGGTCTGTGCCATATGGCTGCAGCCTCGCTTTCTATATGTCGGAATTACATTTGTAACTTACTTTGGTCATTTGTCGCATCGAATCATATCATAACGGTATTGGGCTGTCAAGCAAGCCGGTGAAAAAACCGAAGGCGGTAAAGAAGATTTTACGAAAACCTTACAAAAAAGGTGTTTCTCTCTTTACCGTGCGTGCGATACAATCCGATCTGTCCGGGAAACGCGGAAAATGCCGCGTTGTACATTTCCCGAACATGGCAGAACGCGGTCGGAAAAAATTGGGCAATTTCATGATTTGCAGACTTTACGCAAAAAAGAATTGAACTGTTGTCATCACTATGTTACAAAATACACATAAAGCGCCGCAATAAGCAGACAAAAGGCCGCAGCGCGCGGACGTGCGTTCCGGCGGCCGCCGGGTTTCGGAAAAACGGGAGGATGCAGGTTTGAGCACAACAACGAAAGACGCCGCATACGGAAGGCTGCGCGAAGGCGGCCTCCGTCCCAATGCCCGTAAGAATCTGAAAGTTGCGGCCTTTATGGCGCCGATTCTGATCTTTGCGCTGCTGTTTGTCTATTATCCGTTTTTGAAAACGCTGGTCAACAGCCTTTGCGCGGTCAACGACAAGGGCGAGATCCTGCGCTTTGCTGGACTGGAGAATTTCAAATATGTCTTCGGTCGGAACGACTTTAAAAAAGCGCTGCGAAACTCCATTGTCATTACGCTGATCAACGTGCCGGCAACGCTGGTGCTGACGATCTCTCTGGCGCTGCTGGCTACGAAAAAGCGTAAGCTCAGCCCGGTATACGAGACCATGTTCACTCTGCCCATGGCCGTATCCATGTCGGCGGCCTGCATGATCTTCAAATCCATGTTCAGCCCGACGCTGGGTTGGGTCAACGCGTTCTTCGGGACGAATCTGGGATGGTTTGAAAGCCGGGATACAGCGCTGTACACCTGCATTATCCTTACGGTGTGGATGGGCATCGGCTTCGATTTTCTTCTGTTCCAATCGGCGTTCCGGGGGATCCCCAAGCACATTATGGAGGCAGCCGAGCTGGATGGGGCGGGATTTTTCACCCGCGTATTCAAGATCCAGCTCCCCATGATCTCCTCTACCATTTTTTATGTGATGTGCACCAACACGGTCCTGGCGATGATGACATCCGGCCCGATGATCATTATTACGCAGGGAGGCCCGTCCCGCGCGACGACAACGCTGATGTACATGATGTTCTCCTCCGGCTACGGCAGCTCCAACTACGGTCTGGCGGCGGTCGTGAGCATGGTGGCTTTCGTTCTGACCTTCGGGTTTACGCTGGTGTCGTTTGTTTATGAGCGGAAGAAGGTGTTTTATCAGTGAAATATACAGCCAGAAAACGCACGACGGACATCGTCGTATCCGTCGTGGCCATTGCTCTGGGCCTGGTGCTGATCTTCCCGGTGATCTACTGTGTTCTGGGTGCCTTCAAAACTCCGGCGGAATTTCTCTCGCCGCGGCTGCTGCCGAGCAGCTTTGCCTATACGCAGAACTTCAAGGACGCCATGCATCAGGCGCCCATGCTGCGCTATATGCTCAATTCTCTCATCATGGCGACGCTCGGAACGGTGGTCCGTCTGGTGTTTTCCATCTGCGCGGCCTTTGCGCTGACGCACTATGAGTTCCGGGGGAAGAACTTCTGCTTTTTCCTCATTCTCGGCACAATGATGATGCCCGGCGACACGCTCCTCATCACCAACTATGTGACCGTGTCCCGGCTGGGGCTGCTCAACACCTATCTCGGCATGTGCATCACCGGCTTTGTCAGCGCCAGCCAGATGTTCATGCTCCGGCAGAAATTCCTTTCCGTTCCGAAGGATCTGCGCCATGCTGCCATGATCGACGGCTGCGGCGATCTGCGGTATATTCTTACGATCCTGATGCCCATCTGCAAGCCGATCATCACGACGCTTTTCGTGCAGAGCTTCATCACGATCTGGAACGCCTATCTCTGGCCGCTGATCATCACCGCCAGCGTGCCCGATATGCGCACCATCATGGTAGGCATCACCAAGCTGAATTCCTGGGAGGACACCAATTATCAGCTCGTGCTGGCCGGCGTGACGATCTCCCTGATCCCGTCCTTCATCCTTTTCGTCATCATGCGGCGGAACATGGCAAAGGGCGGCACCGAAGGGAGTCTCGTCGGCTGATCCGTATTCCCCGGCAGGGGCAGCAGTGCCCTGCTTTTCTGGAATAAAATCATTTTAGGAGGATTTACACATGAAAAAGATGCTGTCATTGCTTCTGGCTCTGGCGCTTGTTTTCTCTCTGGCCGCCTGCGGCAGCACGGGAGAGGCCACGCCGGCCGAGCCCACCGCGGCCCCGGCCGAGGAGGAGGCCGCGCCGGTCGAGAGCCTGCTCGGCACGCAGCCGGTGACCATCACGTTCTGGCACTGCGCCTCGGACGAGGCCGGCGTGCTGATGGACAAGTACATTGAGGAATTCAACAGCACCAACGAATACGGCATCACCGTGAACGCCGTGTATCAGGGCCAGTACTCCGACGCCAGCACCCTGCTTAAGGCCATCATCTCCGGCGGCAACTTTGAGGAGCTGCCCGACCTGATGCAGCTGGACGCCACGGGCAAAATGACCTACTACAACTCCGGCAAAGCCTTCACCGTGGACCAGGCCGTGGCCGCCTACGCGGAGCCCGGCTGCCTGGACACCTATCTCTCCGCCGCTCTGGCCAACTGGCAGTTTGCCGGCAGCCAGCTTGGTCTGCCGTTTGCGACCTCTACCACCGTTTCCTACTACAACATGGACCTGCTGAAGGAAGCCGGCTGGGGCAAGGTCCCCGAGACGTTTGACGATGTTATCCGGCTTTATCAGGACATGCAGGCCAAGGGTCTCACCCAGAAGGTGCTGCAGACCGTGCCGAACACCCCGACGCTCGCCAACTGGCTGGGTCAGCTCGGCAGCTACGTCGTCAATGAAAAGAACGGCTCGGAAGGCACCGCCACGGAGCTCGCCTGCATCGACAACGGCGCGCTGGCCACCTTCCTGACGCAGTGGAAGGCCATGTATGACGCCGGCGCGCTCATCAACGAGAGCGGCTCGGCCGATATGTTCATCGCCGGCGATCTCGTAATGATGACCAACTCTTCTTCCAACGTGGCCCCGGTCCTCGAAAAGGTCAACGGCGCCTTTGAAGTCGGCGTCGGCAAGTATCTGCGCGTTTCCGCCGACGCTTCCGACGGCGCCACCGTGGCCGGCTCCTGCCTGTCCATGTTCGATTCCGGCGACGATCTTCGCAAGGAAGCCTCCTGGGTCTTCATGCAGTATCTCGCTTCCGCGGCGGTGCAGGCCGACTTTGCCGCGAACACCGGCTACATTCCCTCCAACACGGCGGCTATGGACGAGGATATTTATAAGACCGTGACGGCGGAGTATCCGCAGTATCTGGTGGCGTACGATCAGCTCATCTCCACCCCGGCGGATATGCGCAGCGTTACCGTCGGCCCGTCCAAGGATTTCTACTATGCGATCATGCAGGGCGTGTCCGACATGCTCGAAAACGATCAGACCGTCGAGGAAACGGTAGAGATCATGTCCGACGAGATGCAGAATCTGCTGACCGAGTACGCCCGGAACAACGCGGTCGCCTGATCCCGATTTTCTAAGAAAGGGCCGCGAAAGTGGCCCTCTTCTCCATTTGATTTTAGGGCAGTGCCGCACAGCACCGTCACCAGCGTCCGACGGCGCTGCCCCTGAATAAAAAAGCAAAGGAGCGCCAATATGGAGATTTCTACCTCTACCAACATCTGTGCCTTTACCCCCGGACGGGAGCGTAACGGCTTTGATTTCTGCATTGCCCAGTGCGCCCAGGGCGGCTATAAGGTTTTGGATATCAACTTCTGTGAATCCATGAATCCGCACTCCCGCATGCGAAACGACGACTGGCAGGACTATGTGAAGGACATCGCGGAAATGGGACGCCGCTGGGGCGTCGTGTTCCGCCAGTCCCATCTGCCCTATTACGACATCTTCGCCGAGAACGACGAAGAAAAAGTCAAAACCATGGAGGAGCTGATCCGCCGCTCCATCATCGCCTCGGCCGAGCTGGGCGTGGAGTGGACGGTAACGCACCCCGGCACCGTGTATTCCGCCGGGCCGGACGTTTCGGTCTCCAAAGAAAAGAATCTGGAATACTACAGCCGGCACGTAGCCACCGCCCGGGAAAACGGCATCGGCATCTGCCTGGAAAACGACTTTGAATACCGTCCCCGCCAGCCCATGCAGCGCATCTACTGCGCCAGCATTTACGAGCTGGTCGATCTTGTGGACGCCTTCGGCGACCCGGAGCACGTTGGCGTGTGCTATGACTTCGGCCACGCCAATCTGGGAGGACATGACTTCCACCGGCAGAATCTGAACATCATCGGTTCCCGGCTCCACGCCATCCATGTGCAGGATAACCACGGCGTGGCCGACGAGCACCTGATGCCCTTCCACGGCAACATTGACTGGGCCGAGGCTATGGCCGGGTTGGCGGATATCGGCTATGACGGCGATCTGACCTATGAGATCCAAGAATTCGGCCGCTATCTCCCCAACGACCAGAAGCATCTGGTCGTGGAGTATTCCATGAAGATCGGCAAGGTTTTGATGGATCTGTACGAAAAGGCCAAAGCCGCAAAATAAAGTTAAAGCCACCGGTTCGTCCGGTGGCTTTCCGTCTGTCGAAAAAGTCTCGCAGAGTTTGCGCCCGCAGGCGCAAATAAAGTTTTAACCATTTTCTCCGGCGGCGTGTACGTCGGAGAAAATACTTCTCGGCTCGCAAACGTGCGAGCG
>ERZ840096.146-NODE-146-length-117758-cov-6.781926_pt1 | contig 117758 bp, 117 predicted proteins | sample MGYA00519878_ERZ840096 | MGnify/ENA primary metagenome ERZ840096 (study PRJEB31850, sample SAMEA3708865) | human gut metagenome | biome: human gut; feature: human-associated habitat; material: faeces | place: China | collected 2014 ... | reverse complement strand
TTCCTTTCACACTTTTCTTCCCTCCGAAACTTTCGGCTGGGCAGTTTTTTGACAGTCTCCGGTCGCCTGTTTCGGCCTCTTGCAGGGAAATCCTGAAAATCTCCGTTTTTCACAAAATAATCTGAAAAAAATTATGAAAAAAACCGAAAAAAGGCTTGACATTCACGGCTGCGTGGATTACTATATAGGGGCGCGCGTTGAGGGATGCTCTGCGCACGCACTGCGATGATGCGGGAGATTGCGCCGATGGCGGTAACTTCCGCGGAGTATGTCCGGTCATCGGGCGGCTGAGGCACTTTGTGTGCGTGGCGTATATCGCCGCACATGAGGCACGGCCGGCGAACGTCGGCCTTTTTTCATGGCTGCGGAGTGATACGCACGGTTAAGCGTACAGCAAAAGCGCTTCGACCGTACCCAGCAAACCAGAGAACTGAGTACGTTTCAAGGAGGAAACAACAACATGGCAAACGAAATGATCAGAATTCGCCTGAAGGCCTATGATCATCAGCTCATCGACTCCACTGCGGAGAAGATCGTCGAGTCGGCAAAGCGCAACGGCGCGACCGTCTCCGGCCCGATCCCCCTTCCCACGAAGAAGGAAGTCGTCACCATCCTTCGCGCTGTTCACAAGTATAAGGATTCCCGTGAGCAGTTCGAGCGCAGAACCCATAAGAGACTGATCGATATCCTCAATCCGAATGCGAAGTGCATCGAAGCTCTGCAGGGCCTCGACCTTCCGGCCGGCGTTGAGATTGAGATAAAGCTGTAATCCCGCTCCGGGATACAGCGAGCCCCGACCGCCCGAGGCGGTCCCGGGTCATGTTGGCAGACCAATGGCTGCCCAATGGTCAAGTCTTCCAACCAATAACCTAAAAAGGAGTAAACAACATGCAGAAAGCAATCATCGGCAAGAAAGTGGGCATGACCCAGATCTTCGATGAGAACGGCCATGTGATTCCTGTTACGGTCATCGAAGCAGGCCCGTGCGTCGTCGCTCAGAAGAAGACGATCGAGAATGACGGCTATGTTTCCGTGCAGCTGGCTTACGGCGAGGTCGCCGAGAAGAAGCTCAGCAAGCCGGAGCTGGGTCATCTCAAGAAGGCTGGCATCTCTGCCAGAAAGCACCTGAAGGAATTCAAGCTTGACAATGCTGCTGAGCTCGAGGTCGGCGCCGAGATCAAGGTCGACACCTTTGCTGCTGGCGATCACGTCGACGTGACCGGCATCTCCAAGGGCCACGGCTATCAGGGCGTCATCAAGAGATGGAACGCACAGCGCACCCCGACGACCCACGGCGGCGGCCCGGTCCACCGTCATGCAGGTTCCATGGGCTCCTCCTCCGATCCTTCCCGTATCTTCAAGGGTAAGATCGGCGCAGGCCAGATGGGCGTTGAGCAGGTCACCGTGCAGAACCTCGACGTCGTCAAGGTCGACGCGGACCTGAACATGCTCGTCATCCGCGGCGCGATCCCCGGCCCGAAGGGCGGCCTTGTGTACGTCAAGAGCACTGTCAAGAAGATCAAGGAGACGCACGGCGAGGCTGGCGTCAGCAAGAACCCGCAGAAGGCTTCCGCTCGTAACCCGCAGAAGGCTTCCGCGAGAGGCTAAGGAAAGGAGCTAAATCACCATGCTTAAGACCAATGTTTACGACATGAACGGCAAGCAGGTCGGCGAGGTTGAGCTTTCCGAGGCCGTGTTCGGCATCGAGCCCAACGAGTCCGTCGTCCACGACGTCGTCAAGAATCATCTGGCCAACTGCCGTCAGGGCACGCAGTCCGCACTGACCCGCGCTGAGGTCTCCGGCGGCGGCAAGAAGCCCTGGAAGCAGAAGGGCACCGGCCACGCCCGCCAGGGCAGCACCCGCGCCCCGCAGTGGACGCACGGCGGCATCGTCTTTGCCCCGAAGCCCCGCGATTACAGCTACACGCTCAACAAGAAGGTCCGCCGTCTGGCTCTGAAGTCCGTTCTGAGCGCCAAGGCTCAGTCCGCTGACATCGTCGTCATCGACGAGATCAAGATGGACGAGATCAAGACCAAGAAGTTCGCCGGTTTCCTGAGCGCAGTCAACGCCGACTGCAAGGCTCTGGTCGTGACCGCTGAGGCCAACGAGAACGTCGTCCTCTCCGCCCGCAACCTGCCCGGCGTCCAGACCACCTTTGCCAACCTCGTCAATGTGTACGACATCCTCAATGCGAAGAAGCTCGTGCTCGACAAGGCTGCGCTTGCGAAGATTGAGGAGGTGTTCGCATGAAGACCGCATACGATATCATCATTCGCCCGGTCATCACCGAGCAGTCCATGGAAGCCACTGAACTGAAGAAGTATGTCTTCCTGGTCGCCGAGAGCGCCAACAAGACCGAAATCAAGAAGGCTGTTTCCGAGATCTTCGGCGTGAAGGTCGAGAAGGTCACCACCATCCGCATGGATGGCAAGCTGAAGCGCCAGGGCAGATATCCTGCCGGCCGTACCGCCAGCTACAAGAAGGCTGTCGTCAAGCTGACCGCCGATTCCAAGACCATCGAGTTCTTCGAGGGTATGGTCTAATCCATCTCATAAAGGAGTGTAACGCAAAATGGCGATTAAAACGTATAAGCCTTATACCCCGGCCCGCCGCGGCATGACCGTGTCCGCTTTCGACGGCGTCGATAAGAAGGCAAAGCCCGAGCGTAGCCTGCTTGAGACCCTGAAGAAGAATTCCGGTCGCAACAGCTACGGCAGAATCACCGTCCGCCATCGCGGCGGCGGCAACAAGCGCAAGTACCGCGTGATCGACTTCCGTCGCGATAAGCTGGATATGCCCGCTGTCGTGCAGCGCCTGGAGTACGATCCGAACCGCAGCGCGTTCATCGCGCTGGTCAAGTACGAGGACGGCGAGCTGCGCTATGTGCTCGCACCGGTCGGCCTGAAGGCCGGCGACACCATCCTCGCCTCCGCCGCTGCGGATATCAAGCCGGGCAACTGCCTGCCGCTTGCCAACATCCCCGTCGGCACCATCATCCACAACATCGAGCTGCAGCCCGGCTACGGCGCTCAGCTTGTCCGCTCCGCCGGCGTCGCTGCACAGCTGCTGGCGAAGGAAGGCGAGCTCGCTCAGGTTCGCCTGCCCTCCGGTGAGGTCCGCTACGTCCGCATGAACTGCACGGCGTGCATCGGCCAGGTCGGCAACATCGACCACGGCAACGTGCACATCGGCAAGGCCGGCCGCAAGCGTCACATGGGCATCCGCCCGACCGTCCGCGGCTCCGTCATGAACCCGAACGATCACCCGCACGGCGGCGGCGAAGGCCGCGCACCTGTTGGCCGTCCCGGCCCCGTCACTCCGTGGGGCAAGCCTGCTATGGGCCTGAAGACCCGCAAGGCGAAGAACCCGACCAACAAGTTCATCATCAAGCGCCGCAACGGTAAGTAAGGAGGAAATGAAACATGAGCAGAAGTATTAAGAAAGGCCCGTTTGTTGCTCCTGAACTCTACAAGCGCGTGGAAGAGCTTAACAAAACCGGTGAGAAGAAAGTTCTGAAGACCTGGTCGAGATCCTCTACCATCTTCCCCTCCTTCGTCGGTCATACGATTGCTGTCCATGACGGCCGCAAGCACGTTCCCGTCTATGTGACAGAAGACATGGTTGGTCATAAGCTGGGCGAGTTCGTTCCCACGAGAACGTTCCGCGGTCATTCCGGCTCCAAGACCTCCAATTCTAAGTAAGGAGGAGAAAACATGGAAGCGAAAGCTCATCTGAAATACCTGCGTATTTCCCCGCGCAAGGTCTCGATCCTGTGCGACATCATCCGCGGCAAGGATGCCAAGACTGCCTGCGTCTATCTGATGCAGACGCCCAAGGCTGCTTCCGAGCCGATGCTCAAGCTCCTCAAGAGTGCGATCGCCAATGCTGAGAATAACAACGGCATGGACGTCGACAAGCTGGTCGTTACCACTGCTGTCGCGAACCCCGGCCCGATCCTCAAGCGCGGCAGAGCCACTGCCAGAGGCAGATACAGCCGCATTCTCAAGAGAACCACGCATATCACCATCGGTGTGAGCGAGAAGGCTTAAGGAGGTTACTATGGGACAGAAAGTTAATCCCCACGGATTGCGCGTTGGCGTGATCAAGGACTGGGACTCTCGTTGGTATGCCCGTAACGACAAGGTCGGCGACCTTCTCGTTGAGGACTACAACATCCGTAAGGATCTCAAGAAGAGACTCTATTCCGCCGGCATTGCGAAGATCGAGATCGAGCGCAGCAATGCCCGCGTTAAGATCAACCTGCACTGCTCCCGTCCGGGCGTCGTTATCGGCAAGGGCGGCCAGGAGATCGAAAAGCTCCGTCTGGAGCTCGAGCAGAAGCTCGGCAAGGCCGTTTCTCTGAACATCGTCGAGATCCGCAGCCCGGACCTCAACGCCCAGCTCGTGGCTGAGAACATCGCCGCGCAGCTCGAGAAGCGCATTTCCTTCCGCCGCGCCATGAAGCAGGCGATGCAGCGTGCGACCCGTCTGGGCGCAAAGGGCATCAAGTGCGCCTGCGGCGGCCGTCTGGGCGGCGCTGAGATCGCCCGCAGCGAGTCCTATCATGAGGGCACCATCCCCCTGCAGACTCTGCGCGCGGACATCGACTACGGCTTCGCTGAGGCCAACACCACTTACGGCAAGATCGGCTGCAAGGTCTGGATCTACAAGGGCGAAGTCCTGAACTCCACGCTCCGTCAGACCGCGCCCGAGGCTCCGCGCCGTGAGCGCCGCAACAATGACCGTCGCCGCGATGATCGCCGAGGCGGTGACCGCCGCGGTTCCGGCAGACCCTATGGGGATCGCCGCCGCGATGATCGCAGGGAAGGAGGCAACCGCTGATGTTAATGCCCAAGAGAACAAAGTTCCGCAAGGTTCAGCGCGGCCGTATGAAGGGCGCTGCCTCCCGCGGCAATAAGGTTTCCTACGGTGAGTTCGGCATCCAGGCCATGGAGCCCGGCTGGATCACCGGCAACCAGATCGAGGCGGCCCGTATCGCCATGACCCGTTACACCAAGCGTAGCGGCCAGGTCTGGATCAAGATTTTCCCCGACAAGCCTGTTTCCAAGAAGGCGCTCGGCGTCCGTATGGGCTCCGGTAAGGGCGCTCCGGAATACTGGGTTGCAGTCGTCAAGGCGCAGAAGGTCATGTTCGAGATCGGCGGCGTGCCCGAGGAAGATGCCCGCGAGGCTCTCCGTCTGGCACAGCACAAGCTGCCCATCAAGACCAAGATCATCGCCCGTGAAGATGCAGTATCTGAGAATGGTGGTGAATAATGATGAAGGCAAAAGAACTGAGAGCGATGTCCGTCGCTGATCTGGAGGCGAAGGCTGCCGATCTGAAGAAGGATCTGTTCTTCCTGCGGATGCAGCACGCGACCAACCAGCTCGATAACCCCGTCAAAATCGCTGCTGTCAAGAAAGACATTGCCCGCATCAAGACTATTATTCGTGAGAAAGAGACCGCAATCTGAGGAGGTAAGCAATTATGAGTGAAACTACAAGAGCTTTCCGCAAAACCAGAGTTGGTCAGGTCGTCTCCGATAAGATGGACAAGACCATCGTGGTTGCAATTGAGGACAGCGTACAGCACAAGCTGTATAAGAAGATCGTGAAGAGAACCTACAAGCTGAAGGCGCACGACGAGAACAACGAGTGCGGCGTCGGCGATACCGTGAAGGTGATGGAGTGCCGCCCCCTGTCCAAGGACAAGAGATGGCGTCTCGTTGAAATCATCAAGAAGGCTGAGTAAGGAGGTCGACAACTTATGATCCAGCAGGAATCTTATCTGAAGGTTGCCGACAACACCGGCGCAAAGGAGATCAAGTGCATCCGTGTGCTTGGCGGCTCCAAGCGTAAGTTCGGCAACATCGGCGACGTCATCGTCGCTTCCGTCCGTAAGGCTACCCCGGGCGGCACCGTGAAGAAGGGCGAAGTCGTTCGCGCTGTCATCGTGCGTACCTGCAAGGGCGTTCGCCGCGCCGACGGCACCTATGTCCGTTTCGACGAGAACGCTGCCGTCCTGATCAAGGACGACAAGAATCCCCGCGGCACCCGTATTTTTGGGCCGGTCGCCAGAGAGCTTCGTGACAAGGAATACATGAAGATCCTCTCCCTGGCCCCGGAAGTCATTTAATGGGGGGACCAGTCAATGAACATTAAGAAGAACGATACCGTCATTGTCCTTTCCGGCAAGTCCAAGGGCAAGAAGGGCAAGGTGCTCACCGCCATGCCCAAGGAGAACAAGCTGCTCGTCGAGGGCGTCAACGTGGCTACCTGCCATGTCAAGGCCCGCAAGCAGAACGAGACCAGCGGCATCATCAAGCGTGAGATCCCCATTCGTGCGGATAAGGTCCAGCTCTACTGCAGCACCTGCAAGAAGGGCGTTCGCGTCGGCTTCAAGCTCGACGGCGACAAGAAGGTCCGCGTCTGCAAGAAGTGCGGCAAGGAAATCTAAGGAGGAGGGACGAGATTATGGCTAGACTGAAAGTGAAGTATTCCGAAGAAATCGCTCCCGCTCTCATGAAGAAGTTCCAGTATAAGAGCGTCATGCAGATCCCCCAGATCGCGAAGGTCATTGTGAACGTCGGCTGCGGCGAGAGCAAGAACAACGCGAAGGAGATCGAGGCTATCTGCAAGGATATCGCCACCATCACCGGCCAGAAGCCCATCACGACGAAGGCTCGCAAGTCCGTCGCAAACTTCAAGGTCCGTGAGGGCGAGACCGTCGGCGTGAAGGTCACGCTGCGCGGCGACAAGATGTGGGAATTCCTCGACCGCCTGTTCAACGTGGCTCTGCCCCGTGTCCGCGACTTCCGCGGCATCAACCCCAATGCTTTCGACGGCCGCGGCAACTATGCCATGGGCCTGAAGGAGCAGCTCATCTTCCCCGAAATCGAGTATGACAAGGTCGACAAGATCCGCGGCATGGATATCTGCATCTGCACCACCGCGACGACCGACGAGGAAGCCAAGGAACTGCTGACCATGGTCGGCGCTCCGTTCCACGCTTAATTGGGAGGAAGAACACAATGGCTAGAAAAGCAATGATCCTGAAGCAGCAGGCTGGAAACAAGTTCTCCACCCGCCGCTACAACCGCTGCAAGATCTGCGGCAGACCCCATGCCTACCTCCGCGACTACGGCGTTTGCCGTATCTGCTTCCGTGAGCTCGCCTACAAAGGCGAGATCCCCGGCGTCAAGAAGGCAAGCTGGTAATTTTTCATTCCCGCGCGTGTGCGCGAATACGCATCCTTGCGTGATTCAAATGGAAAACAGGCATCAGAAGTCAGGGGAACATGGAGCCGCTTGCGGCTCACATTCCTCTGATACTCTGACGTCTTAACGGGTTCAGCCCGTAACTTCTAAAGGAGGTCAATCACATGCAAATCACCGATCCCGTTGCAGATATGCTCACCCGAATCCGGAATGCGAACTCTGCAAAGCACGAAACTGTGGATGTCCCCGCTTCCAACCTCAAGAAGGACATTGCCAAGATCCTGCTCGACGAGGGCTATATCAAGGCATACTCCGTTGAGGAGGACGGCAAGCAGGGCGTGATCCACATCACCCTGAAGTACCTGGGCAACAAGGAGAAGGTCATTTCCGGTCTTCGCCGCGTCTCCAAGCCGGGCCTGCGTATCTACGCCGGCGCTGCGGAGCTGCCGAAGGTTCTCAAGGGCCTTGGCATCGCCATCATTTCCACTTCCAAGGGCGTCATGACTGATAAGGCTGCTCGCGCAGCACATATCGGCGGCGAAGTCCTTGCGTTCGTCTGGTAAGGAGGTAACATTATGTCCAGAATCGGCAAAATGCCTATCACTGTACCGGCAGGCGTTGAAGTGACCATCGCGGACGGCAATCTCGTCACCGTCAAGGGCCCGAAGGGTACTCTGACCAGCAAATTCCATCATGATATGATCATCAAGCAGGAGGGCGCTGTTCTGACCGTCTCCCGCCCGGATGAGGAGCACGAGCACAAGAGCCTGCATGGCCTGACCCGCACGCTGCTGCACAACATGATCGTCGGCGTCGAGAAGGGTTACACGAAGGAGCTTGAGGTCAATGGTGTCGGCTACCGTGCACAGAAGCAGGGCAAGCAGCTCATCATGAACCTTGGCTACTCCCATCCTGTTGTTGTCGATGAGATCGACGGCATCACCATCGACGTTCCTGCCCAGAACAAGATCGTCATCAGCGGCATCGACAAGCAGAAGGTCGGCCAGTTCGCTGCTGAGGTCCGCGGCAAGAGACCGCCTGAGCCTTACAAGGGCAAGGGCATCAAGTATACGACCGAGGTTCTTCGCCATAAGGAAGGCAAGACCGGCGGTAAGAAATAACAGGAGGTGTGCGTAAATGATTAAGAAGACCGATAAGAAGGCCATGCGCCTGAAGCGCCATGTTCGCGTTCGCGGCAAGATCTCCGGCACACCGTGCAGACCCCGCCTGAATGTTTTCAGAAGCAACGCCAACATCTATGCGCAGATCATTGATGATGTCAATGGAGCCACTCTGGTTTCCGCTTCTACCGTGGAGAAGGAGTTTGAGGGTGCGACCGGCAACTGCGAAGCTGCCAAGAAGGTCGGCCTGCTCCTCGCCGAGCGTGCGAAGGCCAAGGAGATCGAGGAAGTCGTTTTTGACCGCGGCGGCTATGTCTACCACGGTCGTGTAGCGGCACTCGCCGAAGGCGCGCGCGAGGGCGGCCTCAAATTCTAAGAGGAGGAACGAGAAATGGCTTATAACAGAGCGTCCGAAAAGGACAATGCTCCCGAGATGATTGAGCGCGTCGTCTACCTGAACCGTGTTTCCAAGACGGTCAAGGGCGGCCGCGTTATGAAGTTCTCCGCTCTCGTCGTCGTCGGCGACGGCAAGGGCACCGTGGGCTATGGCCTGGGCAAGGCAGCCGAGGTTTCCGAGGCGATCCTGAAGGGCATTGCCAACGCGAAGAAGAACCTGCAGAAGGTCGTTCTCGCGGAGACCACGATCCCCCACGAAGTCATCGGCATCTTTGGCGCCGGTAAGGTCCTGCTGAAGCCGGCTCCTGTCGGTACCGGCGTTCTGGCCGGCGGCGCTGTCCGTGCTGTTATGGAAGCTGCCGGTATCAGCAACATTCGCGCCAAGTGCCTGCGCTCCAACAACCCGCAGAACGTTGTCAAGGCAACGATGCAGGGCCTGCTGAGCCTGCGTGGACCGGAAGAGGTCGCTCGCATCCGCGGCAAGAGCGTCGAAGAAATCGTTGGTTAAGGAGGATACGGACATGGCACAGTTAAAGATCAAGCTGGTCAAGAGCATCAGCGGTCGTATCCAGAAGCACATTGCGACGGCTGAGTCCCTCGGCCTGCGCAAGATCGGCCAGGAGACCATCCAGCCCGATAACGAACAGACCCGCGGCAAGATCGCCAAGATCGGCTATCTTCTCGAGGTCACCGAAGTAGAATAAGGAGGAGACAAGAATGGAGTTACATGAACTTGCTCCCATCGCGGGTTCTACCCAGGTTGGCAAGCGCAAGGGTCGCGGCACCGGCACCGGCAACGGCAAGACGGCTGGTCGCGGTCACAAGGGTCAGAAGGCCCGTTCCGGCGGTAAGATCCGTGTCGGCTTCGAAGGCGGCCAGATGCCTCTGGCAAGACGCATCCCGAAGCGCGGTTTCAACAACATTTTTGCAAAGCCGCTGACGGCCGTGAACCTCGGTCAGCTCAACGTCTTTGAGGACGGTGCAGTGGTCGACGCCGCTGCCCTGACGGAGAAGGGCATCATCCGTGACTGCAAGTACGGCCTGAAGGTCCTCTCCAATGGCAATCTCACTAAGAAGCTCACTGTGAAAGCAGCAGCGTTTTCCGGATCTGCCAAAACGAAAATCGAAGAGGCAGGTGGAAAGGCTGAGGTGGTGTAAGTGCTTACTACCATCCGCAATGCCTGGAAGATCCCTGAGCTGCGCAGAAAGCTCCTCTTCACGCTCGTGATCATCCTTCTGTACCGCATCGGCAACGTCATTCCCGTTCCCGGTGTGAATGTGCAGCAGATGTCCCTGATGTTCAGCCAGCAGCTGAGCAACACCATCTTCGGCCTGTTCGATATGATGTCCGGCTCTGCCTTCTCGCAGGCCACCATCTTCGCACTGTCGATCCAGCCGTATATCAACGCGTCCATCATCATTCAGCTTCTTACCATCGCCATTCCTGCTCTCGAGCGCCTGAGCAAAGAGGGCGGCGAAGAGGGTAAGAAGAAGCTTACGAAGATCACGCGCTACACGACGGTTGGTCTGGGCGTCCTGATGGGCTTTGCCTATTATATCATGCTCAGCAACTACAACAGCCAGTACAGCAACATGCTCCTTACGAGCACCGGCTTCCTGACTGCTCTCGTCATCATCCTGACCTTCACGGCCGGCTCCACGCTGGTCATGTGGCTGGGTGATCAGATCTCCGAGCACGGCATCGGCAACGGCATCTCCATGATCCTGTTCGCCAACATCATCGCGCGCATCCCGTCCGGCATCATCACGCCGATCTTCAACAACCTGAAGTCCAACTTCGGCGGCTTCTGGTACTGGGCTCTGCTGCTGATCGTCGCCATGCTCGCGATCATCGTCTTCATCGTTTTCGTTTCCCAGGCTGAGCGCCGCATTCCGGTCCAGTACGCCAAGCGCGTTGTCGGCCGTAAGGTCTATGGTGGCCAGAACACGCATCTGCCCATCAAGGTCAACATGTCCGGCGTTATGCCTATCATCTTCGCACAGTCCATCGCGAGCCTGCCCGCCACGATCTGCGCATTCGGCGGCTGGACGAGCAACTGGGCTTACAAGCATATGTTCACGAGCACCAGTGTGATCTATACGGTCATCTATCTGATCCTGATCGTGGGCTTCAGCTACTTCTATGCGACCATTCAGTACAACCCTGTTGAGGTGGCCAACAACCTGAAGAAGAACGGCGGCTTCATTCCCGGCTTCCGTCCGGGCCGTCCGACCGCTGACTTCATCCGCAAGGTCATCAACAAGGTTACCCTCTTCGGCGCGATCTATCTCGGCATCATCGCGGTCCTGCCGGTTCTTCTCGGCACGATCATGAGCAACACGAGATTCTCCTTTGGCGGCACGTCCATCATCATCGTGGTCAGCGTTGCTCTGGAGACCGTCGCAGCCATCGAGGCGCAGATGCTGATGCGCAACTACTCCGGCTTCCTTGAGAAATAACAGGAGGCTGGACATGAGACTGATCCTGCTGGGGGCTCCCGGCGCGGGGAAGGGCACGCAGGCAGAGATCCTGTCCAAGCGGCTCGGGATCCCGACCATTTCCACCGGGAACATCCTCCGAGAAGCAATCCGGAATCGCACGGAGACCGGTCTCAAAGCGAAGGCATTCATGGACCAGGGCAAGCTGGTTCCGGACGAGGTCATCATCGGCATCGTCCGGGACCGCCTGGCCGAGCCGGATTGTGCAAACGGGTATATCCTCGACGGTATGCCCCGCACGATCCCGCAGGCCGAGGCCCTTGTGAATGCTGGCATTGAGATCGACTGTGTGATCTCCATTGAAATTGACGACGCTGTGATCGAGCAGCGGATGACCGGCCGCCGCGTCTGCGGCAGCTGCGGCTCCAGCTACCATGTCACGGCGAATCCGCCCAAAATTGAGGGCATCTGTAATGCGTGCGGCTCCGAGCTGGTCACGCGGCCGGATGACGTGCCGGAAACGGTGCGCAGCCGTCTGGCCGTTTACCACAAGGAGACCGAGGCGCTCAAGGGCTTCTATGAAAAGCTCGGCAAGCTCCGGCTTATCGAGGGAAATCAGCCCATCGAGGATGCTACTCGTGATATTCTGGCGGCATTGGGTGTATCAAAATGATCCCTATTAAAAATGAACGTGAGATCGCAGTGATGCGCAGGGCCTGTAAAATTACCGCGGCAGCCCGTGCTCTGGCAGGGGAAATGGTAAGACCCGGCGTGACCACAAAAGCGATCGACAAAGCTGTCCACGATTATATCGTGTCACAAGGTGCAACACCGTCCTTCTTGCACTACTCCGGCTACCCCGCGAGCGTCTGTATTTCCGTGAACAATACCGTCATTCACGGCATTCCGGACGGCCGCGTGCTGCAGGAGGGTGACATTGTCTCCGTCGATGTCGGAGCCAAATGGCAGGGATTCCATGGGGACTGCGCCGCAACCTATGCCTGCGGGAAGATCTCTCCCGAAGCGCAGAGGCTTATTGATGTCACGAAGCAGAGCTTTTTCGAGGGCGTGAAATTCGCGCGCCAGGGGTGCCGGATCTCGGATATCGGGCATGCCGTGCAGACCTATGCCGAATCGTTCGGCTGCGGAGTCGTCCGTGACTTCGTCGGCCACGGTGTCGGTGAGCATCTGCACGAGGAGCCTGAGGTCCCGAACTATGGCAAGCCCGGCAGAGGCCCCAGACTGATCCGCGGTATGGTGATCGCCATTGAGCCGATGATCAACGCCGGTACCTTCGAGGTGCGGGTGCTGAAGGACGGCTGGACGACCGTCACCGCCGACGGAAGCCTGTCGGCCCACTACGAAAATACTGTGCTCATTACCGACGGCGAGCCGGAAATTCTCACCGTCGCCGAGGGACTCTAAGCATGGAACTATCCAAATCGGATGTGGTGCTCTCCCTTGCCGGTCGTGATCAGGGAATGCTGTTCTTTGTGGTTGACACAGACGGTGTGTACGTTTCCCTGGTCAACGGGAAGGAGAGAAAGCTGGAAAATCCCAAGCGGAAGAAGGCCAAACATGTCCGCAAAGTCCTTCGGCCAGATTCGACCGTCGCAGCGAAGCTCATCGCAGGCGACAAACTGCTCAACAGCGAATTACGAAGGGAACTGGCCGTACTCGGCCGGGAATTCAACGTTTCAACCAAGGAGGGTTCAGAAACTTGGCAAAAGACGACGTAATCGAACTTGAGGGCATCGTGACTGATGCACTGCCGAATGCAATGTTCAAAGTCAATATTGGCGGCGGGCATACGATTCTGGCACACATTTCCGGCAAGCTCAGAATGAACTATATCAAGATCTTGCCCGGTGACAAGGTAACTGTTCAGATGTCTCCGTATGATCTGACTCAGGGTCGGATCACCTGGAGAAGCAAGTAAACAAGAGACATTGTTCTCATATGGAGGTTAAACAGTATGAAGGTTAGACCGTCCGTGAAGCCCATGTGCGAAAAATGTAAGATTATCAAGCGCAAGGGTCGCGTCATGGTAATTTGCGAAAATCCCAAGCATAAGCAGAGACAAGGTTAATAGGAGGTGCTCGAGAGTATATGGCACGTATTGCTGGTATTGACCTGCCCCGCGAAAAGAGAGTCGAGATCGCTCTGACTTATATTTTCGGTATTGGCAGAAAAAGCGCGAACGACATTCTGAAGCTGGCCAATGTGAACCCTGACACCCGTGTGAAGGATCTCACCGAGGATCAGGAGGCTGCGCTGCGTGATGTCATCGATAAGAACTACACCATCGAGGGCGACCTCCGCCGTGAAGTTGCTCTGAACATCAAGCGCCTGACGGAAATTGGCTGCTACCGCGGCATGCGCCACAGAAGAGGCCTGCCGGTCAGAGGTCAGCGCACCAAGACCAACGCGCGCACCCGCAAGGGCCCGAAGAAGACCATTGCGAATAAGAAGAAGTAAGGAGGGAACTGAATAATGGCTAAGGCTACTGCTAAGAAAGTTGTCAAGCGCCGCCGCGAGCGCAAAAATGTTGAGAAGGGCGCCGTTCATATTCGTTCCTCCTTCAACAACACCATGGTGACCATCACCGATCTGCAGGGCAACGCCCTTTCCTGGGCCTCCTCCGGCGGACTCGGCTTCCGTGGCTCCCGTAAGTCCACGCCCTATGCCGCACAGATGTGCGCCGAGACTGCCGCCAAGGCAGCCATGGAGCATGGCCTGAAGACCGTCGAGGTCTACGTCAAGGGCCCGGGCCAAGGTCGTGAGGCTGCCATCCGCGCACTGCAGTCCGCGGGTCTGGAAGTTGTCATGATCAAGGACGTCACCCCCATTCCCCACAATGGCTGCCGTCCGCCCAAGAGACGTCGCGTCTAATTCGTTAAGGAGGAAATCATAGAATGGCGAAAAATACTCAGCCCGTTCTGAAGCGTTGCAGAACGCTTGGCGTTTCTCCTGCCGTCATGGGTTATTCCAAGACTTCCAATAAGAATCCCGGCGGTCAGAGAAGAGCTAAGAAGTCCGAATATGCTCTGCAGCTCACCGAGAAGCAGAAGGTCAAGTTTGTTTACGGCATCCTGGAGAAGCAGTTCCGGATGTATTATGAGAAGGCTGCCCGCGCTGAGGGCAACACCGGTGAGGTCCTTCTGAGCCTTATCGAGCGCCGTCTTGACAACGTGATCTATCGCCTTGGCTTTGCCGCGACCCGCCGCGAGGCCCGTCAGCTCGTGAACCATGGCCACTACACCGTCAACGGCAAGCGCGTCAACATCCCGTCCTACCTCGTGAAGACGGGCGACGTCATCGCTGTCTGCGAGAAGAGCTGCTCCAACAACCGCTTCAAGAAGCTGAAGGAAGACGACGCTTTCGTCGCCGCCCCGAAGTGGCTTGACCGCGACAAGAACACGCTGTCCGGCAAGGTCCTTGCGCTTCCGGCCAGAGATGATATCGACTTCGAAATCGCCGAGCATCTCATCGTCGAGCTGTACTCCAAGTAACGCTGCACCCTCGTTTATTGGTAAGCTGGATTACGCCGCAAAACCTGTGTTTTGCAGATTCATAAGGAGGGTATCTGTTATATGGTAGAAATTGACAAGCCGCGTATTGAGTGCATCGACTCTCCGGAAGATCCCGCCCATGGCATTTTTATCGTGGAACCGCTTGAGCGGGGCTACGGTACGACTCTGGGCAACTCACTGAGAAGGATTCTGCTTTCCTCTCTGCCTGGTACCGCTGCGACCTCCATCAAGATCGCGGGCGTCCAGCATGAGTTTTCCACTATCCCCGGTGTGAAGGAGGATGTCACTGAGATCGTCCTGAACATCAAGCGCATCATCTTTAAGATGAACTGTGACGGCGTGAAGACGGTTTATATTGATGCCTCCGGCGAGTGCGAAGTCACGGCCGGCGACATCAAGACCGACGACGATGTGGAGATCCTGAATAAGGACCTGCACATCTGCTCGCTCGGACCCGATGCCATGCTGAACATGGAGATCACCATGAGCCGCGGTCGCGGCTATGTTCCGGCAGATCGGAACAAGACGCCGCAGACGCCCATTGGTGTGATCCCTGTCGACTCGCTGTATTCCCCGGTGTATAAGGTCAATTATACGGTCGAGAATACGCGTGTCGGCAACATGACCGATTTCGACAAGCTGACGCTGGAGGTCTGGACGGATTCCACCACGACGGCTAAGGACGCCGTGTCCATCGCCGCCAAGATCCTGACGGAGCATCTGGCCCTGTTCACCGATCTCTCCGAGACGGTCGCCAGCCAGTCGATCGTTCGTGAAAAGGATGTTTCCACCGAGCCGACCGCTCTGAAGCTCACCATCGAAGAGCTTGATCTGTCCGTCCGCAGCTTCAACTGCCTGAAGCGCGCCAACATCAATACCGTTCGCGATCTGATCTCCAGAACGCCGGAAGAGATGATGAAGGTCCGCAACATGGGCAAGAAGTCGCTCGACGAGGTGCAGAACAAGCTGGCCATGATGGGCCTGTCGCTCGCGACGGAGGAAACGCCTACCACAAATAGCTAAGGAATCGGCCCGACCGATCCGCTGTCTTTACCTTTTAAAAGGAGGAAATACGAATGTTTGGAACCCGTAAGCTCGGCAGAACGAGCGATCAGCGCAAGGCGATGCTCCGCCAGCTGACCACCGATCTGCTGGAGAACGGCAAGCTCGAGACGACCTTCTGCCGTGCGAAGGAAGTCCAGCCGGTCGCGGAGAAGATGATCACCCTTGGTAAGAAGGGCGACCTCGCCGCCTACCGTCAGGCTCTGGCCTTCATCACGAAGGAAGATGTTGCGCACAAGGTCTTCAAGGAACTCGCTCCGAAGTATGCCGACCGCAATGGCGGCTACACGAGAGTGACTCGCATCGGCGTTCGCCGCGGCGACGCTGCCGAGATGGCCATCATCGAGCTGGTGTAAAAGAATACCGGTCTACCGCTGCAGAATGCAAGACATCCTGCAGCGGTTTTTCTATGTCCGCGTTTCGGCGATTAACGCTACGTCGTTGTGCACAGTTTTTCACAAGACACATTGTATAAACTGCTGATTTTGGTGAAAACCTGAAAAAAATTGGTATTCCGAACATAAATTTTTGATAATTATGGTTGATTATTTTCATTCCATGGCGTATACTTAGGACAGCCGGGCACGCCCGAGCAATGACAGGAGGTACCACGATGTACAACCGTACTTATAATTTCTCCGCCGGTCCCGCGACCATGCCTGTTCCGGTGTTGGAAGAGATCCGCGACGAGCTGCTGAACTACCGCGGCGCCGGTATGGGCGTTATGGAGATGTCGCACCGTTCGAAGGTTTTCCAGACCATCATCGACGAGGCTGAGCAGGATCTGCGTGATCTGATGGGGATCCCCGATAACTATAAGGTCCTCTTCATTCAGGGCGGCGCAACGCTGCAGTTTGCCATGATCCCGATGAATCTGATGAAGAATGGCAAGGCGATCTATATCGAAACCGGCGCATGGTCCAAGAAGGCCATTGCCGAGGCGAAGAAATACGGCGAGGTCAATGTCGCCGCTTCCTCCAAGGACCGCAACTATGCTTACATTCCCGACTGCTCCGATCTGCCGGTCGAAGAGGATACGGATTATGTCTATATCTGCGAGAACGAGACTATCCACGGCACGACGTGGCAGAAGCTGCCGGACACGAAGGGCAAGCCCCTGGTCTCTGACCAGTCCTCTATGTTCCTGTCCAAGCCGTGCAATGTTTCGGACTACGGCATGATCTATGCCGGTGTCCAGAAGAACGTCGGCCCCGCCGGTATGGTCATCGCCATCATCCGCGAGGATCTGATCCGCGAGGACCTCGATCCCAAGACGCCGATCTACATGATGTACAAGACCCATGCGGACGCGGGCTCCATGTATAACACGCCGAACTGCTGGGCCATCTATGTCTGCGGCAAGGTCTTCAAGTACCTCAAGAGCCTCGGCGGGCTGACTGCCATGCAGCGCATCAATGAGGAGAAGGCGAAGGTCATGTATGACTTCCTCGATTCCTCCAAGATGTTCCGCGGCGCTGTCGATCCTGAGTTCCGCAGCCTGATGAACATCCCGTTCGTCACCGGCGATAAGGACCTCGATGCTGAGGTCGTTGCCTACACCAAGGCAGCCGGATTTGAGAACCTCAAGGGCCATAAGTCCGTCGGCGGCCTGCGTGCCTCAACCTACAACGCCATGCCGAAGGAAGGCGTGGAGGCCCTCGTGGAATGCCTGAAGAAATTTGAAGCCGAGCACTGATCGGCCGCTTTGAAAGGAGAACCTGCCATGCGTATTCTCGTTACTGATGGAATGGATAAGACCGCGCTGGAGACCCTGCGCGCGAAGGGCCACGAAGTGGTCGAACAGTTCTACGCGCCCGAGGAGCTGGGCGAGGCCATCCGCGACTTTGACGTCGTGGTCGTCCGCTCTGCCACCAAGGTGCGCGCCAATCACATCGATGCTGCGAAGGGCTCCCGCCTGAAGCTCATCATCCGCGGCGGCGTCGGCGTCGACAACATCGACGTGGCCTATGCCGAGGCAAACGGCATCTCCGTGAAGAATACCCCGCGTGCCTCCTCCAACTCCGTTGCGGAGCTGGCGCTGGCCCATATGCTCTCCTGTGCACGCTTTGTGTCCATCGCCGGTCACACCATGCGCGAGGGCAAGTGGGAGAAGAAGGCCTATGGCAAGGGCGTCGAGCTGGGCGGCAAGACCCTCGGCGTCATCGGCTACGGCCGCATCGGCCAGGCGCTGGGCCGCATGGCGCAGGGCCTCGGCATGAATGTCGTTGCCTATGATATCTTCCATGTGGAGGGTATCGAGTGCGAGACCATGCACTATGTTACGATGGACGAGCTGCTGGCGCAGTCCGACTTCATCTCGCTGCACACGCCCGCCATCGACGGCAAGCCCCTCATCAACCGCGAGAACATCGCCAAGATGAAGGACGGCGTCATCTTTGTCAACACGTCCCGCGGCAACAATGTCGATGAGGAGGCCCTGCTGGAGGGCCTGAACTCCGGCAAGATCCGCGGCGCCGGTCTGGATGTCTATGCCGAGGAGCCAGCGAAGAACGAGGCCCTGCTGAACCATCCGAACGTCTCCTGCACGCCGCACATCGGCGCTGCCACGAAGGAAGCGCAGAAGCGCATCGGCATGGAGATCGTCTCCATCATCGATAATCTGTGACCCCCGGGCAGGAAGCCCGTTAAATTTCAATAATTAAGGGAGTATGAATGCACATGAATGCCTATGTTGAGCGCGTCATCGAATCCGTTCGCCAGAAGCACGGCAATGAGCCCGAATTTGTTCAGACCGTTGAGGAAGTGCTCTCCTCGCTTTCCCCTGTGATTGATAAGCATCCCGAGTATGAGAAGGCTGATCTGCTGGGCCGCATTGTCGAGCCGGAGCGTATGTTTACCTTCCGCGTGGTCTGGATGGACGACAATGGCGCATATCACACCAACATCGGCTATCGCTGCCAGTTCAACGGCGCGATCGGACCGTACAAGGGCGGCCTGCGCTTCCAGAAGAACGTTTATCCCGGCATCATCAAGTTCCTCGGCTTTGAGCAGATCTTCAAGAACTCCCTGACCGGCCTGCCCATCGGCGGCGGCAAGGGCGGTTCCGACTTTGACCCGGCCGGCAAGTCCGATGCCGAGGTTATGCGTTTCTGCCAGAGCTATATGACGGCTCTGTACCGCTACATCGGGCCGGACATCGACGTTCCCGCCGGTGATATGGGCGTTGGCGGCCGCGAGATCGGCTACCTGTTCGGCCAGTATCGCCGCCTGAAGGGCACGTTCGAGAACGGTGTCCTCACCGGCAAGGGCTTCAGCTACGGCGGCAGCCTGACCCGTCCGGAGGCCACCGGCTACGGCGCCATGTATTATCTGCAGGAAGTCCTCAAGCACGAGGGCGAAGAGATCCAGGGCAAGACCATCGCCTGCGCCGGCTTCGGCAACGTGACGTGGGGCATCTGCAAGAAGGCCCTGCATCTGGGCGCGAAGGTCGTTACTCTGTCCGGTCCTGACGGCTACATCTATGATGAAGAAGGCGTCTCCTCCAGCGAGGAGAAGGTCAACTACCTGCTCGAGATGCGCGCCTCCGGCCGCAACCGCGTGCAGGACTATGCCGACAAGTTCGGTGTCCCGTTCTTCCCCGGCGAGAAGCCGTGGGGCGTCAAGGCCGATGTGATCATGCCGTCTGCCATGCAGAACGACGTCAACATGGAGTCTGCCCAGAAGATCGTCGCCAACGGCGTGAAGTATTACATCGAAGTCGCCAACATGCCCACGACGAACGACGCCCTGTACTATCTGATGAGCCAGAAGAACATGGTCGTTGCTCCGTCCAAGGCTGTCAACGCAGGCGGCGTCGGCGTCTCTGCTCTGGAAATGAGCCAGAACTCCGAGCGTCTCGTCTGGACGGCGGAAGAGGTCGATGCACAGCTCCATAAGATGATGGTCAACATCCACAAGGTCTCCGCTGAGGCCGCTGAGGAGTATGGCCTGGGCTACAACCTGGTCGCCGGTGCGAACATCGCGGGCTTCCAGAAGGTCGCCAATGCCATGATGGAGCAGGGCATTTTCTAAGTCAACAATACGCAAAAAACGCCGGGGCGCAGCTTGCTGCGCTCCGGCGTTTCCTAAGGAACCTCTGATTAAATTGCAAGAGCGGTCAGCGAGGGATTTTGTTCCAAATTGAGGTTTGGAAATTGCAGGAATACTTTGTGTATTTCAAGATTTTCAAACCGATAAGTTGGGGCGAAAGACCCGCTGAGCGCCGCAGCCGATTTATTCAGAGGTTCCCTAAGTATAGGGGATGTATCAGGGCAGACAGGGGAAGGGGACGGCCACCACAGGCACGCATTGTGTGCGAAGCAGGCTGACAAGATCGGCCGTCTGCAGCCACACCGTGGCGGTGTTGGTGTTCGGGTGGACCGCGATGCGCCCGCCCAGCAGAGCCTCGTCCAGATAGAGCGTGACATCGGGCGCGTTCAGCAGGGCCAGCGGCGTGACGGCTCCCGTCTCCAGCCACAGGATCTCGCGCAGCTCGTCCGCCGAGGCAAAAGACAGGGAGCGCAGCCCCTGCTGGCGCGAGAATGCTTTTAGGTCCACGCGCGCATGCGCCGTCAGCAGGAAATACCGGTGCGTCCGGCTCTCGCGCACAAACAGATTCCGTGCCTCGCATTCCGGGTGGGGGAGGGCAAGCCGTTCGGCTCCGTCCATGGTCAGCATGGCGGGATGACGCTGATATTCATAGTCGATGCCCTGCGTGGTCAGATAGTCAAGAATTTCCGCTTCGTTCATCTTTCGGCTCCTATTTCAGCTTCTTTCCCATTTCAATGCGGACCTCATGGCGCTCCGGGTCGTCGTTGGAGTAGGAATACAGGTCGAACCCGATGATCGAGAAGCCGTTCCGCTTGTAAAACGCGATCGCGTTTTCGTTGCAGGTCTGCGTCTCCAGAACGATCATCCGTGCGCCTGCGGCCTCTGCTGCTCTCTGGATGGCCTGCATCAGGAGCGTGCCGAGTCCCTTGCCGCGTGCGTTCTCCTCAAAAATGCAGATGTTGCTGATGCGATAGCGCTTGTTCCAGCTCTCCGGGGCGCCCTCCACATAGCCGAGCAGCCGTTCGCCCTCGAAGGCGCCGAATGCCACCGGCTCCTCGAGCCATTCACCGAAGAATTCGTCGTCAAAGGACTTCACCATCGGCGCTCCGAGCGGGACGTAGCGGAGCCGGAAGCCGTCCTCTGCGGCGCAGATGTCATAATAGCCTTTTGTCCGGTAGCGGGCCGTGAATTTCCGCCCGGCATAGACCGCCGGGTCAAGCTGCCAGATCTCCATGGATCGCGCCTCCCTATATTGAAGAATGGATAAAATGAAAAAATCCTGCCGGGCGATTTGGCAGGATCGGTAAGGAGAGGTGAAATACTTTGCTGACGCAAAATGTGAAAGAAACGCTGGCGCGTTTGTGATTTTTTCCGCTTCGCAGAAAGTGATATGAAATCCACCCACGGCCGAAAGCACATAACATAAAGTGCTATTTAACACACTGAAATGCTGAATTCCATTGAAAAAAGCACTTGCAGCAGCAAGTGCTTTTTTCTTGGCGGAGTGAGAGAGATTTGAACTCTCGCGCGCTTTTTACACGCCTACTCCCTTAGCAGGGGAGCCCCTTCGGCCTCTTGGGTATCACTCCAGGTCGAATGCAGAGAGAAGAATTTGGCGGAGAGAGTGGGATTCGAACCCACGGCGCATTGCTGCGTCACCGGTTTTCAAGACCGGCTCCTTAAACCGCTCGGACATCTCTCCGAATCATTAAGCTCGATTATTCTACCATGCCGTGCGCTATTTGTCAAGATAAATCTGTCAAATTTCCTCGTTCCGGCAGCAGCGCAGCCCAAGCAGCAGGCACACCAGCAGAGGCCACGGCCCGGCGTGCCAGCAGAGCGTCAGATATCCGGCGCATGCCAGCAGGAGCGCGCCGCAGAGGAGGCAGACGCCGCGCTCGGCCCAGACCGCTGCACGCAGCGGCAGCAGCGTCCGCAGCACGGCGCGCAGCAGCCGTCCGCCGTCGAGCGGGTAGAAGGGGAGCAGGTTATAGGCCAGCAGGCAGTAATTGACCAGCGCAAAGCGCGGCAGCGTGCGCGAGAAGGCCAGCAGCAGGGCCAGATTCATCGCCGGTCCGGCCGCGGCGGCGAGCAACTCGTCCCGGTAGCGCAGCGGCCCCGTCCGCAGCACCGCGCCCTGCAGGCCGAGGCAGAGACTATGTACCGGCTGCCGCAGCCAGAGCAGCATGGCCAGATGCCCGGCTTCATGCAGCGCGGCCGCGCAGACGAAGGGGAGGAAGGTCCCGGCGGGGTCGAAATAGAACCACGCGCACAGCAGCGCGACGAGCCCCGGCTCAATCCGGAGCGGAAGCTTCGAGATTTTCACAGAACACCTCCACGGCCTCTCCGAGGCTGCCGCCGCCCGACAGCGTGCCGAGCAGGCCGGAAACGGCGCGGCTGATCTCATTGCCCGGCTCGCCGGAGATCCATGCCCCGATGCGCCGCCCGGCTTCCGGCAGGAACAGCTTGAGCGCCAGCGCGGCGCAGACCAGAAGCAGGCAGATCCGAACGTTTCTTCGCATACGCCGCAGCATGGCCACGCCCCCTTCCCAGAAAATTATATGAAGTTTCCCGGAAATTATACTTTGGGTCTTGACAAATGGGGAAAATGTGCGTATAATATTCATGCTTTCGGGGTGTGGCGAAGTTTGGTATCGCGCTTGGTTCGGGACCAAGAGGCCTCGGGTTCGAATCCCGACACTCCGACCAAAAAATCCTGCTGATCGATCACGATCGGCGGGATTTTTGCTGTACATGGACAGTTTTGTAAGCTTGGAGCGTCCAATGTATTTGACTTGCTCGATGGACTATGCTATGATGATCCCGGATGAAGCCTGAGCCGCAACCGGCGAAATGGCTGCGGTCAATCCCTTGCAGTATCGCAGCTATTACCACGATTCCGAGACAGGATTCTATTACCTCCAGTCCCGGTATTACGACCCGGAGATCTGCCGCTTCATCAATGCGGACAGCTACGCCTCTACCGGGCAAAGCTACCTTGGCTACAACACCTTTGCCTACTGCGGAAATGACCCCGTAAACCGCACCGATGCCGATGGCGAGTTCTGGGATACGGTTTTTGATATCGTTTCTCTGGGCTTCAGTATTGTTGAGGTTGCAGCTAATCCGTCTGATCCCATGGCTTGGATTGGACTTGCCGGGGATGTCGTTGATCTGATCCCGTTTGTAACAGGCGTCGGGGAAACAGTCAAAACAGTTGCTGTCGTCGCAAACACCGCTGACACGATTGCTGATGTTCATAAGGCAGCAAAAGCCGTAGATCAGGTCGATGATGTTGTAGATGCAGCCAAAGCTGTATACAAAGCTGCTGATAAGACAAGCGATATACGAAAAGCCACCGGTTCGTATGAGATTCTATATGAAAGTGGTAAAAACTACGTTGGAAAGGGCGGCTTTAAAAGAGCTATTAACTCCGCAGAGCGTTTAGCAAAAAAATATGGGGATGAAGTGACATCAATTGCTTGGAAATCTTCTCCAAACACTAAAGCCGCTTTCCTTGATGAATACTATAGAATGATTAGCCGTGGTATAGACAACGCAAGTACCTACAACAAAATATGGAGTCCAGGAAGGCGGCATCATATTAAAGCATTAGAATATCTGTTCTGAGTGAATTCGTTTAATACACGGGGCTACGTAAAGTGTCCGCTTTATGTAGCCCTGTATCGTAGAGGTGCCTATGCTCTTTTCTTCATATAACTCTAAGTATATCGATGGTTTGCAATTTGTTCCCGTAACGTTTCCATATAACGTACCCGATGCACTCTTGATTGAGAATCTTCATGTCCAGCAGCTTATTGAATACTGCAACAACAAGCAGATTAAAAAGGCGTTTGTACAGGGGTTCAGCGACTATTCCTTTTTGCGTGCCTGCAAGTGCCTTGAGCACATTGCAATAGACTTGCGGCTCCCCTTTGATGCGCATGCCGCACAAAAGTCCAGCACTATTTTATATGACCTGCGCTGTATGCAGGCGCTTCCTAATTTGAGGAGCATTGATATCCGGGTAAATGAAAGACCGGGTTACCGGGCCAAGGTGCAACTTGACCTCAGTGCGATAGAAACGCTGGAGCAATTTTGCGGTGCGTATCAGCTTGTGAACGGAATAGAAAATTCCGTCCACTTAAAAACGCTGCGGGTCCGAGGTGTCCGAGCGCAAAACCTGGATATATTTAAGAAGTTGATCTCGTTGGATACCGCCTATATTTCTTTTTCGAGCACGGAAAGTCTGGCTGGGCTTGAAAATTTTCAGAGGCTTCAGTGTTTATACCTCATCAATAATCGGCGGCTGCAGGACATCAATGCCCTTCGCTGTGTAAAGGACAGCCTGCATGCATTACGCATTGAAAATTGCTCCCAGATTCAGGATTTCTCGGTTTTAGGCGAACTAAATGAATTGGAGCTTCTGGAACTGTCTGGGCAAAACGCTCTGCCAAGCCTTGCATTTATCAGGAACATGCCAAATCTAAAAACCTTGATCTTCAGCATGAATGTTCTGGACGGTGATCTGTCCCCGTGCAGGAATTTGCTATGGGCGTATTCCGAACGGAACAGAAAGCATTACAATTTAAGGGACGACGATTTACCCAAGTCTATCTTCTGCCGCGGAAATGAAAACATCGCGCTCTGGCGGCGTCTGGAGTAATTTAATTGTGAGGTAAATCATGCTTTTTACAAAGGCAACCTATGCCGAATTGCGGCAGGGATATACAAATCGGAATGGCTTCATCTTTACGGCGCTGACTGATCCGGCCAATGTGCATGACGCGATTGTCGTTCATGTTCCGCAAAGCGCAGACTGTATAACGCCGCAGCTCCCGCATTCTTCCAGAAGTTTTGCGGAACATCTGGCACTAATACAGTCAGAGGGGCTTGAAAAGGCAATCGTCATTTCGGACGAGATCGGTTGGCTGCCTCAATGCCCGTCGCTTCAGTTCTTGCGGGTCATTCCATCAGACTCTGCGGCAGACGGATTCGATTTTTCGCCGTTGTATCATATGCCATGCGTTAAATGGCTTCGCTGTCAAACGGCCTATGGTATAGCAGGAAAACTGCACGGCGAAATAGACTACGGGAAGGTCCCAGGTCTGCGGTGCCTGTATGTATCACATACGAAGTACGAGTATGGTTTCGCCAATGCGCAGGACTTACAATCCCTTAATCTCTGCGCATATCAAGGAAATGACCTTGCAGATGTTATCGGGGGAGAAAGCTTAGACTGGCTATCGCTGACGCAGGGCAAAATTCACTCGCTAAATGGCTTGCACAAGGCAAAATCCTTGAAGTCGCTTTCCTTGTGTTATCAGCGAAATCTGACGGATATCTCCGCCCTGGTAAACGTAAAGAGTACCTTATTCCAGCTGTGCCTTGACCACTGCTCTCATATCACGGATTTTTCTGCTCTGTCCGCTTTATCGGCGCTGGAATATCTGGAGTTACAAGGAAATAACGCCTTGCCAAACTTATCTTTTCTTTGCAATATGCCAAATCTGAAGGTTTTGAATTTGGGCATGGATGTTGCAGACGGAGACCTGCGTCTATGTATGAACGTCCCTTATGTGACCTGCAAAAACCGTCGCCATTTCAATCTTCGGGACGCAGAGCTGCCAAAACGGCTTTGCTCTGTGCAGGATGACCACGGAGTCGAGCTGTGGCGACGATGCTGATGGTTTACTTTTTGCCCCAATGGATTGCGGACATCATAGAGGAAAGTCCCAGCAATAACCAGCAAATAAGCGGATTATTAGGAGGTACTATGCAGATCGTATTTGACTTTATCGCCGGAGATATCCCCTTCGATGAATTTTGGGACGCCTACTGTGCGGACCCCAAAATCGGAGAGTGGCTGGACAGTATTGCTGATTTCAGCCATGAGCCGCCGCCGGTTATTGCTAAGGATCACTGGCTCCGCACATTATACCGTGCAATAGCTTCGGTTTACGATGGACATATGTTAAAGATGCTGGAGAAAAGCCCCTATCCGCCCAAGGACGCATATACAACAATCGTTCGCCGACAGTGTGGCATTTATGACTTGATTCTGACGGCGATTTTGACGAAATACCCCGATGCTAAAAGGACAAAGCGCTACAAGGATGATGACGATTATTACTTCAAGGCACTTGGAAGGTCTATTGGTGGTGCAGAAGTAATGTCCTATGTGGCAGAGATTTTGAACAAATTCCCCAGGACGATGAAAAAGGCCGACCGTGCGGCAGCCGGTAAAGAAGCTCTCTGGAAAGCTTTTCACATCAAGGATCGGAAATTTCCTCGCTGGGCGCAGGAGGCCGATTGGCCTATGGGCAAGAATTCTCCCATGGAGTATCTTGGTCAGCGCCGGGACGGAGAACTGGTAGAGCTGCGCTTCCGGGATGTAGACACCGGTGAAGAACGCACCGTGGAGCAGTATTATTAAGGCACGTGTCTTGTTGTTAGTGATGGCGAGGTCAATTATGAAATTTTCAGACTTTTTCTGGCCGGGCAGTTCCCTGGAGCAAGTCAGCATTCGCTGCGATGTTGCGGAGTTGATTATCTGGAATTGCAACACAAACTGCAAGGTCATTGTGCAATGCAAAGGCTTCATAGGTATGACAGATTTATGTATCTGGGACGATCAAATCATTCTCCAGGCGGAATGCCGGAATATGCCTTGGTCCGACGTGATCCGCTCTCAGGATACCTTCCTGCAATCCCTATGTAAAGCATACCCATATTCCTCACAGTGGGATGAAAGAAGGCTCGAGGATGGTGTGGTGGTGTTAAGCGTTCTTTTAACAAATCACATTTGCTTCCGCCTGTATTGCCAACGGATTGACGTAGCTACCTGTGGAGAACATGCCAATAGCAATTGAAGCTGAAGAAAGCGTATCGCTATGAGCGCGAAAAACTCCTAAGGATTAATCATGAAAATGGAAATGGAGCGCAATAACGCCTCCGTCCTCGTGTACTATGGGGTCGAAGATCGATCTGCCGATTGTCAGACTTTTCTCTTCAGAACAGGAGAACCAGTTAAAGTTGATGTTCTTCCGCAAATTGCACCAGTATATTGTCTGCTCTCTGTCAGTGTGTCTGCATTGCAGAAGCGGCTCCCCCTCGCTTCTGTTGTGAGGCGCTTATATGGCTGGCTTGATGCAGCGTGTGTTTATGAATTTAACGCACACAGTAGGGAAAAACGAATCGGCCTGTTTTCGCTCCCGCAGCACGCGGAGCAGGCAGCCTTCCGGATGTTCCCACAGTATGCGGGTTCCGTTGCATTCTTTGCGGGCAGGCTGGACCTTGCTTCGCTGATCATGAAAATCTCCGAACATGATCTCTTTGATTCTATGCGTCCGTCGGACCTTTGCCGGGCTGCGCTTGCGGCAAATGCGACTCTGATCCATTGCATCCATGGCTGGGATGGCTATTCCATAAATTATATTACAGAAAGCGACGCAGGATGGACGATATAGCAGCTTGCCGAGAAGGCCCTTCAGGCTTTTTTCGACAGGCCGCCTCAAAATTGCAAAATCAAATTTTGCAATTGTTTTGCAATTTTGCCGCTGCGGCGGGAAGCCGCGGCAGCTTCCGGAAAAGCGCCGACTGCCCCGGGGAGCGCGGAGAACATCTTGACAATCATCCCGTGCCTCCCTTATAATGAAACACAGAATCAAATGGACAAAAGGAGGCAAATGATGCGCGTATCGAAGTTTTCGGACATGATCCCGGCGGTCGTGACGCTTGCCGTGTTCACTGGCGCTCTGGTGCTTTTCCCGGGGAAGGGCCTTTTCGTCTATCCGGTGCCGGCCTACATCGTGTTCGCGCTGTGCGAATGCATGGCGCTGCTGAACGTCTGGGCGCTCGGGAAGTACTATGTCCTGACAGATCAGGGCATCGAGCACAAGTTCCTCGGCATTCGCTACCGCACGACGCAGTGGGACGAGATCGGCGATGTGATGCGTAGCAGGCATCCGCAGCGCACGCAGGGAAAGGAGCAGGTGCTCGTCATTACGCGGAAGGGCGCAAAGGTCCTGCGCGAGGATGCCTTCGCCGGGTCAAAGCTGTTCTATCCGCAGTTTGTGCCCGGCTGGATCAGGGGAGACCGGTTTGTCATCCGCCTGACCGATGTGCGCAATGCCGACAAGATCCTGCCGTATGTGCAGGCGCGTTATGGCAGGCTGGACTATGACTGCTTTGCGGAGGACGGAGCCCTGAAATGACCGGAGTGGAGCTGCTGCAAAACGGCATAGGGCGCACACTGGGGTTTCCTCGGCAGAGCGGGTGCGATGATCTCAATCACGCTGCTCTCGCGTGCGGAGGATGAGCCGGAGTATCAGATCCATATCGATACGGGCGTGTCGATCCTGCTGAACGGCGTGGCGTATACATCCTCGGCTGAGATCAACGATGATATGCCGTATGGCGTGTGCGAGTTCGATCAAAAAACGGCGGCTCTGCTGGCATCCGGAGACGCATTCCGGCTGGAAAGGCTTTCCTATGACGAGGCGTATCTGCTGCATGTGATTTTTGACAATGGGCTGGAGCTGCACACACGCTCCACGCCGGGACTGTGCGAAGAAATGTGGCGGGTTTTCCTGAGCTGGACGGCGGATATCCATCTGATCGGATACCCGGATGGCATCGTGGAGGAACTGCCCACGCTTTCACAGCGGGAGCTGGATGAAAGAAAGCGGCTCCTGTGCAGCACAGTGACTGCGTTGCGAAAGGAAAAAATTTTATGAAGAAGCTCGTTCTTGCCCTGCTGTTGATACTCCTCCAACTGTGCACCGCCTGTTCCGAGACGACCTATCATAGTAATGAGGAGATCGGCAGGGCATTCCAAAGGCACAAGAGCACTTTTGAAAATGTTGCGGTCTCGGCAGTTGGTGAAAACAGCGGCTATATCCACAAGCCAGATGCGGAAGGGCAGGAAACGGAGTGCGGCGATTCCGGCTGCAAGCTTATGGAAGCTGACGGGCTTCACATCCATTTGCAGCGCGAAATGTCGGATACGGAGCTGCGGCATATCGCTGAAGCGGCGCTTGCGTTGATGGAAAACGTTGATATTGAATCCATCTCCTTCTCGCAGGAGGCAGTTCGATTCCATCTCAAAGATGAAAGTGAGTATTCATGGGACCCGACCATTGTGTACTGGCGGGCGGACGATGCAGACGAGGGGAAAATCGGTTACGGCGAAGCTGTCTGCCGTCTGGCGGATCACTGGTATGCTGCACTGATCACGCGGTAAATCCAGCCGTGTCTCAAAATATGCCCAAAAGTGAAAATAAAGCAGGCTGCGTGGTTTATGCCGCGCAGCCTGCCTTTCGTATATTGATCATTCGCTCCGCAGAGCGATGACGGGGTCCTTTTTCGCGGCAATGCGCGACGGGATGAGGCCTGCGAGGAATGTCAGCAGCATACTGATCGCCACGAGGATAACAGCGGCCCCGGCCGGGAGGGCGGCCACGCCGCTCAGACCGCTCAGATGGCGGATGATCGCATTGAGCGGCAGGATGAGCAGCAGTGTGATGCCGATGCCGATGGTGCCTGCCGCAAAGCCGATGGTCAGCGTCTCGGCGTTGAAGACGCGGGAGATGTCGCGGCGGGAAGCGCCGATGGAGCGCAGAACGCCGATCTCGCGCGTCCGCTCCAGCACGGAGATATAGGTGATGATGCCGATCATGATCGACGAGACGACGAGCGAAACGGCGACAAAGGCGATGAGAATGTAGCTGATGGCGTTGATGATCGTCGTGATGGACGAGATCATCAGGCCGATATAGTCCGTGTAGGCCAGCTGCGCGTCCTCGGGCAGGGTTTTGTTGTATTCCGCGATGCGGTCGGCGATCCGGTCCTTTGCCTCGAAATCCTTCGGGAAGAGGTTGATGGCCTCTGGGTCGTCCGGGTCGGAGACGCCGAGGCGCTTGAGGTTGCCGGTGTAGGTCGCGCCGTCGGACTGCGAGAGCGCGGCGCGCATGAGCTGCGTGGCGATCGTGCCGTCGTCCATCCCGGCGGCCTGCATGGAGCTGACATAGCCCATGAGCTCCTGCTGTGCCGCTGCGGGCAGCTGCGCGGCATAGGCCTGGAGCTCCTCCATGGTGTAGGCGTCCTTCAGCTCCTCCTGCTCAAAGGGAAGACCGGTGAAGACGTCCACTGTGGGGGCCGCCTGCTGCTCGCGGACAATCTCCGCGCTGGTGACCTTGTCCAGCAGATGTGTCATCAGGTCGGCGCGGTAGCCGATCACGCCGCTCTGGCCGCTGCCGGTCGTTGCGCCCTCGGCCGGGCGGAGAATGCCGACAACGGCGATTTCGTCTGAGCTGTTCAGCACGTTCAGAAGATAGGCTTCGTCGTCCGACTTATCCACCCACTGTCCGTCCTGCCGGACGAAGCAGTCCGTGTTTGTCAGCAGACGGAAGCGCAGCGACAGAATGTCGTCATAGGAATAGCTGTGCACCTCGGTGTCGATGCTGACGTCCTCACCGCGGGCCGCGGCCTCCACGGCGTCCTGCAGGGCCTGCGCATCGAGCAGGCCGAGCGTATAGAGCGTGTAGTCCGTGATGCGGTTGTCCTCGTTCACGAGAAGCACGACCTCGTTGTACTGCTCCGGCAGGCGGCCCGCGACGACGTCATACTGCGCCTTCAGCAGGTCTTCGTTTCCCGTGAGCTGCGTCCAGACGTCCATCTGCATGCTCTGGCCAAGCAGTGTGCCGGAGGTATCGGCGGGTATGACGCCGAGGTCGGAGAACAGCGTGCTGGGATTGACCTTCTGCAGGCCGTTGTCCGTGCGGTAGATCGTCAGGGGCGTGGAGTAGGTATAGGTGATGTCCGTCGTCAGCTCCTCCATGCCGCTCTCGCCGGAGTCGAGCCATGCCTTGAAGTCGGCCAGGTTGTTCGTCTTGGAGCCCTGGATCATGGAGTCCATCATGCTGCCCATGACGCTGACGGAATAAAGCCGGTCGGGGTCCTGCCCGTCGATGCTCTGCTCAACATCGGCCTGCATGTTCATCATGGACGAAAAGTCCACGGTGTTTTTCTGGATCGTCAGGGGATAGGACGAGAGCGTCTCGCGCTCCATGCGGTCGATGAGCGACTGCACGCCGCTCGAGAGCGACAGAATGAGCGCGATGCCGATGATGCCGATGGAGCCTGCAAAGGCAATGAGGATCGTGCGGGCCTTCTTCGTCATCAGGTTGTGAAGGCTCAGCGACAGCGCCGTCAGGAATGACATGGACGTCCTGCCCGTGCGGGCCGGGCGCGGGGCCTGCGGTTCGTCTGCCGTGCAGGGCTGCGTGTCATCCACGACGCTGCCGTCCAGCAGGCGGATGATGCGGGTGGAATAGCGCTCGGCCAGCTCCGGATTGTGCGTGACCATGATGACGAGGCGGTCGCGCGCGACCTCCTTGAGAATTTCCATGACCTGCACGCTCGTCTCGGAGTCCAGCGCGCCGGTCGGCTCGTCCGCCAGCAGAATGTCCGGGTCGTTGATGAGGGCGCGGGCGATGGCGACGCGCTGCATCTGGCCGCCGGACATCTGGTTTGGCCGCTTGTGCAGCTGATCGCCGAGGCCGACCTTCTCCAGCACGGCAATGGCGCGGGCACGGCGCTCCTTGCGGGAAACGCCGGAGAGCGTCAGGGCCAGCTCGACGTTTGCCAGCACACTCTGGTGCGGGATGAGATTGTAGCTCTGAAAGACAAAGCCGATGGTGTGGTTGCGGTAGGCGTCCCAGTCCCGGTCGCGGTACTGCTTTGTGGAGACACCGTTGATGAGCAGGTCGCCCGCCGTGTAGCGGTCCAGACCGCCGATGATGTTCAGAAGCGTCGTCTTGCCGCAGCCGGACGGACCGAGAATGGAGACAAATTCATTGTCGCGAAAGCGCAGGCTCACGCCGCGGAGCGCGTGCACGCACTCTGTGCCGCTGCGGTAATCCTTTGTGATCGCTTGGAGTTCCAGCATAAATTATGATACCCTTCCCATAGAATACATCATATTATTATACCGGCCGCCCGGGGAAAAGGCAAACTGCGCGGCCAAAATTCACGGATTGTTCAGAATCGGGGAGGTACTATGCAGAATTCACTTCTGGCGCGCGTGGGCGAGGCTGTGTGGGGCTGGCCGATGATGGCACTGTTTCTGGGGACGGGCATCTGGTACATGCTCCGCCTGCGCGGCCTGCCGCTGCGGCGGCTCGGGCAGGCACTGCGCGCGATCTTCCGCGGCGGGGAGAGCGCGGACGGCATCTCGCCCTATGCCGCGCTGTGCACGGCCCTTGCCGCCACGATCGGCACGGGCAATATCGTCGGCGTGGCCACGGCGCTGGCCGCGGGCGGGCCGGGCGCTCTGCTGTGGATGATGGTCGCGGCGCTGTTCGGCATGGCGACGCAGTATGCCGAGGGCTATCTTGCGGTGCGCTACCGCAGGCGGCAGGGCGGGAAATGGCTCGGCGGGCCATTCTGCTACATCGAGCAGGGGCTGGGCTGGCGCTGGCTCGCCGTGACGTTCGCGGTCGTCGGGGCGGCGGTCGGCCTGCTCGGCGTGGGCACGGTGGCACAGGTCAACAGCATCACGACGGCGGTCGAGGGCTTTTTCGACCCGCTGAAGCGCAGCGTCGCCATGACGGCCGGCGGGAACGCCGTGACCTGGGCGGCTGTCATCGCGGGCGGTCTGACGGTCCTGTTCTCCGCCATGGTGCTGCTCGGCGGAGCGGATCGCATCTCGCGTGTGTGCTCGCTCGTCGTTCCGCTGATGTCCGCCGTGTATGTCCTCTGCTCCGTGCTCATCCTTGTGCGCTGCCGGGCGCAGATCCCGGCGGCGCTGCGTCTGATCGCGGTCTCAGCATTTTCTCCGCGCGCTGCCGTCGGCGCAGCGGGCGGGCTGACTATGCGGCGCATCCTGCGCATGGGGATCGGCCGCGGCGTTTTTACGAATGAGGCTGGCCTCGGCTCCACGCCGATCGCAGCGGCCTGCTCCAGCAACGAGGATCCGGTCCGGCAGGGTCTTGTGACCATGACGGGGACGTTCCTCGACACCATCGTCATCTGCTCCTTGACCGGCCTGTGCCTTGTCGTGACAGGTGCGTGGTGTGCGCCGGGGCTTGCAGGCTTCCGCATCACGGAGCAGGCGTGGCGCACGGCGCTGCCATGGCCTGCGGGGCTGTCGTCGTTCCTGCTGCTGGCCTGCCTGGTCTTCTTTGCATTCTCCACGATCATCGGTTGGAATTATTATGGCGAGCAGTGCCTGCGCTATCTGACGGGCGGCTCGCAGCGGGCGCAGCGCCTGTACCGATGGTGCTATCTTGCCGCGCTCTGCACTGCGCCGCTTTTGTCCGTGAAGGCGGCGTGGGAACTGGCAGATATCCTCAATGCGTGCATGGCCCTGCCGAATCTCACGGCCCTGCTGCTGCTCTGGAGACAGGTCGTCGAAGGGAGCAGGCGTCCTGCGGGAAAAACGTAATTATGTAAATTAGTGCTTGCAATCCGCCGGAATTCTGATAGAATGAGAGAGAAAAAACTGTCGAAAGAGGTGGACTGCCTATGGAATTTTCAAGCCTGTATTTCCTCTACCTGTTTCTGCCGCTGACGCTGCTGGTCTATTTTCTGGTGCCCGGCCTGCGGCTGAAGAATATCGTCCTGCTGGCGGCCAGCCTGCTGTTCTATGCCATGGGGCAGCCGGTCTATGTGCTGCTGCTCGTTGGCCTTTCCTATGCAAACTTCGCCATGGCGCGGTGCATCCGGCCGGGGAAGCGCAATACGCTCCTCCTGCCGGTCGTCGTCAATCTGGCGGTGCTGGGCCTGTTCAAATATCTGGACTTCTTCCTCGGCATCTTCGGCATCACCGTCGCGGACGGCGGCGTGATGCTGGCTGCGCTGCGCGGCATTACGAACGGCCTGAATTCCATTGGCTTTGCCTTCCGGTCGCCGACGAGCGCCCTGCCCCTCGGCCTGTCGTTCTATGCCTTCCAGGTTATCTCCTATGTGGCGGATGTCTATCGCGGTAAGGTCAAGGCGGAGCGTTCGTTCTTCAATCTGCTGCTCTACCTCTCTATGTTCCCGAAGATGATGCAGGGCCCCATTGTGCGCTATGAGCAGGTTGCCCGGCAGCTCATGGACCGCCGCACCACGCCGCGCGCGGCCTTCGAGGGCGCGCAGCGCTTTATCATTGGCCTTGCCAAGAAGGTCCTGCTTGCCGATTATGCGGGCAAGGTCGTTGCGTCGCTGAGCACCGGCGGCGGGAACGGCACGTTCGTCGGCGCATGGCTCGCTGCGCTGATGTTCATGTTCCAGATCTATTTCGATTTCTCCGGCTATTCCGATATGGCCATTGGCCTTGGCCGCATCTTCGGCTTCCGCTACTGCGAGAACTTTGACTTGCCGTACATCTCCACATCCATCACGGAGTTCTGGCGCCGCTGGCATATGTCGCTCGGCAGCTTCTTCCGCGATTATGTCTACATCCCGCTCGGCGGCAACCGCCGCGGCAAGGCTCGTCAGATCCTCAATCTGCTGGCTGTCTGGGCACTGACGGGCCTGTGGCACGGCGCAAGCTGGAACTTTGTGCTGTGGGGCCTGTATTTCTTCGTGCTGCTGTCCATCGAAAAGCAGATCGCCCCGAAGCTGGAAACGCTCCCGTTTATCGTGCGCAACCTCGTGACGATGTTCTTTGTGCTCATCGGCTGGGTGCTGTTCATGAATACGTCGCTCTCCGGCATCGGCTCGGCATTTGCCGCCATGTTCGGCGGCGGAACGAGCTTTGCTGGCTCAGGTGTTTCGCTGCAGCTCAAAAACTCGCTGCCGCTGCTCCTGACCTGCCTCATCGGTTCGTCCGTGCTTCCGCGCTGGTTCGGCTTTATCTGGAGCGGCCTGTTCGGCATGGGGCGTTCCGACCGCCGCGGCGCCGTGACGGTGAAAAAAGGCATTTACCTTGCCAGCGTCTTTCTGTTCCTCATCCTGCTGCTGTGGCTGTGCACGGTGTCCCTTGTCGGTTCGACGAGTTCGCCGTCCATGTATGCGCAATTCTGACCCCCGGAGGTGCTCTGCATGAAACGAATCTACACCATCCTGTCCTGCCTGCTGCTGGCCGGCATGCTCTGCATCGGCCTGTATGCCCTGCTGGACAAGGATGCGACCTATTCCGAATCCGAGCGGCGCAAGCTGAAGACCCGCCCGAAGCTGACGTTCTCCGCCATGCTCGACGGCAGCTACGCCTCGGATTACCGCGACTATTTTGCCGATACGTTCCCGAACCGCGAAAAGCTGATGAGTGCGAACCGCTCGCTCAACGGCTTCTATTACTTCAGCGGCGGCTCGAAGGACGGCGCGCAGCTCGTCATCAATATGAACGGCGGCGCAGCCAACCACGGCGAAGCCCTGCCGTCGACGGACGATACGACGCCCTCGTCCTCGACCCAGCCCAGCGGGACGAGCGGGACGGCCACCGACTCCACCGAGCCGACGGAGCCGACTCAGCCCACCCAGACGCAGGATCCCGACGCTGCTGCAGAGGAGCTCGGCTCCGTGCTCGTCGTGGGCGACCGCGCCATGGAGGTCCCCTATGGCGACAAGGACACCATCCGCTCCTATGCCGACGCCGTGAACGACATTGCTGCGAAGCTTGGCAGCAGCGTGCGCACGTTCTCCATCGCCGTGCCGAATGCGGCCGCGTTCTACGCCCCGGCGGAGAACCAGCACATGCTGCAGACGGACATGATCGCGGCGTGCTATGACCGCCTGAAGGAGCTCAAGAGCACGGCGATCGCGGTCGATGCCTACAGCAAGCTTGAGGCACACAAGGACGAATACCTCTACTTCCGTTCGGACCACCACTGGACGGCCCTCGGCGCCTATTATGCCTACACAGCCTTCTGCGAGAGCGCGGGCCTCAAGGCCGAGCCGCTGAGCAAGTTTGAAAGCGGCGAATACACCGGCTTCCTCGGCTCGCTCTACAGCGCCATCAAGGCCTATCCCCAGAGTCAGGCCCTTGCGGACAACCCGGACACCGTGCAGTTCTGGCGCCCATTCGTCGATCTGGACACGAAGTGGTACCCGGATGCGGAGTTCTCTATGGAATATTTCGGCGGCACGCTTTGCAAGGTGGACGACACGTCGAACAAATACCTGACATTCCTCGGCGGCGACCATCCCATCACCGTCATCAAGACAAATGTCGACGGCCCGGTGTGCATGATCCTCAAGGAGTCCTACGGCAACGCCTTCACGCCGTGGCTCACGAGCCACTACAGCAAGATCATCGCCATCGATCCGCGCGAATTCAACCGCGACGGCAAGCCGAGTCTCGATCTGGCCGCCTTTGCGAAGGAGCAGGGCGTGAACGACTGCATCGTGCTGGACTATCCCATCATGCTGAATTCCGATTCCTACATCACCTGGCTCGAGCGTCTTGTCGACTGAACCATATGATCCCCAAAAGCGGAAGCCGCCCGGCTTCCGCTTTTTTGTACCCCTCAGCAAAATAGTGAATAAATGTGAAAAATGATTCTGCGTATTTTTATTCAAATTAAACAAATCTTAAGAAATCCTTACGGGTATCTCCCTTGTTCTGCCGGGGCGGAAATGGTATACTCAGGCTGCAAAAAAGGGAGGGAAAACAGATGAACACATCGATCGGAAAACGGCTGGCTCTGCTCCTGTCTGGCGTTCTGCTTCTGACCGGCTGCTATGCCGCGCCTGCGGCTGAAAGCGTCCGGCAGGGGAGCACGCCGCCGGAGAGCGCGCAGCCAACTCAGCCGCCCGCGGCGGAGACCGCCATCACGACTTACCCGGTCCCGGAGGAGAATCTTCTGGTCTCCATCAACATGGCCGATTCGCCGTCGACCGGCGGGTTCTGGCAGTGGGATATGATGCTCCATCCCTATATTGAGGCCTACGATCCTGTGACCCGCACAGCCTATGTTCTGTGTTATCAAAGCGGCTGCCGGCACAATGACAGCACCTGCAGCGCCTGCTTCGGCAACCTGAGCGCGCTGGCGGAATATCGGGACAGCCTCTATGCGCTTGTCCAGCAGGACGGCGAGTCCGCAGCGTCACTCGTCTCGCGGCCGCTCTCCGGCGGGGCGCTCCGGGTCCTTGCAAGCTGGGAGCCGGAGAACGAGGGCGAGAAATACCGCTGCGCGCTGCGCTGCATTTCCTTTGGGAAGGCCTATCTCACCGTGACCAGAGCGGCCTATCTGCCGGAAGACGGCCAGCTGACGCGGGACGAGCAGGAAAACCGCCTTGTCTCCGTTGATCTGCAGACGGGAGAGGAGGCGACGATCCTCGAACATGCCGAAAATTATGACCTGTACGGCGTCTGGGGCGACTGCGCCGTTTTTCAGGTGCAGGAAACGGCGGAGGGCGCGCCGGACTTTGCGGACTGGGCCGCGCAGCAGCCGGAGGAGGCCTCGTGGGACGAGTACGAGCGGCTCTATATCCGCTATCGCATCCTTTCGCGGGACCTGAGAACCGGGGTGGAAACGACGATCGTGGACGGGTCGGAGCCTTTTGTCTGGTCGGCGGACCCGCATAGGAGCTGGGGAAAATATGCCGTGTATCAGGTCGGTCGCAGCGTTTATGTCTACGACATGGAGACGCAGGAGACCAAAAAGCTCTTCACCCACGAGCAGGAACGGAAATTCTACAACTATCTGCTTCTGGACGGCCATGCGATCGTCCTGTGCGGAACGGAGAACGCCTGTAATGCCTGGGCGGTCGACCTTGCGGACGGCTCCGTGATCGAGCTGGATACCCGCGGCGAGAACGCGATGCCGTTCTCTGCGCATTATGAGTGCGACGGGTATTTCGCCGGTTTGCTGAGCAATTCGCCCGGAAATTACGAGCTGTGTCATATCAGCAAAGAAGACTTTTACCGAAGCAATTATGACGGAGCGTTCCGCTGACAGGCTGCAATGAATATTCGTTAAAATATACAAGATTTAAGACAATAACGTAAACGTTTCCAACAAAATCTACAAAAATTTGTGAAAAACTTCGCTAAAACCTCTTGCCTTGGAAATTCAGAAGTGATATACTCAGGCTACAAAATGTATCAAGAACTGAAAATTCTGCGGAGTCCTCCGCAGTGGGAATTCTGTACGAAAGGCAAAGGTGATTCCAATGGTCGAATAGAGACGGGAGCGGCAGAGAAGAAATTATTCGCTGTTGACTCCCATATTCCTAATGATCACAGTGTAAAATCTTCTTTTATTCTATTTTGTTGTTATGGAGGATAAAATTATGAAGAAGCTTTTAGCTATCTTCCTTGCAATTCTCTGCCTGCTGACCATGCTTTCTATCCCGGCACTCGCAGCCGATGCAGGCGTGGAGCCGTATGGTACCCCCGGTTCGGGGTATGACCAGAAGCAATTCGAATTTAACGGTCGGCCGTATACGGCATACTTCTATTTGCAGTTTGACACTTCATATCGAGCGAGAAGCAAATGTGAGACAGAGGCTTTGGTAGATGTTGTGCACGGTACACTAACCGTTCAGTTTAAGACGGGAGGAAGCGGGTATCAAACACGCACTGGCGGATATATCAGCTATACTGCCAAACAGAGAGCATCAAACAAAACCACGTTTTCCACGGCAGTTACCTATAGTTCCTCAATCGATGTTGCAACCGGAGTCAACTACATTGGTGGCAAAGCAACCTTTAACAAAAACATTATAACTTCTGGAACGCTGGGATTTTTGAGTTAATATCAAGCCTGTTAATAATTTCGATATAATCTAGCCTGACGGGAGGCGGAACATATGAAAAAACGCTTTTTGGCCTTTATGGTTTGCATGGCAGTGCTGCTGGCTTCCTTTACGGGATGCTATTCTGCTAAGAAGGATGGCCCCTCGACTGCATCGTCCGCGCAGACTGCGCAGTTGGGTTCCGGCAGCGGAACAGAGGAATCCGTAGAGATCAGGACTTATGTGCTTCCAGAGGAAAATGTACGGGCGGATTCCATATATGTTCCGTCTCCCTCAACCGGTGGTTTCTGGACATGGGCAGTCTTCACGTCAAAAACAATTCAAGCCTACGATCCGGTGACGAGAACGACCTATTATCCCTGCTATCAGGCGGGCTGCAAGCACAATGATGCCTCCTGTTCGGCTTATTTCGGAGATATTTCCTCGCTGGCAGAGTATCGGGGCAATTTCTATGCCATGATCTACTATAACGACGATACCGCTTCGGCGTTCGTCACGCGGCCGGTCTCCGGAGGTCCTCTTCAGATCCTCGCAAGCTGGGAACCGGAAAATGAAAACGAGGAATGCCGGTGCAGCCTGTATGGACTTTCTTTTGGAAAGGCTTATCTTATAGTGGCAAAAGAAACCTATACGATGACGGAGGATGGCCAGCAGGCATGTGTCGGTCAGGAGTACAGCAGGTGGAGTTTTGATCTGGAAACGGGGGAAATGGTGGAACTTATGACCGATACTGACGGTATCCTTCCATATATGTATGGTGTTTGGGAGGATATCGCTGTCTACCAGACGGTGAAAACAGTGGAGGGCGCGCCGGAGCTGGAAGACTGGCTCGCGCAGCAGCCGGAGGGCACAACGTCGTATCAGTACGGCCTGCAATATTACAAATATCGCGTTTATTCCAAAAATCTCAAAACAGGAGAAGAAAAAACGATCGTAGACGAGTCGGAAAATTTCGTATGGACGGCGGACCCACACATGAGCTGGGGACAGTACGTCGTGTATCAGATTGACCGGAGTGTGTACGTCTATGACATGGAGACGCAGACATCCAAGAAGCTGTTTACACATGATCCGGGCTGGGATTTTTATAACTACATGATTCTGGATGGACATGTGATGGTTATTGGCGGAACGGAGGCTACCTGCCGTGCATGGGCGGTCGACATTGCAGATGGATCAGTCATTGAGCTGGACACCTACGGCGAAAATGTGGTGGCATTTTCTGCACATTATGAGTGCAACGGTTACTTCGTCGGTCTGCTGCATGCTTCGAATAACGCTGACAAGTATTATATCAGCAAGGAGGACTATTACCGGAGCAATTATGACGCGGCTTTCCGCTGATCTGCCTTTCAGAAACGAAGGAGGTGGCCATGTTGACCAGTCGAAGAATGCTGAGCCTGCTGCTTGCAGCAGCTGCCGTGATAGCGATCCTGAGCGGCTGCTATGCCGCTCCTGTGAACGAGGCTACGGAGCAGGGCGGTGAGACCTCGGGTGCGATCGTTACAGACTCGAAGATTCCTGTTACGACTTATCCGGTTCCGGAGGAGAACATTCGAACGTTTGGCAATATGGCCGCCTCCGCTTCGACCGGCGGGTTCTGGCAGTGGGATACGTTCTTCCGGCCCTATATTCAGGCCTATGACCCCGTGACCAGAACGACCTATGTCCCGTGCTACCAGAGCGGCTGCCGGCATAATGATCCCACCTGTAATGCCTGCTTCGGCGACCTGCAGTCTCTGGTGGAATACCGGGAAAACTACTATGCTATGGTTTATACGGACGACGAGACAGCCTCGGCGCTCGTCACGCGTCCGCTGTCCGGCGGCCCGCTTCAAATTCTCGCCAGTTGGAAACCGGAAAACGAGGATGAGGCATGCCGGTGTGTGCTGCGATATGTTTCCTTTGGGAAGGCATATGTTACCGCGAACAGAGAGACCTATGCACTGACAGAGGACGGACAGCTGACAACTGCCGCGCAGGAGAGCAGCCTTGTCTCCGTCGACCTGCAGACGGGAGAGGTATCGACGATCCTTGAAAACGACGATGGCTACGATCTCTACAGCGTCTGGGAGGATATCGCGGCCTTCCGCATGCTGGAGATGGCGGAAGACGCGCCGGAATTTGAAGACTGGCTTGCGCAGCAGCCGGAAGGAACATCTTGGGACGAGTATGACCGGCAGTTCCTCCGGTTTCGATTTTTAATCCGAAATCTCAAAACGGGCGAGGAAACCGTGCTTGTGGATGCGTCGGAGAACTTTATCCGGACAGTCGACCCGCATCGAAGCTGGGGCCAGTATGCTGTGTATCAGGTCGACCGCAGCCTGTATGTCTATGATCTGGAGAAACAGGCGGCGAAAAAACTCTTTACCTATGAGCAGAACTGGGATTTCTACAATTATATGATTCTGGACGGGCATGTGATCGCCATCTGCGGAACGGAGGATGTCTGCCGGGTTTGGGCAATCGATATTACAGATGAGGTCGTGACCGAACTGGACACCCGCAGCGGAAATGTAATGGTATTTTCCACGAATTATGAGTGCGATGGTTATTTCAAGGGCTTGCTGACAGAGCCATCTGGCAACGTCGAGGAGTGCTACATCAGTAAGGAGGATTTTTACCGAAGCAATTATGACGGAGCGTTTCGCTGAGACGGCGGGGGAGATGGACGATGGAACTGACATTTGATGCCCTGAGCAAGAATTACGGAAAAAAACAGGCGCTGATCGGCTTTTCGGCCGAGCTGACGGGCGGCATCTACGGCCTGCTCGGGCCGAACGGAGCGGGCAAGAGCACGCTCATGAATATCCTGACCGGGAACCTGCGCCAGACGGCGGGAGAGATCCGCTTCAACGGCGCGGAGATCCGCTCGCTCGGCGCGGCCTTCCGCGGCCGCGTGGGCTACATGCCCCAGCAGCAGACGCTCTATCCGGGCTTTACGGCGGAGCGCTTCCTGCTGTACATGGCCTCGCTGCGCCGCATGCCGCGCGCACGGGCGCTGGAGCGCATCGACTGGGCGCTCGGCGCGGTCGGCCTGTCCGACGTGCGCGGCAAGACGATCCGCAGCCTCTCCGGCGGCATGAAGCAGCGCCTGCTGCTGGCGCAGGCCATTCTGGACGAGCCGGACATTCTCATCCTCGATGAGCCGACGGCCGGGCTGGATCCGCGGCAGCGCATCGCGGTGCGCAATCTCATCGCGGAGATCGCCCTGCAGAAGATCGTGATCGTTTCGACGCACGTCGTGCCGGACGTGGAGTATGTGGCAAGCGAGCTGCTGCTTCTGTCCGAGGGGCGGCTGCTGCGCAAGGCCTCTCCGGCCGAGCTGACGCACGAGCTGGCCGGGCAGGTCTGGGAGGCGGAGCTTGCCGAGTCCGAGCTGCCCGCCGCGCAGGCCGCCGGGACGGTCTGCGGCATCGCCCGCGTCGACGCAGGGCATATCCGCGTGCGCCTGCTGGCGGAAAAGCAGCCGCCCTTTGCCTGCAGGCCGCTTGCGCCGGAGCTGGAGGATGTGTATCTGCACTACTTCGGCGCGGAGGACGCGCTATGAGCTATGAGCTGCGGAAAATTCTGGGCAACCGCTATGTGATGCTCCTGCTCGCGCTGGCGGTCGCGGTGAATGCGGCGCTGTTCTACCGCCGCTGCACCAAGGACCTCGGCGGCTTCACCCGCGCGGACGTCCGGGCGGAGTATGCCCATCTGGACACGCTGGAGCAGGAGTATGACGCCCTGCTCAACGGAATCTACGGCGAGGACGTCGATATCATGCAGGTGCCGGACGAGGACCTCCGGCGCTGCGCCCTGCTGAGCACGGTTCGCGACGAGGTCGAGACGACGAAAAATTACCCCGAATACCTCCGCGGCCTCTGCGCTGAGACCGAGGCCAAGCTGCGCCTTGGCCTGTTTTCCGCCGATCCCTTTGCCGAGCGCACGCTGGAAAAGGGCCTTGCGGCCTACAGCGCCCTGCTCGGCGTGCGGCTGGAGCCGTCCTTCCCGGACGGCGTGGAGGTGCTGCTGGACTGGCGGCTGACGGACCTGCTGCTTCTGCTGTTTGCGGCGGTCTCAGGGCTGGTCCTGCTGACGGGCGAACGAAGCGCGGGCCTGATGGTGCTGCTGCGCCCGACGCGGCGCGGCCACGGCGCGCTCTACTGGCGCAAGGCTGCCGCCATGCTGGCAACGGTGCTTGCGGGCGTCGTGCTGCTCTATGGCGCGAATCTGGCCGTTTCGTCCGCCGTCCTCGGGCTGGGCGACCCGGCGCGCCCCATTCAGACAATCCCCAGCATGCAGAGCTGCCCGGTCCCGCTGACGGTGTTTGGCTGGCTTTTGTGCTTTTTGGGCGAAAAGCTCCTATGGGGCTGGGCCGTGGGCGCGCTGTTCTTCCTGCTGTGCACCACGACAGGCCGCGCGTGGGCCGCGTTCCTGCTTGCGGGCGGCGGCGCGGGGCTTGCCCTGCTGCTCGGCAGCCGCGGCTCACTTTGGCCCCGGCTGCTCAGCCTCAGTCGTGCGGCCGAGGTCGAGGAGAGCTGGCGTGGCTGCATTTATCTGAATTTCTTCGGCCTGCCGCTCCGGCAGACGGCGCTGCTTCCCGCTATGCTCCTGCTGCTGACGGTGGGTGGCTGCCTCGGCGGCGCGGTGGTGTTCTGCCGCACGCAGGCGGTCCAGCCGGTGCGCCAGCGCCGGGGCCTGCCGCTGCCGCGCCTGCGGCACACGGTGCTGCTGGCCTATGAGGCGCGGAAGCTCCTGCTCACGGGCGGGGCGCTGCTGGTGCTTGCGGTGTTCGTGCTGGTGCAGGTCGGGAGCTATCGCGATTTCCGGGCCTATTTCAATGCGGACGAATGGTTCTACCGCGCGTATTCCGAAAAGCTGGCGGGCGAGCCAACGCCGGAAAAGAACGCTTATCTTGCCTCGGAGACGGCCCGCTTTGCGGAGCTGCAGAACGAGCTTGCGGACTATGCACGCATCACGGAGGGCAACGAGGATGCGCTGCAGTTCATGGCGCGCGACGTTCTCTCGGCCCTGCGGGCGCAGGAAGGCTTTGAGCAGGCAAAGCAGCAGTATGAGCAGCTGCAGCCGGGGCAGTCCTATGTCTATGAGACGGGCTATAACGTCCTGCTAGGCTACTTTGGTGTGCAGAAGGACCTGCTGGACCTTGCGAAGCTGTTCTTCTTCCTGACGGTCGCGCTGTCCGCCGTGTTTGCCATGGAGCAGGAGACGGGCGTTGCCGTTCTGCAGACGGCGGCCGGGGCGAACGGGCGCGTGCTGCGGCGCAAGCTGCTGCTCACGGCGGTGCTGGTGCTCTTGATGGTGACGGCGGCCTTCCTGCCGCGCCTGCTTGCTGTCCGCGGGGCCTACGGACTGCCGGAGTGGGGCGCACAGGCAAACAGCCTGCCCCTGCTGAGCGGCGTGCCAGCGGGCTGGCGCATCCGGACCGTTCTGGGGCTGCGCGCGCTCGTGCATGTGCTGCTCGGCGCAGGCGGCGCGGCGGTCATCCTGCTGCTGTCGCGCAAAACACGCAGCACCATCCAGACGATGCTCATCGCGGCGGGCATTCTCGTAGTCCCGACGGTCGCGGCCGCACTACTCTGGTAGAACGAAAAAAACAGACTGCCGGCGGGCCATTGCGGCTCGGTCCGGCAGTCTGCCTTTGTGCAGTTTTTCTGGTGGTTATGCATCGTCCTCTGCGGCGCGCAGCGGGCGGCGGCGGAACAGCAGCGAGATGCACCACAGTCCCGCGAGGCCGACGATCGTGTAGATGATGCGGCTGACGACGGCCGTCTGGCCGCCGAAGATCCAGGCGACCAGATCGAATTTGAAAATGCCGACCAGCCCCCAGTTGATCGAGCCGATGATGCTCAGGATCAGCGCAAGCATGTCCATCTTGATTTCCCTCCTGTTGTCATATGCTGTGGATAGTATGCACACCCGGTGCGCAGATTATACGGAAAATCGCGGGTCTGCCGAAAACGGCCCCAATTTTTTTGTGCACTATTTCAGCCGGGCCGTGCTTGACAGACACCGGAACTTGCAGTACGATATATGCGTTTTGTGCCTGCACGGTACTACCATATCTTGTGTGCGAGAGGAGACAGTCATGACGCAGAAAATGATCCGCAAGCGGGACGGGCGTCTCGTAGAATTTCATACAGAAAAGATCCGGAACGCGATCTGGCGTTCATTCCTCGGTGTCGGGCAGACCGGCATGGAGGACGTCTCCGACGCGCTTGCCCGCAAGGTGGAGACCATGCTCGAGCTCGAGGGCTGCGAGCCGGAGGTCGAGCATGTGCAGGACCTTGTGGAGCAGGTGCTGATGCAGGAGGGCTACGGCCGCACGGCCAAGGCCTACATCCTCTACCGCGAGGAGCGCAGCCGCGCGCGGCAGGTGAATTCCAGCCTCATGCGCAAATTTGAGGAGATCACGTTCAAGGACGCCGCCGATTCGGACATCAAGCGCGAGAACGCCAACATCGACGGAGACACCGCCATGGGTACCATGCTGCGCTACGGCTCCGAGGCCGCCAAGCAGTTCTCCGAGTCCTTCCTGATGAAGCCGGAGTATGCCACGGCGCATGAGCGCGGCGATATCCACATCCACGATCTTGATTTTTATGCCCTGACGACAACGTGCTGCCAGATCGACCTGCTCTCGCTGTTCCACGGCGGCTTTTCCACCGGCCTCGGCCATATCCGCGAGCCGCAGAGCATCGCGTCGTATGCGTCGCTGGCCTGCATCGCCATTCAGTCGAACCAGAACGACCAGCACGGCGGCCAGAGCATCGTGAATTTTGACTATGCCATGGCCGAGGGCGTCGCCAAGACGTACCGCGCCTGCTACCGCCAGAACCTCAGCCGCGCGCTGGAGCTGCTGTGCGGCGTGACGCCGACGGATGCCCAGCTCCGGGGCTTTGCGGCTTCACTGGCCGAAAAGGGACTTGTTCCGGCGCTTGCCGGGCAGAAGGCCTATGACGATGCCGAGGCGGCGCAGCTCAAGGCGGCCTTCGGCTGCGTGGAGGGCGATATCCGCCGCGCGCAGGAATTCGCTGCCCGCCGCGCCGCAGAGGAGACGGACCGCGCGACCTATCAGGCCATGGAATCGCTTATCCACAACCTGAACACCATGGAGTCCCGCTCCGGCTCGCAGACGCCGTTTTCCTCCATTAACTACGGCATGGATACCTCGCCGGAGGGCCGCCTTGTGATGAAAAGCCTGCTGCTCGCCACGGAGGCCGGGCTTGGCAGCGGCGAGACGCCGATCTTCCCCATTCAGATCTTCCGTGTGAAGAGCGGCGTGAACCTCAACGAGGGCGAACCGAACTACGACCTGTTCCGGCTGGCCTGCCGCTGCAGCGCCAAGCGCCTGTTCCCGAACTTCTCGTTCCAGGATGCCCCGTTCAACCTGCAATATTACAAGGAGGGCCATCCCGAAACGGAGATCGCCTATATGGGCTGCCGCACGCGTGTGGTGGCGAATGCCTACGATCCCTCCCGCGAGGTCACGGCGCGGCGCGGCAACCTTTCCTTCACGTCCATCAATCTGCCGCGGCTCGCCATTCTGGCACGCGGCGACCGCGAGGCCTTTTTCCGCAGCCTTGATGAGATGCTCGACCTTGTCGTCGGCCAGCTGCTCGAGCGGCTCGAGATCCAGAGCCGCCGCCGCGTGCGCAATTTCCCCTTCCTGATGGGGCAGGGCGTCTGGCTGGACTCCGAAAAGCTCGGCCCGGACGACGAGGTGCGCGAGGTGCTCAAGCACGGCACGCTCTCCATCGGCTTCATCGGCCTTGCCGAGTGCCTGAAGGCGCTGACCGGCGCGCACCACGGCGAAAGCGCCGAGGCGCAGGCACTCGGACTTGAGATCATCGGCCGCATCCGCGACCGTGCCGACCGAGAGTCGGCGGCCCGCGGCCTGAACTTCTCCTGCCTTGCCACCCCGGCGGAGGGCCTCTCCGGCCGCTTCGTCCGGATGGATGCCAAGCGCTTCGGCGTGATCCCCGGCGTGACGGACCGCGAGTATTACACGAACAGCTTCCATGTGCCGGTGTATTATCCGATCTCGGCCTTTAACAAGCTCCGCATCGAGGCACCCTATCATGCGCTGACGAACGGCGGCCATATCTCCTACATTGAAATGGACGGCGACCCGCTGCAGAATCTGCCCGCATTCGAGAAGGTCGTGCGCTTTATGGGCCAGTGCGGCATCGGCTACGGCTCTATCAACCATCCGGTCGACCGTGACCCGGTCTGCGGCTTTAACGGCATCATCGGCGATACCTGCCCGCGCTGCGGCCGCCGCGAGACGCCGGACCAGCCCTTTGAGCGTATCCGCCGCATTACGGGCTACCTGGTCGGTACGCTCGACCGCTTCAACAACGGCAAGCGCGCCGAGGAGCGCGACCGTGTCAAGCACGGGGTGACGGACTGATGCGCATTGCCGGAACGGTCTCCGAGTCCATTGTGGACGGCCCCGGTCTTCGACTGACCGTATTCACGCAGGGCTGCCCGCATCATTGTCCCGGCTGTCACAATCCACAGACACATGACCCGGCGGGCGGCCGCGAGGAAACAACAACGGCGCTGCTGGCTCGCTATACTGCAGACCCGCTGCTCGACGGCCTGACGCTCTCCGGCGGCGAGCCGATGGAGCAGGCGGCGGAATGCGCCGCGCTGGCCGAGGCCGTGCACGCGCTGGGCGGCAATGTCTGGGTCTACACGGGCTGGCGCTATGAGGCGCTCGTGCAGGAGTCAGACCCGGCGCGCCTGCGGCTGCTGGCGGCTGCCGATGTGCTCGTGGATGGACCGTATGTCGAGTCGGAGCGCTCTCTGGAGCTGCGCTGGCGCGGCAGCCGGAACCAGCGCCTCATCGACCTGAACGCGACACGCAGAACCGGGAGGCTTACCCTGCTAACGGAATAAAAAAGCTGCTGCAGCACAATCGCTGCAGCAGCTTTTATGTTCGGGACTCAGAAAAGCTCTGATATATTCAGAGATCCCCATTAAAATGCCCAGTTGCCGTCGCGGAAGATGGGCACGGTACGGCCGTCGCGCGTGTGCGCGTCGATGGACAGGTCGGCGGAGCCGATCATGAAGTCCTCATGCACCATGGAATCGTTGATGCCCTTGGCACGGCACTCGTCGAGCGTGTAGTTCTCAAAATTCTTGATCGTGTCGGCAAAGCCCATGCCGAGCGCCAGATGGCAGGCGGCGTTCTCGTCGAACAGCGTGTTGTAGAACAGCAGGCCGGAATTCTGGATCGGGGAGTTATAGGGAACGAGCGCGCACTCGCCGAGGTAGGAAGCGCCCTCATCCATGGAGATGAGCTTCTGCAGAAGGGCCTCGTTCTTTTCGGCATGGACCTCGACGACCTTGCCGCCCTCAAAGCGGATGGAGAAGTTCTCGATAAGCTGGCCCTGATAGGACAGCGGCTTCGTGGAATAGACGATGCCCTCTGCCACGCCGCGCTTCGGGGAGATGAAGACCTCCTCCGTCGGGATGTTCGGGTTGAAGAAGTGGCCGAGCAGAGAGTTCTCGCCGCCGCCCTTGAATTCGGCGTCTTCGATCATGCCTACCTTGAAATTCGTGCCGTTCGAGCTGTGATACTCCAGCTCCGTGATGCCGAGGTCGTTCAGATAGGCACAGCGGCGGGCAAGGTCCTCGTTATGGGCCTTCCATGCGGCAACGGGATCGTCGTCCACGCGGGAGGCGGCCAGAATGGCTTCCCACAGCTTCTCGACGGCCTGTGCCTTCGACAGGTTCGGGAAGAGCTTCTTGGCCCACGCAACACCGGGGACGGCTGCGATACACCACTGATACTTGTTCTCGATCTGGTCGCGGTACGGACGGATGACCTTGTACTTAGCCTGACCGGCCTTGGCCATCTTTTCCTGATTGACGCCGCGCAGACCGTCCGGGTCCTCGGAGATCAGATAGATGCGGCAGGGGATCTCGTCAACATAGTGCTGCCAGCGGGCCTCCTCCCAGTTTTCCAGCGTGGAGAGGTTCTTCTGGCTGCGCCAGCGGACATGGAGCTTCGTCAGCGGCTGATAGTCCCAGTCCACCACAACGCGCTTGGCACCGGCGCGGTAGCATTCCTCAACGACCATTTTTACGAATTCGGGCTGATCGAGCTCGGCGGCGATGAAGACCTCCTGACCCTTCTGGACATTGACGCCGACCGTGGCGATCAGCGTGGCATATTTGCGCAGTACGGACTTTTTCATATTGTCCTCCTTGTAATAATGAATGGAATCTATCGCTATTCTAGCAGAAACCCCACCGGAATGCAACCGAAAATGCATGCGGAAGTTTCTCATTGCAAATTCCCGCCGAAACGGGTAGAATAGAGAAAGAAATCCATACCACGGAGGAACCTATGACAAACGAAGCTTTTCAGGCGCTGCTTGCGCGCGGCCCCGTGCTGCTCGACGGCGCGACCGGCTCGAACCTGATGCGCGCGGGCATGCCGCGCGGCATCTGCACGGAGGTCTGGGTCACAGAGCATCCGGAGCCTCTGCTGGCTCTGCAGCGGAACTATATCGCGGCCGGGTCGCAGATCATCTATGCGCCGACGTTCTGCGCCAACCGGCGCGGGCTTGCACGCTGCGGCCGAGAGAACGATGTTGCGCTTCTGAACCGGCAGCTCGTCGCCCTGTCGCGCGAGGCGGCAGGCGGCCACGCGCTCGTGGCGGGCGACCTCACGACGACCGGCGTGCCGCTCGAGCCTGCCGGGACGATGACATATCACAAGCTGTTTGAAATTTACACGGAGCAAATTACGGCATTGGCCGAGGCCGGGGCCGACCTGCTCGTTGTGGAGACCATGCTCGGCATCGACGAGATGACCGTCGCCCTCGAGGCGGCGCAGAGTGTCTGCGCCCTGCCGGTCCTGTGCAGCATGACGGTGCAGGCCGACGGCAGCGGTTATTTCGGCGGGACCTGTGTCGAGGCCGTGGAGACGCTGCAGGAGCTCGGCGCGGCCGCCGTCGGCATCAACTGCTCCACCGGCCCGGACCAGCTCGAAAGTCTTGTGCGCAACATGAGGCAGGCCGCGAAGGTGCCGCTCCTTGTCAAGCCGAATGCGGGTATGCCGGAGATCTCGCCGGAGGGCGAGGCCATCTATTCCATGGGCCCGGCGGCATTCGCGCAGCATATGCGCACGCTGATCGATGCCGGAGCTGCACTCGTCGGCGGCTGCTGCGGCACGGATCCGCGCTATATTTCCGCCCTGCGGGACGTTTTGCCCAGATAATGCTCCGCCTGCTGCGCCGCCGCTGCGCCGTCCGAGACGGCCGTAACGATCTGGCGCAGCTGCTTTTCCCGCACGTCGCCTGCGGCAAAAACGCCCGGCAGGCCGGTCCGTGTCGTCTCGTCCGCGCAGTAATAGCCGTCCGGCGTCCGGCGGAGCTGCTCGCCGCCGAGGGCGGAGACAGGCGTGCGGCCGATGCAGACAAACAGGCCGCTGATCTCCAGCTCCCGGCCGTTCTGCAGGCGGATGCCGGTCAGGCGCTCACGGCCCAGCAGCTCCGTTACGGTGCTGTTCCGGCAGAATGTCACATTGTCCTGCTTTTCCAGCGCCGCCAGCTCTGCGGCAGATGCCCGGAACGTGCTGCGGCGGTGCACGAGCGTTACATGGCGGCACAGCCGCGACAGCAGCAGGGCCTCACTGACGGCGGAATTGCCGCCGCCGACCACGGCGACGTCCTTCCCGCGGAAAAACGCCCCGTCGCAGGCGGCGCAGTAGCTCACGCCGTGCAGCTCGTCCTCCTGCGGCAGCCCGAGCCTCCGCGGGCCCGCTCCCGTGGCGAGCACAACGGTCCGGGCAAGGACCGGCCCGCCGTCCGCCTGCAGCTCCTTTACGCGGCCGGTGAGCTGCGCGCTGCGGACGTCAGCCAGCAGAAAAATGGCCCCCGCGCGCTCCGCACCCGCTTTCATGCCGTCTGCCAGCGCGGCTCCGTCTGCGCCGTCCGGAAAGCCGGGGTAATTTTCAATGCGCTGCGTCTGCGCCATCTGCCCGCCGGGGCCGAGCCGCTCGAGAACAAGAACGTTCAGCCCGGCGCGGGCGGCATAGAGAGCCGCCGTGCAGCCCGCCGGTCCGGCCCCGACCACGGCCATGTCATAGCATCTCATGCTTCGCCGCTCCGCAGGAATTCCTCCAGCTCCGCCGGTGTTTTTGCGCCGGTCGTGCGCCGGAGCAGCCTGCCGGAGCGGAACAGCAGCAGCGTCGGGACGGTCAGCACGTCAAACCGCGCCGCAAGCTCGGGCTGGGCGTCCACATCGACTTTTCCGATGCGCAGCTCCGGCCGGGCCTCGGCCAATGCGTCCAGCACCGGCGCAAGCGCACGGCACGGGCCACACCACGCGGCAAAGAGGTCTACGAGCACCGGCCCTTCGGCCTGCAGGACCTCCTGCTCGAAATTTTCTTCCGTCAAAGGTAAAATCGGCATAAAAATCGCTCCCTTCGGCGCTTAGTCTGCGCAGAAGGGAGCAATTCTATGTTCATAACGGAAGCGGAGCGTCGTTTTCGTAAGTCAGATAGCGGAAGCAATGGCCGCCGTCTTCCTGCAGGGGGCCGGTGTCCGTGCAGCGCCAGTTCGGGAGCCGGTCCAGATCGGGGAAAAACCGGTCGGCAGGCAGGTCGGCGCAGGTCTGCGTGAGCAGCACGCGGCTGCACCACGGCAGCAGCGCGCGGTAGACGCTCGCACCGCCGATGAGGCACAGCGAATCGGCCGGACGGGTACGCAGGGCTTCCTGCAGGGCTGCAAGCGACGGGAAGACCGCCGCACCCGGAACGGAAAAGCCGGGTGTCGCCGAGAGAATCCAGTTTTCGCGGTTCGGCAGCGGGCGCGCGTGGGGGAAGGTGAGCAGGGTCTTGCGGCCATAGATCACGGTCTTCCCGGTCGTGAGCGCGCGGAAGCGGCGCAGATCGGCGGAGATGGAGACAAGCAGGCCGCCGTCCTTTCCGATGCCCCAGTTTTGCGTGACGTTGACGATGCAGTCCATGGCTCCTCCTAAATAGCGACAGGAATTCTGGCCGAAAACGGATGATAGCGGTAGTTCTCCACCTGCACGCTGTCCGGCGTGAAGGCATAGAAGTCCGTGACCGCAGGATCGAGCCGGAATTCCGGCGCGGGATACGGCTCCAGCTCCAGCATCTGTTCGACAAGCGGAATGTGGCGGTCGTAGATATGGCAATCGGCGATCACATGCACGAGCTCGCCTGCGACAAGACCGCTGACCTGCGCCAGCATGTGCACGAGCACGGCATACTGCACGACATTCCAGTTGTTTGCCGTGAGCATGTCCTGCGAGCGCTGATTCAGAATGGCGTTGAGCCGGTTGCCGCTGACATGGAACGTCATGGAATAGGCGCAGGGATACAGAGCCATCTCGTGCAGATCGGCGAAATTGTAGAGGTTCGTCAGAATGCGGCGGCTGGCCGGGTTGTGCTTCAGGTCGTACAGCACGCGGTCGACCTGATCGAACTCTCCCTCCGGGAAGCGGTATTTGATGCCGAGCTGATAGCCGTAGGCTTTGCCGATGGAGCCGCTCTCATCGGCCCAGCTGTCCCAGATATGGCTGGCGAGGTCGTGGACATTGTTCGACTTCTTCTGCCAGATCCACAGAAGCTCCTCCACGCATGAGCGCCAGTAGGTGCGGCGCAGCGTCATGAGCGGGAATTCCTCCTGCAGATCATAGCGGTTCACCACACCGAAGCACTTGACCGTATGGGCCGGGGAACCGTCCGCCCAGCGCGGGCGAACGGACTGATCGGTGTCCCAGACGCCCTCGCGCAGGATGCGTGCACACGTCTCGCGGTAGAGCAAATCGGCGCGGCTCATTTTGCGGTGGATTCGAAGGTATAGGCGATGGAGCGATGGAACGTCTCACCGGCCTTCAGCACGGAGGAGCCGAATTCCGGATGGTTCGGCGTGTCGGGGCAGGCCTCCGGCTCAATGGCAAAGCCCTGATTCGGATGGAGCTTGCCCGAGAGGAATTCACCGGTGTAGAGCTGCAGGGCAGGGTAGTCCGTGTGCAGCGACAGGCGGACGCCGCCGTCCTCTGCCACAAGAGCGTCCGGGCCGTCGAGCACGAAGCCGTGGTCAAAGTTCTGCGCAATGGTGTGCGGCGTGCGGAAGTCGAACGGGCCCTCGGCCGGGCGCAGCTCTCCGGTGGGAATGAGCTCGCCGTCCACGGGGATCCAGCGGCTGGCGTTGATCTGCAGCGTCGTTCCGAGGATGCTCTCCGTGCCGCCGAGGTTGAAATACATGTGCGTTGTGGGCGCGAGGATGGTGTCCTTTGTGCTGATACCCTCAAAATCGAGGAAGAGCCGGCTGCCCTCCACGCGATAGGTGACGTGCATCGTCAGCGCGCCGGGATAGCCCGCGTCGCCGTCCGGCGTGTGCAGCGTGAAGCGCACTGCCTGCTCCCCAAGGCATTCAGCGGCCCAGATGCGCTTGTGGAAGCCGACGCTGCCGCCGTGCAGGTGGTTGCGGCCCTCGTTCTGCTCGACCTGCACCGTCTTGCCGTTCAGCGGGAAGCGGCCGCCCGCAATGCGGTTGGCATAGCGGCCGACGATCGCGCCGAGATAGCTGGTGTCCTGCAGATAGTCGTCCGGAGTCTTCAGGCTGACCACGACATTGCGGCCCAGATAAGCAAGCTTTGTGACGGTCGCACCGAGGCTCATCACGGAGACGGAAAGCGTATCGGAAGAGATGGTATACATGCTGTAGCCATAGAAATCAGATAACTGGATCATAATGCTGCACTCCTTCCCGCCGGGGGCGGATCATAATATACAATTCAAATTATAGCGTATTTTCGGCGCTCCGTCAACGGCGGTTATAGGGTCGGAACGTTTTTCGTCCGGCTTTACAATGCTGCGGAAATATGCTATACTGAATAAGTTAAAAACAAAAAGCTTTTGTGGCTCCGGCAAGGCATATGTACAGCCGGAGATGGACAAGGGAATGCAGTGAGAGCCTGCAACGCCGACCGGCGCTGTATGTGCAAGACGCGAGCTCCATGGGCGAAAGCCGGTCATTGGGGCGACCTGAGAAGGCTGAGCGCCGCGTTGCGGGGGAGACCCGGGAGCACGAGTCAGAAGACCTACAGAAGCATGTGGCGCAGGTGCGCCATGACGCAGGAAAACGGCTGCGGCAGGGGAAACGAGGCCCTCTGCCGCAGTGTTTTTTATTATTTTCGTATTAAGAAAGGAAGATTGGATCATGAAACGAATGATCGCGGCGATCCTTGTGCTGTGCATGGTGCTGTGCAGCATCCCGGTCGCAGCAGCGGCAAGTTTTGATGAGTTTTTTGCGGACGTTCCGGCGACCGTGGAAAACGACGCCTCCTATCCCTTTGCGGAGAGCGACGACGAGACTTGCCTGATATCCGGCAACAAGGGTGTGGGGGGAACGACTTCCACCCTCAAGCTGACCTTCCGGAGCGGCGGTACGTTCCGCTTCTCCTATAAGGTCTCCAGCGAGTCCAACTATGACTACATGGCGGTCACGAAGAACGGAACGGACCTGACGCAGTCCAGCAAGGCTTCGTATTCCGGTGCGATGACGTCCTTCCAGACCTACACGATGGAGGTCGCGGCGAATGACGTCGTGACCATCGGGTATTCCAAGGACTACAGCGGCGATAGGAACGATGACACGCTCTATCTGAAGGACTTCAGCTGCAAAACGTACTATGGCGTCACGTTCACGGGCGCGCCTGCAGGCACGGCCTTTACGCTGACGGACAGCGCGGATGCTTCCTATGCCGTGACGGACGGCAAGGCCAGCGTTCCGGCGGGCGAGTACCGCTATACGGCCGAGGCCTTCGGCTATGCGCAGGCCACCGGCAGCTTTACCGTGACGGATGCGGCCGTTGAAGTCCCCGTGACCATGACGGAGCTTGCACGCCATAAGGCGGCGTTCTTGATCACGGGCCTTGCCGCAGGCACGACGGCGGCCGTTACCGTGAAGCACGGCGACAATGTTATGCAGGCCGAGGAGGACGGCTCCTACCTGCTCTTCCCGGCGGACTATTCCTATCAGGTGAAGGCTGCGGGCTATAAGACGGCACGCGGCACGTTCACGCTCGGCGAGGCCGACACGACGGTCAAGGTCACCATGGTCCCCGGCATCGAGTGGGATGGAACGGTGGCAGACGGCTTTGCGGGCGGCACCGGTACGCAGGCCGATCCCTATCTCATCTCGAACGGCGAGGAGCTGGCCTATCTCTCTGCACAGGTCGCCTCCGGCAATGCCTTTGCCGGAAAGCATGTGACACTCGCAGCCAATCTGGACATGGGCAATGTGGCCTTCACGCCGATCGGCAGCGATGCCCGCCGCTTTGCGGGCAGCTTTGACGGCGCGTATCACACGATCGATAACCTGCTCGTCTCGCAGACGACGGACTATGCCGGTCTGTTCGGCTGCCTGGATACCGGCGCGACCGTACGCCGCCTGACGGTCCGCGGCAGCATCTCCGGCCGCGGCTATGTCGGCGGCATCGCCGGTCAGGCGGACAGCGCCACGATCGAGGCCTGCGCGAACTATGCCACGGTCACCGGTACGAGCCGGAATGTCGGCGGTATCGTCGGCCGTCTGAACGGCAAGTCCGCTGCGCGCTCGACCGTCCTGCGCTGCGCGAACTTCGGCACGATCAGCAATGGTACGAACAATTTCTCGGCCGGTATCGTTGGCACTGCCTACTATACTACGCTGAGCGAGTGCTATAACGTCGGCTCCGCCACCGGCAACCGCGTCGGCGGCATTCTCGGCCAGACGGATTCGAACACGACCGTGACGTCCTGCTACAATGCCGGTGCGATCACACTGGCCGCAGCGGGCAACCATAATTATGCGGGCTCGCTCATCGGCTACAACGACGGCGGCTCCGTTTCGAACTGCTATTACCTCACGGGCATGCAGGCCATCGGCAGAGGCTCCGGCGACACAACTGCCCTCACGGAAGAGCAGCTGAAGTCGCTCGACACCGTGCTGAAGCTCGGCGGCGCATTCGTGAACGACGCGAAGAATCAGAACAGCGGCTATCCCGTCCTTGCCTGGCAGGATGCGGATGCCAAGCTCATCGTGGCGTTCTCCGTCAACATGACCGGCGCTTCTGTCCATGTCTACGATGCGCAGAACGTGGAGCAGACCCCGGAGGAGGACGGCACCTATCGCCTTGTCTCCGGCAGCTATACCTATCTTGTCACGCGCGATGAGTGCGACGATGTGACCGGAAGCTTTACGATCGACGGCGCAGGCCGCACCATCACGGTCACCCTCTCGGTCCGCACCTACCCCGTCAGCGTGGCGCTGACCCCGGCCGAGGCAAAGCTCGTTCTTCGCGATGCCGATGGCAAGCAGTGGAGCGCCGTGAACGGCGCATGGCGCCTGCCGAAGGGCAGCTACACCTATGAGGCGAGCCTGTTCGGCTACGAGACCGCGTCGGGCAGCCTGACGGTCACGGGCGAAAACGACAGCCTGAGCGTCACGCTGCAGCAGGCGGCGCGCCATAATGTGCGCTTTGCCACCGTGAAGGCGGACGACGGCAGCACGCTGAGCGGCGCGGACATTACCGTGACACATGCCGAGGGCGGCGAGCAGACGGCGGTGAACGGCGTCTACAGCCTGCCAGACGGCACCTATTCCTATGCCGTCATGCTGGACGGCTATCTGAATGTGGCCGGTTCCTTCACGGTCGCGGGCAAGGATCTGACTGTTACGGTCAGACTCGAGGAGGGCAGCAATGTCTGGACGGGCAAGGCCTCCGATACCGCGCCGGAGACGAAGACCGAAAACGGCGTGACGTGGTACCTCATCAAGACGCCGGAGGAGCTGGCGTGGTTCGCCGCGAAGGTCAACGGCGGTGAGACGACGATCAACGCCCGCATCATGGTGAACCTCGTGCTCAACAGCACGGAGGCTCCGAAGGCCAACCGCTGGGGCGGTATCGGCAAATACAGCGCGCAGTTTGGCGGCATTCTGGACGGCAACGGCAAGACGATCAGCGGCTACTACAGCTGCGATAACAATGCGACCTATGAATCCGCAAGCGCTTTGTCCGGCTATCTCGGCGCGGACGGTGTGATCAAGAATGTCACGCTTGTCGGTATGATCGAGGGCAACGGCGCGATCGGCGCCTTCGCCAACCAGAGCTACGGCCGTATCGAGGGCTGCGTCAGCCGTGTGAACGTGACGAATGCGGCCTCCTACGGCGGCGTGACGGGCGGCATCGCCGCGCGCGTCTATGCCAGCGGTGCGATCGTGAACTGCGGCAACGAGGGCAGCGTGACCTGCACGCTGAGCAGCGCCTATTCCGACGCGAAGGTCGGCGGCATCGTCGGCGCAAGCTACGCGCCCATCACGGGCTGCTATAACACCGGCGCGATCAACGGCGGCAGCAACAACCGCGGTTATGTCGGCGGCATCGTCGGCTACACCGAAAACGGCAGCGTGCAGATCCTGAACTGCTACAACACCGGCTCCGTTACCGGCGCGACCTGCGTCGGCGGCATCGCGGGCAAGCACACGGGCGGCACGGACCCCACAGTCACGAACTGCTATAACACCGGCAGCGTCAAGGGCGCTTCCTGCGGCGCGCTCGTCGGCGAATATGCGGCCGAAATTCGGAACAGCTATTATCTCGAAGGCTCCGCCTCTGCTGCGACCGGCAACACGAAGGACGGCGTCAATGTCGAAGCGACGGCCAAGACCGCCGCGGAGATGAAGGAGACTGCCTTCGTTCTCGCGCTCGGCAATGAAGCCTTCCACCAGGACGACGGCCGCAACGGCGGCTATCCGCTGCTGGCATGGCAGGGCGGCACGCATGTGGTCAACACGGCGGCGGCCGAGGCCATTGCGCGCGCGGCGGAAAAGCTCACGGTCGAGCCGACGCTCGTCACCGAGAACTGCACGCTGGCGCTCGCTTCGACGGTCGAGGGCTTTGACGGCACGATCACCTGGGCCAGCTCGAACGGCGCGGTCATCACGCCGGAGGGCGTTGTGACGCTCCCGTCTGCGGGAACGGTCTATGTGAAGCTGACGGCAACGCTGGCCTATGGCGGCGAGACCGGCACGAAGACCTTCCTCATCACGGTGAAGTCCCTGAAGGCGCAGAACGACGAGCTCGTCACGGCGGCCAAGTCCCTGCTGGACAGCAAGTCCACGCTGAACCCGGTCCCCGGTACGGATACGAACCTCTGCACCTATGTGGAAAACTATCTGAGCAGAAATAACCTTGACGGCATCACCGTCACCGTGAAGGACCCCGGCGCGCTCGATTACCCGATGGATGTGGCGCAGACGACCGGCATCGCGGCCGACGGCAAGATCACCTATTTCAATGCGGACCCCGCAACGCTGGGCATTGCGGCGCACTTTGCCCGCGTCTCCGGCGTGGAGCTGACGCTTACGCGCGGCGAGAGCAGTGCGGATATCACGGCGATGGTCATCCTGAACTGGGATCTGGACATCGTCCGGGATTACCTCGAAAAGGCGGCGGCCTCCGTTACGTTCGATACCATCCGCAATCAGAATACAAGCGAAGCGGAGATTATCTCCGACCTGCAGCTCCCGCAGCGTACCGGCGCTTATCCGTTCGTCACGTTCGCCTGGACATCCGATTCCAAGCTGATCTCCATCGAGGGCAGCACGGCGGGCGAAGTCCTGACGGGCCGCGTCACACGCCCGAGCGTTGACACGAAGGTCCATCTCTATCCGACCCTGACGTTCCAGCTCAACGAGGGCACTATGCAGACGGAGGGCTTCCGTCTGACGCTCCCGGCCGAGGATCTCGAGCCGCTGCGTCAGCAGATGCAGAAGGAGCTTGACGAGAACTATCTCGTCACGAAGCTGACCTATGTTGTGACCGGCGAGGTCATCGACCCCGAGGCCGTGAACGGCGACATCCAGCTCCTCACGGCACGCGCCACCGGCATCGAGAACTATGACGATTATAAGTTCATCGTCACCTCGGGCGATCCGGATGTGGCCGAGATCAACGCCTACCGCGCCAATATCTACCGCCCGATGCCCGGCGAGGCCGCGGCGGAGGTGACGCTGACCGTCACCATGCAGCACAAGACAAAGGACGTCTCCGTGCAGAAGCAGATCGCCCTCAAGGTCCTGCCGCTGACAAAGGCGGAGCTTGACGATGCGCTGAACCTCATGGAGCAGGCCAAGGCCCACTACTGGGACGGCCTGAACGACGGAGCAAACGAGTCGCAGTACGCTGTGACGAAGAGCCTGCACGCCTTCCGCGAGGCCGTTGCGGGCGAGAACGGCGGCCTGACGTGGCTGTATGACTACCGCGACGCGCATGGTGCTGGCATCGTGGCCGGAGATCAGGCGGATTATTCCTCCGTCGGCGGTCAGGAGCAGTACAACAAGTTCAAGTCCAGCAATCCGGCCGTCATTGCCCATGAGAATCTGGTGCTGACGCAGCCGAAGTACAACACGTCCGTCACCGTTGAGAGCGTGCTGGAGCATGCCGTCTTTGCCAAGTATGCCAAGAAGATTACGTCCGGCGCATGGTATGACGACTACTTCTCCAAGCTGATCGGTCAGAAGGTCTCCGCCACCATGACGGTCCTCGGCACGGACGGTCCGAACCCGGGCGGCGATCAGCCTCCCGTCAGGACGACGGTCACGGTCGTGCTGACCGGCGTGAACGGCGTCGGCGCAGTGGACCGCACGTTCGACACGACGTCGGATAAGACCGTGGCAGAGGCTCTGCAGGAGGGCCTTGGCGAGGACTATACGCTCACGGTCAGCGGCTATGGCTACATCGGCAGTCTGACCGGCCCGGACGATTTCAACGCCGCCAATGCGGGCGTTGAGTTCTGGGGTCAGTATTACTACATCGACGGCGCGTATGACACGTCCTCTCCGCTGACGGTCCCTGTCACGGACGGCGCGGTCTATGGTATCTTCGCCAACGAGAAGAACACGACCGGCGAGAACTACGGCTACAAGTACAACGTCTGGATCCACGAGCGCAGCGTTACCGCCGAGGCCGAGACGGCCTTTGACGTCACGGTCTACCAGATGCAGGGCAATACCGCCGTGCCGCAGGCAGGCGTGAAGGTCTACGCGGACGGCAATGTGATGGGCGTCAGCGACGAGAACGGCAAGGTTATCTGCCGCTTTGAGCATGCGGGCGACTATGTGCTCACGACCGGCGACGAGCTGCACACCTACAGCCAGTGCCGCGTCCATGTGACGGAGAAGCCCTTCAAGGCGACGGTCACGGTCCGCCTGACGGGCGTGAACGGCATCGGCGCGATCGACCGCACGCTGGAGGTCTCTTCCTCCAGCACGGTCGCAGAGGCGCTGCAGCAGGGCTTCGGCGAGGACTATGTCCTCACGGTCAGCGAATATGGCTACATCGGCAGCCTGACTGGCCCGGAAGACTTCAACGCGGCCAATGCGGCAGTGGCATACTGGGGCCAGTATTACTTCGTGAACGGCGCGTATGATACGTCCTCCCCGCTGACGGTCCCCGTCACGGCCGGCGGCATCTACGGCGTGTTTGCCAATGAGTCGACTGCCGACTCCGACAGCTACTACGGCTATAAGTACAACGTCTGGTTCCACGAGACCGCGCTCACCGCAGCGGCGAGCGAGACGTTCACGGCAACGGTGTACCAGATGGGAACCGGTGTTGCTCCGGCAGAGGGCGTGCAGATCTTCTGCGGCGGCGAGCTGCTCGGCAGGACGGCCGCGGACGGCACGTTTGCCTGGCACTTTGACACCGCAGGCGTCTACGTCCTCACGACGGGCGACAGCAACCACACCTACAGCCAGTGTGTCGTCACGGTGACGGGCAAGGCCCCGGTGTGTGACGGCGGTGCGAACTGCCCGAGCCGCGCCTTCCCGGATCTTGATCCCGCGCAGTGGTATCACCTCAGCACGGACTATGCCATCACGAACCATCTGTTCATCGGCTTTGAGGACGGTACGTTCCGCCCAAACGGCCAGATGAGCCGCGCGATGTTCGCCATGGTGCTCTGGCGCGTGGCAGGCAGCCCGGCAAGCTCCGCGGCGCTCCCGTTTGCGGATGTTGCTGCTGATGCCTGGTATGCCGATGCAGTCCGCTGGGCCTATGCGGCCGGCGTGATCAACGGCGTGTCCACCACGGCGTTCGACCCCGAGTCCCCGGTGACCCGCGAGCAGATGGTCACGATGATCGTCCGTTATGCGGAAAAGATCGGCGCTGTCACCGGCGCACGCGATGATCTGTCGCAGTTCTCCGATGGGATGCAGGTCAGCTCCTATGCGCTCGCAGCGGTGCGCTGGGCAGTTGCCGTCGGCCTGCTGCGCGGTATGGGCAACGGCCGCCTCGAGCCGCAGGGCACGGCGACCCGCGCAGAGGTCGCAACGCTGCTGATGCGCTTCGCTTCCCTCGGCAAGTAAGGAAAGCGCTGAATCAATCGGCAGAAGCTTCGCGGCTCAGCCGCAGACGATTGGTTCGGAGATTCCCTGAGACTATGGCGCTCCCGCGCCGCTCTGCGGCGGTGCGGGAATGCCGGGAAAATGGCGGATGCCGCATCGAGATTGATGTTGGCATCCGCCGCTTTTTGTGATATCATATTTGAGCAACACCGCACAATTGCAGCTTCGGCCTTCGCCGAATGCTCTTACGGAATCGTGCGGTGCGGCTTTGAAAGTGGGTGAATACATGCAGACGCTACGCGGGAAGTTATTTCTCTCCGGGATGGATGAAAATGCCGCCGCACTGGCCCGGAAATGGGGCCTTGGGCTGGAGCTGACGGATTTCTGCGAGGCGCGGAGGCTGGAGGAGCCTGCGGCTACGGAGGCCGCACGGGCGCGCTGCAGCGGGATCGGCTCTCTCTGGCTGCATGCGCCGTTTGCGGAGCTGTCGCCCTGCGCCATCGACCCGCGCGTGCGCGAGGTCGTCATGCTGCGCTTCCGGCAGACCGCGCAGGCGGCGCTGGCGCTCGGCATCCGGCGCATCGTGGTGCACAGCGGCTATATCCCGCTTGTCTATTTTCCGGAGTGGTTCACGGCCCGTTCCGTCGAATTCTGGCGGGAATTTCTCCGGGATGCCCCGGACGGCCTCTGCCTTGCGCTGGAAAACGTGATGGAGCCGGGGCCGGATATGCTCGTGCAGATCGCTGCCGCAGTCAACGACCCGCGCTTCGGCCTGTGCCTCGATGTCGGCCATGCCAATACCCGCGTGAGCGAAACGCCGCCTCTGGATTGGATCGCGCCGATGGCCCCGTGGCTGCGCCATGTGCACCTGCACAACAACGACGGCGACTGGGACCTGCACGACGCGCTCGGGCAGGGCATGATCCCGATGCCGGATATCCTTGCCGCGCTGGCGGAGCAGTGCCCGGCGGCGGATTATACGATCGAAAATCAGAACTGTGAGCTCTCGCTGCGCTGGCTTTGCGCGCGGGGCTATCTGGAGGAACCATGACAGAGCAGGAATTTCAGACCTTTCTGCGCTCCATCCGCCCGGCGGACCGCGCCGCGATGGACGCTGCCGCCCGCCGTCAGGCGGAGCTGGCCAAGCCGCCGGGCAGCCTCGGCGCGCTGGAGGATGTCTCCATCCGGCTGGCAGGACTGACCGGCCGGGTGAAAAATCGGATCGACCGCTGCCGCGTGCTCGTGTTCGCGGCGGATAACGGCGTTACGGCCGAGGGCGTTTCGGCAACGCCGGTCTCGGTCACGCTCAGTCAGTCTATCAATATGACACGGCATATCACGGGCATGTCCGCCCTGGCGGCGGCCTTTGGCGATTCCGTCGTCGTGACGGACGTCGGCATCGACGCGGATGTCCGCTGCCCGGAGATCGTGGATCGGAAGATCCGCCGCTCCACCGGCGATATCGCGCGGGAGCCCGCCATGACGCGGGAGCAGGCGCTGACGGCCATTTCCGTCGGCATGGAGCAGGCGCAGCGCGCCGCGCAGGACGGTATGCAGGCCGTCGGCATCGGCGAGATGGGCATCGGCAACACCACGACGTCGGCCGCCGTTCTGGCGGCGCTGACCGGCCTTGCGCCGGAGGAGCTGACCGGCCGCGGCGCGGGCCTGACGGACGATGCCTTCCGGAAGAAAAAGGACGTGATCCGGCGTGCGCTCACGCTGCACCGGCCGGACCCGGCAGACCCCGTCGGCGTGTTGTCCGCCGTCGGCGGTCTGGACCTTGCGGCCATGACGGGCGCGTTCCTCGGCCTTGCCGCAGCGCACGTCCCGGCCGTAGCCGACGGGCTCATCTCCGTGGTCGCAGCCCTGTGCGCCGTGCGCCTGTGCCCGGCTGCGCGGGATGCGATCTTCCTGTCCCATGCCTCAAAGGAGCCGGGCTACCGCCGCGCTGCGGAGGAGCTGGGCCTTGCGCCCTTCCTGCAGCTCGGCATGCGGCTGGGCGAGGGGAGCGGCTGTCCGCTCGCCTTTCAGGTGCTGAAGGCCGCCTGCGCCGTCATGAATGGCATGGCGACGTTTGCGGAGGCCGCCATCAACAACGATTATCTGGAGTCCATCCGCACGCCGGATGCGTTCCGCGTGGACACGCCATGAAAATTTTACTGGTCGGCGGCAGCAAAAGCGGAAAAAGCGGCCTTGCGCAGCGGCTTTGCGTCCGGCTTGCCGCTGGTGCACCCATGATCTACTGGGCGACGATGGAGCCGGTGGACGGCGAGGACCGCGCCCGCATCGCCCGCCATCTGGACGAGCGCGCGGGCTGGGGCTTCAGCACGGTCGAGTGCGGCCGGGCGCTGGAGCGCGCCGCACTGCCGGAGAGGGCTTGCGTGCTGTTTGACAGCGTGACGGCTTTGCTTGCAAACGAGATGTTCTCCGGCGCGCAGCCGGATGCCGCCGCCCCGGAGCGGGCAGCGCAGGAGCTGCTGGCGCTCAGCTGCCGTGCTGCGCATCTGGTCTGCGTCTGCGACGATATTTTCCGCGACGGTGCGGCCTATGACGAATGGACGGAGCGCTACCGCAGCGGCCTTGCGCGCGTCTGCCGCACGCTAGCGGCGGAATTCGACACGGTCTGCGAGGTCGTTGCCGGACTGCCGCATCTTTGGAAGGGGGAATTGCCGTGAAGCGCTGGTTCACGGGCTTTATGATGTCATGGGGCATGTTTCTGGCCATTCCGTGCCCGTGCCGCATCTGGGATGAGAAGGCGCGGCCGCACATGGTCGCCTGCCTGCCGCTCACGGGCGGCGTAGTCGGGCTCGTGTGGGCGGCGATGGCATGGCTGCTGCAGCGCCTCGGCTGCCCTGCGCCGCTGCGTGCGGTTCTGCTGGCCGCTGCGCCGTGGCTTGTCACGGGCTTTCTGCACCTCGACGGCTATATGGACGTCTGCGATGCCCTGCTGTCGCGGCGCGACCTTGCCATGCGGCAGAAAATTCTGAAGGATTCGCACTGCGGGGCCTTTGCCGTGATCTGCATGGTGCTGCTGGCAGCCTGTCAGTGCGCGCTGTTTGCGGGTGCGCCGTGGCTGCGTCTGCTGCCGCTCGGGGCGCTCCCCGTGGCGAGCCGCGCCTGCGCTTCCGTTGCCGTGCAGCGCCTGCGCCCGATGGGCACGAGCCAGTATGCCGCCATGAAGCGCGGAACGGGCCTGCAGCTCGTGTTCCCACTCGTGTGCCTGCTGGCGGCCTGCGTTGTGCCGCCTGTGCTCTGCGGGGCGGCCGGGCTTGCGCCGCTTGCGGCGGCGGCGGGTTACTGCCTTGCCGTCTGGCGCGGCTTCCGGCAGTTGGACGGCATGTCCGGTGATATTTCCGGCTTCGGTCTGACGCTCGGCGAGCTGGCCGGGGCGGCGGTCTTATGTTTTGTGAGGTAAGAAAATGATCCTGATCTTGGGCGGCGCGTGGCAGGGAAAGCTCACTTGGGCGGCGTCGCATGGTATGGTCGGACCGGTGTTCGACCTGAAGGATGGCTGGCCCGAAGCGCCCGTGCGCTGCTGCCGCCATCTTGAAGCGCTGACGCGCGCGGCTTCCGACCGCGGCGAGACGGCGCAGCAGGTGCTGGACCGCCTGCTGCCGCTGACGCGGGATGCATTTGTCATCTCACGCGAGATCGGCTCCGGCGTCGTGCCGCTCGATGCGGCGGAGCGCCGCTGGCGCGAGGTGCACGGCGCGGTGCTGCAGGGCCTTGCGGCCCGAGCGGAGCACGTCAGCCGGATATTTTGCGGACTGGAGGAACGGTTAAAGTGAAATTGACCCTGATTCGGCATGGCCTGACGGAGGGCAACATCCGCAGGCTTTATTATGGCGCGATGGACCTGCCGCTGCTGCCTGATGGCATCGAGGCCCTGCACGCGCTGCGCGACGGCGGCGGCTATCCGGAGGCGGAGCAGTATTTTACCAGCGGCATGACCCGCACGGAGCAGACGTTTGCCGCCCTGTACGGCGACCGGCCGCACGGCACGCTCCCCGGCATGCAGGAGATGCGCTTCGGCGAATTCGAAGGAAAGACCTACGCGGACCTGAAGGACGACCCGGCCTTCCGCGCGTGGTGCAGCGGCGATTATGAAAACAACGTCTGCCCCGGCGGCGAGAGCTGGAACGGCCTGACGGACCGCGCGCTGCAGGCGCTTGCCCCCATTCTGGCGCAGGGGAAGGACACGGTCATCGTCGCGCACGGCGGTGTGATCGGCGGGCTGATGTACCGTTGGTTCCCCGGTATGCCGCACCGCTTTGTCTGGACGCCGGACCCCGGCCATGGCTACCAGATCACATTTGAGGACGGAAAACCCGTTTCCTACTGCACCATTCCCGAGCACGGTACGCTCGGCCCGGACCCAAACACGAAGATCCCCCTGGGCGACTGAGGCCCATTCCCCGCGCAATTCAGAGAGAAAGAGGGCGCGTTTTCATGAAGGAATGTCAGAATTTGCAGGAATTTCTGCAGGTGTTTTTCCCGGAGAATGCGGAGCTGGAGGGCTTCCGGAAGCGGCTTGCCGCTGACGCAACGCCGGACCGGGAGGGCCTGACCGAGGCGCTGCGGGAACCGGATGCCGGGGAGCAGATCCGCCTGTTCGAGGGCGGCGACGCTGCCGGGCTGGCGGCGGCCAGAAGCCGGGCCTATTCCGCGGCGTTCTATGACGCCTGCTTCCCGGAGGCAGGGAGCGCAGAGCAGGCGCCTTCGCGGAAACGCCTGCGTTTCTTCTACCGCGGCGCGGCAAATGAGCGCTACCTGCTCGCACCCGGTGTCTATCGCACCGGGGAAAAGCCGGAGGACTTCTATTTCCATGAGCTGCAGGTGCGCTGCCCGGCTCCGTTCGCGGGCCGCCGCTATCTGGAAAAGCTGACGTACATGCAGCACTACGGAGCGCCGACGCGCCTGCTCGATATCACGGCAAATCCGCTCGTTGCCCTGTATTTTGCCTGCGCAGCGGAGCCTGACTGCGACGGCAAGGTCATCGTGTTCTGTGTGGAGGCCGCAGATGTGGCCTATGCCTCCAGTGACCGTGTGCAGATGCTGTCCCATCTGCCGGAGCTGAGCCATGCGGATCAGCGCCATCTCGAGGCTCTGTCGTACCGCTACATGCTCCGGCCGGGCAAATTCCCGCAGAAGAGCAACCAGAAATATGACGACGCTGTCCTCGAGCGGCTGTATTATGATATCCAGAAGGAGAACAACGCTTTCACGCGCGATATTCGCCCATTTGATTTGCTGCGTCCTGTCTTTGTTCAGAGTAATCAGGACAACCCGCGCATCCTCCGGCAGGACGGCGCGTTCCTGCTGTCGGGCCTCGACACGGACGAGGCGGACAGTGACCGGAAGCTCCGCAAGCATGTGCTCAAGGAGCTGCGGATCCCGGCAGGCTGCAAGGCGGCCATCGTGCAGCAGCTCGAACAGGTCAACATCCATCAGGCCTCCCTCTTCCCGGAGCCGGACACTGTGGCACAGTATCTGCGCCGGAAATAATAAAACCATACCGGCTGCTGTTCATTCACAGCTGCCGGTATGGTTTTTTAAATTACTTTATCGCGTCAGACTATCCTGCGCGCGGTGGGTGATGGCGCCGTAATATTCCGGGCGGCGGTCGCGGAACAGCCCCCACGAGCTGCGGCTCTCAAGCAGTGCGTCAAGATCATAGGTCTGCAGCAGCACGGCCTCCGCATCGCGCGGGGCGCACTGCAGCAGCGCGCCGGTCTCATCCGTCAGGAACGACGAGCCGTAGAAGCACAGCTCCGAGCGCTGGCCGCCGTTTTCGGGGCAGGGGAGCACGGCCTCCGTGCCGATGCGGTTGGCCGCAATGACGGGCATGAGATTCGCCGCGGCGTGGCCCTGCATGCAGCGCTGCCAGTGCGGCATGGAGTCGCATTCCAGGATCGGCTCCGAGCCGATGGCCGTGGGATAGAGCAGCAGCTCCGCCCCGAGCAGGGCCATGGATCGTGCCGTCTCCGGAAACCACTGATCCCAGCAGATGCCGACGCCGATGCAGCCAAATTTCGTCCGGAACACGCGGAAGCCGGTGTCGCCGGGCGTGAAATAGAACTTTTCCTGATAATAATGGTCGTCGGGAATGTGCGTTTTGCGGTATGTTCCGAGCAGTGTGCCGTCTGCGTCGATGCAGGCAACGGTGTTGTAGAAATTGTTGCAGTCGCGCTCAAAGAAGCTGATAGGCAGCACAATGTGCAGCTCCCGCGCCAGACGGATTCCCATCTGCACGGCGGGATTTTCGTCCGTCGGCGTGGCATAGGCGTAAAAATCATAGCGGCGCTGCTGGCAGAAATACTCCCGCTCAAACAGCTCCGGCAGCAGGACGACCTGCGCACCCTGCCCGGCGGCCTGCCGCACGAGGCGCTCGGCCGTGCGCAGATTTTCAGCGGGATCGGGGACGCAGCGCATCTGGATGGCTGCCACGGTGATATTTCTCATAATTTCGCTCCTTCCGGGATCTGCTGCGTGATGCAGTGAATGTTGCCGCCGCCCGTCAGAATCTCGCGGGCATAGACGGAGATGATGCGGCGCTCCGGGTACAGCCCGGCCAGAATGGCCGCGGCCTGCGCGTCCGACGCGGCGTTTTCACCGCCGAATGCGGGCAGCACAATGGCCCCGTTCGCGCAGTAGTAGTTCACATAGGATGCGGCCAGCCGCTCTCCGACCTCGCGGACGTCCTCGCCGTCTTCAAACGTATAGCCCTCGAGGTCCTCCTGTGTAACAAGGACTGGCACGCGCGGGATGGGCAGCTTATGCACGCGGATGCGGCGGCCCTGCGCGTCCGTCTCGCCCTCCAGATAATGCAGGCAGGCCTGCGAGCAGGCATACTGCGGGTCTGTGGGATCGTCCGTCCACGCGAGCACGACCTCACCCGGCCGCACAAAGGCGCAGACGTTGTCGATGTGCTCGTTCGTCTCGTCGCCGTCGATGCCGCGAGGCAGCCACAGGACCTTTTTCGCGCCGAGCATGCGGCAGAGCGCCGCGGCGATCTCGTCCTTCGTGAGCTGCGGATTGCGCCCGGCACTCAGAAGGCAGGCCTCTGTGACGAGCAGCGTGCCCTCGCCGTCGCTGTGGACGGCACCGCCCTCCATCACGAACGGTGCGGCATTATAGCCGCGAAAGCCGAGCGTATCCAGCAGGCCGCCCGCAAAGGCATCGTCCTTCTCCCAGTGGGCGTACAGGCCGTCGACCTCGCCGCCCCAGGCGTTGAAGCGCCAGTTGACGCCGCGCACCGCGCCGTCGGCGGCCCGGCGGACAAATGTCGGGGCAACGTCGCGCGCCCAGGCATCGTCGCTATCAAGGTCCAGCAGGCGGACGTTGGCCATTCCGGCGAGCATCCGTTCGGCCGAGGGGCGCGAGTGCGGATTCACGGCGACATAGACCGTCTCACTCTCGGCAATGGCGGCGATAACGCTGCGGAACGCTTTGCGTGCGGCGGCTGCGCCGTTTTTCCACGAGCCGGGGCGCTCCGGCCAGATCAGAATGCAGCCCTGATGCGGAGAGAACTCCGCGGGCATGGAAAAGCCGTCCTGCTGCGGCGTTGTTGGTTCATACTGCATAGGATCCCCCTCTTATATACCGCCCGGGGCGCGATGGCCCAGCAGGGCGGAGAGATTCTGCGCCGTTTCCATCACGGCGGTTCGCATGGAGGCGAATTCTGCAGCCGGTGTTCCGGCAATGCAGATGACGCCGATGGCGTAGCGGCATGGCCCGTCACCCTCGTAGATGGGCGCGGCCACGGATTTCAGGCCCAGCCGGTATTCCTCGTGCTCCTCGGCATAGCCGCCGCGGCGAATGGCGGGGAGCTGCGCCAGAAGCTGCTCCGGGGCCGTCACGGTGTGCGGCGTGCAGACCTGCAGCGGCCGCCTGCGCAGCAGGGCCTCGGCCTCGTAGACCGGCATGGCGGACAGAATGGCCTTGCCCTGCGAGCTGGCGTGCACCGGCAGGCGCGTGCCCGTCTCCGAGGTCATGTGGAAGCCGCGCTGCGGGGCTTCGCAGGCGACGAGGATGAGCTCGTCGCCGGACAGGCGGGCCAGATGGACCGACTCGCCGAGGCGCGCGGCCATGGCGCGCAGATGGGGGCGGCAGAGCTCCGGAACGCTCCAGCCCTGCCGGACGGCGCTGCCCAGCTCGAAGAGATGATAGCCGAGGCGATATTTCCCGTCGGTCGGATTCTGCTCCACGACGGCGGAGTCCAGCATGGTGGCAAGCAGTCCGTGGATCGTGCTCTTGGCCCAGCCGGTCCGCTGCTCCAGCTCGTGCAGCGAGAGGGGACTGTCCGCCTCCCAGAAGCAGTCCAGCAGGCGAATGGCCTTTTCAATGGAGTGAACGCGTCTTCCGCGGCTTTCCATAACGGCCTCCCTCAGGCGCGGAGCGCTCCGGTGAGCGAAAGGATCGCTTCCAAAACGCCGCCGCCGATGGCAAGCGCCTTGTCCGAGACAAGGTCGCAGTATTCGCGCTTTCCGCGCGGGTCGACATCGCCGGACTTCATGCCGCGCGTGACGGGGGTGCCGTCCGGCAGGATGCCGCGCAGCATGCCATCGATCTGGCAGAGCATGGGCACGCCGTTTACCGTACCGGCTATGTCGCCCGTGCGGACAGATGCGCCGATCTTGAGCTTCTGCACAAAAATGCCGTCCGACGGGGCACGCAGCACGCGCTCTCCGGCAAAGCCGCCGATAAGGCCGGGAATGTTCGTGTTCGGCAGGGGAGAGCCGTGATACAGCGCCCGGCCGAGCGTGTGGCCGCGCATGGTCTCCACGGCGGCATGGCAGTCCTCGCCCGCCGTGAAGCCGGGACCGACGCCGATGACGCAGGGCGCGTCCGTGATGCGCGTGCCGAGATTCTTCTTGGCCAGAATGGCGTCGACGACGACATCCGGGCGCAGGGCCGTGCGGCACTTCGCCTCCGGATCGGCCAGAACGGGGAGCTCTCCCGCGGCCAGAATGGCGGCGGCGTTCTCCGGTGCGGCGCAGAAGCGGGCCGTGACGTCCTCGACCGTCATGCTGCCGTAGACGATGGCCTGCGAAAAGCAGACGGTCCGCCGGATGGCGGTCGGCTGCGGAAGATCCGTCATGACGACGGATAGATGGGCGTGGTGCAGACGCAGCGCAATGCCGGAGGCAAGGTCTCCGGCGCCGCGGATCAGAACGAGCATGATACGATCTCTCCTTTTCGTAGGCTGGCAAGGGTGGCCGGGCAGTGCAGACGGGCCAGCAGGGCCGTGCCGTCGGCGGCATCGGCCTGATTGAGCAGCACCCGCGTGTGAAGTGCCTCGGCCTCAAGCACGCGGGCGGCGCGCTCCGGTGTGGCGATATCCTCCGGTGTGCAGCCAGCCAGCCCGGCATAGCGCTCCGGCCGGTGCGCAGCCTCTGCAATAGGGCGGCCAAGCCCCGTCAGCCCGAGCACGGCGATGACCTGCCCGGCCTCCTGCGGCAGGACCGGCTCGTGGGACAGGTGAGCCTTGAGCGGCAGCCCGCGGGAGCCGTCGGCCTCCACGAGCACATAGTCGGCGAGCTCGCAGAGCTCGGCCCAGCTCTGCTCCGGCGGGCCGAATTTTCCGTCGCCGCACGGTGTTCCCACGATGGCGGGCGTGCCGGGCGCAACGGTGCCGACGCGCGTCTGCAGGGCAGGGACCTGCCGCATATGCGTCGAGGTCGCGATGATGACGCGCGCGGCGGAAAGCTCGTCCGCCAGACGGCAGACGAGGGAGGTCTTGCCGCCGCTGCCCATGACGGCGGTCAGGCCGGGGCGAATTTCCAGCGCTTCGGAAAATAGCATAACAGGACACGACTCCTTGTGATCTCTTTGCCACTGACTATAGCACATTCTGCCCGATTCGTCAACTCCGCCGCGCTTGACGCGGCCCGTGCGGTGTGGTATACTGAAGCTATGGACAAGAAATTAAGGCCGGTTATCAGCATCCGGATCTTTCGGGAAACAAAATGCTTCGGCCCCGGTGTTGCGGAGCTCCTGCGCCATGTGCGCGAGGCGCATTCCCTGCGGGGCGCGGCCATGACCATGGGTATGGCCTATTCCAAGGCGTGGACCATCGTAAAGCAGGCGGAGCGCGAGCTGGGCTTCCCACTGCTTGTCTCGGTGACGGGCGGGCGGCACGGCGGCGGCGCGGAGCTTTCCCCAAAGGCCGAGCGTCTGCTTGCGGCCTATGGGGACTACTGCGCCCGGATGCGGGCCTTTGCCGCCGAGGAATTCGGCCGCGCGTTTGCGGAATTCGCGGAAGAGCCGCAGGCGGAATCGGAATAAGGAATCGGAATAAACAGAAAAACCGGGCGATCTCGCCATGCGGGATCGCCCGGCATATTTTTGTGCGGAATTATTCCTGCCCCTCGGGCTTCTTTTCCTCCTTGGGAGAATCGTCGCTATTGGCCCACTCATCGGCCTTTTCCATGCCGACCTTGGCCGTGCGGATGAGCATCTTGCCCAGACCTGCGAAGGCGTGACCCAGATCGGAACCGGCTTTCTTCCATTCCTTCTTGACGTTTTCGTTATCCATTGTGAACGCCTCCTTTCTGCTCTTTAGTATATCCCGGAATCGGAGATTTGTCAATGCGGCACGGTTCTTTTCTGCACCCGGCGCGCATATATCCTTCTGCGGAGGTGGGACCATGCGCAAAACAGGAACAGGCAGGCTGCGTACGGCGGCCGCTGCCGCTGTTTTCTGGACGGGCGCGGTGCTTTCCGGGCTTCTGCTGCTGCCTGCGCTCGTATGCTGCGGCCTGAGCCGCCTGATCTGGAGCGCGGCGGAGCGGCTGCAAAATGCATTAACATTACACGGGAATCCAGACTGTCAAAAAATCTGCCAGGCCAAAAGTTTCGGAGGGAAGAAAAGTGTGAAAGGAAACCGTCAGGGTGTCCTTTCACGTTACATAACCAGCCGCAGCGGCAGAATTGCAAAATAAGAGCAAAATTATATTTTGCAATTCTGGAAGCAGCTTGGGAAAAAAGCCCCAGAGGGACTTTTTGACAAGCTGAATCATCACCCCTTGCGTTTCGGGCGAAAACAGAATATAATGATGTCGACGAAACCGAGCGCGTGGCGCATGGAGGAACCATGAATATTTTTCTGACGCTTGCCTTCCTGTTTTTCATCGGTGCAACGCTGGGCTGGGTGCTGGAGCTGCTGTTCCGCCGCTTTTTCTCTTCGGCGAACCCGGAGCGGAAGTGGATCAATCCCGGCTTCTGCGTTGGGCCGTATCTGCCGCTGTATGGCTGCGGTCTGTGCTTTCTCTACCTGATCGCCTCGCTGGAGCAGTTCAGCATCATCCGCGACCCGTTCTGGAATCGCGTGGTCCTGTTCCTGATCATGGCGGTGTGCATGACCGTGACGGAATATTTCGCCGGTCTCATCGCCCTCAAGGGCTTCCATGTCCGCCTGTGGGACTACAGCAAGCAGTGGGGCAACATTCAGGGTCTCATCTGCCCGAAATTTTCGCTGGCCTGGGCCCTTCTCGGCGCGGCGTATTATTTTCTGATCCATCCGCGTATCCTGCACGCTATTGACTGGCTTTCGCGCAATCTGGCGTTCTCCTTTGTCATCGGCCTGTTTTACGGCGTGTTCCTCATCGACGTCGTCTACTCCACGAAGCTCATCCACCGCATCAAGAAGCTCGCGGATGAGAATGAGGTCATCGTCAAGTATGAAAACCTCAAGGCACACGTCCGCAGCGTGCACGACCGCTCCGCGCAGAAGGCAAGCTTCTTCTTCCCACTGCGCTCGGAGCGCCCCTTGAACGAGCATCTGCGCGAGCTGCGTGAAACGCTGGAGCAGCGCCGCCGCACGGGAGGGAAAAAGCATGCCGGATGACCGCAAAGAGCTCATTGCAGCCGCGGCAGGGCGGCTGCTCCTGCGCCGGGACGGCAAAAAGCTGACCGTGACGGATATTGTGAACGAATGCCATATCACAAGACAGACGTTCTACTATCATTTTGAGGATATCCCGGATCTGCTGCTGTGGATGATGAAGCGAAACCTGAAGCGCAACATGCAGGAGGCCTCCATGCAGAGCACGCCGGAGGAGAGCCTGAAATACCTGATCACGCTGTCGCTCAGCTCCCGTCTGTTTGTGGAAAAGGCCATGCACGCCGGCTATCGGGAAGAGCTGGAGCGGCTCGTGATGCAGTCGTTCAACTCGCTCATCGAGCGCATCCTGCGGCGGTGGCATTTCCCGCCGGGCTGTACGCGCGAGCAGATGAGCCTGATGCTGCGCTACCATCTCAATGCTGTGGTGGGCCTGATGCGCAGCTGGACGGAGGAGGACTCGGCGCACATCGACGAGACCGTGCGCGATATCTACCGGATGATGGCAGCCAGCATGAACGCCTTTGCGCCGGGCGGTGCGACGCGCCTGCCGGAAAAATTGAAGGATTGAAGGATTTGACAGCTGAGTCGAAGTGTAAAAAACCTTTACACTTCGGCTTTTTTGTCTATACAGGCCTGCGAAAGTGTAAATTGCGTTTTCCGGGCCGACGGGGTAAAATACGGAAGCAAACGGAAAGGAGTGCTGGAATATGGAACAGGATGTGCTGGCGGGAAAGCTGGCGGAGGTTGACGCCCAGCTTGCGGGCGTGCATGCAAAGCTGCGGTCAGCCGCGCAGATGGAAAGCGCCGAGCTGGATGCCGCCATTGCGCAGACGCGCGAGGAGACGGCACAATGCGCCCATGCGCTGGCAGAGCGCCTGCGCCACAGCCGCGCGCATCAGGTCAGAGAGATCGCCGATGCGTTTGAGGAGATCCGGAAAATTGTCCGCCGCGTGCAGACCGAGGTCCGCCGCGGCGATGAGAGCGGGGAGGAGATGCAGCTCCTCTTTGCGGAATATGCGATGGACTTTGCCATGCAGGCGGCGCGCCATGCGCTGCTTGTGGCGCTCGAGGCCATCCGGGATGAACAGAGGAAAGGAAGTGCTGCAGAATGAAGGAAGTCAAATCACCGAAAAAGCCCCTGCTGTATTACTACGGCATCGTGCTTCTGATCATTGCGCTGTTCAATCTGCTCGTGACGCCGCTGCTGAACCGCCGCAGCATCGAGGAGGTCGACTACGGCACGTTCATGAGCAAGATCGAGGCCCAGCAGATCGAAAAGGTCGAGATCGACGACGACGAAATTTACTATACGGAAAAGGGCGGCAAGACCGTCTACTGCACGGGCATCATGGACGATCCGGGCCTGACGGAGCGGCTGTATGCCTCCGGCGCGACGTTCAGCCGCGATGTGCAGAAGACGATGTCGCCGCTGCTGAGCTTCTTCCTGACGTCCATTGTGCCGCTGCTGCTGTTCCTGGCACTCGGCCGCTATGTGGGCAGAAAGCTCGTGGAGCAGGCGGGCGGCAAGAACGCTATGGCCTTCGGTAAGAGCAACGCCAAGGTCTATGTGCAGTCCACGGCCGGTATCCACTTCAGCGATGTGGCAGGCGAGGACGAGGCCAAGGAGAGCCTTGCGGAGATCGTCGATTATCTGCACGATCCGAAGAAGTACACCGATGTCGGCGCCTCCATGCCAAAGGGCATCCTGCTCGTCGGCCCTCCGGGAACCGGCAAGACCATGCTGGCCAAGGCTGTCGCGGGTGAGGCAAATGTACCGTTCTTCTCTATTTCCGGCTCGGAATTCGTCGAGATGTTCGTGGGCATGGGCGCATCAAAGGTGCGCGATCTGTTCAGTCAGGCCAAGGAAAAGGCCCCGTGCATCGTGTTCATCGATGAGATCGACGCCATCGGCAAAAAGCGCGACGGTCAGTTCGGCGGAAACGACGAGCGGGAGCAGACCCTGAACCAGCTGCTGACCGAGATGGACGGCTTCGAGGGCAACAACGGCGTGATGATCCTCGCCGCGACGAACCGCCCCGAGTCGCTCGATCCGGCGCTGACGCGTCCGGGCCGCTTTGACCGCCGTGTGCCGGTCGAGCTGCCGGACCTGAAGGGCAGAGAGGCCATCCTGCGCGTGCATGCGCGCAAAATCCGTGTGGGCGACGATGTGGACTTCCACACCATCGCGCGTATGGCGGCGGGTGCTTCCGGCGCAGAGCTTGCCAACATCATCAACGAGGGCGCGCTGCGTGCCGTGCGCGACGGCCGCAAGACCGTCACCGAGGCGGACCTTGAGGAGAGCATCGAGACCGTCATCGCGGGTTATCAGAAGAAAAACGCCGTGCTGTCGGATCATGAAAAGCGCGTCGTGTCCTATCATGAGATCGGCCACGCGCTCGTGGCGGCCCTGCAGACGGACTCCGCGCCCGTGCAGAAGATCACGATCATCCCGCGCACGTCCGGCGCGCTGGGCTACACCATGCAGGTCGAGCAGGGCGAAAAGAACCTGATGACCCGCGGCGAGCTTCTGGCCAAGCTGGCCACGCTGACCGGCGGCCGCGCGGCCGAGGAGGTCGCGTTCGGCGAGATCACGACCGGCGCTTCGAACGACATCGAGCAGGCCACGCGCATCGCGCGCGCCATGATCGCGCAGTACGGCATGACGGATGAATTCGACATGGTCGCCATGCAGACCACGCGGAATCAGTATCTGGGCGGCGATACGTCCATGAGCTGCTCGGAGCAGACGCAGCGCGAGATCGACCGCAAGGTCGTTGAGCTCGTCCGCACGGAGCATGAGCGGGCGCACAGCCTGCTGACGGAGCACCGCGCGCTGCTGGATCAGCTGGCACAGGTGCTGTATGAAAAGGAAACGATCACCGGTGAAGAATTCATGCGGATCCTTCACGCGGCGCAGAAGGAGGAAGAGCATCATGCGTGACCGTTCCGGCTTTGGCTGGCTGGCGCTCATCGTCAGCATCCTGCTCGTGCTGCTCGGCATTGCGACCTTTATCTGGCCGGAGGCGGCGCTCGAGAGCTTTGTGATGGTCTATGGCGTACTTGCCGTGGCCACGGGAATCATGGACATTGCGTTTTATGCGCGCGTGGAGCGCCATACGGGCTTCGGCCCGATGACGGCGCTTGTCAGTGGTATTCTGAGCGTGATGTGCGGCTTCATGCTGCTGGTCTATCCCTCTGCCGGGCAGTGGGCCATGACCCTGCTGTTCCCGTTGTGGTTCCTGACGCACTGCATCTCCAACCTGACGCACCTGAACTGGGTGCGCCTCGTTGCGGGCCGCGTGAACTATACGATCTCGCTCGTTCTGAACATCCTCGGCATCATGCTTGCGACGCTCATGCTGCTGCACCCCGTGCTGTCGGCCGTTTCCATGAGCCTGACGATCGGCTTCTATCTCATCTTGCTGGGCGTGGACGGCATCGTGCTGGCGCTCAGCGGTATGGGCAGATAATTTCTGGAAGGAAATCCTGTTATGCTTAGACTACTCAAACAAATGAAGGCGAAACAGTGGATCATGGCGCTGCTGTGCGTTGCACTTATTCTGGGCCAGATCTACTTTGACCTCCGCCTGCCGGATTATATGAGCGATCTGACCGTGCAGATCAAAACGCCGGGCAGCACTGTTTCGGACGTGCTGCACACCGGCCTTGAGATGCTGGCCTGCACGCTCATCAGCGCGGTAATGGCCATCCTCTGCGGCTATCTCAATGCACAGGTCGCGGCAGGCTTCAGCTATCACATCCGCGAAAGCGTGTTCCAGAAGGTCGCGGACTTCGGCCAGAAGGAGATGCTGGAATTCTCCGTGCCGAGCCTCATCAACCGCACGACGAATGATATCACGCAGATCCAGATGTTCGTTGCCATGGGCATGCAGACCATGATCAAGGCCCCTGTCATGGCCGTGTGGGCGGTCATCAAGATCGTCAACAAGAGCTGGACGCTGTCCGTGATCACGGCGGGCTTTGTCGTGGCGCTGCTGGCCCTGATGCTCATCGTGGTCCTCGTCATTCTGCCGCGGGTCAGGCGCGTGCAGAAGCTGACGGATAACATCAACCTCATTTCCCGGGAAAATCTGACCGGCATCAGCGTGGTCCATGCCTACAATGCCGAGGAATACCAGGAGGACAAGTTCGAGAAGGCCAACGATGTTCTCATGCGCACGCAGCTGTTCAACCAGCGCGCCATGGCGCTGCTGATGCCGGCGGTCGGCCTAGCCATGAACGCCCTGTCGCTGACGATCTACTGGGTCGGCGCGGCGATTGTGAACCGCGTATCCGCAACGGACCTTGCCGGGCGCATTTCGACGTTCGGCGACATCGTGGTGTTCGGCACCTACGCGACGTATATCATCATGTCGCTCATGATGCTCGTCATGATCCTCGTTCTGCTGCCGATGGCGCAGGTCTCTGCCGTCCGCATCAACGAGGTGCTCGATGCGCCGATCTCCCTGCATGAGGGAAAAACGACCGAAGCGCCGGAGCAGGGGACCGTGGAATTCCGCGATGTCTCGTTCCGCTATCCGTCCTCGTCCGGCGACGTGCTCGAGCATGTGAGCTTCCGCGCAAACAAGGGCGAGACCATCGCCTTCATCGGCGCGACCGGCAGCGGCAAAACGACGCTTGTCAGCCTTGCGGCCCGCTTCTATGACGCAACGGAGGGGCAGGTGCTCATCGACGGGCAGGATGTCCGCAGCTACAGCTTCGATGCGCTCTACGACCGCATCGGTTATGTGACGCAGCGGGCCATTGTGTTTGCGGGCGACGTGCGCAGCAATGTGCTGTTCGGCGAAAGCGGCGCCCCGCAGGACGACGAGTCCGTGCAGCGCGCTCTCTCGCTGGCGCAGGCCACGGAATTTGTGGACAAGCTGCCCGGCAAGCTCGATGCGCCGATCGCACAGGCGGGCGCAAACGTCTCAGGCGGCCAGAAGCAGCGCCTTTCCATCGCGCGCGCACTGGCCCGCAAGCCGGAGATCCTCATCTTTGATGATTCGTTCTCCGCGCTGGATTACCGCACCGATGCCAGCCTCCGCGCCGGTCTGGCGCGCGAGCTGAGCGACACGACCTGCCTGATCGTGGCGCAGCGCATCGGCACGATCCGCCATGCCGACCGCATCGTCGTGCTGGACGAGGGCCGTGTGGCCGGGATCGGCACGCACGACGAGCTGATGAAGAATTGCGGTGTTTACCGCGAGATCGCCATGTCGCAGCTCTCTGCGGCAGAGCTGGAAAAGGAGGGAGTCTGATGGCAATGGGACCGATGGGCGGGCGCGGCATGCGCCCTGCTGAGAAGAGCAAGCGCGGCTTGCGCGGCGTGCAGCTTGAGCTGTTCTCTTATTCCGAAAAGATCAGGCTCCCGATGCTGATCGCGCTGGTGCTCGCGGCCGCGGGCGCGGTGCTGACGATCCTCGGGCCGAATCAGCTCAGCAAGATCACAAATCTGATCTCCGATTCTTTGATGGGGGAGATCGACCTTGCGGCCATTGGCCGCGTGGCGGGCGTGCTGCTCGGCATCTATGCGCTCAGCGCCCTGCTGACCTATATCGAGCACTATATCATGGCGACCGTGACGCTCGGCCTCTCGAAGCAGATGCGCCGCGACCTGTGCGCCAAGATCAACCGCGTGCCCATGAGCTGCTTCAACCGCATTGCGCACGGCGATATCCTCAGCCGCGTGACGAACGATGTCAGTACGCTGCAGCAGGCTCTGTCCAACAGTCTGCCGTCCATGATCAGCGCCGTGGCCCAGCTTACGGGCTGCGTCATCATGATGTTCGTGACGGAGTGGCGCATGGCGCTGGCCGCCATCGCGGCGACAATGATCGGCTTTGTGTTCATGTTCATCATCATGAAGCGCTCGCAGAAATACTTTGTCGACCGGCAGGAGAGCCTCGGCACGCTGAACGGCTATATTGAAGAGATGTATTCCGGCCATGACGTCGTGCGCATTTCGCGCGCGAATGACAGGATCAAGGAGACGTTCCGCGGCATGAACCGCGCTGTCTATGAGGCGAACCGCAAGAGCCAGTTCCTGTCCGGCATCATGCAGCCGCTGATGAATGTCATCGGCAACCTCGGCTATGTCGCCGTGTGCGTGCTGGGCGCTGCACTCGTGATGAACGGCAGCATCAAGTTCGGCGTCATCACTGCCTTCATCCTCTATGTGCGCCTGTTCACCTCGCCGCTGACGACGATCGCGCAGGGCATGACGCAGCTGCAGTCCGCCGCCGCAGCGGGCGACCGCGTGTTTGATTTCCTGCAGGAGCCGGAGCTGCCGGACGAGTCGAAGAATCTGCCCGCGCCGCAGCCGGTGCGCGGTGAGATCGAGTTTGACCACGTCCGCTTCAGCTACCCCGATCACCCGGAGAAGACGATCATCCATGATTTCTCTGCCCATGTTGCGCAGGGGCAGAAGGTCGCCATCGTCGGTCCGACCGGCGCCGGAAAGACAACGATGGTCAATCTGCTCATGCGCTTTTATGATCTGGACGGCGGCGACATCCGCATCGACGGTATCTCCACAAAGGATATGAGCCGCGAGGAGGTGCACGGCCTGTTCGGCATGGTCCTGCAGGATACCTGGATGTTTGAGGGCACGGTCCGCGAGAATCTTGTCTACAACAGGACCGGCGTTTCGGATGAGACGCTGGAGCGCGCCTGCCGTGCCTGCGGCATCTATCACTTCATCGAGACGCTCCCGCACGGGTTTGACACGGTTCTCCGCGAAAACGTCGCCATTTCTGCCGGACAGAAGCAGCTGTTCACCATTGCCCGCGCCATGGTGCAGAACAGCCCGATGCTCATCCTCGATGAGGCAACGTCCTCCGTCGATACCCGCACCGAGCTTTTGACGCAGCGGGCCATGGATACACTGACAGAGCACCGCACGAGCTTCGTCATTGCCCACCGCCTCTCGACGATCAAAAACGCGGACCTCATCCTCGTGATGAAGGACGGCGATATCATCGAGCAGGGCACGCACGAAAGCCTGCTGGCCGCAGGCGGCTTCTATGCCGACCTCTATAACAGCCAGTTTGAGCAGGCGTCCTGAACGGAACGATAAACAGAACCGCCGGAGCCGCTGCGAGGCAGCCGCTCCGGCGGTATTTACTATGGAAGTTCTGATCCAATCAGCAAGCATGGATGGCGAGTGATTATTGCGAGTCGAGATGTGAAAAGCACGGGAATACATTGCGCTTTTTAGGTCATTCATACCGATGGATTGACGAAAAGAGAGCCGGTATCAACTGCAGATGATTGATCCGGAGTTTCCATAAAATCCACCCACCGCCGCAGCGATCTCACATGCCAGAGGCGGATATCACACAGCACAGCGGTATTTCCCCCACCTGCAAGGGTGGATTATACTGAAAAAGAGCACTTGCGAAAAGCAAGTGCTCTTTTTCCTGGCGGAGAGGGCGGGATTCGAACCCGCGAGACGCTTTTAACGCCTACACGATTTCCAGTCGTGCGCCTTCGGCCAGCTCAGCCACCTCTCCACTTTTGCGCCGATTTCCATGCACTGAAATCAGCTTGCATATCATACTCGATTTTTCGCCAAAAGTCAAGTCTTTTCTGAGATTTTTTCGCGAACGCGCGGGAATCTTTGGACTACCCATTGACTTTGTGGGTAAAATATGATATCATCCTATTAACCTACCGGGATGATGGGAAATTCTTCCGGAGGCATCTTACAATTCCAACTCCGGCCCGGCCGGAGACACCATAAAGGAGAATCCACATGAACGTTTATGCTGACAATGCTGCCACCACGCGGATGAGTCAGGCCGCCGTGGATGCCATGCTGCCCTTCCTGCGTGAGAGCTACGGCAACCCTTCGAGCCTGTATACGCTGGGGCAGAAGGCTGCGGAGTCCCTGCAGGCTTCGCGTGAGACGATGGCAAAGTACCTTGGCTGCGACGCCCGGGAGATCACGTTCACGTCCGGCGGCAGCGAGGCGGACAATCAGGCCCTGCTGACGGCGGCCACGCTCGGCTCGCGCAAGGGCAAAAAGCACATCATCTCCACCGCCTTTGAGCATCATGCCATCCTGCACAGCCTGAAGCGGCTGGAGAAGCAGGGCTTTGAGGTCACGCTGCTCGATGTTCATGAAAACGGCCTCGTCACGGCCCAGCAGGTCGCTGATGCCATCCGCGAGGATACCTGCCTCGTGACGGTCATGTATGCAAACAACGAGATCGGCACGATCCAGCCGATCGCCGAGATCGGCGCCGTCTGCCGCGAGCGCGGCGTCCTGTTCCACACCGATGCGGTGCAGGCTGCCGGTCATCTGCCCATCAACGTCCGCGAGCAGAACATCGACATGCTTTCCCTTTCGGCCCACAAGTTCCACGGCCCGAAGGGCGTCGGCCTTCTGTACGCGCGCAAGGGCATTTTCCTGACGAACCTCATCGAGGGCGGCGCGCAGGAGCGCGGCAAGCGCGCCGGTACCGAGAACGTCGGCGGGATCGCCGGCATGGCTGCGGCCTTCCGCGAGGCCTGCGAGCATATGGATGAGAACATCGCCAAGGTCACGGCCCTGCGGGACAAGCTCATCGACGGCCTGTCGAAAATTCCGCACTGTGCGCTCAACGGCGACCGCGAGCATCGCCTGCCCGGCAATGTGAACTTCTGCTTTGAGGGCATCGAGGGAGAGTCCATGCTCCTGCTGCTCGACGGCAAGGGCATCTGTGCCTCGTCCGGCTCCGCCTGTACGTCCGGCTCGCTTGACCCGAGCCACGTTCTGCTGGCCATCGGCCGCCCGCATGAGGTCGCGCACGGCTCGCTGCGCCTGACGCTCTGCGAGAGCAACACGGAAGCGGAGATCGACCATATTCTGGCCTGCGTGCCGGAGATCGTCGCCTATCTGCGCGGCATGTCCCCGGTCTGGCGCGATCTGGTCGAGGGCAAGAAATCGTTTATTCTCTGAGGAGGAATCAGTTATGGCACTGTATAGCGAAAAAGTGATGGACCATTTCCAGCATCCGCGCAATGTCGGCATCATCGAGAATGCCGATGGCATCGGTGAGGTCGGCAATGCCAAGTGCGGCGATATCATGAAGATCTACCTGAAGATCGACGACGACAAAATTTCCGATGTCAAGTTCGAAACCTTCGGCTGCGGCTCCGCCATCGCCTCGAGCTCCATGGCGACGGAGCTCATCAAGGGCAAGCCTCTGTCCCAGGCCCTTGAGCTGACGAACAAGGCTGTTGCCGAGGCGCTGGACGGTCTGCCCGCGTACAAGATGCACTGCTCCGTTCTGGCGGAGGAGGCCATCAAGGCAGCGGTGAAGGACTACTACGACAAGCACGGCATCGCCTATGACGAGTCCAAGTTCCCGGACTGCTCGCATTGTGACCACTGTGAAGCCTGAGAAGATCTTGATCGCGATGAGCGGCGGCGTGGATTCCAGCGTCGCCGCCCTCCTGTTATCTGAGGCAGGCTGCGAGTGTGTCGGCGCGACGATGCGGCTGTTCCACAATGAGGACGCCGGGGTGTCGCGCGAAAAGAGCTGCTGCTCGCTCGAAGACGTCGAGGATGCGCGCAGCGTGGCCTATCAGCTCAGCATGCCGTTTTATGTGTTCAATTTCACAGACGGCTTCGGCGAGCAGGTGATGGACCGCTTTGTGGATGCCTATGAGCGCGGTGCGACGCCGAACCCCTGCATCGACTGCAACCGCTACATGAAGTTCGCCAAGCTTGTCGAACGGGCGGAGCTGCTCGGCTGTGATGCCGTCGCCACGGGGCACTATGCCCGCATCGAGCAGGAAAACGGCCGCTGGCTCCTGAAAAAGGCCGTGGACGACAGCAAGGACCAGAGCTATGTGCTGTATTTCCTGAATCAGCACCAGCTGGCGCATCTGCGCTTCCCGCTCGGCACGCTGCACAAGACCGAGGCGCGTGAGATTGCCGAGAAGCATGGCCTTGTAAACGCCAGAAAGCGCGACAGTCAGGATATCTGCTTCGTACCGGACGGAGACTATGCCCGCGTCATTGAGCTGCGCACCGGCCAAAAGGCGAAGCCCGGCCCATTCGTGGACCGGGAGGGCCATGTGCTGGGCGAGCACGCAGGCATCATCCACTATACGATTGGCCAGCGCAAGGGACTGGGCCTCGGCATCGAGCATCCGTACTATGTCTGCGAGAAGCGCCCGGAGGACAACACCGTCGTGCTCGGCCCGAATGAGGCCCTGTTCACCACGGAGCTGGATGCGGGCGATTTCAACTGGATCGCTTATGATACGCCGCCCGCCGAGCTGCACGTCAAGGCAAAAATCCGCTACCGCCAGCAGGAGCAGCCTGCGACCGTCACGCAGAACGCGGACGGCACGGTGCATGTCTCGTTCGATGAGCCGCAGCGCGCCATTGCACGCGGGCAGGCCGTTGTGCTGTATGACGGCGATACCGTCGTCGGCGGCGGAACGATCCTCTGAGGAGAAATACGCAATGATGATTTCAACAAAGGGCCGCTATGCGCTGCGCGTCATGATCGATCTGGCGGAAAGCGGGCTGGAGGAATATGTCCCCCTGAAGGAGATCGCAGACCGCGAGGAGATCTCCAGAAAATATCTGGAGAATATCATGACCGTCCTGTCGAAGGCTGGGCTCGTCGATGCTATTCACGGCAAGGGTGGCGGCTACCGGCTGAATCGCCGACCGGAGGAATACACCTTGGCCGAAATTCTGAACCTGACGGAGGGCACGCTGGCCCCTGTTTCGTGCATGGAAAACGGTCAGTGCTCCTGCGACCGCACGCAGGACTGCCGCACGAAACCGATCTGGACGGAGCTGGACAATCTCATTCAGAATTATCTGGAAAGCGTAACGCTTGCGGCGTTCCTGACACCACATTTGAGCTAAATTTGCCCGGCTGCCATCATTTGGCAGCCGGGCTGATTTTATGGGTCAGACGAGCGGGATGAGCTCGGTGCCGCCTTCCTCAATGGCATGGGTCGCGCCGCCCTGATCCGCGTCCGCGAAGAAGTACCAGCCGTTTCCGGCATAGGTGATGCTGAAAAAGCTCACGAGATAGTCGTCCGTATAGTAGGCGTTCGGATAGTATTGGCTGCTGCCGTCTGAGAACGTCCCGAAGGGATCGAAGCGGAGACAGTTGTTGAAGCAGACGATCTCGTCCCCATTTTTGCCGAAGCAATATCCAAGGCGCTGCAATTTGGCGCTGTCCAGCATACTGTCCGTCGCGAGCTCGAGCGTCGAAAGGTCATAGACGGAGTACTCGGCGCCGCGGTCGATGAGCTCATAGCGCGAGACGAGCAGCAGGGGCGTCCCGCTCCGGTCGTCCGTTCCGGCGAGCATGGTCGTCGGATAGGTGCCGTTGCCCTCGATCGTGAGCAGCAGGCTGTCGGGATCGTCTGCCAGCGTGACCTGCAGGTCGGCGCGGCTGCCTCTGTTGTAGGTGTAGATCAGGTAATCGCCGGTCACGGCCGCTTCACGGATGTCCTTGTCGAAGACGATGCAGTTTTCCTCCTCGGGCACTGCGCCGATCTTTGCGCGGAACAGACCGTTTTCGCCGGACTTTGTGTAGTACATCCAGCCGCCGCGCAGGGCACGGATGCCGATGGAGAGGGCAGCGCCTGTGAACGTCTGCGACTCGACCATGCCGTAGTCGGCCGCCATGCCGTCCCGGCCCTCGGCCAGATCGACATAGCACGACTGCCCGCCGCTGCTCAGGTACATCCTCCCGGCGTCCGTGATGCCAATGATGCGGACGTCGCCCCGGATCTGCGCCTCGCAGAAGAGCGTATAGTCCGTCATGTCCGTGGTCGTGCGGCAGAGATTGTCGTCCCGGTCCACATAATAGAAATAGCCGCCGTATTCCACGGCCAGCGCGTCATAGGGCGCGAGATATACTACGGTTTCCGGCCCCTCCCACACAGGCGGGTCCGTCTCCACGGGCGCCGGATCGGAGGACTCCTCTTTGCCGGCCCAGTCCTGCTCACCGGTGTCTTCTGCATTTTCCATGTTCTGCGTGTCTTCGGTGTCCGTTTGCGATCCTGTGGCCGCAGGCTCCGTGGCGTGGGGTTTGTCGCCCCCACTGACGATCGGGGCAAGTTTGCTGCAGCCGAAAAGTCCGGCTGCAAGGGCGAGGGCCAGCAGCAGAGCGGCTGCTGTGCGGATACATTTTCTCATGATTTTCTTTCTCCTCGTTCTGATTTGCGGGATACCGCGGCTATGATTATAGCGGAAAACAGGAGAAAGAAGAAAGTACAGGCGCATCATCCGCGTTTTTTTCGGCATAAACAACAAACGGGCCGACGAATGAATCGTCAGCCCGCCTGATCCGGAGATGGCACGCCGGAAGGGACTCGAACCCCCAACCCTCAGAACCGGAATCTGATGCTCTATCCATTGAGCCACCGGCGCATTTGCATCCATTATTATAGCAGATAGTTTGGACAAAGTAAAGAAGAAAAATGGGAAAACTTGCCGGACAGGGGAGAGAACATCCGTCAAAATTCCGTGGTATATATTGTTTTTCGCCGTTCCGCGTGCTATAATGAGAAAAAACTCCCGAATCGGGAGAGAATCGGGAGGAATGGCAATGGCAGCGACGACGGATAGCTTCCGCAGCTCCCTGCACGGCTTCAACCGCATGGATGTGGTGCAGTTCATTCAGAAGACGACGAGCGAGCATGAGCTGGAGCTGCGCCGCCTGGCGGAGGAGCGCACCCGCCAGCAGGAGGAGCTGGAGCAGCAGAAGAAGGAGCTTGCCGCTCGGCAGGAGGAGTCGGAGCGGCAGAAGCAGGAGCTTTCGCAGCTTCGCGCCGAGCTTGCCGAGCTGCGTGAGCAGAACGCTGCGCTCCGGCAGGCGCAGGAGCCCGCAGAGCGGCCTGCAGCGGCCGTTCAGAAGCCGCGCTATGATGAGATGGAGCTGACGGCTTACCGCCGTGCAGAGCAGACAGAGCGCATGGCGCGCGAGCGTGCCGCGGCCTCTGCCGTCCGGATGCGCAGCGCGTTCGAGCAGGCCGAGGAAAAGCTCAAGGCCAGACGGCAGGACATTACAGGCCTGTCCGATCGGTTCCACGCGGATTATGAGCGCCTGAAGCAGGCGCTTGACGGCGTGCAGGACGTATTCCGCGAGTCCTCTGAGCGGCTGCATGCGGCAGCGGAGCTCTGCTCGGAGAAAAAGCCGGAAGAAAAATAAAAGATCGAAATGAAAATCACGCAGGCTGATAATCGGCCTGCGTGATTTGCTGTTTCAGAAGGAACTTCAGCAGCCGAACAGGGCTGCGGCCTTTTCCATCCGCTCCGCAATGGGCACGCCGAACGGGCAGCGGGACTCACAGGAGCGGCAGCCGATGCAGGCCGAGGCGGTGTGCTCCAGCGCCTCGTAGTGCGAGCGCACGGTGGCGGGGACCTCCGGCTGCATGGTGGCGAGATCGTAGAATTTGTTGATCATGCCGATGTCGAGGCCGGCAGGGCAGGGCTTGCAGTGCCCGCAGTAGGTGCACTGGCCACGATAGGCGTGGAGCGGCGCGTTGGCGATGACCGAAGCGAAGTCCTTTTCCTCGCGCGAGGCGTTCTCGTAGGCAACGGCCTGATCGACCTGTTCCTTCGTGTCATAGCCGCATAGGACCGAGCTGACGGCAGGGCGGGTCAGGGCATAGTGGATGCACTGCACCGGCGTCAGGCTTACGCCGAACGGGGAGCGCTTCGCGTCGAATAGCCTGCCTCCGGCGAAGGGCTTCATCACCGTGATGCCGACGTCGTGCTGCTCGCAGATGCTGTAGAGCGCTGCGTGCTCGGGATCGATCCCCTTGAGCTCTGCGCTGAATTCCTCCGCGAACAACGTGTCGCTATCCTCACTGGCGGGCAGCATATCGAAGGCGGGGTTGATGCTGAACAGGATCATCTCGACATAACCGGACTCCGCAGCCAGCTTTGCGACCTTCGGGTTATGGGAGCTGATGCCAATATGGCGGATGACACCGGCCTTTTTGAGGCCCATGATGTAATCCAGATAATCCGAGTGCTGGATCTGCGCCCAATCCTGCTCGGAGTCCACATAGTGGATCATGCCGAGATCGATGTAGTCCGTCTGCAGGCGCTGCAGAAGGTCTTCGAACGCCGGGCGCACGTATTGTATGTCTCGGCTTCGGAAATATTGACCGTCCTTCCAGGTGGAGCCGATATGGCCCTGGATATACCAGTGACTGCGGTTGTCCCGGATGCCTTTGCCGATGATATCCCGGGATGTCGGGTCTGCCATCCAGCAGTCGAGAATGTTGATCCCCTGTGCGGCGGCGTGGTGGATCAGCTCAATGCCCTCTGCCTCGGGGTGCCGCTCCAGCCATTCCCCACCGAAGCCAATCTCACTGACCTGCAGCCCGGTCTTTCCCAATCTTCTGTACCTCATGATGGTTACTCCTCCCACTATATTTGCTTCATTATACCATGGGAAATGCGTGGTATCAACTGTAAAAAAACCTGCGCAGGAGCTTATCCTGCGCAGGGGAGTATGTTCTGCTTTATCCGACGATGCGGCGGGCGCCGATGTACCGGGCTGCGTACCAGCTTTCCGAGAGGCTCGAGATCTTGACGCCGGAGCGGGAATTGGCCGCATGGACGAATTCACCGCCTCCGATGTACATGCCGACGTGGGAAGCGGACGAGCCGCTGCCGAAGAAGACGAGATCACCGGGAATCAGGCTGTCATAGGAGACGTAGTAGCCGTTTGCGAGCTGCGCGGTCGCGGTGCGGTTGATGCTGTAGCCGAACTGGCGGTAGATGTACTGCACAAAGCCGGAGCAGTCAAAGCCGGAGGGAGAAGTGCCGCCGTAGACGTAAGGATAACCGACGAACGACATGCCGTAATTCGCGATCTGCGTGCCAAGTGAGGTGCTGCTCGAAGAGCTGCTGCCCGAGGAATAGGAATCGTCATAGCCGGTGGCGGAGGAGTAGCTCGAGCCGCTGCTCGAGGAACCGCTGTTGCAGTAGGGCTTTTCCAGCAGGGTGACGAGGTCGCTGCGGATGTAGCCGATCTGGCCGTTGTACTTCACCTTGTACCAGCCGCAGTTGAAGCCGAAGATGAAGACCTTCGCGCCGCTGCCTGCCTGATCGACAAGACCGGAGGAAGTGGACGGGCCGCTGCGGATATTGGCGAGATAGGGATCGACGGAGCCGTAGCCCAGCTCGATGTTCTCGCGCTCCTTGAAGGTGATATAGTCGGAGTGCATGTAGCCGATCTTCAGATTGTAGTTGACCAGATACCAGTCTCCGACCTGACGGATGACTACGACGTTGTCTCCGTTGTGCGCCGTCGAGAGAATATCGGAGCTGGTAGAAGCCTGAGAGCGAAGGCGAAGGCCGCCGCTCGCTTCGACAATGCCAATGCCGGTTTTCAGCTCCGTGGCGCCTGCCGTGATCGCAAGCGCTGCAACAGCGGCGACCGTGGCGGCAAGGATCAACAGGACCTTGATCATCCGTTTCATGTAAAAGTACCTCCCAAACAGAAATTGTGCTTATTTTGCGTTCAGTGCACGTTCCAGCCACACACAGCCAACATCCAAAGCCGTGTAGAAGCCGTCCTTTTCCGTCTTCTTCACCACGCGGTCACGCGCCTTGGCGGCGGGATCGGTGCGCTGAAGCTGAACGGAGACCTTGGTTGCAAGCTCGAGGTCGTCGAGCTTTTTTGTTTCGAGAATCTGCAGCATGACGATGTATTCGTCAGCCATGGAACCGTAATAAACCAGATTGTCCTTCCGCATGAGGGGGTGGCCCTTGTAGGTCAGGACTTCATTTTTTTCGGACATTCGGGAACCTCCAAATAAAATGTAACCGAATTGTAACACATAGAAACCGAATTGTCAATAGCAAATTCGGAATTTCTGCCGATTTGTAATCATTGCGGCGGAAAGCGTTACAATGGTCCGGGAATGCGATGCTGGAACTGTCGGATGTTTTTTGCTTGGGAGGGCAGAAAAAGAGGGGAGGCCTCTACTTGCCGCAGAAGCCTCCCCGGGCGGGGAACTAATCAAACAGGTAGTGCCGGACAAGCTCCTGAAGAAGCTCGTCGCGATCGAGCTTGCAGATGAGGCTGCGAGCGTTATTGTGGTTGGTGATGTAGGTCGGATCCTCGGAAAGAAGATAGCCCACGATCTGATTGATCGGATTATAGCCCTTTTCCGTGAGGGAGCGATAGACCTCCGTGAGGATCTGCTTCATCTCCGCACTGTTGTCGACCGGCACGCTGAATTTGATCGTGTTATGATCCAATTACGTCCGCCTCCTTTCTTCCTTTCCTCTATCATATCCGAAATTCGGGATAAAGTAAAGGAAAAATGCGTAAACAAATTGGAAACAAAACGGTGCTCAGCGGAGCTTGGCGTTCAGCTCTTTTTCCAGAGCGGCCAGAACGGCGGACACGACGCCGTCGGAATCGGCATCCGTCAGCGTGCGGTCGTCTGCACGGAGCGTCAGGCGGAAGGCCGCGCTCTTCGAGCCGGAAGCGATGCCCTTGCCGCGGTAGATATCGAACAGCTCCACGCTGCGCAGCAGCTTGCCGCCTGCGGCGCGGATGCAGTCGGACAGGGCGGCGACCGTTACGGCCTCGCCGCAGACGACGGCGATGTCGCGGGTGACGGCCGGGTACTTTGGCAGCGGCGTATAGGTCTTTTCCGGCAGCTGCAGGGACAGCAGGGCCGTGAAGTTCAGCTCTGCGGCGAAAATCTCGCCGTCAATGCCGTAGCTGCGGGCCACGAGCGGATGGATCTGGCCGAAGCAGCCGAGGTCGACGCCGCCCACGCTGACGCGGGCGCAGCGGCCGGGATGGAACGTCGGGTCGTGCTTCTCGGCGGTATAGCGGGCCTCGGGGACATTCATGCCGCGCAGGAAGGCCTCGATCTCGCCCTTCATCTTGAAGAAGTCCTCGTGCTCGCCGTAGGTGCCGAGCACCAGATGCTTCGGTTCGTCCGGCAGGATCTGGCCGGGCTTCGGCAGGTAGACCTTCGCCAGCTCATAGAGCTTGACGGCGTCGTTGTGATAGGCGTTGTTGCGCGCCAAAATGGCGAGCATGGACGGCAGTGCGACGGTGCGCATGATGGAGGCATCCTCACCGAGCGGGTTCTGGATGCGCATGGCATTGCGCAGGGAAGAGTCCTCCGGCAGGCGGATCTGATCGAAGATGGACGGAGAGACGAACGAGTACGTCAGAATTTCGCTGTAGCCGAGGCTGCGGCACAGGGAACCGGCGCGGTTCTCCAGCTTCATGGCCTCCGTATAGCCGCCCTCCGTGGCAGCGCCGCGGAACGTCGTCGTGGGGATGTTGTTGTAGCCGAACAGGCGGCCGACCTCCTCGGCGATGTCCGCCATGCCGACCAGATCGGGACGCCACGACGGCACGCGGATCTCATGGCCCTCGACGGGGATCTCCAGACGGCGCAGATATTCGACCATGTCGGCCTCGGAGATGTCCGTGCCGAGCAGGGCATTGATGCGGTCCGGCTCCAGCTCGATGGTGCGCGGCTCGGGGATGTCGTTGAGCACGTCGATGACGCCGTCCATGACCTCACCGGCGCCCAGCAGCTCGACGAGCTCGCAGGCGCGGTCCACGGCGGGGAGCGTCAGCAGCGGATCGATGTTCTTTTCAAACTTACCGGAGGCCTCCGTGCGCATGCCGAGGGCAAGGGCCGTCTGGCGGATGGAGGTGCCGTTGAAGTTCGCGGATTCGAAGACGACGTCGACCGTGTCGTCCATGATCTCGCTGTTCTCGCCGCCCATGATGCCGGCAAGACCGATGGGCTTCGTCTCGTCGGCGATAACGAGCATGCCGGGCGTCAGGGTGCGGACATTGCCGTCGAGCGTCGTCAGGGTCTCGCCCGGCTCGCTGCGGCGGACGATGATCTTGCCGGAGCCGACATAGCGGTAGTCAAAGGCATGCATCGGCTGGCCGTATTCCAGCATGACATAGTTTGTGATATCGACGATGTTATTGATCGGGCGGACGCCGTTGGCGCGCAGACGCTGGCGCAGCCACTTCGGCGACGGCGCGATCTTCACATTGCGCACCATACGCGCGGTGTAGCGGCGGCACAGGTCCTCTGCGGGAACCTCGACTTCCAGCAGCTCGGACAGCTCGCCTGCCGCGCCGCCGCGCACGACCGGGTCGTGATGGCGCATCGGCTTGTTGAAAGCGGCAGCGGCCTCGCGGGCCAGACCGAGGATGGAATAGCAGTCCGGGCGGTTGTTCGTGATCTCAAAGTCCACAACGGTGTCGTCGTTGCCGATGACGGTGTTGATGTCGTCGCCGGGCTTGCAGTCCTCCTGCAGGATCCAGATGCCGTCCTCAATGGCATAGGGGAAGTCGTTGAGCGTCAGGCCGAGCTCCTTCAGGGAGCAGAGCATGCCGTTCGAGACTTCGCCGCGCAGCTTGCCCTTTGTGATGTGCACGCCGCCGGGCAGCCAGGAATTGTGCTGGGCCACGGGGACAAGGTCGCCCTCGTGCACATTCTGCGCGCCTGTGACGATCTGCACGGGCTCGCCCGCGCCGACGTCGATCTGGCAGACCCACATGTGGTCGGAGTTCGTGTGGCGCGTGATGGACACGACGCGGCCGACAACGACATTGCGCAGCTCGGCATCGAGCCGCTCATAGGTTTCGACCTTTTGACCGGCGATGGTCATGGTCTCGACAAACTCTCGATCCGGCACGCCGGAGAGATCCACGAATTCTTCGTTGAGCCATTTTCTGTTCAGTTTCATTGCTCTACCTCCTCAGAACTGCGAAAGGAACCGCACGTCGTTGTCAAAGATCAGGCGCAGGTCGTTGATGCGCAGACGGCCCATGGCCATGCGCTCCAGACCGATGCCGAAGGCAAAGCCGGAGTACTTCTTCGGGTCAATGCCGCAGCCCTCGAGCACCTTCGGGTGCACCATACCGGCGCCCAGCAGCTCGATCCAACCCTCGCCATGGCAGGTGGAGCAGACCTGACCGGCCGTCTCGCCCGTGCCGTGGCACTTGAAGCACTGCATGTCGACCTCGCAGCTTGGCTCCGTGAACGGGAAATGATGCGGGCGGAAGCGCACGACGGCGTCCTCGCCGTACAGGCGCTTGATGAGCGTCTCCAGCGCGCCCTTCAGGTCGCCCATTGTGATGCCCTCGTCGACGACGAGGCCTTCGATCTGATGGAACATCGGGGAGTGCGTGGCGTCGGCCTCATCCTTGCGGAACACGCGGCCGGGGGCCAGCATGCGGATGGGCGGCTTCTGCTGCTCCATGACGCGGATCTGCATGGGGCTGGTCTGCGTGCGCAGCAGGACGGAATCGTCGTCGTCAAAATAGAAGGTGTCGGAGCGGTCGCGGGAGGGATGGCCCTCTTCGATGTTCAGCTTCGTGAAGTTGTAGGCGGCCTCCTCGATCTCCGGGCCGTCGACGATCTGATAGCCCATGCCGATGAAGATCTCCTTGACCTCCTGCAGCACGCGGTTCATCGGGTGCTGGTGGCCCATCTCCACGGGCTTGCCTGGGATGGTGACATCCACGGCCTCGGCCTCGAGCTTTGACTCGAGCGCAGCGGCATCCAGCGCGGCACGGCGCTTTTCGAGCGCGTCCTCGAGCTTGGCACGGACGGCGTTTGCCATCTGGCCCATGACGGGACGTTCCTCGGCAGACAGCTTGCCCATCTGCTTCAGAACGGCCGTCAGCTCGCCCTTTTTGCCAAGCACGCGCACGCGCACGGCATCCAGTGCGGGCATATCTGCCGCCGCTGCGAGATCAGCCAGTGCTTTCGCCTTGATCTGTTCCAGTTGTTCTTTCATGTTGGCTCTCCTTTTTGCAAAGAAATGTTGCAGGGAAAAGAAAAAGTCCTCCGTCCGAAAGGGGACGAAAGACAGAACTTCCGCGGTACCACCCGCCATTCGCCGCTGACACGGCGCACTCAAACCGATAACGGAGCGACCCGTCCGGGCCTAATTGCCGCGGAGCGTATGCTCCGCAGGGCGTTCAGCCGGAAGCTCACGGGGGAAGGCCTGCACTGCCTGCGGGGAGTGCTCACAGCAACGCACCCTCTCTGAGCCCACATTTTGCAGCCGGCGGCCCGGTCACAGCTTTTCTTCTGTATCGCCAAAATTTTAACATATTTCTTCAAAGGTTGCAAGGGAAATCCGCCGGGGATTTGACTATTTTTTTGCGGTACATTATAATCATATCGAAAAAGGCCGCATTGCGGCAGATGGGGGAAAGAAAAATGGCGGATATTTCGGTCATGGACACGGAGCGGCTCTGCGGCTGGCTCCCGCGGCGGGCGCGCGAGACGCACAAGGGCGATTTCGGCCGCATTCTGCTGCTGTGCGGGGCCGTCGGCTATACGGGCGCTCCGGCGCTGGCGGCCATGGGTGCGGCGCGGTCCGGCGCTGGTTTGATCTTCGTCGGCGTGCCGGAGCCGGTGTATCCTATCGTGGCGGGGAAGCTGCTCGAGCCGATGGTGTTCCCGCTTCTCGCGCAGGGCGGCATGTTGGCAGAGAGCGCCGTTCCGGAAATTCTGGCGCGGCTTTCCGGCTGCGATGCCTGCCTGATTGGCTGCGGCCTGGGCAGAAGCGCCGGGACGTTTGCCGCCGTGCAGGCTGTGCTTGCCAATGCGGCCTGCCCCGTTGTGGTGGATGCCGATGGCATAAACGTGCTCGAGGGGCATATAGATGTACTGCGCGGCGCGGCCTGTCCCGTGGTGCTCACGCCGCACGACGGCGAATACCGCCGCCTGATGGGCAGGCTGCCGGGGGAGGACCGCGTGGGCGCGGCTGCGGCGCTTGCGGAGAAGACCGGCGCGACGGTGCTGCTCAAAGGACACCGGACTGCCATCTGCGGCGCGGACGAGCGCTGGGAGAACCGCTGCGGCAATCCGGGCCTTGCTACGGGCGGGAGCGGCGACGTGTTGGCGGGCATTCTCGTCTCACTGCTGGGGCAGGGCCTGCCGCCCGTGCATGCAGCGGCTGCGGCTGCGTGGCTCCACGGAACGGCGGCCGACCGCTGCGCCGCCCGGATGGGGGAGTACGGCCTGCTGCCCTCGGACGTTGCGGCGGAGCTGCCATATCTATTGCCATAGGAGGGGATGCGCGTGCGGCGAGGCTGCGCCGTACTGATGATGTGCCTCTGCCTGCTGCTCGGCGGCTGCGGAGGAAGAAGCCAGGGCGTTTCGCCCGCCATCGCGTTCCGCGCCTCGCTGGTGCAGGCCGGGGGATGCAGCTTCCGCGCGGAGCTGACGGCGGATTACGGAGATTATGTCGTCCCGTTTGCGCTCGACTGCGAGACGGAGGTGAACGGCCCGACGCATTTCACCGTCGCCGCGCCGGAGACGCTGGCCGGAATCACTGCAGCGGTGGACGAGACCGGCGGAACCGTCACCTATGATGGCCTGATGATGGACTTCGGCCTGTTGGCAAACGGAAGGCTCGCTCCGGCGGCCGGTCCGGCCGTCGTGGCATATTGCTGGTCCTCCGCCTATCTCGCCGCGGGCGGTGAGGAGGACGGCCGGTTCCGCGCGACCTATGAGAAGGATTATGAAGAAAAAATGCTCAAGGTGGACACCTGGTTTGAAAATGGCATACCAATTTATGCGGAAGTGTGCTATAATGGTCAGCGTATTCTGAATTTGACGATATCAGAGTTCAGTCTGAAATAACGGAAGTAAATTTACATGGATTATTTAAAGAGAACCTGGGCGGATATTTCGCTCGACAACCTGAATCATAACTACCAGCAGCTCCGGGCGAAGATCCCATCCGGCTGCCGCCTCCTCGGCGTGGTCAAGGCCGACGCCTACGGCCACGGTGCCGTGCCCATCAGCCGCCATCTGTGCGAGCTGGGCGCGGAGTTCCTTGCCGTCTCCAATCTGGAGGAGGCCATGCAGCTCCGCCGCGGCGGCATCCGCCGTCCCATCCTGATTTTGGGCTATACGCCGCCTGCCTATGCGCGCGATCTGGTCGCCATGGGACTGCGGCAGGAGGTCCACAGCCTCGAGTATGCCCGCGCGCTGCACGAGGAGCTCAAGGGCTCAGAGCGCCGCCTCAAGGTCCATATCAAGTTGGATACGGGCATGTCGCGTCTCGGCTTCTTTGCCTATGACCACCCGAAGACGGTCGAGGAGCTGAAGGAAGTTGCGCAGATGCCCAAGCTTCTCATCGAGGGAATTTTCATGCATTTCCCGGTCGCGGATTCCATCGACGGAGCCGACGCGAATTTTACGCATACGCAGTTCGAGCGCTTCACGCAGATGCTGAGCGCCCTCAAGGGCGTGGGCATCGAGCCGGAGATCCGCCACTGCTGCAACAGCGGCGCGACCATTCTCTATCCCGAGTATGCGCTCGATATGGTCCGCCCCGGCATCGCGACCTACGGTGTGCTCCCGTCGGAGGACCTGCGCGGCATGATCGATCTGCGGCCCGTGATGTCCCTGCGCTCCACGATCTTCCAGATCCGCGATTTTGAGCCGAATATCACGATCAGCTATGGCCGCACCTACACGACGGAGGACCCGGCCCGCATCGCCGTCGTCGGCATCGGCTATGCAGACGGTTTCCCGCGCAGCCTTTCGAGCAACGTGTCGTTCCTGCTGCATGGCAGGCGCGTGCCGCAGGTCGGCCGCATCTGCATGGACATGTGCATGGTCGATATCACGCGCGTGCCGGAGGCAAAGGTCGGCGACGTCGTCACGGTCTTCGGCGAGGATGGCGGCGACAGCATCGAGGTGACGAGCCTTGCCAACCGCCTCGGGACCATCCCGTATGAGCTGATGTGCGGCATCAACAAGCGTATTCCGCGCATCTATCTCAACGGCGAGGACGAGACCGAGGTCCTGCAGTATATTGTCTGATTCTGACCTGCGGCGAACCGGGTGTTCGCCGCAGGAAAATTTTACACAAATCCATCTTGACAATACCCGATGTCTCCGGTAAAATACACTAGGATATACGGGAAATGAGAACCGGATATCCGGACCGCCTCTGGGCGGATTTCTTTCCAACATGAGTTAGCACTGACTAACCAAAACCGGCGGCAGAACGGAAGCGAGGCCACCCCCTCCGGGCGGAGCATGCGTCGATGGGATGCGGCCTTGAGTTAGGCGAGACTAACCAGAATTCACAGGAGGAAATAGCATGTTGAATCGATGGAAACGGCTTCTGGCTCTGCTGGCATCCGTGGCCGTGCTGTTCTCACTGTGCACCGCCGCTTCGGCAGCGCCGGGCGAGCAGGCGGAGCCGCGGGAGCTGACGGAGGCGGATTATGCCGCAGCCGACGCGATCTTTGCCTCGCTGCCGTCGGCGGACGGCACGAACAGCGGCGCGGCGGGGGCGGCCGACACTGGGGCGCTCTGCGATTGGCTGGAGACAGCCGACGGCGTCCGGCCGGGCACGGTCTCTGCGAACGGCAGCTGCGTGACCTGGCAGACGGATGCGGGCATCACCTGCTCGTATAACCCGCAGCTCGAGCGCATCAGCGAGCGTGCGCAGGAACCGGCGCAGACGGAAACGCTGGAAAGCATTCCCGCCCTGCGCGGCGTGCAGCACGGGCGCGACGTGTATCTCTTCCAGCCGTACTACGGTCTGGACAGCTCATTCACGCGCCAGTACTACGAAGAGGGCCAGCGCATCGCCGCGAAGTCCGAGGGCACGTTCTACTATTATAAGACGGAGGCCGCGACGGTCGACGCCATTGCCGACGCGGTCGAGTCCGGCGGCGTTATCCTGTTTGACAGCCACGGCACCACGGACTATACCGGCGACAATGAGGACTACACCTCCAAAGCGACGACGTCCTACCTCTGCCTGCAGAGCGGCGAGGGCCTGACGACCGAGGACTATGCCGACGGCCACGCCGTCTACGGCGGAAGCGGCATCAACGGCATGCGCTACTATGAGGTCGACGGTACGGTCATTGCCAACCATATGGAAAAGCCCGCAAACGGCGGCCTTGTCTGGATGGCGATCTGCCTCGGCATGGCCACGGACGGCCTCGAGGGTCCACTTATGGACGCGGGCGCCGGTGTCGTCTACGGCTACAGCCAGTCCGTTACCTTTGTCGGCGATTATTGCTTTGAGGGGGAATTTTTCAACAAGCTGCTGCAGGGCGCAACGGTCGCGGAAGCCATTCGCGCCATGAAGGCGCGCTATGGAAACTGGGATTGCTCCCCCGCCATTCTGGGCAGCGATTCCTCCCAGACCGCCGCAACGCTGGAGGAAGCCGTACGGAAGCATGCAGCCTTCCCCATCGTCGTCTCGGCGGAGGACGCCTATCCCGGTCACGGCAAGGTCGACGCCGTGCAGGAGGTCAGCTCTGTCTGGAGCCTGCTGGAGAGCTTCACCGCGACCGTGACGACGGACGCCCCGGAAACGGCCGGAACGGTCGTCCAGAAGGGCATGACGGTCACGGCCGTCCCGGCCCGCGGCTACTATGCCGACGGTGCGACGGTCACGCCGGAGGGAGCCGCTGTTGTGACGCAGGAGGGAGACCTGTACCGCATCTCGTCTCTGCGCGCGGACTGCACGATCACGATCCACTTCTCTGCCAAGACGCCAGCTGTGCTGCACTTTGTCGTGCCGAACGGTGTCATGCAGGCGGATATCCAGAGCTATGTCGGGGATGCGGAGCCCCTGCCGCTGCCCGCCGGGACCCCGGCAGCGGATGCGCAGGACTATTCCTTCGCCGGTTGGTCCCTGCAGGAGCAGGCGGAGCCGATTGAGAGCATGGCCTATCTCCGCGCCGGAAGCGAGCTGCCTGTTGAGCAGCCGAAGCAGACACTTTACGCCGTCTATCGCTATTTTGCGACTCCGGCCGGAACGACGCCTGCCTTCCATGAGCTGACGGAGGCCCCGGAGGACTGGAGCGGCACCTATGTGCTCTCTGCCGAGGGCCATGCCCTCCTGTGTGACGGCTCGGTCACGGGCGCGGCGCTCGGCAGCAGCGAGGCGGCAGTCCCGTTTGCCGATGCCGGGCTTGCAGAGGAGGACGGCGCGCTGCGCGGCGTTTCCGCTGCGGTCGTTGTACAGATCGAGCGTGCCGCAGGCACGGAGCAGTATGCCATCCGCCTCGGCGGCACTTCTGATGCGGTTTATCTGGCCTGCCGCTCGAACAGCGAGCAGCTCAACACGGCGGAGGACACCGGAACGTCGCTGTCCCGCTGGGTCATTTCCATGGAGGACGGTCATATGACGATCCGCAGCGCGCGCTATCTCAGCCGCACGCTGCAGTATGATGCGGATGTGGGCTGCTTCCGCTGCTATGCCAAGACGAAGACTCCGCTGACGGTCTACCGCGGCGAGACGAGCAGCCTGTGGTATACGACGCAGCCGAAGATGCATGATCATCAGCTGGTCGAAACGGGCCGTCGCGAGCCGACTTGCACCATGTCGGGCTGGATCGACTTCCGCTGCACGATCTGCGGCGAACTGCGCCGCCAGCCGCTGGAGCCGCTGGGCCACGAGGTCGTGAACGGCATCTGCGTCCGCTGCGGCGAAGTGATGCAGCTCCCGTTCCGGGATGTGCCGGAGGATGCCTATTACTATGACGCCGTCGTCTGGGGCTTGTCCCGCGGCGTGGTGAACGGCACGACGATGACGACGTTCTCACCGGACCTGTCCTGCACCCGCGCGCAGGCAGTTACGTTCCTGTGGCGTGCTGCCGGGAGACCGGAGCCCTCCGGCAATACGGCCTTTGCCGATGTCCCGGCGGACAGCTACTATGCCGCGGCCGTTGCCTGGGCGGCGGAGAACGGCTTCACGAACGGCACGGGCGGCGGCTGCTTCAGCCCGGATGCCCCGTGCACGCGCGCACAGATCGTCACGTTCCTGTGGCGTGCGGCAGGGGAGCTGGAGTCTTCCGGCAGTACGGCCTTTGCGGACGTCCCCGCCGGGAGCTACTATGCCGCGGCCGTTGCCTGGGCGGCGGAGAACAACGTTACGAACGGCACGGGCAGCGGCTGCTTCAGCCCGGATGACCTGTGCACCCGCGCGCAGATCGTCACGCTGCTGTACCGGCAGCTGACGAAGGAAATCTGAAAAATCGGATCAATTTTTTGGTCCGTTTTTTTAAGGCAGCACCGCACAATTCAGCGAGAGCATTCGGCGAAAAATATCCGGCGAAGGCCAAATTATGCGGTGTTGCCAAATAAAAAAAGGAGGAAACCCAAGAGATGACAAAACATCGTGTGACTCGCCGCCTGCTGGCGGTGGCGCTGTCCGTGCTTCTGGTGCTCGGCTGTGTCGCTCCGGCTGTCGCGGCGACCTACGAGAGCGGCACCTACACCGGTACGGGTACGGGCCGCAACGGGTCTGTGGCGCTGACGCTCACGCTGACGAACGGCGCGATCGCGAGCGTGGACAATGTGACCCATTCGGAAACTGCCCGCTATTGGGAAAAGGCCAAGGTGCTTCTTGACCGGCTCGTCGGTCTGCAGACCCCGGAGCAGGTCGAAAAGCTCGACGCCGTGACCGGCGCGACCCTGAGCAGCAATGCCATCAAGGAAGCTGCGAAGGACGTGTTCCGTCAGGCCGAATCGAAGGAGACTCCGGTCTTCGCGTCCGGCAGCGGCACGAAGAGCGACCCGTATCTCATCCGCACGGCCGCGCAGCTGCAGGCCTTTGCCGCAGCCGTCAACGGCGGCACGGGCTATGAGGGCCAGTACATCAGTCTGGATGCCGATCTGGACCTGACCGGAACCGCGTGGACGCCCATCGGCGCGACGGGCTCGTTCAACGGCAGCTTCAACGGCAACTATCATACGATCACCGGCATGACCATCGGCTCGGAAAGCGAGAAGGCTTCCTATACGGAGGCAGGCCTCTTCGGCTCGGTAGGCAAGGGCGCTGCCATCCGCAACGTCGGCGTTATCAACGCCGCGATCTACAACAAGACCACGACGGACCCGAGCGTCGGCCTTCTGGCGGCCGGGATCAGCGAGAACAGCATCGTCGAGAGCTGCTGGGCGACCGGCACGATCTACAGCGATACGACTTCTCCCTATTATTCCTACGTCGGCGGCCTCGTCGGCAGCATCGGCATCAAGAGCCTCATCTGCAACAGCTGGACGAACGTTGTCGTCTATGCCAAGGGCAGCTCTGACAGCTTTGTCGGCGGCATCGTCGGCGATACCGGCAACAACTCCGCCGTTGTGAACTGCGCGGCCCTCGGCTCCGTGGCAAACTACGGCAACACCTCCATGATGTACGGCGCGGGCGGCGTTGTGGGCTACAGCTCCGGCGCGGTCTATGCCAGCTATTCCTCCAGCCGCATCCATATGGACGCCATGTCCTATGACGACGGCGCGGATGTGCCGGTCGGCGGTGTCGTCGGTTCTCCGTCGGCTCTGTCTGCGGCCTACAACTGCTATTTCAACAAGGAAGAGAAGCAGACCTATTATGACGGCGAGGTCTCGACGCCACTGGCCGTCGGTTACGACGTGCTGAACTACAGCGAGAGCGACAACGATCACTGCGAGGGTCTGACGGCCGCCGAGATCGCCTCCGAGACGCTTCTGAACAAGCTCACCGCGGCCCTGACGCCGGAGGAGCTGGCAAAGGGCCAGGCCTACTTCAAGTCCGAATCCCTGCTGACCGGCGACATCACGCTCGACAGCCTGCTGAGCATGACGGAAAACGGCTGGTGCACATGGGAGCGCAATGCGGACGGCGCGCTGCTGCCCACGGCGGGCGGCTCCGTCACGCCGGAAGAGCCGGATTACTTCGCAGGCGGCGACGGCTCGGTCGGCGATCCCTATCAGATCGCGACGGAAGCGCAGCTGCGCGCCTTTGCCGAGGCCACGCAGGCCGGGAAGCTCGTGACGACGAACGTCTGCTTCGTCCTGACGGCCGACATCGCCCTGAACGGCGAGTGGACGCCGGTCCACAGCTTCGGCGGCACGTTCGACGGCGGTGATCACACCGTCTCCGGCATGACCATCGGCACGGCCGAAGCGCCTTCTACGTTGGTTTCCGCAGGCTTCTTCGATGTGCTGGCCAACACGGCCAGAGTGCATGACCTGCACCTGACGAACGCCTCCGTCTATGTGCAGCGCGCCGGCGCGGCGCTGGATGACCGCATCTATGCCGGCGGCCTCGTCGGCGGCGCGGGCACGGCGGGCAGCAATGTGCGCATCGACAACTGCTCCGTCACGGGCAGCACGATCTCCGCTGCCTCCGGCACGTTTGCCTATGCGGGCGGCCTTGCCGGTCGTCTCGACCGCGAAAACGTTGTGACGAACTGCTGGACGGATATTGCCGTCACCGCAGTCTCTGCCAATTCTCCCGCCTGCGCGGGCGGCCTTGTCGCCACCATCGGCGGCAGCAGCATGATCGCCAACGCAGCCGCGCTGGGCGATGTCTCGGTCACGGGTGTCAGCGCAGAATACAACTGGTGCCGCGCGGGCGGCCTGCTGGGCTCCTCGGCCTATCTGACCCACAACTGCTACGCCTCCGGCAATGTCTCCCTGCAGGATTCTGCCGAGAGCGTCAAGAACGTCTATCTCGGCTGCCTCATCGGCGAGCAGAGCGGCGGTGTGGTCGTCTCCGGCCACTATTTCAATGGCGCAGTCCTGCACTGCAACGGCGAGACGCAGACGGCCAAGGCGACCGGCTCCATCCCCGCCTCGTGGTATTTTGACTACAACAAGATCACCGCGCACGACAGCGTCACGGATGCGGCCTTTGCCGCGGCCCTGAACGACGGCATCTCCGAAAGCGGCCTTGCCGAGACGGATGCTTACCTGACGAGCAGCGGCACGTTCACCTCCTACACGGCCGAGGGCCTTGCGGCCATGCGCCCGGCTGCCTGGCAGAGCTGGGGCCTCGCGGACGGCAAGGTCGTCCTCGGCGGTTCGCTGGATGATGCGGTGTTCGCAGGCGGCGACGGCTCCGAGACCGCTCCGTTCCTCATCCGTACCGAGGCGCAGCTGCGCGCCTTCGCAGCGACGACGGCGGACGGCGAGACCTATGCCGGTCAGTATGTCGCGCTGGATGCCGACATCCCCCTGAACGGCGACTGGACGCCGATCCATTCCTTCGCCGGTACGTTCGACGGTCAGGGCCACACGGTCTCCGGCATGACCATCGGCTCGCAGTCCGCCCCGGTCGACGCCTCGGATTCGCCGCTCGGCTTCTTTGACATTCTGGCAAACGATGCACGGGTCCGCAATCTGCACCTGACCGGCGTGAGCATCTACGGCTCCGCAGTGGGCCAGTGGACGCGTCCGTTCGTCGGCGGCATCGCGGGCGGTTCCCTGAGCATTGGCTCGGGCGTCCGTATCGACAACTGCTCCGTCACCGGCTCCGCCATCTCCCTGACAGCGGAAAACTGGGCCTACACCGGCGGCATCCTCGGCGCGCAGGCCATGAACGGCGTCATCACGAACAGCTGGACCGATGTGACGGTCTCCGCCATCTCTAAGAGCGGCCTGACCTGCGTTGGCGGCATCACTGCCATCAACAGCAACGGCGCCATGCTGGCAAACTGCGCCGCGCTGGGCAATGTGATCTCCCACAACGGCTACACGCTCACCAGCACCATCAGCGGCGCTGCCGGCGGCCTGATCGGCCAGGCGACCGGCCTGCTGCACAACTGCTATGCCTCCGGCAACATCGAGCTGATCAACGCCATGGATGTGGCGACGCCCGCTGCCGGTATGCTGGCCGGTAAAATTTCCGCAAGCCGCGCGCTGAACGGCGTGGTCGTCGGCTGCCGCTATGAGACGGCCTCCGTTGTGACTGCCAACGGCACGCAGATCGAGACGGCTGCCGCGGGCGCCATGGGCGACACGGTCCGGCTGGAGAATGTCTCTGCTGCCGACACCGGCGCGAAGACGTTTGCAGACACCATGAACGAGGGCCTCTCGACTGCGGGCCTCGGCCGCACCGACCGCTGGCTGACCGGCGAGGATGTCGGCTTTACCGCAGAGAAGCTGGCTGCGCTGCGCCCCGCGGCATGGTATGCCTGGGAGCGCAGCGAGGACGGCAAGACGGTCCTGAGCACCAAGATCTATGAGGATATCGAGATCCCGACGCCGGACTTCTTTGACAGCGGCGACGGCACGGAGGGGGATCCGTGGATCATCCGCACGCTTGCCCAGCTGCAGGCCTTCCGCGCGTTCTTTGCGAAGAGCGACTTTGACGGAGCCTGCATCGCTCTGGCGGCCAATCTCGACCTGACCGGCGCAGAGTGGGCCCCCATCGGCCACACGGACAGAGGTGTGCAGGCCTTCCGCGGCCACTTTGACGGCCGTGGCCACACCATTTCCGGCATGAGCATCGGCACAGCGAGCGCGCCTGTGACCGACACGACGAAGACGTACTACGGCCTGTTTGCGGCCCTGATGGACGGTGCTTCCGTCGAGGACCTCCGCGTGGAGGGCAGCATCTATGTCACGGGCGAGCAGACGGTGTCTGCCGGTCTGCTGGCAGGCTGCAGCGACCTTTCGCTCATCGACCGCTGCTATGCGGTGGGCACGGTGCAGGTCCGCACCGAAAACGGCAGCTTTGAAAACAGCAGCTTCGCGGGAGGCCTCATCGGCTACAGCCAGCGCAGCGAGATTTACAACTGCGGCGCAGATGTCGCGCTCGACGCCTACTGCAAGACGGCAAACGCCGAGGCGGGCGGCATCACGGCCATGAACGCCTTCGGCATCATCGCAAACTCCTATGCGACCGGCACGCTGACCGCGGCCACGGACCGCACCGTGGACGACAGCGGCGTGAGCTACCTCGGCGGCATCGCAGGCTGCCAGGCCGGTACGCTTGTGAACTGCTACAGCGACTGCACGCTGACGTCCAAGACGTGGACGAAGTTTGTCGGCGCGCTCGGCGGCATGGCCACGGCCATCAGCGAGAGCTATGACAGCTACTATGCAGAGAATGCGGCCCTGACCATCGAGGATCAGCGCCTCGATCCGCCGGTCGCCTTCGGCACGGTCGTTCCGTCCGGCTACAACGAGGACGGCGATCTGCTTGACGGTGCATTTATCTACAATGTCACGGCCATGACGCTGGAGCCTGCCGCTCTGTCCGCGGCCCTGAATGAGAACTTTGCCGCATTCCCGGTCGACCCGGCCGAGCTGACGGTCCCGCTCCTGCGCTGGACGGTCGTCGACGGCAAGGCGGTCCCGCGCGGCGGCGCGGCGGGCATCACCTATGTTCCCGTGGAAAAGCCGGACCCGACGCCCGAATATGCCTATCAGGACGGCGTGTACTACGGCCGCGATGAGGCGGAGCATGTCATTGTCCGCATCGTCGTGAAGGACGGCAAGATCGTCTCCGCCGAGATCATCACCCCGAAGGACTTCGACGCCGACCATGCCGAGGAGATCCTCGCCGCCGTGGTCAGCAGCCAGACAGTCGAACGCGCCGACAGCGACACGGCGGACGACAGCACCCTGAAGTCCGCGCTGAAGGTCGCCCTGAACCGCGCCCTGCTCGGCGATACCTCGACCTATGATCCTGCCGATCCCACCGCGATCTTCGACGGCGGCAGCGGCACGAAGGCCGATCCGTACCGCATCGCAACGGCCGATCAGCTGCGTGCCTTTGCGGCAGCCGTGAATGAGGAAGAGCATTTTGCCGGGGAATACATCGTCCTGACGGCGGATATCGATCTCGCGGGCCGCAAATGGGTCCCGGCAGGCAATGCCGGAGCGCACTGTTTCAGCGGTATTTTCGACGGACAGAACCACAAGATCCTCGGTCTGCGCATCGGCACGGAGGAGACGCCTGCGGACTATGTCGCAGCCGGTCTGTTCGCCTATGCCGACGGCGCGATCATCCGCAACGTCGCCATCGAAAATGCACAGATCAATATCAAGCGCACGGACAGCGTCCGCATCTATGCGGGCATCGTCGCCGGTGTTATGGATAAGTCCGAGACCGGCGCAGGCGCGCTGATCACGAATTGCGCCGTCTCCGGCACGGTCTCCGCGTCCTCCAAGGACTGGAGCACGGTCGGCGGTATCGTGGGTCAGAGCTATGACAGCGTGATCCTGAACTGCAGCGCCCATGTCGACCTGACGACGGTCTCCGTCAGCGGCAGTGCGCTGGCAGGCGGCATCGTCGGTCTGGACGGCTTCTCGATCCTGGCCAACAGCTACGCCATGGGCAGCATCTATGCCGATGCAGGCGTGAACGCTGCGACCATCGGCGGCATCGCCGGTATGCAGGCGGGTGTTGCGGGCAACAACTATTCCGACATGAAGCTCACGTCGAAGAACGCCACGGGCGACATCGGCGGCATCGCGGGCCGCAACACGGCCATCGGCACCGTGAATTACGGCTACTTCAACAGCGAGCAGGAGCAGCGCAGCGGCAACAGCGTCGTGACGCCTGCAAAGGACATCGGCACGAACGTGACCATGGGCTCGACCGGCGTTGTGCGCAACACGGCCGCCATGACCGGCGCGGAGCTGCGCAGCGAGACGTTCCGCGACCTGCTCAACGAAAACCAGTGCGAGGACCACGAGCTGCGTTCCGCCCTGCAGGACGGCGTCACCCGCTACAGCATCAAGCTGCGTGCGGACGGCAGCCTGACGGTGGACAGCTGGATCCTGGACGGCGAGGTCCGGCAGAAGAACGCTCCGGCGCTCGAGCTTGACCCGCAGGCGCCCGAGGCACCGGTCATCACGCCGGACGGCGGCAGCTACGCCGAGGCGCAGACCGTGACCATCACGGCGGCCTCTGCCGACGCTGCGATCTACTACACGCTTGACGGCTCCGATCCTCTGAACGGCACGCTCTACACCGGCCCGTTCACGCTGGAGCAGTCCGCCGTCGTGCGCGCCGTCGCCGTCCGCGGCAACTGTGTCAGTGCGGAGACAAGGGTGGAATTCACCATCGAGACGGTGCATAATGCCGTCCTGAGCTTTGTCTCCAACGGCGGTTCCGTTGTGGAGCGCGTGGAGCTGCCCGTCGGTACTGCCGTGGACCTGAGCGCCTATGTGACGGAGCGCGAGGGCTATGACTTCACCGGCTGGTATCTCGACGCCGCGCTGACGCAGCCCATCACAAGCCTGACGCTCGAGGCCGACACGACGGTCTACGCGGGCTGGCGCATCCGCAATCCGTTCGTCGACGTGGCCGAGAAGGACTACTTCTATGACGCGGTTCTCTGGGGCGTGGAAAACGGCGTCGTCAAGGGCATGGATGAGACGCACTTCGAGCCGGAGACGGTCTGCACCCGTGCGCAGGCGCTGACGTTCCTGTGGCGTGCAAACGGTATGCCGCAGCCGAAGACGACGACCAATCCGTTCGTTGATGTCGATGCCTCTGCCTACTACTATGACGCAGTCCTCTGGGGTGTCGAGAACGGCATCGTCAAGGGCATGGATGAGACGCACTTTGAGCCGGATACGGCCTGCAGCCGCGCGCAGGCGCTGACGTTCCTGTGGCGCGCGAAGGGCATGCCGCAGGCAAGCGGCACGACGTTTGCCGATGTCCCGGCCAATGCCTACTATGCGCAGGCAGTTGCCTGGGGCGTAGAGAACGGCATTGTCAAGGGCATGGATGAGACGCACTTTGAGCCGGATACGCTCTGCCAGCGTGCTCACGCCGTGACGTTCCTCTGGCGTGCCTACGCGAACTGAGTCCCCATAACGCGTAAATAACAAAAGCCCGCTGCAGGGTTCCCTGCAGCGGGTCAATTTATGGCAGCGCCGCACAATTGCAGCTTCGGCCTTTGCCGGATATTTTTCGCCGATCCGTCGGTTCGAAAAGTTTGAGGTATTGCGCAGCCGTTGGCGGCTTTGCCGCCTTACGGATGCGGCATGCCCCTTGCGGGTACACAGAGTACATCTGCACGTTTCAAACCTTGCCTCGACAAAAAATCTCGCGCTAAATGCTCTTGCTGAATTGTGCGGTGTTGCCTTATATTCTAATCCAGCATGAAGCCCCGGCAGCCGAGGCCGGCAAAGTCGGCAAAGCCGAGCGAGCGGTAAAATGCGGCCGTCTCCGGCGTGTCGTCCGTCGTCAGCTCGATCTGCCGCACGCCGTTGAATCGCTCAAGCACGGCGCGCAGCAGGGCTGTGCCGATCCCGCGGCGCTGCCGCTCCGGCGCGACCAGAATATCCTGAATGAACACGATCGTCGCGCCGTCGCCGACTGCGCGGATCAGCCCGGCCAGCTCGCCGTCCTCCCACGCGGCCAGAACCAGCAGCGAATGGCGGAAGCCGCGCTCCAGCGCTGCCGGGTCGTCCGTGTAGGCCGTCCAGCCGACGCTGGCGTAGAGGCGCAGGACATCCTCGGCCTTGTATTCCCTGTATTCCCGAATGTCCATCTCATATTTCTCCAATCAAATAGAAAAGGCACGCCGCTGATACCTCGGTATCCGACCGGCGTGCCTTTTTTGGTGCCGCTGACCGGGGTCGAACCGGTACGCTTTTTAGGGCGAGGGATTTTAAGTCCCTTGTGTCTGCCTATTCCACCACAGCGGCATATCTGCATTCTGAAACAAAGATATTTTATCATTTTGAGCCGCTCCCGTCAAGCCCCGCGTGCCGCCGGGGGAAAATTACGCGAAACAGCGGCAGAGAATGGTGGGGGTTCGTCAAACTGTCGAATAAATGTTCAGAAAAACGTCATATGATTGTTGAATTATGCCGAAATATGAGATATAATGAAGGAAAGAATAGTGGGCTTTGCGGATATTTGAAAAAAGAGAGAAAAATGTTGAATTTTTTTGGGCAGAGTCCAATTTATTGGACAGCGGATGATGTATGATGAGAGCAGATAAGCGAAAGGCAGGTGAGGAGCATGGAATTCTATGCGCACAAGCGCGAGATGCCGGACGGAGCGATCGTCACGCAGACGGTGCGGGAGCATTTGGTGGGAACGGCGCAGCGGGCCGCGCAGTGCCTGCGGCAGGTCGGCCTGGAGCATGCGGGCTATCTGGCAGGGCTGCTCCACGATTTAGGTAAATACACAGAGGCTTTCCAGCAGTATCTGGACGAGGGAGACAGCACGAAGCGCGGCAGCGTGATCCACACGTTTCAGGGCTGCCGTTACCTGATGGAGCAATACCATCGCGGGGACATCCAAACCATTTCCTGTGCAGAGCTGCTTGCCTTTGCAGTCGGTGCGCACCACGGATTATTCGACTGCGTGGACCAAATGCGACGCATCGGCCTGCAATATCGCGCCGAAAAGCAGGACATCTCCTATGAGGAAGCGGTCGCTGCCTTCCGGCAGGAAATACCGACTGAGGAGATCGAGACACTTTTTGCAGCGGCTTCGGAGGAGATCAACGAAGTCATTGGTCGCATGGACAGGACCTATGATAACGATCGCGAGTACGCTTTTGAAACAGGCCTGCTCGCAAGGTTGCTCCTGTCCGCAGTGATCGAGGGAGACCGCTGCGACACGGCGGCCTTCCAGATCGATGCACATCCGCGAGTTTGGCCGGAGGATATGGCTCCAATCTGGAAAGATCGATTGGAATATCTGGAAGAAAAGCTGCAGGGATTCCCATGCGGCACGCCGGTGGAAAAAGCCCGGCATGCGATCTCAGATCAGTGCCGTGTGTTCGCCGAAAACAAGCCGGGGATCTATCGGCTGAATGTCCCGACGGGCGGCGGCAAGACGCTCAGCTCCCTGCGGTATGCGCTGGCGCATGCAATGTATTTCCGGAAAAGCCGGTTGATCTTCACTTCTCCGCTGCTGTCGATCCTGGAACAGAATGCAGCCGTCATCCATCAGTATGTCGGCGACGACAGCCTGATCCTGGAGCATCATTCCAACGTTGTGCAGACAGAGCCTGCGCAGGGCGAGCTGGACGAGCGGGAGCTTCTGGTGCAAAGCTGGAATGCGCCGATCATCATCACGACACTGGTCCAACTGCTGAACACACTGTTCGATGGAAGAACGACGGCGATCCGTCGCTTTCAGGCTCTCTGCAGCAGTGTGATCGTTATTGATGAGGTGCAGACCGTGCCCGTCAAGATGCTGACCCTGTTTAACCTTGCGATCCGGTTTCTGAGCGAGCAGTGCGGCGCAACGATCGTGCTGTGCTCAGCAACGCAGCCAGAGCTGAAGGACGCTGCCCACCCGCTGCCGGTACAGCCGCAGGAGATCGTGCCGTGGGATGCAGAACTCTGGGCAGCCTTCCGCCGGACGGAGCTGCACGGCTTGCCGGACCGTCGTCTGGAGGAGCTCCCGGAGCTGATCCGTGAGAAAATGGAGGAGACCGAAAGCCTGCTTGTCGTGTGCAACAAGAAAAACGAGGCGGCCTATCTGCTGGAAGAGACGCGCTCGCCGGACTATCACAGCTTCCACCTGTCGGCCGGAATGTGTATGCAGCACCGTCGGGTGGTGCTGGTGTCCCTGCAGAAAGCGCTTGCGCAGCGCGAAAGGGTCCTTTGCGTTGCCACGCAGGTGATCGAGGCGGGTGTAGACATCTCCTTCGATGCCGTTCTGCGCCTGACGGCTGGTATGGACAGCATCGTGCAGGCGGCCGGACGGTGCAATCGCGGCGGCGCATCGAGTGCGCCGCGCCCGGTGTATGCCGTGAACTGCGCCGATGAAACGCTGGGGCATCTGCGGGATATCCAACGGGGCAAGACCGCAACGCTTGAATTGCTGGAGGCGTTCCGCACGGAACCGGAGCGCTTTGCAGGCGACCTGTTTTCCTCTGACGCGATCCGCTATTACTATCGAGCTTTGTATCGCGACATGGCGGAGGAAGCGCAGGACTATCCGGTTGACCAGCTGGGAACGACACTCTTTGACCTGATGGGGACCAATGAAAAATATGCCGATGAGGACTGTACCGATGTCGAGGGCTTCGTCCTGTGGCAGGCACTGAAAACCGCAGGGCAGGAATTCTCCGTATTTGACGAGAACACGACGGATGTGATCGTCCCGTATGGCAGGGGAAAGCAGCTCATCACAGAACTGTGCTCCGAACGGTGCAGAGTGGACCCGGCATATCGTGCCGCGCTGCTGAAAGAGGCAAACGGCTTCACGGTGAGCCTGTATTCCCATCAGAAAAAACGGCTGGAACAGGAAAACGCGCTGTTTCCCGCCTGCGGCGGCTGTGTCTGGGTTCTGGCGGACGGCTTTTATGATGATACGGTCGGACTCATTTGCGACCAGAAAAAACAGGGATTTATGGAGGTGTAAGCAGCTTGAAAAACACAAGGTACGACAACATCGTGGAGTTTCAGGTAACGGGGGACTATGCCCTGTTCTCGGACCCCATCCTGCGTGTCGGCGGAGAAAAGTGCAGCTATCAGGTGCCGACCTATGAGGCGCTCAAGGGCATCCTGCAGTCTGTCTATTGGAAGCCGACGATCATCTGGGTCATCGATGCCGTGCGCGTGATGCATCCTATCCAGATGGAGACAAAGGGAATCCGCCCGATCAAGTATTCGGGAGGAAATGATCTCAGCTACTATACTTATCTGAAAGACTGCTGCTATCAGGTCCGCGCCCATTTTGAATGGAACGAGAACCGGCCGGAGCTGGCGGCGGACCGCAATGAGAACAAGCACCATGAGATCGCAAAGAAGATGATCCGCAAAGGAGGACGCCGGGACATCTTCTTGGGAACGCGGGAATGTCAGGGCTATGTGGAGCCGTGCGTCTTCGGCGAGGGGACGGGCGCTTATGATGAAACGCCGGAGCTTGCCTTTGGCCTGATGTACCATGGCATCACTTATGCCGATGAGGCCTATTCCAAGGAGACCAGCGGGAAAATGACCGTCCGCTTCTGGAATCCGGTGATGAAGCGCGGCGTGATCACGTTCCTGCCGCCGGAGCAGTGCCCGCAGTATAAAACGATCGGTCCAATGAATATCAAGCCCTTCGGGGAGAAACTGAACAATTTCTCCGGCCTGCAGGAATTTGAGGAGGGAACATAATGGGACTGCTGCAGCGAGCTATCGAGACGTATGATGCCAATACTGCCCTGATCGGCGTGTACCGGGACGGGCATGAGCCGCTTGCGCCGATCGGCCACATTCTGACAAGCGCAAACATTGAGATCACATTGAATGCACAGGGAAAGTTCCTAGCCGCGCGCAAAGTCGATAAGAAGGAACCCAAAATTCTGATCCCGGTGACGGAGGAATCCAGCGGCCGCACCAGTGGACTTGCGGCGCATCCTCTCTGTGATCAGCTGAAGTATGTTGCCAACACGAACAAAGAGGCACACGAGCTTTATCTTACTGCACTGCGAAAATGGGAAAGATCTGCATATGCGCATCCGTTTCTCACCGCGATTTCCACGTATGTTAGGAACGGCTCGGTTCTTAAGGACCTTACGAAATGCGGTGTCCTTGCTTTGGAAAAAGGCGGAGGCTATGATGAAAAACAGATGATCTGCTGGCGCGTATTGGGCATTCCCACAGAGGAACCTGCCTGCTGGAAGAACCGGAATCTCTTCTCTGCGTTCGAATCCTATTATTGCAGCCAGCTGGCAACGCGGGATATGGCTTTGTGTATGCTGGAAGGAAAAACAGAACCCATAGCTTTGCAGCATCCCAAGGGCATCATCCCGGTGAATGGGAATGCAAAGCTGATCTCGGCCAATGATTCAAGCGGCTTTACCTATCGGGGACGCTTTTTGGATGATGGCCAGGCAGCTACGGTCGGCTATATCGCTTCGCAGAAAGCGCACAATGCGCTGCGCTGGCTGGCGTCCGAACAGGGGGTTCGGGAGTTTTCCGGAAAACGGATATTCCTCTGCTGGAACCCTGCCGGAAAAACGCTCCCAAGACCGATGCGGCGGATGCGGGACGCAGATGCTGCGCCGCTCCGGAAGCCGAGCGATTATCAAGAACAGTTAAAAAGTACGCTGCTGAGCTTCCGAAAGGATCACCAGCTGCAGGACACGGACTGCGCCGTTCTGGTAAGCTTTGATGCTGCGACGACCGGCCGCCTTGCGGTAACCTATTACAACGAGATCACGCTCAGGACCTTTCTGGAGCGGATACACGATTGGGATGCGCATTGCTGCTGGTTAGCAGGGAATTACGGAATACAGGCTCCTAATTTGCTTCAACTCGTGGATTGTGCTTTTGGTACCCAGCGAAATAACTTTTTGGAAACAGACGATCGCATCCAGCGTCAGCACCTGCAGCGACTGCTGAACTGCAAAATGAACGGTGGGATCTTCCCACTGGATATTCTGAAAGCATTGACGCAGCGGGCGTCTTCCCCGCTGGCCTATGATGTTTTGAACTGGAGAAAAATCGTGCACGCGGCCTGTGCCGCTCTCCAAAAATACCGGTATGACACAAAACAGGGAGGCAATGAAATGGCTTGGGAACTGGATACAAAAAACCGCAGCTTCCAATATGGCAGGCTGCTGGCTACTATGGAATGGGCGGAGGAAGCCTACTACAAAAGGAAATATGCTGGGGAAAAGGAGGAAGAAGCAAGGCAGACAAATGCAATCCGGTATATCTATGATTTCCGGCAGCGCCCCTTTTCAACAACTGAACGAATCAACTGTCTTCTGAAACATGCCTATCTGGATCGCATCGATAAGTGGCAAGCCAATCGTTACAATCAGCTTGTGGGAGAAATTCTCAGTATTCTGCGCGAGTTTCCGGAGAACGAGCTGAATCAGCCGCTGGAGGACCTGTATCTCATGGGCTATGAACTGCAGCGGAACGCTTTTTTCACCAAGAAGGATACGACAAATCATACAGAGGAGGAATAAACAATGACAAAGCTGGAGCATAAGATTGATTTTGTGGCGCTGATCTCGGTGACGAACGCAAACGGCAACGGAGACCCGCTGAGCGGCAACCGCCCCCGGACGGATTATAACGGTATGGGCGAAATTTCGACCGTGTGCATCAAACGGAAGATCCGGAACCGGATGCAGGATATGGGCAACTTGATTTTCGTGCAATCTGAGGATCGACGTGACCACGATGATAAGTTCGGAAGCCTGAGTGAGCGTGCAGCCGCCGCGACCGATTGGATCAAAGAAACGGGAATTACGGGCAAGGAACTCTACGCAGAGACCGCGTGTAAAAAGTGGATGGATGTGCGGAGCTTCGGACAGGTGTTTGCATTTAAGAGCGGCAATGACAATGACGACGGCGTCTCTGTCGGTGTCCGCGGCCCTGTTTCGGTCCATCAGGCGATCAGTATTTCGCCGGTCAGGATCGAAGAAATGCAGATCACCAAGAGCGTCAACGGTGAGCCGGGAAAAAAACGCTCGTCGGACACCATGGGAACAAAGTGCTTTGTCCGCTTTGGCCTCTACAAGATCAAGGGCGCGATCAACGTGCAGTTGGCGGAAAAGACCGGCTTCTCGCAGGAGGATGCAGCCGTTGTGAAGGAATGCCTCCGCACGCTCTTCGTGAACGACGCCTCCGCCGCGCGGCCGGAGGGCTCCATGGAGGTCGTAAAGCTCTTCTGGTGGGAACATAACTGCAAGGAGGGACAGTATTCGTCCGCAAAGGTGCATCGAAGCGTCCATGTCACGCCCAAGAATCCGGAAGGAATCCCGACATGTGTGGACGACTATGAGATCACGCTCGATGAGCTGCCCGGCCTTGTTCCGGAGATCATAGATGGCGTATAACGAGGACGAGTATCTCCAGCTTTCCGGGATCCAGCATTTCCGGTTCTGCCGCAGACAGTGGGCTTTGATCCATATCGAAAATCTGTGGGCGGAGAATGTCAGGACCGTGGACGGGGAGCTTATGCACGAACGGGCGCACGACTCCGGCCTGCGGGAAAAGCGCGCCGGCGTGATCGTGACGCGCGATCTGGCGATCTCGTCTCCGACGCTGGGCGCCTCCGGGGCATGCGATGTCGTGGAGTTCCGAAAGTCGGCTGACGGGATCCCGCTTCCGGGTGAGGAGGGCCGCTTCCGGCCCTATCCGGTCGAGTACAAGCACGGCTCGCCGTGGGAAGACCTGGCCAATGAGCTGCAGCTCTGCGGGCAGGCGATGTGTCTGGAAGAAATGCTTTGCTGCGATATCCAAAAGGGCGCGCTGTATTTCGGCGAAATGCGGCACCGGATCGAGGTAGAGTTCACGCCGGAGCTGCGCCGGGAGGTGGTGGATACCATGAAGGAAATGCACAGCCTCTACCGGCGCGGCCATACGCCAAAGGTGAAGCCGACGAAGTCCTGCAATGCCTGTTCCCTGAAAGACCTGTGCCTGCCGAGAATGTCGCGCTGCGGTTCCGTGAAAAGCTACCTGCAGAGACATATGGAGGAAATACCATGAGACGACTGCTCAACACTCTGTTTGTCACCTCGGAGGATGCCTATCTGACACTCGACGGCGAAAATATCGTTGTCCGCCGGGAAAAGGAGGAGGCAGGGCGGTTTCCTCTGCACAATCTGGAAGAGATCGTCAGCTTCTCCTATGCCGGGGCTTCGCCCGCTCTGATGGGGGCCTGTACCAGGCGCAATATCGGCCTGAGCTTCTGCACGCCGAGCGGCAGATTCCTGGCGCGGACGGCGGGCGTGGAAAACGGGAACGTGCTGCTGCGCAGAGAGCAGTACCGGATAGCGGATGATCCGGCCGCCAGCTGCCAGATCGCAAAGCTCATGATCTGGGGTAAGCTGTATAACGGCCGGTGGAGCATTGAGCGGACCAAGCGCGACCATAAGCTGCGCATCGATGCGGAGCGGTTCGAAAATGCCTCTGCAGCGATCCGCGATATCCTGCCGCAGGTCATGGAGGCGGGTTCACTCGATTCTCTGCGTGGTCTGGAGGGCGCGGCTGCGTCGGTTTACTTTGAGGTATTCGACGATATGATCCTGCGCAGCAAGGAGACGTTCTATTATCGCGGCCGAAACCGGCGGCCGCCGCTGGACAATGTCAATGCAATGCTCTCCTTTTCCTACAGTCTGCTGGCCGGAAGCTGCGCTTCCGCGCTGGAGAGCGTCGGTCTGGATGCCTATGTCGGCTTTCTGCACCGGGATCGTCCCGGCAGAACATCGCTTGCGCTGGACCTTATGGAGGAGCTGCGGCCGTGCATGGCGGACCGGTTCGTGCTGACGCTCATCAACAATCAGGTCATGCGGGCGGAGGATTTTGAAACGGCAGAGAACGGCGCAGTGCTTATGACGGATATGGGCCGCCGAAAATTCCTGAAAAGCTGGCAGGAGCGCAAACAGGAGACGATAACGCATCCCTATCTGGGAGAAAAGCTCCCGTGGGGACTGGTTCCCTACATGCAGGCCCTGCTGCTGGCGCGGTATCTGCGCCGCGATCTGGATGCCTATCCGCCGTTTCTCTGGAAGTGAGCCTATGCTGGTTCTGATCTCTTATGATGTGAACACACAGGATGCGGCAGGAAGGAGGCGGCTCCGCCTGATTGCAAAGCAATGCGTGAACTATGGGCAGCGCGTCCAGAATTCCGTGTTCGAGTGCATATTGGATGCTGCGCAGTGCAGGCAGCTTCAGCATAAGCTCTGTTCCCTGATGGACAAGGAGAAGGACAGCCTGCGGTTTTATTATCTGGGCAATCGCTATGAAGCCAAGGTGGAACACTTCGGCATCAATGCCGGCTATCAGCCGGAGGGGGTCCTGATGGTATAAGCGTGCGAACGTGGAGCGAGCAGCGATTCTTCGGAAGGTTCGCACCGAAATTTGTGCACGTTTGGCAGAAAAAATGGCCGCATCAAAGCCAGAAAACCGCTCAATACGGCCAGGGTAAATGCACTTTTTGTGCAATATGCGATGTTTTGCACAGTTTTTTTGTGCAAGATCGCTGTCCCGCCCCGCAAGGGGCGGGTGGATTGAAATTCGATGATGGCGGGGTTTTTGTCGACGATCATGGTCCCGCCCCGCAAGGGGCGGGTGGATTGAAATACCTCTTTTACATTGTAGCATATTGTATAAATTGTCCCGCCCCGCAAGGGGCGGGTGGATTGAAATTTATCGATGTCAAAAGTCTGAGACGCCAAAAAAAGTCCCGCCCCGCAAGGGGCGGGTGGATTGAAATCTATGCTGCTTGTTTGCATGATAGGGATGTCGGTGTCCCGCCCCGCAAGGGGCGGGTGGATTGAAATGTAACGCGCCAACGACAGTTCTAGCAGCCGGTCGTCCCGCCCCGCAAGGGGCGGGTGGATTGAAATATTCTTGGACGTGGCTTCCGGCCTCCGAAAGAGCGTCCCGCCCCGCAAGGGGCGGGTGGATTGAAATTTACTAAAAAATATCTTAATCCTTTTAAGTTAAGTCCCGCCCCGCAAGGGGCGGGTGGATTGAAATGCCGGGGCGGAAATCGTCGCGCCATCGTCAACGGTCCCGCCCCGCAAGGGGCGGGTGGATTGAAATGCGGAAAGGATACCATGCGGGGGAGCGGATTGCAGTCCCGCCCCGCAAGGGGCGGGTGGATTGAAATCCTATTGCGAAGATACCAAGATTGAAATGGATAGTCCCGCCCCGCAAGGGGCGGGTGGATTGAAATATCCCTACTCGCGGCCGCAGTCTCAAGAGCAGCGGTCCCGCCCCGCAAGGGGCGGGTGGATTGAAATCTTGCCAAATATACAGCTATACAGGGCAGATATGTCCCGCCCCGCAAGGGGCGGGTGGATTGAAATACCGTGCGGCATCCCTACATCCGGGAGATCGATGTCCCGCCCCGCAAGGGGCGGGTGGATTGAAATGTGAATGGGATTTTGGGCGGCGGAAACGGCTGCGTCCCGCCCCGCAAGGGGCGGGTGGATTGAAATGAATCTGCAACGGCTGGTGTGCGGAAAAGTTATAGTCCCGCCCCGCAAGGGGCGGGTGGATTGAAATTGCGGTAAACGAAACGCCCAAGCCGCGCGCTTGGTCCCGCCCCGCAAGGGGCGGGTGGATTGAAATATATTCTAAACGCGAATTGCGCCGCAGCGCCCGGTCCCGCCCCGCAAGGGGCGGGTGGATTGAAATACAAAACGCAGAAAATGAACGCAAGCCAGAGGCGTCCCGCCCCGCAAGGGGCGGGTGGATTGAAATGTTAAGATCACTGGAAACACTAGCGTGAAGAACGTCCCGCCCCGCAAGGGGCGGGTGGATTGAAATCATTTCCCGCAGTAATGTCAACGTCCGTTCCACCGGTCCCGCCCCGCAAGGGGCGGGTGGATTGAAATAACGAAAATACGCCACTGAGCGGGTACATCCCGGTCCCGCCCCGCAAGGGGCGGGTGGATTGAAATAATATGGTATCACGCACGCGTGTGTTCCAAAAAGTCCCGCCCCGCAAGGGGCGGGTGGATTGAAATGCTCGGCTCCGGCGCGGGCTGCGGCTTGCCCGCCAGTCCCGCCCCGCAAGGGGCGGGTGGATTGAAATGCATCGCGCCCGGCGTCCTCCTCCCGGAGATACGTCCCGCCCCGCAAGGGGCGGGTGGATTGAAATTGCCGGTTTTTGTCGTTGGTGGATAGATTCTCGGTCCCGCCCCGCAAGGGGCGGGTGGATTGAAATAAGTCTGACTGGTATTACTTTTTGTGTGAATGCGTCCCGCCCCGCAAGGGGCGGGTGGATTGAAATAGCTTTCGCGTTCCGCTCCTCCCAATAGCTTTGGTCCCGCCCCGCAAGGGGCGGGTGGATTGAAATGAACATCCGCCAAAGGGTGTACCGCGCTCCGTTGTCCCGCCCCGCAAGGGGCGGGTGGATTGAAATCGGATGGGGTATCTATACGGCTACTTTCGCTGGGTCCCGCCCCGCAAGGGGCGGGTGGATTGAAATCCAACTTATTTCGACTTGCGGATTTCTTACCTACGTCCCGCCCCGCAAGGGGCGGGTGGATTGAAATAATGTATCGCGCGATCACTTGAACGGATCCTTAGTCCCGCCCCGCAAGGGGCGGGTGGATTGAAATAATATGCGGCAAAATTGGGACGGGCAGGCGGCAGTCCCGCCCCGCAAGGGGCGGGTGGATTGAAATTCGGCTTATCTCTACAACACAGAAGAAGAACGCGTCCCGCCCCGCAAGGGGCGGGTGGATTGAAATCGTGCTGCTCCGCAAGATCGACGACGCCGACGTGTCCCGCCCCGCAAGGGGCGGGTGGATTGAAATCTGCTTCAGAGCGATGTTGATCTTGTTGATCTTGTCCCGCCCCGCAAGGGGCGGGTGGAT